>Ga0181532_10001010_pt1 | contig 28039 bp, 24 predicted proteins | sample PEATcosm2014_Bin_33_FD_119768 | JGI IMG/M metagenome (GOLD analysis project Ga0181532, IMG submission 119768) | Peatland microbial communities from MTU Mesocosm Facility, Houghton, MI, USA - PEATcosm2014_Bin11_30_metaG | ecosystem: Environmental > Terrestrial > Soil > Wetlands > Peat | place...
ACTTGGGGAAAATGAATCTTCAGCTTATAGCAAATGTAGAGAACCAGGATCGCGCCCAACGTGGAGAAAATGAGGCCGGCAGGATGATACCGTTCGTTTGTCGGGCGCGAAAACATGTGGGTAACGCCACCTCCGAGGATCGATCCGATAATGCCGAGCACGATCGTCCAGAAGAGCGTCAAGTGTTCGTGCATCACCGATTTCGCGATAACCCCCGAGATCAGCCCAATAAGGATATACCAGATTAAGTGAAACATACTTTTTCCTCCTGCAACTTGCCCTCAACCAGAATTTCCATTTTGGGCTGCTGGATACTCACCGAGTATACACCCAGCCGACATCTGTTTATCCGCCGAGCTGCATCTTTTCTTTTTGGGAGCCTTCTTCGCCCAACGAGGTGCGGTTGTCGCCCTGCCGGGAAATTCAAAACCGGGAACTCCTGTTGTTTCAGCATCTTCCGCGCATACCTCTCCGACCCTCACCCCCCCTAGGCGTCGAATTTTGCCCCGCCCAGTCGCCTCGCCTGTTGCTTTTTCTGCGCCGCCCATCCCGCCCTTTGCGCATCGACGATCCTGGCGCGGCCCGCCTTGCTCATCGTGCGGCGCTTCTGCGGACCCGCGTAATCCGTACCGGCTGCCGTGGCCTTTGGCCGGCCTGGGCTACGTTTGACTGACTCTAAATGCCATAGCTCGCCCTTGGTCGATCCAGCCCATCGCCGAGACAACGGCCGGCACGCCGCGCACCAGCAGCTTGCCCGAACCGCCGCGGAACGCGCCGTCGTCCGGCCGCGCAGGAACGCATACGCAAGCAGCACGCCGCCTCGCGGGCGTGCTGGCCGAAGCGCTCACCGAATTTCCGCTGGCGTGGATCGAGCGCGAGCGGGCCGTGCTGGTTGGCGCAGCGCGCGCTTGGTCGATCCCGCCATCGCCGATAGCTACCGCCGACGCGGGATGCACCGGCAGCTTGCCCGAACCGCCGCGCGGGGCGCGTTGTTTTTCACTGCCCCTGTGGGTGTCTGGCACTGTCTCATTTTTGGGTTCGCAGGCCAGTACCATAACGAAAGCCAACGTTGCTGGTTCTTCAGTACCGGGTAATAATACCAACCAGTAAGTATCGTTTCTGCAACTGCGAAGCTGTTCGCCTTGCCGAATCCGGATTGCCATCCCGGACCACTTTCGGAGACTCCAATGAAATCTGAACCTGTCGAACGAGACCAAAGTACCGTTCTTGTCGTCGCCGAGGATTCCGACATGCTCAGCATACTCGATCCGATTCTTAAGGGGAGAGGGTATCGAGTCTTACTGGCGAGCGGAGCGACCAGGGCAGCCCGTCTTCTCGACCTTGAACTCGGGATCGATTCCGTGATGATTCGGGCGGGCCTCGCGGGCTCAGAGCAGATTGAACTCACGTGCCTCAGGCGCGGCGTGGAAGTTCTATTTTTGTGCGGTATCGTGGAAGCTGGTGTAATCCGGCTGCGCGTACCGGACAAACGTCTGGACTACGCTCCTCGTATTCTGATCGTGGACGACGAGCCCGCCGTGCGAGCTTTGTTCGACTGCCATTTGGCCGAAGACGGCTATCGTGTGACGGCGGTGGAAACCGGACGTCAGGCCCTGGCAGCCGTTCAGAAGACTACGTTTGACGTGATCGTAGTGGATCTGAGCTTGCCGGATATCGACGGCATAGAAGCGATTCGCAACTTCCACGCCGCCTCGTGGGCGTGCCGTCCGAAGCGCTCGCAGAATTCCGCTGGCGCGGACCGAGCGCCTGCGCGGCGGGCTGCCGATGCGCGCCCTTGGTCGATCCAGCCATCGCCGCGGCGACTGCCGACAGGCGAACGACGGCCCCGCACGAAGCAAGCAGCACGCCGCTCGCCGGCGTGCCGCCCGAAGCGCTCGCAGAATCTCCGCCGGCTTGGATCGAGCGCGTGCGGCCCGCAAGACCGGGCGGGACCGCGCGCCGCTCACAACCCGAACACATACAACACTCGGTCCGCAGCCACCGCGATCGACTGATGCCCATCCACCGTGAAGCTGACCGGATTCGCCGCAATCGGACCGCCCGTTTGAAAGTCCCACAGAGCTTTTCCCGTGCGCGCGTCGAGCGCATAGAAATTGCCTTCATCGGATCCGGAGAACACCAAACCACCGGCGGTTGACATCACGCCGGCCCACGGCGGCGAGTGCAGCTTGAATTCCCAGCGCATCTCACCGGTCTCGCCCTGCAAAGCGCGAATCGCACCCCACGCATCATCCATGGACAATTCGTTCTCGCCGCCTCCCATGAATTCCGTTCCAGGCCTGTAGGGCGTCTCGCGCTTGAAGTATCGCGCGCCGATCTCGCGGACGGCCACATAGAAATACCCGGTCGCGGGGCTGAACGACGGACTGAACCAGACAGTTGCCCCGTTCATATTCGGCCAGACCAATGTGCCCTCTTTCGACGGTTCGGCCTGGCCCACTGGGATGGGCCGCCCTTTCGCGTCCAGGCCAGAGGCCCAAGTCTGCTTGGCGTAGGGCCTTCCGGCCAGGAATGCGCCGTTCACTCGGTCAAGCACATAGTAGAACGCGTTCCGGTTCGCCACGGCGACCAGCTTGCGCTTTACCCCACGCACGTCGCTATCGAAAAGCACCGGCACATGCGTCGCATCCCAATCGTGCGTATCGTGCGGTGTGAACTGGAAATACCAGCGCAGTTTTCCGCTATCGGCGTCGATGGCCACTAAGGAACAGGTGTACAGATTATCGCCCTGCCGCGTATCGCCGTTCCAGTCCGGGCCGGGATTGCCCACGCCCCAGTAGACCAGTTTGAGTTCCGGATCGTAAGTTCCCGTCACCCAGGTCGGCGCACCTCCGGTTTTCCAACTGTCACCCTCCCAGGTCTCGTGCCCAAGCTCGCCGGGTCCAGGGATCGTCCAGAAGCGCCAGGCCCGCTTTCCCGAGTTCGCGTCGTAGGCATCCAGAAATCCGCGAATACCCGCCTCGCCGCCGCTTACTCCCACGACAACCTTGCCGTCGATCGCCAGCGGCGCCATCGTCATGCTGTAGCCCAGTTGGTAGTCGAGCACCTTGGCCGACCAGCGCTCGGCGCCGCTTTTCAAATCCAGCGCTACGAGAAAGCCGTCGAGCGTGGCGACAAACAATTTATCGTCAAGCACCGCCGGTCCACGGTTGGTATGCCCAAAGCCGATGCTTCGATAGTCGGATGGCAACGCGCGATTCCACGACCACAGGGTGCGGCCTGTTCTACCGTCCAGCGAGGCAGCGGAATTCGGGCCCGTAATATATACGATTCCGTCGACCACAATCGGTGACACTTCGGTCCTTGGATCCGGATACTGATAAGCCCACTTCACTTTCATTCCCGCCACGTTCCGCGTGTTGATCTCGGTTAAGGGCGAATACCGGTGACCCTGCAGGTTCCCGGAATACGTTAACCAGTTGCCCGGTTCCTTATCAGTGGCAGCGATGCGTGCAAACGGGACCTGTGCCCAAACCGCGGGGCACATAAGCGCGATCAAAGCCACGGCTTTCATCGCTGTCCCCTCTGCGCCGCCAGGAACCCTACCAGATCGTCCATCTCAGCGGGCGAAAGGCGGCCTCCGTAGGAGGGCATCGGCGTTTCGTTGCGCAGCTTCCGCAACTCGCGCAGCTCGCTCTTGCGCAGGCTGTAAATACGGCTTTGCATATCTTTGAGCTGTATTGTGAAGGAGTCTTCGTTTAACCGGATGCCGCGCACGGTTTGGCCCGCCATGGTCAGGGCCTGCACCAGCAGAAATCCGTCCGGAATGGTTTCGGTGGGATTCTGCAGCGTCTCGAGCAGGCGCCGCGACCCACGTCTGGCTCCGATCTCCGTCAGATCCGGACCCAACCCCACCCCCTCACCGGCGCGAATGTGACACGCGGGGCAACCGCTGCGGCGGTAAAGTACTTCTCCGCGCGCCGGATCGCCTGGCAGCTTCTCTTGCGGAACATTCCCAAGAGTCCGCACGAACGCCGCGATGTTCGCGATGTCTTCCTTACTGAAGGTCTCCCCATCCGGCATCTCGGGAGGAATGCCGTTTTCAATAAGCGATTTCAGCGCTTCGTCATCCGCAGCGTGACGGAGCTTCGGGCGCCGCAGGTCCGGCCCGCGGCCGCCGCCACCATCGAGTCCATGGCACAGGGCGCAGTGCTCCTCGAAGATCAACTTTCCCGTGGCCGGATCGGCGCCCGGCGCTGCGTTCACTCCCGCCGCCACGAATAGCAGAAGGCCACTCAGGCTCGTAGAGAACGGGACCCGCATTCTCCCTATTGGCACAATGGTTTATTCTCAGACAAAAGGCATCTTAGCGCAACTTGGGCGGCAGGCAATCCACGCGGACCACGCCCAATTGCTGAAAGCATCCCGGCGAGGTCTGCCTTGCGTTCAGCCGGGCGGCACACAGCCGTTGGGATCTCCTACTCATCGGGGCGGTGCGCCGCACTCGTTTTAGCGGGAGGGCTCACGTCGTGGATAGGCCTCTGGTTCGCCACGATGATGGTGCAAATAGCGCGAATGGCACGAGCCTTTGATAACGTGCTGTCCGGTCAACGAGTCGGCGCCGGCGGGGCCAGCACAGCCAAGCTTTAGGGTCCACCAGTTCCTGAGTCAACGTTCCCGCTTACGGACCCGAAAATTTCCGCCGGCGCGGAGCGAGCGCGTGCCTGCGCCGGGCGGTTCTACCTGCCGTAGCTCGCCCTTGGTCGATCCAGCCATCACCGAAGCGACCGCCGACACGCGCGCACCGGCACCTTGCCCGAAGGCCGCGGAACGCGCTCTCGTCAGGCTACCGCAGGAACGCCTTACGCAAGCAGCCCTCCGCCTCGCGGGGGCGCCCGCCGAACCGCTCGCGGAATTCCCGCCGGCGTGGGGCGGGTGCGCGCTGGCCGTTCTGGCTGCCGATGCGCGCCTCTGGGTCGATCTTGTCGCCGCCGCCGCTGAACGCGCACCTCGACCGGCTGCGCCGGAACGGCGTACGCCGGCAGCACGCCGCCTCGCCGGCGTGCCCGCCCGAAGCGCTCGCCGAATTTCCGCCGGCGTGGATCGCGAGCGTGCGGGCCGGCGATTTCTGGCTGGCATAGCTCGGCGATTCTGGCTGGCGTGGCTCGTTCTTGGTCGATCGCGCCACCGCCGACACGGAACGCACCGGCAGCTTGCGCGAACCGCCGAGGAACGTGCCCTCGCCTAGCCGGCGCACGAACGCCTTACGCATGAAGCCCGTCACCTCGCGCGTCAGGACGCCTCCCGGGGCGTCGGCGGAAAAATGAATGCGCTCTCGTCTGATCTTCGGTGGCACGGCCGGAATGGGCTACAGCGAAACAATGACCGCAAGTCTGATGCCAGGATACGCGCGGTTGCACAGGTAGTACCCGTTGTCATACTCGATGTAAACGTCATCGAGGGCGTACCAATTCTCTGCCCAAGATCCTGGCCAAGGATCCACGAGCATGAACCAAAAGCCGCCGTACGAGAAGCGCGGATACCCCTCATAGATCGTGGGCTCGCCGTTCATCCGGAACCAGTGTTGATTCCCGAAACTGAGATCGTAGGTGTTCTGGGGAATGTAGTAACCGCCATAGCCTCCACGCTGCGCCCAAGTGCGATGATCTCTGTCCCAATTTTGATCGCCATGCTGCTGCCATGTACTATGCCCCTGCCAGCCGCCGCCCTGTTTTAGCCATCCCTTCTGCTGTTGCCACGCGACTGCCTGCTGCTCTGTGCGCTGCGGCTGTTGTGGTTGCTTGGTCTGCTGGGAAGTTTCTGCCTGCTGCTTTTGCGACGCCGGCTGTTTAGTCTGGGCGCGCTGCTGTTTCGGTTCCTGCTTCTTGGTCTGGGTTCGCTGCTGCTTCGGCTGTTGTTCCTTGGTCTGGGCGCGCTGCTGTTTCGGTTCCTGTTTCTTAGTCTGGGCTCGCTGCTGCTTCGGTTGGTGTTCCTTGGTCTGGGCGCGCTGCTGTTTCGGTTCCTGCTTCTTAGTCTGGGCGCGCTGCTGCTTCGGCTGTTGTTCCTTGGTCTGGGCGCGCTGCTGTTTCGGTTCCTGCTTCTTAGTCTGGGCGCGCTGCTGCATCGGTTGCTGTTCCTTGGTCTGGGCGCGCTGCTGTTTCGGTTCCTGCTTCTTAGTCTGGGCTCGCTGCTGCTTCGGCTGTTGTTCCTTGGTCTGAGCGCGCTGCTGCTTCGGTTCCTGCTTCTTAGTCTGGGCGCGCTGCTGCTTCGGTTGCTGTTCCTTGGTCTGGGCGTGCTGCTGCTTCGGTTGCTGTTCCTTGGTCTGGGCGCGCTGCTGTTTCGGTTGTTGTTCCTTGGTCTGAGCGCGCTGCTGCTTCGGTTGTTGCTCCTTGGTCTGGGCGCGCTGCTGCTTCGGTTGTTGTTCCTTGGTCTGGGCCTGCTGCTGCTTCGGTTGAGCGGATTGTGCGTGCTGCTGCTCCTGAGGGTGCTTCTCTTGCGCGTACACAGGAACAATCGTCCGGAAAAGCAAAATCAGGGCAGCGGTACTCGTAGCTCGGAGGATTTGCATAGGAATCGTCTCCATTAACAGTCGCTATCAGGTATGCACGCAGACGGCCAGTGCGCGGTAACGGCGGCCGTGACCGGGTGAGTGACCGATCGCCGCGCCCTCCTCCGAATTCTATGGCCCGTTACGACCCGCCACCGGCACGCCGGAGGACTGGTGTCTCCTCAGGACTCTCCCAGTAGGGTTTCGCGCCATAGTAGCTGAAGATTTTGTCGCGCCAAGTGCTATCCAACATGTCCGGCCAATGCTCTTTGTCGAATCCAGGAGCATTCTCCAGCTTCGTCTTGTCGATATCAAGAATAAAGCGTTTCTGGTCCTCGTCAACTCGGAGAGTAGACCAAGGCAGAGCGAACAGCTTGTTGCCCATACTGAGGAATCCGCCAAAGGACAGGACGGCATAGGCCACCTTGCCCGAGGCGATGTCGATCATAATCTCGTCCACTTTTCCGAGGGACTCCCCAGACGAGTTCTGCACGGAATCGCCGGTCAGTGTGCTCGCGGCGAGCACGTTACGATAACGTTTGTCTGGATCGGTTTTGGCGATCTTACTTTTTTGTTCCATAGAGTCTCCTAGGCCCCCGATAGAGCATCTGGGATGCCGTTCTCGTCCTGGCTTGGCGACCTCCTTCAGCGGGGCACCGCCATCCGGAGATCTCGGCAAATCGCGCATTTCAGGTGCAGCCTTTGCATCTTCGCTCCGGCTCATGAGACAGTGGTTCGGCGATTCCACCAACTGACCTGCGCTCGTCACGCGGACACGCCGCTGGAAGCGGGAGTGGACGTGGCGGAAGGGGGCGACAACAAAACCGTGCTAGTGGTGCGGCAGGGCGCGCAGATTGTGTTGAGGCAGGCCTGGGCGCATCCGGACCCGCGCGGAGCGCCGAGGCCATCATGTTAGCGTTCGCGCCGCCGCGCGGGTGCTGGTTTCTTGAGTTGGGGCGCCAGTCTGGCCGAAGCCGCCGGCCAGGGGCTGGCAGCGGTGGATCGAAGCATGGAGTTAGCGCAAGCTCAAAAGGCGGGCGTGGATTGGATGGCGTAGCGTGCCATTCGTCAATCCACCATCGGCGGGGCTCCCGCCGCCGCGCAAGCGTGCCACCCGGAGGGCTCGCAGAATTTCCGCTGGCGTGGATCGAGTGCGTGCGCCCGGGCGAGTTCTGGCTGCCGTAGCGCGCCCTTGTTCGAGCCAGCCATCGCCGAGGCGACTGCCGGCACGCCGCGCACCGGCAGCTTGCGCGAACCGCCGCGGAACGCGCCCGCGTCCGGCTGCAGCGGGAACCCCTCCAGCAAGCAGCGCGCCCCCCCTCGCAGGCGTGCCCGCCGAAGCCTCTCGCCGAATTCCCGCCGGCGTGGATCGAGCGCGGGCGGTTCTGGCTGCCGTAGCGCGCCCTTGTTCGATCCAGCCACCGCCGAGGCGACCGCCGAAGAGGACCGCACCGGAAGCTCGCGCGAACCGCCGCGGAACCGCGCTTTCGTCCGGCTGCGCGGGACGGAAATCGCAAGTTCAGCGATGGCGTGGCGGATGAAGCTGATCGGGTTACGAGCTCGGAACTCCGCGTCTGCTGCTACATATCCACGTGGTTGTGGATTACCCACCGGATCGCGTGGTTCCTCGCTGCCGGGCCACCCATACCGCGAGTGTGTTTTGGATCAGTCATCGTCGCGCTTGACTGCGTGTGGATCGCGGGCTACGTCATCGAAACAGTGCTCTACCTCGAAAACCAAAGTTTTGAGCCCCCCTCTGGTGTCTCATTTTGCCGCAAAACGCTACGGTAGAGATACGCTAGATAGGATGGACGAACAAAGTCTGCCGTGCCTCGACATTCTGGAAGCCACCCCGGAGATCCTGCGCCGCCTGATGGCCGGAGTGACAGACGCGGATGCGCGATGGAAACCGGCACCTGAGAGGTTTTCGATTGCCGAAGTGCTGGCACACCTCTCCCACTCCGAGGGCTACTGTTACCGAATGCGGCTGGACCGGTTCCTGAGTGAACAGCGGCCGGAATTCGAGCCCGACGACGCGCAGCTTTACCTAGACCTGTATCGCGATGCCGACCCGGAGGACGCGTTCGACCATTTCGAGGAGCAGCGGGAAACCAATATCGAGTTCATACGCGGCCTGCCGGGGTCGGACGGCAGCCGTGTCGCGCTGCACAAGGAGGCCGGGGAGATTACGCTGGCGCAGATGCTGCATGAATGGGCCATGCACGACTTAGGGCACATCCGGCAGATCGCGGAACTGGTGCGAGCACGCAAGTATCTGGAGGGTGCAGGACCTCTGGGAGCCTCCTACAACCTGAAGCCATAAGGAACGCCATACGCAAGCAGCGCGCCGCCTCGCTGGCGTACCACCCAAAGCGCTCGCAGTATTTCCGCCGGTGTGGACCGAGCGCGTGCGGCGCGGGCACTCGCTCTTGGCCGATCCAGCCATCGCCGCGGCGACTGCCGACACGACGCGCGGCCGCAGCTTGCCCGAACCGCAGCGGAACGCGCGCTAGTCTGGATGCGCACGAATGCCATACGCAAGCAGCACGCCGCCTCGCGCGCGTGCCGCCGAAGCGCTCGCCGAATTTCCGCCGGCGTGGATTGGGCGCGACCGGGCGGTTCTGGCTGGCGTAGCTCGAAGCGGCTGTCGGCGCGGAGCGCACCGGCAGCTTGGCCGAACCGCCGCGGAACGCGCCCTCGTCTGGCTGCGCAGGAACGCGTTACGCAGTGAGCACGCCGCCTCGAGGGGCGTGCCGCCCGACGCGCTCGCGGAATTTCCGCCGGCATGGAGCGAGCGCGTGCGCGAAGGCGAGTTCTGCCTCGCATAGCTCGCCCTCGGTCGAACCGGCAATCGCCGAAGCGACTGCCGACACGGAGCGCACCGGCAGCTTGATTGCACTGCCGCGGGACGCGCCTTCGTCTGGCTGCACACGAACGCCCGGCGCAAGCGCCCGCCGCTTCGCGGGCGTGGCGGCCCGAAGCGCTCGCCAAATTTCCGCCGGCGTGGAGCGAGCGCGGGCGCGGGGCGGTTCTGGCTGCGGTAGGGACGGCGTGCTTGCGAAGGACTGTCCGGCACGAACGTCCTAGGCAAGCCTCCGCCACCTAGCGGGCGTGCCGCGCGAGGTGGTCGCGCAGTTCCCGCCAGCGTGGATCGAGCGTGTGCGTGAAGGCGGGTTCGTAATACTGTCCGAATGCGCCGTAACCCAGGACGCATCCACTGCGGGATGGGTTAAACTTAGCTGATTCGGCCCCATGCCGCTCTCTCCAGGCATTAAATTCGGGCCCTACGAAATCCTCGCGCCCCTCGGCGCGGGCGGTATGGGCGAAGTTTATCGGGCGCACGACACTCGCCTGAATCGCGATGTCGCCCTGAAGATCCTGCCCGAAGACCTGGCCAAGGACCCCTCCCGCCGCGCCCGCTTCGAGCAGGAAGCTCGCGCCGTGGCGGCGTTGAATCATCCGAACATCGTCGCCATTTACGACGTCGGCGACGACTACATCGTCACGGAGCTCGTGGACGGGGCATCGCTTCACGGCGCGGAATTCAGGCTGAGCAAAACCCTCGAAATCGGTGTGCAGATCGCTGAAGGACTGGCTGCCGCGCACGCCGCCGGCATCGTGCATCGCGACCTGAAACCGGACAACATCATGCTGACCGGACCCGCCAGCGGGTACCCCGGGCGGGTAAAGATCCTGGATTTCGGGCTGGCGAAACAGGCTGCGGTCCGCGCGACGCAGGAAGAGACGATGACCGTCGTCACCGATCCAGGTACGGTAATGGGCACAGTGGGGTACATGTCTCCCGAACAAGTGCGCGGTGCTGATGCTGACTCTCGTTCCGATATTTTCAATTTCGGTCTCATCCTCCACGAACTGCTCACCGGCAAGCGCACCTTTCATGGCGACACCCCAGTCGAAACTATGGCCGCCACCCTGAAACAGGATGCTCCGGAGTTGCCCGAGACCGTTCCCGTGGGCGTGCGGCAAATTGTGACGCACTGCTTGGAGAAAGACCCAGCCAACCGCTTCCAATCCGCCAAGGACCTGGCTTTCGCGCTGCGCTCGCTGTCGGGTTCTTCGGTGAGTGGCGCCACACCGCCTATCCAACCAGCGCGGCGCTTCTTGCGAGCGGTGGTTTGGGCCGGCGCGATAGTCGTCTTCGCCGCCGCAATTGCGACAGGCTACTGGGCTGCACTGAGACATCTCCCGCCTGCGATGACCACGCGTCAATTAACATTCCGGCGCGGCACCATTCAGGGCGCGCGCTTCACGCTCGACGGCCGAACTGTGATTTACGCGGCCGCCTGGGAGGGCGGCAAAACGGAGCTGTATTCGGTGGGGCCGGACTTTCCGGAATCGCATCCATTGGGTCTTGACAACACGGGCCTGCTGGCAATTTCTCGAACGGGCGAGATGGCGATTCTCGAATCTTTGCGCTTTCAAAGCATGTTCACCTTCGTTGGCGCGCTGGCGCGCATGCCAATGGCCGGCGGGGGACCGCGGGAAGTGCTGGAAGGCGTGACGGCGGCCGATTGGTCGCCGGATGGCGCCGCTATTGCCGTGGTGCGCGAGGCGCAGGGACGCTCCCGACTGGAGTTTCCTCCCGGCAGGCTGCTCTATGATACAGCGGGGTGGATCAGCCATCCGCGCGTATCGCCGCGAGGCGACCAAATCGCTTTCCTCGATCATCCACTGCGGTTTGACGATCGAGGCTCGGTAGCACTCGTCGACCTTTCCGGAAAGAAACGCGTGCTGTCGACGGGTTGGGAAAGCGAGCAGGGTCTGGCGTGGTCTCCTTTGGGCACCGAGATCTGGTTTTCAGCGACGGAGCAAGGACAAGATCTCGCGCTGCAGGCGGTGAGCCTTACGGGCCGGCACCGTGTAGTCGCGCGCGTGCCCGGGAGCCTTAAGTTACAGGACATTTTCCCCGATGGGAGGGTCTTGCTCACGGGGTCGAGTTACCGCATGCCTATGTTTGTGGTGAGTGCCGGAAAGGAGAATACGCGCGACCTCACTCTATTCAACGACTCAGCTCCGGTCGATTTTTCACCGGATAGCAAAACGATTCTGTTCTGGGAAGGGTCCGAAGCCGGTGGGAGTAATTACGCGGTCTGCTTGCGAGGCGTGGACGGGTCGCCCGCGGCCAGGCTGGGTGAGGGCCAGCCGCTCGCTCTGTCGCCCGATGGCCGCTGGGCGCTCACGAATCTGCTCACGTCGCCTCCCCAGTTGGTGCTGCTGCCCACCGGCGCCGGCGAGTCGCGCGCGCTGCCCCGCGGCCTGATCGCGACCTATCAAGCGGCCGACTGGCTGCCGGATGGCAACAGTCTCGTCCTGGCGGCCAACGAGATGGGAAGAGGCGCGCGGCTATATCGCCAGAATGTGGCGAGCGGGCTGCCGCAACCCATCAGCGGCGAGGGCGTTTCGTTCCACTTCTATTCTCATCCGGTGGCGCCGGACGGCAAATCCGTTGCTGCACGAGATGCCGATGGCAATCTGAGGCGCTATCCGTTCGACGGAGGCGAGCCTCAATTGCTGCCGCGTATCGAGCCGAACGAAGAGGTGCTGCGTTGGAGTAAGGACGGCCGGTCCTTGTTCGTGCTGGCTCGCGGCACACTGCCTGCCCGAGTGTTCCAGATCGAGGTGCCTGGCGGCCGCCGGTCGGTGTGGCAGGAAATCGCGCCGGCGGACCGCGCTGGCTTAGCCACAATCGTATCCGTGCAGCTAGCGCCCGACGCCAAAACGTACGCCTACAGTCTGGTCCGCTTGCTGGATGATCTTTACATCTCGGAGGGCTTGAAATAACGCTTTCCGCGGGCGCTGCGAGTTAGATCCCCTCAACTGTTCCAGGAGGCCGTGCAGGTCGGGCATCCCCCACTGTTCGACGATTTTGCCGTCAACCACGCGAAAAATGGCAACCTCGAATCCAGCGGCAGTCACGCCGCCTCGCGGGCGTGCCCGCCGAAGCGCTCGCGGACTTCCGCGGGCGTGGGTCGGGCGCGTGCGGGCTCTACCTGCCGCAGCTCACCCTTCGTCGATCCAGCCGCCGAGGCCGACTGCCGACACGAAGCGCACCGGCGCTTGCGCGACCACCGCTGAACGCGCGCCGTCCGGCTGCGCCGGAACGCCTTGCGCAAGCAGCACGCGCCTCGCGGCCGTACCGGCCGAAGCGGTCGCCGAATTTCCGCCGGCGTGGATCGAGCGTGCGCGGCGGCCAAGTTTTGGCTGCCGTGGCCGAAGCGACTGCCGCACCGGCACCTTGCCCGAAGGCCGCGGAACGCGCTCTCGTCAGGCTACCGCAGGAACGCCTTACGCAAGCAACCCGCCGCCTCGCTGGTGTGCCCGCCGAGGCGCTTGCAGGATTTCCGCCGGCGTGGGTCGGGCGTGGGCGCGAGGCAAGCATTGGTTCGCGTGAGCTGAAAATCGCTATCCCGGCCCCTCCTCCTGGTGTTGCATATTGATGACATAAGGCGGAGAACACCATCCACTGTGAATGACGCCGCAGGCGGTGTCGACAGCTTGTGGGCATGCCATTTTGAGCTATATAATGCCCGGTGATGAACCCTCTCGAAGGCAAGGTGGCTATCATTACCGGAGCGGCGCGCCTGCGCGGTATCGGTAGGGCCACAGCCGTGGCGCTTGCCGAAATGGGCGCCGACATCGTGGTAACGGGGACCGGACGCGAGCCGGCCACGTTCCCCGAAGACGAGAAGTCCTCAGGTTGGCGAGGCGTCGAAAGCACTGCCGCACAGGTCCGTAAACTGGGACGCCGGTGCCTGCCTCTGACGGCTGATGCGTCGTCAGGCGCGGATGCCCGCCGAGTTGCATCCGAGGCGTTGGCCGAGTTCAACCGCATCGATATCCTGGTAAACAATGCCGCGCTCGCGCGCGGCGCTGATCGGGTGCCTCTGACTGAGCTAGCCGAAGACCTCTGGAGGCGCGTACTCGACGTCAAGTTGACCGGTAGCTTTCTCATGTGTCGTGCCGTTCTGCCCACCCTGATTGGCCAGGGTCAGGGCGGGAGCATCGTCAATGTTTCTTCCATCGCCGGCAAACGCGGCTCCGCGAATACGGTGGCCTACTGCGCCGCCAACGCTGGTCTCCAGGGATTCACCCAGGCGCTCGCCATGGAGGTTGCGCCGCACAGGATTCGCGTTAATGCGGTGTGCCCAGGCTTAACCGCCACCTCCCGAATGGACAGCCTCACTAAGGAGCACTGGGACGCTTTTGTTCGCCAGAATGTTCCCCTAGGACGCGCCGCGGAAGATTACGAGCTAGGACGCTTCATGGCATGGCTGTGCAGCCCCGATGCATCATACCTCACTGGCCAGTCAATCAACTTCGACGGAGGCGCAGTGATGTGGTAACCCCGCTGGCTCTGATGAGCGCCTTTCCGAACACCGCTGCTAGAAAGACGCTATTTTCTCGACAGTTTCAACCTGTAGCAACGTTAGTTTTCGGCGTATTGCAGGTCAAGAATGTCACTCTAATGAAAATACACTCCGGATTCCCCCGCGCCGCCATTGTTCTGCTTGTGTTTCTCTCCTACCTACCGATCGGGCCCGGCCAGCAGATAGCAGGTGAGTCCACCCGCATCGACCGCCTGGTTGCAGTTGCCAAACTGTGGGCCGCAGTAAAGTACTTCCATCCATACCTCGCTTACCGAGACAGTCTTGATTGGGACGGAGCGCTGGTCAGAGCGATCCCCAAAGTGGATGCTGCCCGGGATGGTGCGGAGTACTCAGCCGCAGTCGGGAGCATGCTAAATGAACTCGGTGATCCGGCGACCCATGTGCTGAATTCTCTTCCACCGGCGCAGGCAAACTCCTCTTCATTGGCGGACCGGCAGCCCACTTTCCGAAGGAACGCGGACGGTGTCCTGGTGGTAGCGATGACGAATTACTCGGACTTCCAGGATTTTGTCGGAGCCACGCAAAAGTTGGAAGCGCTAAAAAAAGAACTTCCCACAGCCCGTGCCGTTGTGTTTGATCTGCGTCCGGATGCGGCGCCTTCCGACTCGGACCAAGGATTTGCCTCGTACGCGATCTCTCAGAGCGGCCTTGCCGGAGCGCTCACCTCCGTACCTCTCGAAATGCCTGGTGAGCGCCGGCGTATGCACATTGGCTACGTTCCAGAGGATGGCGCCACCAGTGGAGACTACAGCTCCGGCTTTTACGTTCAGGGCCGTCAACCGATCAAACCGGGATCTGGGGCAAAAGACATACCTGTGATTTTTCTCATCGGTCCTCACGCGGACTTGCCGGAAATGGCGCTCGCTTTCCAAGCTTCGGGCAGAGGCGCGATCGTGTCGGAAGGGTCGTTCAATGAAGAAGCCGCGGTCAGCACGCAGACTGTCGAACTTCCGGACGGCGTCCGGGCGCAGATCAGGTTGGGCGAACTGGTGTACGCGGACGGTACAAATGGTTTCGAGCCCAACCTGACGCTGCCCGCTTCCGGCACGAAAGGCGGGCAGAATCCCGCGCTGAAAGCGGCGATACAACTCGCGGGGACAGGTAAGTTTTCACCGCCTACCCGGGCCAGGCTCGCTGGGTGGGCGGCCCCCCTGCCAGACAAACCTTACGCTGATATGCAATTCCCGGCGGCTGAATATCGGGTACTTGCAGCCTTCCGCGTATGGGCGGTTATCAATTACTTCTTTCCCTATAGGGAGCTAATGGGAGAGGATTGGAACGAGATACTGCGTCGGTTTATACCGCGGATGGAGGGAGCCAAGGACGCCCTCGATTACAACCTTGCGGTCGCGGAAATGGTGACCCACATCCACGACAGCCACGGCTCGGTCACGAGCCCGGTTCTTCGCCAATACTTTGGAGACGCCAGTGCGCCGGTCCGTGTCCGGATGATCGAAGGCTTGCCGGTGATCACCGCCTTCACCAACGCGGCAGCGGCGAAGGCCGCCGGACTTGAAATCGGCGACGTGATACTAAAGGTGGATGGCGAAGACGCCAGCCACCGAATTGCAGAGCGGCTGAAGTACACGGCGCATTCCACGCCTCAGGCCGGTTTGTACATCGCCGGGGAGAGAAGCCTTGTCCGCGGAACCAGGGATTCCACGGCAACTCTTACCGTCCGCGATGTTCACGATCGGGTGCGGGAAGTGAAAGTGGTACGCAAAGTGGAATACATGCCGGCGACCCAGGGCGACCGTACCGGAGAGGTCTTCCGGGTGTTGCCCGGCAACATCGGCTACGCCGACCTTGATCGCCTGTCGGTACCGCAGGTTGACGAAATGTTCGAGAAATTCAAGGACTGCCCCGCCATAATCTTCGACGACCGTGGTTACCCCAACGGAACTGCTTGGCAGATCGCGCCGCGGCTGACCGATAAAGCTGATGTGACCGCGGCGATGTTTAAGCGCCGCGACCCTATGTCGCCGGATTTTCCGAACGGCGAGTTGCTCGGTTCTCAAGAGGTGACGACATTCTTGCAATCGCTGCCGCGCACGGCCAAGTGGCGTTATCACGGCAGGACGGTAATGCTGATCGATGAGCGAACTATCAGCCAAGCCGAGCACACCGGCTTGTTCCTTGAGGCGGCCAACGGCACGAAATTCATCGGAAGCCCGACCCAAGGCGCTAATGGCGATGTGACTAACCTCTCCGTGCCCGGGGGGATTTACGTGCGCTTCACCGGCCAGGCAGTGATGCATGCCGACGGACGGCAACTACAGCGCGTGGGCCTGCAGCCGAATGTAGAGGTGCGCCCGACAGTCGCCGGAATTCGTGCGGGAAAGGACGAGGTGCTGGAGAGGGCGATCGAGTACCTGGAAAACAGTCTACGTTAATGGATCGCACGGCTTCTGGCGAGTGGCCGCGATCAAAAGTCAGTTGCGGTAAGCCAGCAGGCAGGGCGCAGCCGTCACACGCCAGACCCGTAGAAATTGATGGCGTCCGCTTCGAGGAAGTTTCAGTTGGCCATGGAGTCGGCATAAACATGACCGTGCCGGACGTCGTGCCTGCGAACGACGGCCCCCGCCGGAACGCCCCGCGCAAGCAGCCCGCCGCCTCGCGGGCGCGCCGGCCGAAGCGCACGCCGAATTTCCGCCGTCGTCGATCGAGTGCGTGCGGGGTAGCGTAGCCTTCGTCGATCCAGCCAGCGCCGAGGCGACTGCCGACGCGGGCGCACCGGCAGCTTGCGCGACCCGCCGCGGAACGCGCCCTCGGGCTGCGCAAGAACGCCCTGCGCAAGCAGCCCGCCGCCTCGCGGGCGTGCCAGCCGAAGCGGTCGCCGAGGCGACTGCCCGACACGGATCGCACCGCCGCCCCAACCGCCGCGGAACGCGCCCGTGTCTGGCTGCGCAGGAGCGCCTTTCGCAAGGAGCCCGCCGCCACGCGCCAGCCGAAGCGCTCGCCGTGCAGCCTATGTCTCCGACATCGCCAACGGAAATCGCAAGTTCAGCGATTGCGTGGCGGAGAAGCTGATGGGGTTATGAGCTTGGAACTCCGCGTCTGCTGCTACGTATTCACGTGGTGTGGATTACCCACCGGATCGTGTGGTTCCTCGCTGCCGGGCCACCCATACCGCGAGTGTGTTTTGGATCAGCCATCGTCGCGCTTGACTGCGTGTGGCTCGCGGGCTACATCGTCGAAACGGTGCTCTATTCGGACGGAAGGAGGAAGTGGCGGCGGTGGCGTTGGCTCAAGCGGTGCGCTCCATCGCAATCTAAGACTTGACGCTGCACCGTGCTGGAGCGTATAAATAAGTATGCACTCACAAATCAATTTTGGGTACCCTTGGCAGATCAACTATGGCCACCTGATCCTGGCGGCATTCCTGTTCGCCATCTTGAGCCTGGCTTGGGCCCGAAAGTGGCGCAAACCTGTACTCTTCACAGTTGGCCTGGCGGCTGTGTGGGCGCTCAGCGCCGGGATTATGGTCCGCTTTGGCTTGGACATGAACGGCCGTGCCACCCTTCCCACCAGCAAATTCCTGGCTTCCGGCGGAGGCAAAGTGCTCGACATGGGGGCGGGCACGGGCCGCAGCACCCTGATGGTGCTCGAAGCCCGGCCGCAGGCTACGGTGGTGGCTCTTGACCTATTCGGTGAGTCGTACGAGGAACACTTCGGCAAGCCAGCGGGCGGCGCTTCGACTGTCGACCAGGGACGTGCTGCCTTGATACGCAACCTGCGGGCGGCCGGCGTGGAACAGCGCGCCACCGTCCAGGCCGGCGACATGCGCCATATGCCGCTGGAGGCCGGCACCTTCGACGCTATCGTGAGCGCTTATGCCATCGACCACCTCAATCGGACCGGCATTACGGAAGCGCTCGGCGAGGCCAACCGGGTGTTGAAACCGGGCGGCCAATTTCTCCTTATGGTGATCGCCAAGGATGGCTGGCTCAACTATACGTTCGGCCGGCTCCTCATGCACGCCCACATGGTGGCCGCTGATTTCTGGGCCCAGAAGCTGCGCGCTGCCGGATTCGAGATCCTGGAAGAAGGCACGCAGCCCGCCACGAAATATATCCTGGCGCGCAAGACAGCAAAGGCCCGCTGATGCCAACATGAAGGAGCATGGGAAGAAAGAAAACCATCTCCGACGCGAAGTTGCTGGAGGTTGCGCGGGCCGTCTTCGTGAGGGAGGGCTTCGGCGCTTCTACGAAAGAGATCGCCCGGCGCGCCGGTGTTTCCGAAGGCGTTCTTTATCAGCGCTTCGCCACCAAGGACGAGTTATTTTTCGCCGCCATGATTCCGCCTCCGTCGGATCTCACCAGGATTTTCCAGCACTCGCACCTGAAGGGCCGCAAGCTGATCGAAGAGTTGACGTTGGCGTTGCTGGATTTCAGCCGACAGGCGCTCCCGGTGATGTTGCCGCTGATGATGCACCGGGGCTTCCGCCTCGAAGACCTTGCCGAGCGTCACCCGGAGTCGCCCATTTTCCTGCTGCGCCGGGAGATTGGTCCGTTCCTGCTGCGGGAGCGCAACGCCGGCCGGCTAGGTCCGGTGGACCCGCGGGGCGCTTCGTTGTTGGTTTGGTCGTTCGCGCAAGCGATCGCGTTTTTTGAGAGACTGGGCGCGCACGGCGGCAAGTTCGATCCCGAAATTATTCATGCGACGATTGAGTGCATCTGGAAGGGGCTGGCCCCGCACTCGGCCCGTTCCGGCACGCGCAAACGCGCCAGAAGTTCGCCGGGGGATAGATCGTAGCGGGATCGCGAGGGACGTCCGCTGGAGCTGCGGACCAGGGAGAAAAGGCATGATAGCCGCGCTCCAAAAGAACGACCGCAATGTCCTACCGCCTGCCCGGCGCCGCATCGGAATACCCCGGGGTGCTCTGTTCCAGCGGTAGCCCACCGAGCCGTGCCCCCCGAAGTGCTCGCCGAATTTCCGCCCGGCGTGGATCGAGCGCGCGCGCCGGGCAGTTCCGGCTGCCGTAGCTCGCCCATACGTCGATCCAGCCATCGCCGACGCGACTGCCGCCAGGCGAACGCCGGCCCCCGCACAAACGCCTTACGCAAGCAGCCCGCCGCTCGCGGGCGTGCCTCCCCGAGAAGCTCGCGGAACTTCCGCCGGCGCGTGCGCGAAGTGCACCGGCAAATTGCCCGAACCGCCGGACGCGCCCTCGTCTGGCTTGCGCAGGAACGCCCTGCGCAAGCAGCGCGCCGCCTCGCGGGCGTGCCGGCGAAGCGCTCGTAGAATCTCCGCCGGCGTGGATCGAGCGCATGCGGGCGAGTCGTGGCTGCCGTAGCTCGCCCACGGTCGATCCAACTATCGCCGTAGCGACGGCCGGCACGCAGCGCGCCGGCAGACTGCCCGAATCGCCGCGGGGCGCGCCCTCGTATGGCTGCGCAGGAACGACCTCCGCAAGCAGCCCGCCGCTTCGCGGGCGCGCCCGGCCGAAGCGCTCGCGGAATTCCCGGGCGTGGATCGAGCGCGTGCTTGCTGCGCGTTCTGGGCTGGCGTAGCTCGCACTTGGTCGATCCGGACGGCCCCTGATGAGACCGTGCGGCATACCCAAACAGGCAGTTGACGGGGCCAGACCTTTTTGTAGGCGTAGTGATCTACGCGGCGGATGTCGAGTTATTCCGCGAGATGGCAGGCTAAGCCGCGTTCCCGTTCCAAACGGAGCGCACAGTTGAGGAGATGCGTAGGATCCTTAGCCACGGAAGTGAAGGGCGCGTGCCTGCGACCGTCCTCAATTTCCCGTCGATCATGGATTTGAGTCCGAATTTGGCGCTCCGTGCCGATTGTTTAAATGCATGCGAGAACGCAGGGAGTGGGGTCCGCTGTAGAAAAACTCGAGGGCGATGTTTCCGCCCATATAGGCCAGCAGGTTGTAGTTCCCCATGCGGAGCGCATCCTTGGCGTTATAGCGGTCTGGGTACCAGCCATAGACGGCCGTCATCGTGCCGACATACGGCGCAACGAGCGCAGGGAGAGAAAAGACGCGGTGGCCATCACTGCCGCGGCGTGCCGTAAAGGTCGAGATCACGGCATGTTTCAGCCGTGGAAACACGCCTGTGCACTCACAACGGTAATACAACGCGTCTTGCTTGAAGGCTTCCGACAGCGCATAACGGGTCGTGGTACTTACCGCCGCGATTCCGAAGTCGGACCCGATGCGTTTGCCGTAACCCTCAGCACCTTGTTTCCACTCCGGGATCCCATTACTGGCCTGGCTAATGCCAGCCCCGAGCGCTGCGCCGACGATGGGATACGGGCCGAACCCGTCGAAGAGATAGTTGCGGAGCTTGACTGCTTATGTAGGACGCGTGTACAGCAGGGCTGGTTGCGCCGGCGTTGTGCCAGTGCTGGGAGACTGTCCCGAATCGGGTAGCGATTGTGACATTGCCGGCACCGGCAGGGCTGCGAGATTAGCTACCAAGAGCCACAGCATAAATTGGCGCCCGCATGCCGTTTCCGAATGCGAGCTCCCCGCTTCGTAACCCACGTCCTTCGTCGTGAGACTCACTTTTGGCTCTGGCGTACCAGATGAAAATGTACCATCTAAGCAGGACGGCCGGGGGAAAGGGATACCAGGCCCACACCCTACCTGCCGGAGTTCGCCCCGGTCGATCCAGCCCTTGCCGCAACGACTGCCGACGCGGCGCGCACCGCCAGCTTGCGCGAACCGCCGCGGAACGCGCCCGCGTCTGGCTGCGCATGAACGCCCTACGCAAGCAGCCCGCCGCCTGGCGGGCGTGCCGCCCGAAGCTCTCGCGGGGTTTCCGCCGGCGCGGATCGAGCGCGGGCGGGGCGGGCGGTTTTACTTGCCGTAGCGCGCCTTTGGTCGATCCAGCCATCGCCGAGGCGACTGCCGGTACGGAGCGCACGCGCAGCTTGCGCGAACCGCCGCGGAACGCGCCCGCGTCTGGCTGCGCACGAATACCTTACGCAAGCGGCACGCCGCCTCGCGGGTGCGCCGGCCGAAGCGCTCGCAGAATCTCCGCCGGCGCGGATAGTGACGGAACTCTCCGCGGACGGCAGCAGCGCCGTCCTTTCCACCTACCTGAGTGGTCTGAAGAGCAGCTCGTGTGGAAATCAGCTCCTGGCGGTAGATACCTCGGGGAATATTTCGGTGGCGGAAAACGTCACCGGAAGCGATTTTCCGGTCTCGCTCCCCCGAATGGATACACGATATTGAAGCCGAACGCGCCTCTCGCCATCACGCCGTTCGTTCAGCCCATGAAAACTCCTGTCCGTCTCTATCGAGTCGGTGGTTCAAGATTGAAAAGCAAGAGCTTCGTAGACCTTCTGCGTATCACGCGCCACTTTAGGCCAGCCGCATTCGCTGAGAACATGCGCTGCGCCTGCCACTCCCAGCCGCGCCAGTTCCGGCGATCCCAGGCGCAAAGCGCGCCGAATTGCATCGCCCACGGCTTCGACAGTCGGCTCCTCGATGGCTATGCCGCCAGCCGCATCCAGCAGAGCGCCAAGTCCACCCGCGCGCGTCGCGATGATGGTGCGACCGCTTGCGAGTGCCATGAACGCCACACCGGAATCGGAGGCAAAATTGGTGTACGGAAGCAACAGGCAATGCGAATGCAGAAACAGGTCCGGCAGTTGCTCATCGGAAATGAACTCTTCCCGCAGACAGATCGGTTCTGGCTCCGCCGCGATGAGCTGCCGGCAGCGCTCCCAATACTCTCTTTCGTTCCGATTCATTACCCGTCCCGCTATCGTGAGCCGAACCGGCACACCTCGCCCGTGCAGGCTCTGCACGGCTCTGATCGCCAGATGCACGCCTTTGTTCTCGCGCAAGGCTCCAAACAGCAGTAACTCCAGCCTTGCGGAATCCGGCATCGCAAGTGGGCCATCCTGGAGTGGATAGGGCCCATGCACAATCACCGTGATGCGCTCGGGCGACTGTCCAAAATGTCGAGTGAGTGCTTTCTTGCCGCCTTCGCTGTGCACCACCAGCACCTCGCTGGTGTTATACGCCCATTGCAGGGCCGCGCGTGAAATCCAGCGCAGCGCAGGCGGCAACAACCATTTGTGCGGTACGGGGTCGTGAACTGTGAATACGATTCTGAGCCCCCGCAGTCTGGAGATCAGGAAGAACAGCGCGCCGAACGGGAAGTGCAGCACGTATTGGAAATGGACCAGGTCTCCGCGTCTTGCACAACGCACCAATAGCGCGCAAGAGGAGATCAGAAAGCGTGCGTTAGCAGCCGCTTTTCTCCAGAAGCCGCATGCCTCTATGGAACGGACGGCCGAAAGATGTACGCGGACTCCCGGCAGGGCTTGAAGTTCTCGGCGAAACTGATGATTTGCGGGGCAGATTACATCGAGGTCGACGCCTCGTTGGTTTAGAGCCGTTGCCAGCTCGGTGATATAACGGGCGGCAGCGGATATCGGCTCCGGGGTATGAAGAAAAACGCGATAGGACAATGTCTGCCTCAATAATGACGGCTTTGCGGACGGCTCATCCCGCGATCTGCCGCCGCGCCATGCCGTCGTTGTCGGCAAGCAGCGCCAGATCCGGGCACAGGGACACGTAGATCTGCGCCGTCCGCCGGCCGATCCCATGCCAGTCACGCTCACGTTCGATGAAGCGCGCGCCCTGGGCTCCCATGGCAGCCAATCCCTGGATGCCGGCCTGCAAGGCAGATTCGATGGCCGTGGCAACGGCGGAAACCACGGCCGATTCGATCGTGATCCCGCAACCAGCCTGCGCCAGAAGTTCCCCCAAGCCTCCTGCGCGCGTTGCCAGTATTGGCCGCCCGTTCGTGAGGGCCAAAGCGGCGATCCCGCTCTCAGACGCGAAGACCGTGTACGGCAGCAACACAGCGTGATGGCAGGCGAGCAGGTCCGGAATCTCGCCATCTTCTATGTACCGATGGACAACGTGGATACAACGCGGATCTTTGTCGATTAACCGCTTGCACATATTCCAATACGATTCCTCGGAGCCGCGTGCCAATTCCCGAGCAACGGTCAATTCCACGGAAGCCGCGTTGCCGGCGTTGATCTGCTGGACCGCCTGCACAGCCAGGTGGATGCCCTTGTTTTCACGAATCGACCCAAAAACCAGCAGCTTGAGGCGATCCGAAGAAGGCAGAGGGGCGGGCCTTGGGTTTGGAACAGCGGGCCGTGCGGGATTACTACGATTCTCTCGGCTGGCGCGCCGAACTCCCGCCGGATGAGCCGTGAACCCGACTCATTGTGAACGATGACCATGCGGCTCATGCGATAGGTCCACTTGAGCATCCATCGCTCAAGGCGGCGCAGGCCAAACGGGTACATCCAACGATGAGGAATCGGATCGTGAGCTGTGAGAACTACCGGACAGCCCTTCCATACCGCCATCAGGACAAAGAAGAACCCCAATGGCAGGTGGGGAAGAAACTGAAAGTGAAACACATCGTGGCTGCGGGCCGCGCGAAGATGGCTTCCGGCGGCAATCATCGCGTACCGGATGTTTCTCGAGATGCGTGTGCATAGCCCGGCAGGCACAGTGGACCGATAGCCCGCGGCAATCACTTCGACACCCGCATCGGTAAGTTCATCTTTGTATGCGTAATTGGCTGGACACAACAGGGCTACCTGCGCGCCTGTGGGGTGAAGGGCGATGGCCAGCGACTTGACATATTGCGCAGCTCCGCTGGCGGGTTCGACGGTGGACAGGAAGACTCGCAATCCAGACATAACGGGCTTGCCATTAAGCTACGAGCGCCCGGCCCTGTTCCAGCGAGGTCTCCTGCAAGTATTCCAGGGAAGGAGAAACCAAGTCGATCACGGGCAAGCCGGAGGCGGCGATACGAGCTGCATAGGCCGTGGGCAACTTCTGCGCTACGATCAACTCATCCGCCCAGGCAATCGTTTTTTCGATGCTCTCGTCCAGCACTGCGCGGATGTGCGGGATCTGCAGCAGAGCGTAATCGCGATTGCTGCCATAGATGGTGTCGAATTGTATTTGCGGATCGAAGACGCGAATGAGCCGGCCTTTCCCTACGAGGGCCTCCACCAAGCTGACGACCGGGCTCTCCCGGAGATCGTCCGTTTGTTCTTTGAACGCTAAACCAATGATCCCGAGGCGCCTTCCCGGCGAATCCAGAACCGCTTCCAAGGCGCGGTGCAAGTGCTCGCGATTGCTCGAGAGCGCCGATTCCAACAAGGGCAGCCGCAAATCGACGCGCTTTGCCCGGTAGGTCATTGCGCGCAGGTCCTTCGGGAGGCAAGAACCTCCAAATGCGAAGCCAGGCTTCAAGTAAGCTGCTTGAGAGGTTAAGCTTCTTGTCCTGGCAAACGGTATCCATCACTACGGCCGGGTCCACTTGGGTTCGGGCACTCAGCGCGCCGACTTCATTGGCAAAAGCGATCTTGAGCGCATGGAATGCATTGCAGGCATATTTCACCATTTCAGCAGCGCGCAGTTCCATCAAGCATGGCTTAACGCTGAAGGACGCATACAGAGAAGCAAGCGCGTGGACGGAAGCGGAATCCGCACCGCCTAATACGATTAAGGACGGCTCCAGGAAATCCTGCACCGCTGCACCCTCTCGCAAAAACTCTGGATGAAAGACCACCGAAGCTGCGTTCCCAGGCAGCAAGGCCGGAATCACGACTTCCTCGCACGTTCCCGGAAATACCGTACTACGGATCGCGACCACCAGCGGCTTGTCACGCAGAGACAGCGTGCGCGAGATTTCGTGGCACGCCCGGCGCAACTGGTCGAGTCCCAGATCGCCATTTTTTTGCGAAGGCGTTCCAACGCACACGAAGACGATGTCGACGTGTTGAAGGGCTTGAATATCCTGGCTTGCCGAGAGGCGTCCAGACGCTACGCCATCGCGAACAAGATCCTGCAGGCCCGGCTCGTAAAATGGGGCGACGCCTTCTAAGACACTCTGAACCTTGTGTGGGTCCCGGTCGATTCCAATCACGCGGAATCCCAAGCTCGCCAGACAAGCTGCGGAGACACAACCCACATATCCAAGACCAACTACGGCAAGTTGCGGCGTATATACTTGTGAGTTCATCAATGTTCTACCCCTTCTTTGTGTCCTGCCGGCCAACAGATTGTTGCGATTGCGAACTTACTTCCGGATGCGGCTGGTTCGCTTGATGTGGTCTTCACCGACAAGGGCGGGGGAGCGAAACTGAACTTCGCCCACGAGATTGTAGCAACCGGAGCGCTTCGACATGTTCCGGGCCCCACCATTGCCGCCAAATGTCGAAACTTTTCCGTCATGCGCTAGTGGGCTACCGCAAAGCGACATGGGCGGTGGATTCGATCACAGCCTCTTACCTGTGGGAACGATTCGGTAGGGGATGATGGTCTGCACCTAGATAACGGCGCGTTTAATGCCTTATGGCACTGGGGGGCTGAAGAACATGTTTTTGGCGGGAAGGCCCCCTCGCGCACGCTCGCCCTACGCCGGCGGAGGTTCTGCGAGCGCTTCGGCCGGCACGGCCCGCGAGGCGGCGGGCTGCTTGCCTAGGGCGTTCGTGCGGGGACGTCCTTCGCACGTACGCCGTCCGGCAGGGTCACCAACGATTTGGCCATATGTCTATGACCTGCCGGCGCTATCATTTTCAGGGAACGGCATTTCCCAGGAGGAATCCTTTCAGCCTCTGGACCGCGGCTTGTAAAGGCCGTATCCGAGCATTCTCCGAATGGCGCGTGATCCGACCGGAGCCGAACGAGCAGAGGCCGCCAACGCGATACGCCGCGGCTCTTTACCTCCCACGCCTTGACCTTCGACCTATCTAGGCGTAATACTGAGCTGTAGAAGGTTGAGGTATCGATGCCGTCTCCGCGTTTCCCCATCCCGCAAGGCACGCTTGACATGCTGATCCTCCAGATCCTATCGCTCGAACCCGCCCACGGGTACGGGATCGCGCGGCGGCTGGAGCAGATCTCGCGCTCGGTGGTCCAGGTCAACCAGGGCTCGCTCTATCCCGCCCTTCACCGCCTGCAACAGAAAGAATGGCTGCGCGCCGAGTGGAAACAGTCTGAAACCGGCCGGGAGGCCAAGTTCTACTCCCTTACGCCCGCCGGGCGCCGCCAGCTTGCCGTCGAGAAGGATAGTTGGGCGCGCCTCTCCGGTGCCGTCAACCTCATCTTCGAGGAGAACACCCGGTGATCCGGCTCTTCAACTGGTTCCGCCGCAGGTCGCTGGAGCGCGGCCTCGACCGCGAGCTGCAATATCACTTCGATCGTCGCGTTGCCGACCTCACCTCTGCCGGCATTCCCGAGCCCGAAGCCCGCCGCCGCGTCGCCGTCGAGCTCGGGCTCGCCCAGGTCCGCGAGGAAGTCCGGGACATATGGCTCACTCGCTGGTTCCGCGATTTCCTGTACGATCTCCGCTTCTCCGCCCGATCGTTCCTCCGCAGTCCTGGCTTCACTGCGGCGACGCTGCTCTCGCTGGCCCTCGGCATTGGCGCTACCACCGCCATCTACTCCCTGGTCGATCAAGTGATCCTTCACGCGCTGCCCGTCCGCGAGCCTGAGCGCCTGGTTCTTGTGGATTGGAACGGCGACGACCTGATCACCTTCGCCACCGGCTCGCTTAATCTGATGCCTTACCCCATCTGCCGCGACCTCCAGCAGCAGACTCGCTTTCTCGACGGTGTTCTCCGCCGCGCCGAAATCGAGGTCAATCTCACAGCCGGCGGCGATCCCAGGCCCGTCGCGGCCGAGATCGTCTCCGGTAGCTACTTTCCCGTGCTCGGCGTGGGCCCCGCGCTCGGCCGCGTCATCGAACCCGAAGACGATACCGCGCCCGGCGCGGGTCCGGTCGTGGTGCTTTCGTATGACTTCTGGCAGGCGCAGTTCGGCGGCGCTGCCGATATCGTCGGCCGCAAGGTCCTGATCGGCAGTCACCCCATGACCGTGGTCGGCGTGGCTGCCGCCGGCTTCCGCGGCGTCGACGTCGGCGCAGTGCCCGCTTTCTGGATTCCTACCTCCATGTACGCCGACGCGAACCTCGACACCGGTGATGAGGATCTCCTCAACGGCCACACCCGCTGGCTGCAGATCCTCGCCCGCCTCCGTTCGGATGTTACACTCGCTCAGGCGCAGACCGGTTTGCAGCCCTGGTTCAAGGCATGGCTCCAGGACAGCGCGCTTCGCCCCGGCTTCCCGAGGATTTCGGCCGACCACCGCCGCGAGTACCTGGCAACCACTCTCGAACTCACCGCCGCGCCCCAGGGCCATTCTCCGCTGCGGCGCAGCCTCTCCCAGCCGCTCTGGCTATTGTTCGCCGCCACCGGTGTTCTGCTCAGCCTCGCTTGCCTGAACGTTGCCGGACTCTTTCTCGCCCGCGGTTCTGCACGGGGCCGTGAGATCGGCACTCGCCTCGCTCTCGGCGCTTCCCGAGGCCGCATTGGGCGCCAACTCCTCGCCGATAGCCTGCTCCTTGCGCTGACAGGCGGTGTTCTTGGCGCGGCCGTGGCTCCGATGGCGATCCGAGGGCTCATCGCGTTCTTGCCGCACGAGCTCGCCGCCAACGCCCTGCGCGACACCCTCAGCCTTCGCCTGCTTACTTTCGCCTCCTTCGCTAGCCTAGCCGCCGGCCTCTTCAGCGGCCTGGCTCCCGCCCTCCGAGCTGGTGGCGACGGCTTGGTCAGCTCGCTCCGCGAGCGCGGCGACACTGGCTTCGGCGGCGTCCGCCTCCGCAAGACGATCGTCACCCTCCAGGTGGCCTTCTCCCTCATTCTCCTCATCGGCGCCGCCCTCTTCCTACGCACGCTCACCAGTCTGCTTGCCAAAGGGCCCGGCTTCGATACATCAGGCCTCCTCTCCTTCACTATCGCTCCGACGCAAAATGGCTATTCCGATGCCGACGCCTCGCGCCTGGTCCGCCGCCTCGACGAGCAGGTCCGCGCCTTGCCCGCCGCCCGTTCCTCCGCCGCTGCCCGATTTGCCTTCCTCAACGGCGGCGCCTGGAGCAACAAAGTGACTATGCAGACCGATCACCGCACCGTTAGCGATGGCATCATCAATTTCAACGCCGTCAGCCCCGGTTTGTTCTCGACCCTCGGCGTTCGCCTCCTCGCCGGCCGCGATTTCGACAAGAGCGACACCCTTCCCGTAGGCGAGATCGGTCCCCGTTGCGCCATTGTCAAT
>Ga0181532_10001011_pt1 | contig 28016 bp, 37 predicted proteins | sample PEATcosm2014_Bin_33_FD_119768 | JGI IMG/M metagenome (GOLD analysis project Ga0181532, IMG submission 119768) | Peatland microbial communities from MTU Mesocosm Facility, Houghton, MI, USA - PEATcosm2014_Bin11_30_metaG | ecosystem: Environmental > Terrestrial > Soil > Wetlands > Peat | place...
GCAGGCGATCCGCTGGACGCCAATATAGAGGATGGGAGTATTGTATTGACGCCGCGCAAGAAACGGGCTCATCGAGCAAGACTTGTGACGGACCCGGTTACCGGACTACCGGCTCTGAGCGCGGGCCCAAACGCGCCGACGTTAAGCAGCAAGGAAGTTGAAGAGATCTTGGCAAACTTCCCATGATCTACTTGCTCGATGTGAATGCTCTGGTCGCCCTCGGGTTCATTAATCACGAATTCCACGCTCGCGTTGCTTCCTGGGTCCAATCGAGGAATTCACCGCAGTTGGGGAGTTGCTCGATCACCGAGCTCGGATTTCTGCGTGTGCTAGCCCAAGCCCCGGCCTATGGATTCACCGTCGCTCAAGCGCGCACACTGTTGCTGCGTCTTAAGGAGGGCCGCACCTCTCGACTCACATTCATTCCAGACGAACACGATGTTTCTCATCTTCCGGGTTGGGTCAGAGCGCCTAAGCAAATTACCGATGGTCACTTGAGCAAGCTTGCGACCGCGAAGGGTGCGGTCCTAGCAACGCTAGACGAGGGCATTCCTGGATCATATCTGATTCCAAGATAGTGTACTCCGAACCATTCTCTCGAAGCGCCCAGCCAGGCTCTCACGCGACCCCGTGCTTACGCGCAGCGCCGACGAACCCGTCGCCACTACGTGAATGGGTGCACGGCGGCGATGTTGGCGGTCCCAATAGCCTTTCATTCGTTTGGCCCAGTCGGACAGATGATGAATCTCGTCCAACAGCAAGATCGCCGTCCCGCGCTCCCAAAAACCCGGCAGTGCAGCGTCCGGCTCATCGCCGGCGGCATAGCCGAACTGGCGAGCGATCTCGAGAAGCAGCGTGGTCTTGCCTACTTGACGCGGTCCGGTCAAAAGCTGGCTTCGCGCAGGAGCAGGCTCCCGGAGCCGCTCGAGCAGCAGCTCGCGACAGTGATTGAAATCGTTCAGCAACGCGACCATACTTGAATAATTATTCGACTATAACGAGATATTGTCGAGACAGGACGGCATAGACTGGCCCAGCATTCCAGAGAGGGCCAAACTAGTCGGTGCAGACACGAGCGCATCACAGCTCGGAAATAGCCGATTCCCGAGCTGAAGCAGGTGGTTGGCACCTTTACGAAGACTTTATGGAACCCTCATGCCTGCCTCACGCTGCAAGGTAGAGTTTCAACACTCAGGGCCGTCATTTGAAGATGAGTTTACATGCCTCCTATCCCGAGCCGCAGCATCGAGTTCCGCCGCGAGCTGAGATTTTATGCCGCGCGTCGCATTCTCGAGTTCAGCTCTAGCTCGCGCGACATGGCCTAGCATTGTGTGCAGCCGCCTTGGTCCCAATACCAGGAGTCCGAGCATAAGCATGAACAAGATTTCAATGCCGAAACTCACGATTCACCCCTTGGTCTGAGCGTGGTCGTTGGCAACGGTGGCTGTTGTGTCGGCCGGCTTTTCATCGTCAGCCTTCATGGCAGATTTAAAGCCGCGGATACCCTCCCCGATTCCTTTGCCCAGCTCGGGAAGCTTCTTGGGTCCGAACACGAGCAGGGCAATTCCGAAAATCACCAGAAGATGCATCGGTTGAAACAGTCCTTCGAACATACATTCTCCTTATTTCTCGTCGGAAGACGGCAGAACAACAATGATGGTTGAGAAAGGCAGGCGCCGCGACCTGCGTTTTCGGTGCGGCGCCCCCACTAAGGCAAACAAAGCGATCCGCAAGAGCGGACAGTGAGAGTTCAGGTTATGAGCGGACCGCGGCATCGGCCGCGACAGCCATAGCGTTTAGTATGTCGAGGAATTGCTGGCTTTGGCCGATGAACAGACCATCGGCGGTGAAGCTCTTGATTGTAGCCACGGCGCCTCCAAACTTATCGGTCAGAGGGCGAATCATCGAGACATGGGGAAGGTTACCCTTGAATGCGAAAGGGACGGGGAAGATCAGGCTGGGCTGAATCTTCGGCCTTCCTGCGCTGAAAAAGTTAGGGAATGTCAGGCCGGATATGGCGTCCGTAAATGGCGCCACAGGGGCTTGCACTCCGTTGCCTGAAAAATCAACCCATTCCAGAAAGTGAGCGATCTCGTCTCCACCAATGCCCAGGGTGATCTCAAGCACTTCCGGATCCGTCACTTTTTGACTCATGGCTGCGTAAAGACTCGACCCGCCCTGCTCGATGTATCCGAAGTGAAAGCCTGCTACATTCGCGATCGCCTGAATATGATCGTTACCGGGGAAGTTGGGGTTGGAAGCGCCGTTGTAATCGTTGTTGTTTCGGGGGATGGCGGTAACATTTTGGAGAGTGAGCGCCTGAGGAAAGGTGGCGCCAAGGTCCGGATTGGTTGCGCTGCGGTAGCGAACGTACCAGCTGGTGTCGACGTTGAGCTGCATGAGGTTCGTCAGGCGCAGCTTACCGGATGATCCCGTGGCCGTACTTCCTGGTAAAGTTTCGAATTGGGTGAAGTTGACGGGTTCGGCTCCTCTCGACTCGAGATAGGCATTGAGGAAGGCAGCGTGGCTGACTTCATCCAGCGTATTACTACTGATGTATTGTGGGCCATCGCTATCGAGGTTCGACAAGGCTATTTGATAGTTGTTCAACGTTTGCTTCGGGTCTACCTCAATGGGTGGATTGTTGCCGATACCCCCCAATTCCGCATACTGTGTCCACAAATCCGCCTCGATCAGTTCTGCCGCCGCCAGAAATTGGAGGATGGCGACATCGCCTGGATTGAGAGGACCCCCTCCGCCTGCTTGTGCGCGAGCCAAAGTTCCATTTGCTAACAATCCGGCGCCCGCTACTGCTGCGCCTCCTGCCAGAAGGCCGCCTTTCATAAAAGAACGGCGGTCAACTGAACCACTGATGGGTGGGAGAAGTTTTTCGTTTTCCATGTCTAAGTTCCAATTCCTTTAGCTTGAGATTTTGTTTCAGCTACTGTGCGTTAGACGCAGCGACCAACGACGAGATGCGGACGGGATGTCATTTGATTGTCAATGTTCTGTAAACTCGCGGTGACAACATCACTGCGATGCTTACAACGGAGAGTGAGTTAATAACCGGCAAACGACTTTTATCTCCTATTCCTTCTTGCCTATGATTTTGTTCCAGCATGTGAAACCTTCGCCAGTCGAACAATATTCCACAACTCCAAGAAATATTTTCCCTGACAAACATAGCCTCTGGACCCAATTACCGGCGGAATGGCGCCAGATACCATGCGCAGTACGTTCCCACACCACCGAGCACAACAATCGCCCAAAGCACCAAGTCCGCGCGCATCCACCACTTCCAATGTTTGAATCGAAGCCACGGTGGAAGAACGTTCGTGCCGGCCACGATGACGATATATTTTAGAATCCGAGAAGCTCAGCGGCTGTCCCCAGAACCGCGTGTATTGTGGCTACCTCGTAATACCACTTATGAAGAAACTTAGACATCGCGGGCTTCACTTGTTGCTGGAACGCCGGCCACATCACCAGTCCGATCATCAACGAATTCAAGAGAAGCACCGTCGTTTGGCAAATACCGTGAGCTCTGTAGCGTTTGTGTCTCGCGAGAAGAGCCCCAGCGAGCAAGGCCAGTCCCATGAGGAGTTGCACGACGAGGTTGATATCTGCCGCGAAGGTTGCGCCGGTCTCAAGAAAGCCCTTTGCCGGAAATGAGGACAACACCGCCAATCAGCCGCTCCGCTACAAATTCACGATTCTCAATAGCCAGCAAACTCTTCTGTCCGAATATCGTCTTCATCTACGCCTACCTCAGTGAGCATCCGGCGCACCGCCGCGACCATCGTTGGTGGCCCAGCTATGTAATAGATGGGACCTCGTAAGATACCCACGTGTGCGAAGAGCATTGTTAGGCCGATATGCCCAGTCTTCCCCTTCCAGCCGTTGTGGTTGGCCGCGTGCGTGAGGGTCGGAACAAAGCGGAATCTTGGATTGTCGCGCTCCAACTTCCAGAGAGAATCGATAAACGCGGCATCCTTGAGGTAACGGTTTGCGTAGAAGAGGACAATGGAATGGCGTAGCTTTTCCTCTGCTGCGTAACAGAGCATGCTGAGGAATGGCGCGATCCCGATCCCGCCGGCCAGGAAGATGGCTGGCCTGGCTGTGTTGTTGTGGAGGCTAAAAGAGCCCATTGGCCCTTCAATCCTAGCCGGGCTACTAATCGGCAGGGTGGATATGGCCTGCTTGAAAACTGTATTTCGCATGCGGGTCGTGACTACGAGCTTTTCGTTGGACGGGGAGCTTGCGATGGAGAACGTGTGAGTCAGTCGCTCTGACGACCCAAACTGGGGCTGGGAACCCATTAGAGTCAGGTCAATATACTGTCCGGCTTTGAATACAAAATCGCTTGGCCTTTCAAACTGAAAGGCCGTTGTGCCTTCGGCAACTTCTGTTCGACCTAGTAGCGTGCTTTGGTACTCAATCATCGCGACATCCTTATAGTTTGTTTTCTCTGTTGACCCTAGTCCCGAAGCGAATCACGTCCCGATTCCGGATGCCAAGGTTGTGGGCCTTTGCCGCGGATGTCGCATCACTGGGGGAAGGCTCGACACCCGCGGCCTTAGCATTTTCTCCGGCTTCCGCGTAGATTCCGCGAGGGCTGGCGTCTAGCACCGGAACCTATGCCAGGCTCGGAAAGTTTATGGCCCGATCGTTTGGCTCCGATCAACTGAAGCCATCTTTCTCTCGAGATTGATAACAAGCAGGAACCCCTTTTATTCCACAAATCTCAGAAATTAGTTTGCAGCGGCCTTTAAGCCCGATCCGGAAAGATGCTCCAGATGTTTCCTTCGGAGGCCCAGACATTTGTCGCAGTCTGAGAAAGTCTGGGGTCTCGCTGGCGCAGCTTACATGCTCTTGAAAACAAAATTGATCTCCTTCGTTTGGTTCGCCCCAATCGTGATCGTCTGGGTTGATGTGCCTAGTGTCTCGTGCCAGACCTTGATGGTGTATGTTCCGGGCGGCAGATTCGGCAGATCAAAGCTGCCATCTGGCTTTGTCAAAGCAAAATAGGGATTCTTGAGAACAGCAATATATCCCCGCATCCAGGGATGGATGTTGCACTTAACCGGGATCGCGATTTCTTCCCGCGCAAACGCTCCTTCCACGGTGGCCCCCGGAAGCTCAGCTTTGTTCCACTCCCGGTTGTTGGCCGGCGTAGGATGAATGTTGTGTGAAGTTGGATCGTTGTTCACAACTTCGAAGGCCTGGTTTGCCTGCACCACCAGGACATGCGGCTGATACAGGCAGCCCTTTTGAGAAATGACAAGCGGTTCCTTGGGTGGATCGAAGGTTCGATCGCCCGCCCCATCAGCGACAAAAACGAGCGCGTTTTGCAACCCGCCTCCCGAACCAGTGACGACCTCCGCGGTGAGAACGGGTCCAAGATGCTGCTTGGCGCAGATTGGGTCAGCGGCCATGCTGATCGGCTTGGCCTTAGGGGGGGTGCCCTCGAATTTGACCACGCCTTTTATGACCGCTGCTCCGGCGCTGGCCGCAGCCGGCGCCGGTGCTCCCGCCTTCACCACTTGCCGGCTGGAAATACAAATCATTAACATCAGAGCGATGACAAGAAGAAAGTTCTTCGGTTTCATAGTGCACCTCGTAAAGATCGATGCCCCAAACATCTCTTAGTGAACGAAGCCGCGCAGGGGCTTACTCTGCACGGCGTTCGTGCGCGGTCGGCGCCGCCCGGCTGGCAAGAAACTCGCCATATCCCCGTTGATAGCCGGTGGTGAAAGACGTCCGATCCTCCAAGGTTGCCCACCGGCCAATCGCAACATGGGGCTCAGCACCGCTCTCGGCTGCAAGTCTCCCGAGATACAATCCATCCCGAAATGCTCCGTCGGTAATCTGAGCAACATTCTCGTTCGGACTGGAAAAGTGATTAAGGTGAGCGGTGCGCAGCATCGATGCGGTTTCCATGCCGAGCGCGAACACGGATGCCAACAAAAAGAGTCTCTTCATTATTTCCTCTCAATCTCTCTCTCTCTCTGAGCTAAGTCAGACTGACGAACTCCTCGACGTTGTATGGGATGAGCCTATGTCCGCCGAACAGTTACGTTGTCACCGACGGGTTAAATCGTCGTCATTGTTTTGTCAGAGCCACGTACTACCACTTTTGAAGGACCCCGGCAAAAACGCACGGAGTGCGCCCTTGCCGGGGTTTTCTTGTTTCAGTTGATGGTGATAGTTACCGGCGCAGTATGACTTATTGCGCCGGATGTCCCCGTCACCATCAAGGTGACTTGAGAAGGAGGTGTTTGGGTTTTTGAACTGCTACCGCATCCGACGGCGAACAGTGAGACGAGAAGCAGCAACCCCAGCACGCTCATGGACAGAACGCTCTTACGCGTAAGCGGTTTCCGTTTGCGCGTTGTGAGAACGGTTCCGAACAGCCCCAGACCAGGCAGCAGGGCTGCCATGCCGAGCACGCCGTAGCCGGTAACAGGCGGCGGGGTCGAGGTGGCAGAGATGGTCAAGGTGGAGGATGACGTACTCGACCCGGGAGAGATCGTCGTAGAAGTGAAAGCACAGCTCAGACCAGCGGGCGCCGTACAGGAAAGGGTAATCTGACTGTTGAATCCTCCTACTGCGCTGGCGCTGACCGTGAGGTTAGCCGATCCGCCCGGCGCGACGGTTGCACTTTGGGCTGAGAGATTCAGAGAAAAGTTTGGGCTCCCGACCGCGGCCGCGGGGACAAGGCTGGCAAACACGCTGGTTGTGCTGCCTCCAGCCGGGAAATTGGGTTGGTTGCTGCCTCCAGCCGTGAGATACAGAGTACCTGGATCACCAGAGGGACCACCTCCGCCAAAAACCATGTCCCACAAGCCGGGATTCACCAACGCATTGTTCGAAGAGTCGGTGAGCTGCCCGAGAAACTTTCCTGTGGTGTCAAACGCGTTAATGGTGCCATCGCCAAAATTTCCCACCAGAATCGCGTCCGGGAACGTTCCGAAGGTAGCCGGAGTCTCCACCACGCCCCAAGGCGCGTTGAGTTTGCCCCCGGCAGCGACGAAGGTGCTCACAAAATTGCCGTTCATGTCGAAGATATCCACCTGCCCCAGACCGGCGCCGGGTTGGGCATCGTGCTTGGGAGCATCCTGCATGGCATAGGCGACATAGATCTGATTACCGATGACGTGAATGCCGTGGGGAGCGAGACCCGCGGGAAGGTTTGGATCGGTGAACGAACCACTCAACGACGTGGGTTTAAAGGTCTGGTCGTAGACGTCGACTTTGCCACTATTGAAGTTCGCCGCCAAAAGAAAGGTGTTGTTGAGCAGGGCGAGACCCTTGTAAACCGCGCCGCTGGCGGAGTTATCGTAGGCTACTACTGCGCTGCTGGCGCCGGTCCAATTGGCGATGATGCCGTCTTCGGTGTCAAAAATGAACGATCCGCCGCCGAAGTAGCTGCCGCTGCCATTGGACACGTTTCCCGTAGGGCAGCCCGGGCTACAATTACCGTTTGGATTTTTTGTAGCCCCGGGTATGGTCACCACCAATGCATTTTTGTTGCCCTGTGCGTCATAGAGAGTTGAGGTACCACTGTTATTGTTAGCAATCCAGAAATCTTGCCCGGGAAGAATAGAGATACCCCAGGGGTTCAACAGTTGAGGGTCTGTGGTGGTGCCTACACCGGCAGTATTGGAGACCAGGTTGGTCTGGGAATAGCCGGCCTGCTGGGCGAGCAGCCCCGAAGGGATTGCTGACGTCATGAACAGCCCGAATAACAAAAGTATCCTTTTCACGTTGTCCTCCATAACTATATTTTGTGATTTGTACGACTTTGAGCACGGCCACCGCTTCCGCCGCGAAGCCGCCGGGTGGGGAGGGAATTCAGGCACGGATCTATTCACTTCCTGGCCCTGAACTCCCTGCCACAACCGTATTGAAACCGATGTTTGGCCCGATTTAGTTAGTTGCCAGAGGAAGATACTGTGCCATCAACCTTCACCTGGGCTAGCCTCGTCATAGCTCGTGGAATCGCGATGGTAAAGACGGCCGTCGGGGTCTCAACCTCGCTGAGAAAGTACTTGTCCCCTACATGCTCGAAGCTGAGCTCTGCCTGCCCAGCAGAAGGCTCATCGACAGCAATCGGGAGCACAATCGTGCCTTCGTCATAGCTGTGTATAATTAACGCTGAACGTACAGTTGAGACACGACTTACGGTGTATGTGCCCGCAGGCATAGTCTTGACTCCAGCGACGAACTCGAACGGAACTGTCACAGTAACCATACTGGCGTCTTGGGCGTGGGCAGTTACGCCAACACCAAGCAGGCAAGTCAGAGTCAGGACAACGGCAAAATACGAATTCTTCATGATTTCTCCTTGTTGAAATGTTTTTAATTGTTCATTATTGATAACTGCGCTCGAGAGGTGTCTCCTGAACCTCGGTTATCAAATGCTTTTTACAACATATGGGTTAGACGCAGCGATCAGCGGCGAGATGCGGGCGGGATGTCACTTGATTGTCAAATCTTTGTCGGGAGGATCTTACAAACTCGCGGCAGCAACATCACTGAGAGTGTGGTCCGTGGTCGCAGTTATAGAAGATGGATGCGATGACTCGGCAAGACGAATCGGGCATTCCTGAGATATCGAGTGACCCAAACACTCGGCAAACAGTCCGAGAATCTGCCCTGTCCGTCTATTTATAGGGACGAACTGTGTTCGCGCAGATTCCGGTTGCTTACTGAAGTACTTGGTCAGATGTTCGCGAAGCTGCAGCCGAACTCGCCATAGTCGTGCCTTAACCGCAGCTTGACTCAAGTTCAAAACTTCCGCCGTCTGATCTATTGAAAGACCTTCAATATCTCGCAGCACGAAGACCGTCCGCAAGGCCGGCCGCAGCTCTTTCAAAGCGCTGATTAGGATGTCTCGTAATTCAGACGCCCAGTAAAGTTGTTCAGGATTGGGAGCCCAATCAGCAACCTCCATTGGAGGCATATCGCCATCGGCCTGGAAATCGTCGTCCAGGGACACCTCTCTCGTGGAGCGCTGCTTTCGCAGCTTCATCAGCGACTGATTCACGGTGATGCTAATCAGCCAGGTTGAGAATCGGGACTCCTCTCGGAATTGACCCAAGTTTTGGAAGGCCTTCAAAAAGGCCTCCTGGACCGCGTCTTTTGCATCTTCCGTGTTATGCGTAACGCTTTGAGCGATCCGGAGGAGTTTGCGATCGTATCTCTTTACGAGGTGCTCGAAAGCAGCAACATCCCCATTCTTGCTGGCATGGACAAGATCTAGATCATCGCTTGCCACCACACTCACTTCGAGTTGTACTGAGTCTGCCGTCATATTGTGGCCGTCTCCATAATCCACCCGAACTCCAACGACTACAGCCCCTCACGCAGCTTTGCCTGCAGGACGTTCATGTAGGCCATGATTAAGACGTCCTGCAGGGACACCGTCTTGTAACTAATGCGCCACATCTAGCACCTCCAGCTCTTGATGAGTGTTGCCATGCCCAAACCTGGCATTGGACGTAGTGGAGTCGAGAGTCCAGGTATCGCCTGCAAAAGCCAGCGAACTGACAAAGGAAGCTGCAATCGCGAATGTTATAGCACGATGTTTCATGTTGTATTCCTTCCATCCCTTGTTTGATACGATCCGAACTAGAGCGACATTCCCTCTTCGGCGTTAGCAGGCATTTGCACTCTGTTAGTGTTAACAGCATCGCACTACGATGTCATCACGATGGCGCTAGTTTCGATCATCTGAGAATCGTTACAATGCCTCCGAATCTCACTGCACGACGACCTTGCCTGTCATCTTCGGGTGTATCGAGCAGTAGTAGGGATACGTTCCCGCCTTGGTAAACGTGTAGGAGAACTTTTCGTCCGTATCCATCACCTTGGACTTGAACACACCCTCTGTGCTGACCGCCGTATGGGGAATGTCATCACTGTTTGTCCAGGTGACTGTCGCTCCGACGGGTACCGTGATCGCCGGCGGGCCGAAAACAAAATTATCGATTTTCACCGCCGCGTTTGCCGCGGAGGGCTGGTCATTTGCTGTGACGCTCGGTGATCCCGCGAACAGCAGCAGCATCGCAATCGCTACCGGCGTCGCCAAACTCGCAAACCACACATTTTTCCTCGTCATTGTTCTGTTTCCTCTCTAGATTTGATTTTTCTTGCTTGACCTTCATTTGTCTTGGATTGGATCTTTGGGGTTTAGCCAAGGAGCGAGTCAACTGCGCTCAGGCCACCGTCACTTTCTGAAGCCGAAGATCCTTGATCCGCGAGTGGTGAATCGACGATTGCCAGGCTGCGCCCGCTGACCACATAGTTCACGTCCGTGATACCCAACACCCTCTGCAACTGGTCGGCTGGCACCTTCATGGGTCCGGCTGAGGGAGCTGTTCCGGGCGCAGGTTGAGGGAAAGCGGTCGACATCGCGGTGTGGAAAGAGACCTTACCTTCGATCTTCTGCATAATCTGGTGAATATGGCCGTTTAACACAGTTACCGAGCCGAAACGCTTGACGTAAGACAATGCTTGTTCGCTGTCGTCGGTTCCCCAGCCCCAATCGGGATAGATGGTCCACAGCGGAATGTGTGCAAAGAGCACAATCGGAGTGCTGGCAGCGCGGCCCTTAAGATCGTCCTCAAACCACTCCAACTGTTCGTGACCGAGCGATCCCATGCCTCCAGCTTTCAAATTGGCAACATTTACGAGACCGACGAAATGCACACCCTTGTGATCGAAGCTGTACCAACCAGTGCCTTTTGTACCTTTTCCATAGCGTTCGAGATATTGCTCGCCGTTGTCACTCAGCATGTCATGCTCACCCGGCACAAAGTAGATCTGTTTGGCAGACGCTCCTTTTAGTGCCTGGTCGAGCGTATCGAACTCACTCGGCTTCGAGAGCTGACTGAGGTCGCCGGTGTGAATGATGAAATCCGGTGTGTGCGGCATCGCGTTGATCTTGTTGATCGCCGTCTGCAGGGTAGCGGTGACGTCCGGGTTGGCCGGCTTGTTGAAGCCGATGTGACTGTCGCTGATCTGTACAAAGCTGAAGTCCCCGCCTTTGCCGGCATCTTTGCCGTAGCCTTTGGCGAAGGCCCGAGAAACCGGAATGCCGCCGCTCATGGTCCAGACCAGGCCTGTACCCGCCCATGCCATGCACTTCAGGAACCCGCGTCGGTCGACTCCGTCGTTGTTGAGGTCTTGCAACTTCTGGTCGATAACACCTTGTTTCTTGTTTGGCATGTGCCCTCCGTGGTTTGTAGCGTTCTGAAGTGATAACTTGTGCGAGTCATTTTTATTCCCGGCAAAATCGAAGGGGAGTTGTACCGCGCCAGCATTGCAGAGGACTGCATCTGTCTCCTTGAGTGCAGCTCGGATGCCCTCAGCATTGAGAACTGACAGTGAGGTGCCCGTGGGCCGTAGTGGAGAAGGTACTCTTGCGAGGTTTGCCGGTTGTCAGCAAGAAGTAACGTAGTTGTAATTGTTCGCTGATGATCCTAATTACTGACCCAAGTTGGATTTCATCGGGGCATCTAACCGGGTCCGTTTACGCCACTTAGAAAGCCGCCCAAGTGCCCTGTCAGCGCTACGATCGCGACGCCCAGAAATTCAACCGCCAGCCGGTAGCCCGGCAATGCCGCCGCCCGCCGTCGCGCGCGGAAATGCACCCACCAGACCAGCCAGATCATCACACTCGATATGCATCCCAAGGTCAGGTGCATCAGAAGAATCCCTTTTAGCTTTTGCCCGTCGAGCGCCCACTGCCACGCCGCAAGCCCGGACGCCACCACCGGTACCGTCGAAATCGCGGCTAGCAGCAAATTGAAATATGCTGCGGCAGCCAGCGTCTGCTCCTTCCTCCACAGCGCCAGATAGTCGAACACCACCGCCGTGATGAACAGCGCGATTGGAAAATGGATCAGCACGACATGTTCCGCGTGCTTGGCCAAGAGTACCGTCTTGAAATCGAAAGGATTTACCATCACCCTACCCCGTCTAAGATTGAATGAATTGCGGGCTGCGACGAACCTGGCTTGACGAAGCCAACTCCACCGCAACCCGCGAGACTGTTATTGCCCTGCCCCTCGCGAGGGCGTCGTGTGTGCCTGTGCCTCCTCGAGCTTGCTGTCATCCACGCGCAAGAGCATCGCGCTGCCCTTGCCGACTTTCACAGCTTTGCCGCTGGAGGTCAAAGTGACTTCACCAAGAAGCTCGGTGCGTCCGGAATGGAGGATCGTCAAGTCGCTAAATCCGTATGCGCCGTGAGCGTTTACGGAGAAGAGCCAAAACGCTTGCGGATGCGCATTTTCATCGATCGTGCCACGGTATGGGGTGCCCGAATCTTGGCCCACATTGGCCAGCACGCCTTGGCTGGTATATTTCCCCACGACCTGCGATCCCACAATTACTGGCCCACCTGCACCGTAAGAAATCTGGTCGCCTCCGATTTGAACTTGGTTGTCGGTATATTCGCTCGATGTTAGCTGAGGTACGGCAGCAAATACTGCGGCCTCCGATGCCACAGCGCGCAAGTTGGTAGTAATCGGTATGGTCACGTCGCCAAGCCGTACTTGGTCGAATTGAAATGAGATCTTCGATTCGTCGGATCCCTTTCCAGGAGTTATGGCGTCGACCACATGCCCCGTCACCCTGGAGCCGGCACGCAGAATTTTTCCCATGCCCAATGACACGTCCTGCAGGATCGTGGCCGTGATCGCGTCTCCGCTTACGCTCTTGTCCGAGCGCAAGGTGGAATTCAAGCTGACCGGAATAATGGTGCCCGTCGGAATCGATTCTGCAGATCGTGTGTTCTGCTCTTGCGAGGGTTGATAGTCCTGTGTCCGATCTTGGCCTGTCCCAGCATGCAGGTACATCGGCAGCATGCACAACGCCAGGCTGAGCATCCTAAAGTTGTTTTTCATTTTGTTCCTCCTAGGAATTGCTAAAGAGCGTATGGTTCTTCCGCACCAGCATTTGCTCGGTGACTCCAGTTCACTCTGTGACTCGTTGTGCAGAACCGACAGCAGTCGGTTTTATTCCACGGTAAATATTTATGAGTTATGGGAATAAAACGACCGTCCGCTTGTTTACTCTTGTGTGGGCACCGTAAGCCAGCTTGCCACCGAGTCCTTTGAGCAACTGGCCATGCCTCACTTCGACCGGCTCTATAACTTTGCCTGCTGGCTAACGCACGACCGGCAAGAGGCCGAGGATCTTGTGCAGGAGACATACGTCAAGGCACTTAAGGGGTTCCCCTCGTTCCGGCCGGACACGAATTTTCGTGCCTGGATCTACAAGATACTGCGGAATACGTTCCTGACGTCCCGCACCGGGCTGAAGGCGACCGCGACCGTGCCGCTCGATCTTGAGGGCGAAGAGGAAGTCCTGCCTACAGTTGAAGAGACGCCCGAGAGCATCCTGCTGCAGCGTTCGGACGGGCAGCTCGTGCAGCAGGCTCTGGAGAAATTGCCCGTCGCCTATCGAGAGGTGCTGTTGCTGTGTGAAGTCGAAGAGATGTCGTATCAGGAAATCTCTGCCACGCTTGCCATCCCGATGGGTACGGTGATGTCGCGTTTATCGCGTGCCAGAAAAGCGTTACGCAGTGGCCTGCAGCCACAGTTTCAAAAAGGATGAATCAAACGGTGAACTATGGTTTGTGAGTCATGGAAGGCAAAACTCGACACTTACCTAGACGGGGAGCTCCCAGAGCAGGAGATGCGCACCTTCGACACTCATGTGCGCGGCTGCCCCTCTTGCTCAACAGATGCTCTTGTGCGCGTACAAATGAAGCGCGCGATTCAAGGCGCCGGAAGACGTTTCGTTCCCAGTACTGATTTCCGGAGACGGATAAAGCGGAGCATCACGCCCAAACCACAGCGCAGTTTCCGTCTGGGATGGATGGTAGCCACGGCGGCAGCCGTGATTCTCGTGGTCGGAGCGACAACTTCAACCTACATTGGAACCCGCTCCGGCAGGGACCAGGCTCTCCGAGATCACGTTTACAGCGAGATTGCCGACTTGCACGTGGCGACCCTGGCCAGCTCATCGCCGGTGGATGTGATCTCCACGGATCGGCACACGGTGAAGCCTTGGTTTCAGGGAAAAATCCCCTTCGCGTTCAGTTTGCCGGAACTCCAGAACTCCGAGTTCTCTCTGCTTGGAGGCCGAATGACCTATCTCGACCAAACGCCGGGCGCGCATCTGATCTATGATGTGCGGAAGCATCATATTTCAGTGTTCGTGTTCCAGGAACGGTCTTTGTCGTTGTCATTGACATTGCCAGCCAGCTTGGACGAGACTTCTCTCTCGCCGAAGCAACTGCCGTTCAACATGGAAACATGGAGTCAAGGCGGGCTTCGCTATTTTGTGATCGGCGACGCGAGCGCCCCTGACATCGACAGTCTTGCGAAATTGTTTAAAGCCGCGTCATAGATTTGACGTCCGTAAACCGGATGCCCCTTATCCAAACGGCACAACGGCTTAAGGCACAAACTTATAGCCCAGACCGTGCACTGTGAGAAGGTGGGACGGGTGCGAAGGGTCACTCTCCAGTTTCTGCCGTAGCCTCATGATGTGGTTGTCCACCGTTCGCGTGCGGGGGTAGTTCTTGTACCCCCAGACCGCATTGAGCAGTTCATCCCGCGAGATCACGCGTTCGGCGTTCTTTGTCAAGAACTCCAGTGTCTTGAATTCCTTTGCGGTGACCGTGATCTTTTCCCCTCCACGAGTGATCTCCGACTTGAGAAAATCCACCGTCACATCCTCAAACGCATACACGTCTTCCGGACTGACGCGAGATGCACGTCTGATTAGCGCACGCAAGCGCGCAACCAGTTCCCTTGGGCTAAACGGCACGGTTACGTAATCGTCGGCCGCCATTTCCAGCAGAAGGACCTTGTCCGCGACATCCGAGCGAGCGCTAAGAACTACCAGGGCCAGACCGGGAATCAAATTCGCAATTTTCTTGCAAAGATCGCGCCCTGGAGATACCGGACTCGGTAGATCGAGGACCACTGCGGCTGGTACTCTCTGGCGAAGTATCGCCAAACCACCCACGGCATCAGGGACGACATCGATCTCATATCCTTCCGAGGAGAAAAGCCGCCGCAGAATCTTCCGCAAAGCGCCATCGTCCTCGATGACCAGAATCCGGTCCATCGTGGCCGGTCGCGGTTCGGATATTGGAGTGTTCAAGGTTGCTGCTAGGGTAGCCGTTGCCATAGCTTTTCCTCTTCCTGCAGGATTAACATCAGGTATCAGAACGCTGCTTCATCGAAGATTTCTCCTCTACAGACTGTCTCGCGAACTGACTTCCGGGCTCTGGCCAAGCGTGACATAACGGTTCCCGTCGGGATCGACAATATTTCCGCGATCTCCTGGTACGACATCTCCTCCACTTCACAAAGAAGGAGGGTCTCCCGGTAATGCACCGGTAGATCGTCGATGGCCCTCTGTACCAATTGGGAATTAGAGCGATTCATTAGAACCGTTTCGGGAGTTTCCGTATCAACGGCCAGTTCAGGTCCGGTGTCCTCCGAGTCCAACGCAACGGTCATGCGCCGCTCGAGTGTTGAGCAAGAACTTAGAAACGTGTTCCTCAGGATTTGAAACATCCACGCTCGGAAATTGGTACCCAGCTGAAACGATGCGAAACTGCGTAAGGCTTTGAGATAAGTCTCTTGTACGAGATCCTCAGCATCGTGCGGATTGTGCGCAATCCAGCGCGCGAAGTTGTAAAGGGAATCGAATAGGGGCATGGCCAACTCTTCGAATCCTGCCAACGGTTGATCGTCCTGTGAGGACGAAGCCCCGAATCGGACCATCCCTTGTGAGCCAAATCCAACATGCCTCATTTGCTTTCTCCTGAATCAGCTCGAAACCCCGGTTGCTGCCCAATCTGACGCGCTAGTTGTCCAGCGTCAATTGATTGCGGATTTTTTCGACATATCCAACTCATCGCCTGTTAAACAATTGTTGGCTAATGAGTTAGCTCCCCATATATCCTGAACTGGGAAGTTTCTGTGACCGAAGTGCTAGACTTCTGTGCGAACCCAAATGCACATGGAATCCCTTCAGCCCAACTCCGTCGTGCGATTCGGAACCTTTGAGGTTTCTCTCCAGTCCGGCGAAGTGCGAAAAGCGGGTTTGAGAATCAGAGTGCAGCAGCAACCGATGAAACTGCTGGAGATATTGCTGGAGCATCCGGGGGAAGTTGTCACCCGGGAGGAATTGCGCAGCCGAGTCTGGCCCGGCGAAAGTTTCGGTGATTTCGATCAGGCGCTCAATATCGCCATCAGGAAACTGCGGAGTGCCTTGGGCGACTCGGCTGAGAGTCCGCGATTCATCGAGACTCTTCCGAAACGTGGCTATCGCTTTATTGCGGACGTGTCGGTTGTCGATACAGACGCCCGCCCAAGAAAGCAAGAACTTGTGGCTGGAGATCTGCCGGCTACAGACCCTGGGCCCAAGATCCAAGGCATCGGGTTGGCGGTTGCGCCACAACGCCGTCTGTGGCCGACGCGCTGGATCATCGTTGCCTTGGCGCTCGTCCTGAGTTTGGCGATTCTCTCCGTTTGGCTATTTCGTTCGCGGGCTCCTGCTCCCACGGGCATCCGATCCATAGCGGTGCTTCCGCTGGAGAACCTTTCTGGCGACGCTTCCCAGAATTACTTCGCTGACGGCATGACGGATGAGTTGATCACTGACTTGGCGCAGATCGGCGCTTTACGCGTAATCTCCCGCACCTCCGTAATGGTATACAAAGGAGCGCGCAAGCCTCTGCCGCAGATCGCTCGCGAGCTGAACGTGGATGCTGTGGTAGAAGGCACCGTGCTCCGCTCCGGCGACGAGGTCCGTATCACGGCGCAGTTGATCGAGGCCTCTACCGACAAGCACTTATGGTCCCAGAGCTATGAGGGGGAGTTGCGGGATACTCTGGCTCTCCAAAACAGGGTGGCGAGCGCCATCGCAGATCAAATTCGGATCAACTTGACTCCGCAGGAACAAGCTGCCCTCAAAAACGTAAAGGTTGTCAACCCGGAAGCTTACGAGTCTTATCTTAAAGGCCGCTACTTCTGGAACAAGCGAACGGGGGATGGTTTGAAGGTCGCCCTGGCTTATTTCAAGCAGGCAATCGAAGAGGATCCGCAATACGCCCAAGCTTATTCCGGCTTAGCCGACACTTATGCTTTGTTGGGAGACTGGCAGTACGCAGTGATGACTCCCAAGGAAGCGTTCCCCAAGGCGAAGGCGGCGGCGATCAAAGCTCTGGAATTGGACAGCTCGCTCGGCGAAGCCCACAACTCACTTGCATTCGTCCTGGATGGCTTCGACTGGGATTTTGACTCTGCCGGGAAGGAATTTCAGCGGGCCATTGAACTAAATCCAGGCTATGCCACCGCTCACCATTGGTATGCTTGGCACTTGAGTCTATTGGGTCGGTTTGACGATGCGATTGCGGAAATGAGAAAAGCGGAAAATCTTGATCCGCTCTCTCTTATCATTAACGCCGACTTGGCAGAACTCCTTGGCCTTGCCCACTCTTATGATGAATCCATACGACAGAGCCTCAAGACGATCGAAATGGATCCTAATTTTGCTCTCGCCCATAATCAGCTCGCTCAGGCGTACCTCCAAAAACAGCTGTACGATGAAGCGGTCGCAGAAATGCAAAAAGCGGTCCAGCTTTCTGGGGATAGCCCGACATGCATAGCTAATCTTGCTCGCGCCTACGTCGCATCAGGGAAGCGGAGCGAAGCGGCAAAACTGCTGGGCGATCTGAAGAAGCGCTCGAACCCTGGTTATTCGAATGCTTCGGAGATTGCCATGATCTATGCATCTTTCGGAGATGCGGATCAAGCCATGAATTGGCTCGAAAAAGGCTTCGAAGAGCGATTTAACCCAGGCGTCCTGCTGCGCCCAGGCTTCGATCCTCTCCGCTCCGACTCGCGCTTCCAAAACCTTGTGCACCGCGTCGGCTTACCCGGGTGACCGTGAACCGACTCCAAACTTGTGAGATGTAATTTGCCAATTTCATATCCGCACATCACTCGGCAATCAGAGCGATTGGTACCGAGAAACCCTAGTGTCCCACGAATGGTGTCGTTCCCGGTTGATCGGACAACCGGAAGTTATCCAGAAGCGGGCTTGCGGGAAGTATGTACAAGCCCGGCTTGACAATAGTCGTTGTCACGACTATCATTACAACAATAGATGAGGAAGGCGGATCAATCCCAGCGCAAACGAGGACCGGACTGCACCGAGGAGGGGGTTTTCCTTGATCTGATGCGCACTACTGACATGCTGTCACGAAGACTGGTCATGGTTCTCAAGGCCGAGGACCTCTCGGCCAATCAGTACAACGTGCTGCGTATCCTGCGGGGTTCGCCGGGTGGCCTTCCGTGCGGCGAGATTGCCAGCCGCATGATTACCCGCGACCCCGACATTACGCGGCTCCTCGACCGCCTGGAAAAGCGCGGTCTGATCTCCCGCTGCCGCGAAACCAAGGACAGGCGAATGGTGATGGCCCGGATCACTCGGGACGGACTCAAACTTCTGGCTCGTCTCGATGGACCCATCGAGGAAGCCCATCGCAAGCAACTGGGGCACCTGGGGCGAGAACGACTTCAGGCCCTGACCGAACTTCTGCGCGCCGCCCGTAGCGCGATGGCTTGATTTTTTGGGTTATATATCTGTTGCAACGATTATCGTGGTAAGGCATCTAATCAGAACTGGAGAGGAGAAATACAATGAGCACACTGGCTATTCCGCAAACTTCCGCCACAACCTGGAACATCGACCCGGTTCACTCGGTTGCCGAGTTCAAGGTGAAGCACATGATGATTTCAAACGTAAAAGGCCAATTCCCGAAGGTCACAGGATCACTGACGCTCGACGAATCTGACCTGACGGAGTCCCAGGTAGAGGCGTCGTTTGAAGCGGCGTCGATCGAAACACGCGACGCGCAGCGCGATGCACATTTGAAGAGTGCCGATTTCTTCGACGTTGAGAAGTACCCCACCCTGTCTTTCAAGTCCACGCGCGTTAAAGCTGTCCGCGAGGGTGAACTGACGGTCGAGGGCGACCTGACCATTCACGGGGTTACCCGCAAGGCCGTCTTTACTGTCGAGGGGCCGTCTTCGCCGGCGAAGGATCCGTGGGGCAACACTCGCGTTGCGGTTTCGGCGACCACCAAGATCAACCGTAAGGACTTTGGCTTGACCTGGAATGCGACCGTTGAAACCGGCGGCATTCTGGTTGGCGACGAGGTAACCATCACCCTGGACGTCCAGTTCGTAAAAGCCTAACGATTTTGCTGCGCGGCAGGAATTACTGCGCGGCGCAGAACTAAGGAAGGAGAGTTATGTCACTCCGGCCAGTAAAACAGATCATTCAACCGAAGCCGGCCATTGAAGGCGCGGGCGTCAAGTTGCAACGCGCCTTCGGATTCGGTAAGACGAAGGATTTCGATCCATTCTTGCTCCTGGACGATTTCCGCAACGACAACCCAGACGACTACCGAGCAGGTTTCCCGTGGCATCCACACCGTGGGATTGAGACGATCACTTATGTGCTCGCTGGTGCTGTGGAACACGGAGACAGCCTCGGCAACAAGGGTAAAATGACCGCCGGCGACGTCCAATGGATGACGGCCGGCAGCGGTATCCTGCACCAGGAAATGCCCAAAGGCGACGACCATGGACGCATGCACGGCTTCCAGTTGTGGGCGAACCTGCCCGCATCGCTCAAGATGACAGACCCGCGCTATCAGGACATTCCGTCGAGCGCGATCCCCGAGGTCACCGACAACGACGGCACTCAGGTACGAGTCATCTGCGGTGAGTTCTGGGGCAAGAGGGGACCGGTGGAAGGTGTGGCCGCTGATCCGAATTATCTCGATATCTCGGTTCCACCGGGACAGCGGAAGCGGCTCAAAGTCGAAACGACGCGGAACGCGTTTGCCTACGTCTTTGCTGGTTCCGGGACGTTCCGGGATGCCTCGGATCCTCGTGCGGTGCTGACCGAACAAGCCGCAGATCCGAACGCGCCAGCCAGGTACGAAGTCGGGAACCATTCGCTGGTGCTGTTCGACCGTGGCGATGAGATCAGCGTACAGGCAAGCAACGACGGCATCCGTTTCCTGCTGGTTTCGGGTAAGCCGATCGAAGAGCCAGTGGCATGGTACGGGCCGATCGTAATGAACACACAAGAACAGCTGCGCCAGGCAATGGCCGAACTGCAAACCGGCCAGTTCATCAAGCATCGTTGAAGCGGCACCCGAGGACAGCTCCGTGCAGATCATCTGCGCGGAGCGTATCTTTGGTTCTTTTGAGGAGCCTGACAATGCCACAGAATGGCGCGACCAGGATCTCGAAATCATGGCCTATTGGACCGAGATGGCCCCAGATTGACTCTCGGAAAGTCTCCGAGAGATTTGAAATATGCAGTACATCCAGGAGACGCGAACCCGAGATGTCTGCCGGGGCGCGGTAACACTCATGCATTGGCACGTCGGCAGAACTAGCCTCGCTTCTTAGCTGCCCTGACTCTTGCCCAGCGTGCTCTCTGCGCAGCCGCCATTCTCCTGCGTCCTGCGGCCGACATTGTCCGCTTCCTGCGACCAGGCTTATTTCCCCGCAGATAGACTTTCCCGAATGCTGTGAGGGCAGCTGTTACTCGGTGTAGTTCATCCTCAAGTCGCGTACGTTCCTTCTGAAGTTGACTGACAACGGACTGCATCAGCGTCTTGGTCTTTGGCATCCTACGATTTTATCACCCACATTTGAACGCCAAGGTGGTTCCCACGGAAGCTTTATTTGTTCTCGATAACGACCAATCTAGGGGCGGCGCTGACACCTGCATAGGGCGCAGCGCGAAACGTTGACGATGGGTCCCGAACGCGCTTGTGGTAATTGACGGGCCGACCCCGGGATTGTCGGCTTATCGGAGTGATCGCGATTGCTCTCGGTTGACAGGCAACTCGGAAGTTGTCGGCGCGAGTCCAACTTCTTATTTTTCGACCATATTGCAGGAATCCGATTTCTTTTTCAGCATGAGGACGCCTGAATCCTCTTGGTAGGGCATTCATCGAAAGCAGAGTGCTTCTGCGCTGAGCTCCGCGGAACCATCAAGGAATTGGCGCAGCCGGACGGTGGGTTCGTGGTAAGCCGCGAAGGAATTGTGCCTTCCGCGTGCCGCTACCTCGACGCTTGTGGCTGCACAAGTGGAGGTGCCGCTGGGACTCGGCAGCCGTCGCATTGCGGCCGCCAACATGAGTGCCGTCACAAAGGCGGTGGGTATTGTGGTTTCCGAGAGTTCGGTGGTACGACTTTTTCTGTCATGGGACAACTGGTCGGCGAAATCATTCCCGAGCTTTGGATGAAGGATCATGCCGCCCACCTGCGTGGTGCCGTGAAGAGGGAACAAGTCGGCGAATTGACGATTCTGACACCAAATCGACGACAAGCCTCGATCGCGAAGTGGGGGCGACCAAGCACTGATATATGGAACTGAGCGCATGACAACACTGCAGGAATTCAGATGTGAAGTCTGTGGACTCGTGACCACGAATCCCATCCACTGGTTCGTGATTCGATGTGGAGATTCCGAGCTTACCGTGCATCGGTGGAATTCTGAAGCCGCCAATGCGACCGGAGCCCGGCATTACTGCGGTGAAGCTCACGCCGAGGTATACATCAGTCGCTGGTTTGACTCAGCGTGCGCGCCGCCGAAACCAAGTTTTAAGTAGATGACTCGCCAGTGAGGCGGCATTGCAGAGCGACCGGCGTTCACCTGGACTTCAGGCTTCCACGACTGCGGTTGACTTCAGCGCAATCATCGTGGCAACGCCAGCCACGCGTCGATACGATTCAATCCTGTCCGCATGCTCATAGGTATCAGTTACAACGATCACCTCGTCGGCGGCCGTATCTTCCAGCAACTTCTCCAGCCCTGCCTTCACCGTCGCATCCGATCCCACAATCGCCGCGCGCAGTTTGCTCTCCACGGCCGCACGCTCATGGTCCCGCCATAGCGGCTTCATGGAATCGACTGGGGGCAACAGTTCGACCGGCTGGTTCCGAATGAGCCGCAGAAACCGCTGCTGCGGTGTCGTGAACAACCGTCGGGCCGCCGCATCCGTATCCGCCGCAATCACCTGCACCGCTACCATGAAGTACGGCTTCCGCAGTACTTCGCTTGGCCGGAATTCTTCGCGGTATAGCTGTGCCGCTGCGTATAAGTGCTCAGGAGCAAAGTGTGCCGCGAATGCGAACGGGAGCCCCTGCATTCCCGCCAGTTGCGCGCTGAAGCCGCTCGACCCGAGCAACGTGATCGGCACGTTGCTCCCCTGTCCTGGAATCGCCTTCACCACTTGCCCTGGGCGCTCCGGGCCCAGGTAGGTCTGCAATTCAGCGAGGAGTGCCGGAAAATCGTCGCCACTCTGCGGCAAATCTCTTCGCAGCGCCCGCATCGTTTGAAAGTCGCCGCCCGGAGCCCGTCCCAGCCCTAAATCAATTCGACCTCGGTACAGCGCCTCCAGCGTCCCGAACTGTTCCGCCACCACCAGCGGTGCGTGGTTTGGCAGCATCACTCCACCACTGCCCACTCGAATCGTCTTGGTCGCTGCCGCCACATGCCCAATCAACAAGGGCGTACTGAGCAAGCCAGTCCAGGAATCGAGTGATGTTCCGCCAGCCAATAGCGCTTGTATCCCCACTGCTCCACGTGCTGCGCCAGATTCACCGATCGGGCAATGGCGCTGCCTGCGGACTCATTGGCTCGCATGCCCACAAGATCAAGTACTGAAACAGCTAACTCGTTACCCATGATTGCTTAGATGAATCAGCCAGGAAAGCGATGCGACCCTGACATGAATGGCTCAACCTGCGGGATGTTATCGCCATACAGAACGGGAGTTGCGAATCGATTTTGGACTCGCTTGCTAGAAATAATCCGCCAGACTTAGGATATTGCCTCGCGGCCCAACCCGCCGCAAAGATTCGAGGCTCGGGAGGCTCCCTTGAGAATTTGGCAGAAGAGACGCTGACCCAGTCGCGTGATCGTTTTGGCGCGGGTGTTACCGACACCGTTGAAGTGGTGCAGCCGCAAGAGGCAGTCGCGAGTGCGCACGAACAATATATATCGAGTCTCTACCACTATAATTATTCGAAAATTTCGCTGGATCGCGCTCCGGGCATCGCGGAGCAGGGCGTCAAGGAATTTTTCAGAGGAAAGTGAACATGGCGGAAGAAAACTTACCCCGTTCCGTACCTGAGACAGGCAAGGAATCCTCGGTCGATCCTTCGCCCTTGATGGACAGGCCGCCGGTGCGCCGCCCTGCCAAGAGCCGCAGAAATGTCTTGATTCTGGTCCTCGTAGTGGTAGTGGTCATCGCCGGCGTGTTCTTGTGGCGCTACTTGAGCAGCTATGAATCCACCGACGACGCTCAGGTTGATGTTCACCTCTATCCCGTCAGCGCGCGTGTTTCCGGGTATGTGGTGCGGGTCAACGTAGACGACAACCAATGGGTGGAGAAAGGTACGGTGCTGGTGGAGATCGACCCGAAGGACTACGAGGTTGCGGTCGCGCAGGCGCAAGCTAATCTCGCCAATACCGAAGCAACGGCTCAATCGCTGAATATCACGGTTCCAATTACTTCGGTGAATACTTCGAGCCAACTGAAGTTCGCTGCGTCCGGCATCGAAGACGCCAACGCCGGAGTCATCGCCGCCGAAACGCAGGTGACCGCCGCCCATGCGCAACTGGAGGAGGCCGAGGCCAACGATGTGCGAGTGCAAGATGATCTCCACCGCTACAAGTTACTGGTCGACAAACAGGAAGTATCGCAGCAAATCTACGATCAAGCGTGGGCCTCCGCCAAGTCCAGCACCGCCGCCGTAGAGGCGGCCCGCGCCTCTGAGTCTGCCGCACAGCAATTCGTCCAACAGTCCCGGAGCCACTTGGCGCAAGCTAACGCAAACCACCAATATGCGGAGACCGGGCCGCAGCAAGTGTCGTCGACTCAGGCTCGCGTGCGAGCTGCGATCGCAGACGTGGAGGAAAAGCGCGCGCTACTCGAACAAGCCCAACTGAATCTCGGATACACGAAAATTGTTGCTCCGGTTAGCGGTGAAGTGAATAAGACGGTGGTGGTTGGGATGAACGTTCAAGACGGGCAGCAGCTCCTCACCGTCGTGCCGCTTGATGAAGTGTGGGTCACCGCCAACTTTAAGGAGACCCAGCTTAAGCACATGCAGGTTGGCCAACGAGCGGAGATCCAAATTGATTCGAGCGGCCGGACTTACAAAGGCCATGTGGACAGCATTGCGGGAGCAACGGGACCGCTATTCAGTTTACTTCCGCCGGAAAACGCCACCGGAAACTACGTGAAAATTGTCCAGAGGATTCCGGTAAAGATCGTTCTGGAGCCCGGTGAAAGCAAGGATCGTCGGCTTCGACCGGGCATGAACGTGGTGCCGGACGTATACCTCAAATGAGTTCCGCTGCTCTCACACTCGACCAGGAGGTTTGGCGACCCAAGTACAATCCTTGGCTGATTGCCGTTGTCGTGGCGCTGGCGGCCTTCATGGAGGTGCTCGACACCAGCATCGCCAACGTGGCGCTGCCGTACATGGCCGGAAATCTGGGCGCGAGCAACGACCAAAGTACCTGGGTGTTGACTTCGTATCTCGTCTCGAATGCCATCATCCTGCCAATCAGCGGCTGGCTCGCGGGCGCCTTGGGGCGGAAACGCTTTTTCATGGCGTGTTTGAGTGTCTTTACGGTGAGTTCGTTGCTCTGTGGTATCGCGCCGAGTCTCGGGTTTCTTCTTTTCTTCCGGGTGCTCCAAGGCGCGGGCGGCGGCGGCCTGCAACCGATGGCGCAGGCCATTCTGGCAGATACGTTTCCACCGCAGCAGCGAGGTTTGGCATTTGCGTTGTACGGAATTACCGCCATCATGGCGCCTACGATCGGGCCCACCCTGGGTGGCTGGATCACCTTCAACTATTCCTGGAGGTGGATTTTTTTTATCAACCTCCCGGTCGGCTTGGCCACGTGGTTTCTGGTGCGACGCTTTGTCGAAGACCCTCCCTATTTAGCCAAACTCAAGGCGGCTGGGGTCAAGTTGGACTACATCGGCATCGCTCTACTAACTCTGGGTATCGGGGCGTTGCAAGTACTGCTCGACAAGGGCCAGGAAGATGACTGGTTCGGGTCGCGATTCATCACGACTCTAGTCGTCGTCGCGACCGTATGCCTGATCTCGCTGGTGATTTGGGAGTGGTATCAAAAGGCGCCAATCATCGACGTCCGCATGTTCAAGAGCTTTAACTTCGCGAGTTCGAGCCTCATGATGTTCACCTTGGGAATCCTGTTGTTCAGCAGCCTGGTCCTGATGCCCCAGTTCCTCCAGACGCTCGTGGGGTACACCTCCGAACTGGCTGGGCTTGCGCTTTCGGCGGGAGGCCTGGTTTTGCTGCTTGAGATGCCCATCATGGGCCAACTGACAACAAAGATCCAGGCGCGCTACCTGATTGCCTTCGGCTGGCTGGCACTATCCATCGCCATGTTCTATTCCACGAAGCGAATTGACTTGCAGATTAGTTTCAGCGCCGCCACGTGGCTGCGCATCGCCCAGGTGATTGGTTTGGGGTTCCTGTTCGTGCCGATTACCCTGGTGGCTTACGTCGGAATTTCGCCGGAGAAGAACAACGCGGTCGCCGGAATCGTGAATTTCATGCGGAATATGGGAAGCAGCGTGGGCACGTCCTTAGTCACGACATTGATTGCGCGGCGCTCGCAATTCCATCAGGGAAGGCTGGTGCAGAACGCCAGGGTCGACAACCCCAATTTTGTGAATGCAGCTAACGGTCTGGCTCGGCAGTTCGCTATCTCCGGCGTGGGCAAGCACGAAGCTCTCATGCAGGCCTACGCCAGGATTTATCAATCCCTGCAAGCACAGGCTGCAAGCCTGGCATACATTGATACGTTTATGGTTCTTTGCGTGGGAGCGGCGATCATGTTCTGCCTGGCTTTTGTTTTGAAGAAGAACGATCCGGGTGGTGGCGGGGTAAGGATAGCGGAGTAATAATGAATCTGTGGAGTGTCGCGAGCATGAGAGACGCAGTCATGCTGGAAATTAAACTCATCCTTTGCCCGGTTGATTTCTCCGAGTTCTCGATCAGGGCATATCACTATGCGCTATCGCTGGCCGAACACTATCGAGCCCGATTGGTCGTGCAGCATATCGTAGAGCTGTCGCGATATCCCTACGCCGACTATGTTGCCTCTACTGGAGACTATGCGGAGTTCTGCCGGGCACTCAGCGAGGGTGGCAAGGAACGACTGCGGGAGTTCGTGAAGAAGCACCTCCACGATGAAATCCAGCCGGAGCTAGTGGTGCACGAGGGAACGGCCCCGGACTGTATTCTGTCGTTGGCGCAGGCGAGCAAGGCGGACCTGATCGTCATGGGAACACACGGCCGGCGGGGGTATGATCGGCTGGTGCTTGGGTCGGTGACCAATCGAGTGATGCGCAAGACTCCCTGCCCGGTACTGGCAATTTGCAAGCTGCCCCACGAATCCATGGCCACAGGTGAAGAGCGGCATCACGTCCACCACTTGAACCGAATTCTCTTTTGTACAGATTTCTCCGAAAATTCAGAGCTGGCTTTGCACTATGCGACCTCTGCGACAACGGAGTACGACGCCGAGCTCACACTGTTGCATGTGCTGGAGGACGTCCCAAGTCCGGCCAGGACGGAAGAAGCCATCGCGGCAGTCTCGAAGCAACTCGATAAACTGATTCCACAGGAGGGGCGTAAGGCCCTCAAGATTAAGACGGCGGTGCGCATCGGAAAACCATACCAGCAAATCATTCAACTCGTCCTGGATGCGCAAATCGACACGGTGGTTATGGGAGTACGAGGCCGTGGCGCACTGGATCTGGCGGTGTTTGGTTCGACCACCTATCGAGTAATGCAGTTGGGAACCTGTCCCGTTCTCGCCGTCCACGTTTGAACTGTTAGGCCTGGAGTATTGCGACGCAGATGATCAAAATCATCACCATTGAACGCGAGTACGGAAGCGGCGGCGGCGAAATCGCCCAACTGCTTGCCAAGCAGCTGGGCTGGAAGCTTTGGGATCAGTTGCTGACCGAGGAAATCGCCCGGCTTGCCGACTGTCCTAAATCAGTCGTCGAAGGCCGAGAGGAACGAACGGATCCGCTGTACTACCGGCTCTTCAAATCATTCTTGCGCGGGAGCTATGAAGGAAGCATCAATGCGCACAAGCTCAAGCTGGTCGACAGCGAATGTATTTTGAAGTTTACGGAACAGGTCGTTCAGCACGCCGCGAAAACCGGAAACTCGGTCATCGTCGGCAGGGGGTCGCAGCAGTTTCTCAGGAACCGGCAAGACACGTTGCGTGTGTTTCTTTACGCTCCGAGAGAAGATAAAGTGCGGCGCCTGTTAGCTCGAGGCAAGGGCGAGAAGGAGGCCGAAGACCTCGTGGATACCGTTGATCGTGAACGCATCGATTTCATCCAAAAGTATTTCCATGTCGAATGGCCTGACCGCCCGATTTACCATGCCATGATCAATACTGCGGTCGGCGATGAGGCGGTCATTCACATGGTTCTGGATCTTATGAAAACCCTTGAAGCAAGAGTCACCGCCAGAGGTAGCTAACCCCGACCTCAGTTGCTCTCATTAATGGGCGATTTGGAAGTTGCGGTTTAGTTGGGGATTGGTACCGAGAACGCCCTAGAGGAGTGACCATTGCATTGCTGGCGATATGCCAACTACTCGTTAGCTATCTGCCCCGCGCACGCTGGGAATACTAGCGAAGTAGTTGTCGAGCACTGGGCTCTTGGTCGATCTGCGTCCGCAGGCCCGCTCCCGGCTAACTTTAGCTCCGTTTTCTGAATCATTTGCGACCACAGGGAATCCGGATCGGAATCGAAAACCGTTCCTGCATCCGCCTGAAAAATGAACCACGCGCCCAGTTCCACCTCTTTTCGCAGTTGA
>Ga0181532_10001012_pt1 | contig 28000 bp, 25 predicted proteins | sample PEATcosm2014_Bin_33_FD_119768 | JGI IMG/M metagenome (GOLD analysis project Ga0181532, IMG submission 119768) | Peatland microbial communities from MTU Mesocosm Facility, Houghton, MI, USA - PEATcosm2014_Bin11_30_metaG | ecosystem: Environmental > Terrestrial > Soil > Wetlands > Peat | place...
ATCGCAACGACTTAAGGAGAAAAGAACCATTCGTCGCCCGATGAGAACCGCGCAGCCCGCCGCCAAGGAGGGTCCGCGCATCAACGAGGAGATCCGCGTCCGCGAGGTCCAGCTCATTGACAAGGATGGCGCCAACAAGGGCGTCACGGAGATCACCGCCGCTATTGCCATGGCGCAGGAGGCCGGGCTCGATCTCGTCGAGATCGCGCCGAACTCTGTCCCGCCCGTTTGCAAGATCCTCGATTACGGCAAATACAAATACCAGGCGCAGAAGAAAGCCGCCGAGGCGCGCAAAAAGCAGAAGGTCGTCGAGATCAAGGAGATCAAGCTGCGGCCGATGATCGACGATCACGATTACGACGTTAAGATGCGCTCCATGGAGCGCTTTTTTCAGGAAGGCGATAAGGTGAAGGTGACCTTAAGGTTCCGCGGCCGCGAGATGGCGCACCAGGAGCTCGGCTATAAGCTGCTCGACCGTGTCAAGGGCGACACGTCGAAGATCGCCAAGATCGAGCAGGAGCCTCGCTTCGAGGGCCGGCAAGTGGTCATGGTTTTGGCGCCGCGTTAAGCGGCGCCGATGGCGCTGGCGCCGCGTAATATCGTCGGCGGCCGCTTCGGAAATAACCCGGCGCCGAAGCCCGGGAAATTGTTCAGGGAGAGGAGACGACCATGATATTCATCGTTACGGCAAGCTGGACCGACCAGGGCATCCGCTCGGTCAAGGAGGCGCCCAAGCGCGTGCAGGCCGCGCGTGAAGCGGCCAAGAAAATAGGGATCGAGGTCAAGCACATCTTTCTCACCTCCGGCGAATCCGACCTTTTGCTCATCGTCGAGGCGGCAAACGGTGACAGCGTCGCCAAATTTGCCATGGCGAGCGGCGCGCTGGGCAATGTGCGGACCCGCACAGTGCGGGGTTGGACCGAAGCCGAAATGACCAAGCTGATTTCCGAGCTGCCATAACGCCCGGAAATACGCTGGAATCGGCTCTGCTCAGGCCGCGCGGGGGCGACTCCGCCGCGACCGACGCAGCATTTGCCAATTTCGGCCGCCTCTGCCATAACCGCGCCCTCCCGCTGCCCGGCTGATTAGGGCTGCCGTGGCGGCGGCGAAGTGCTCCAAGCACACACAACGCTCGTTGATGAGCATTTTCGGCCGCGGAGCATCCGCGCCTGCGGCCAAGGAGAGCCAAATGCCCAAGATCAAGACCAAGTCGGGCGCGAAAAAGCGCTTCAAGGTGACGGGTGGGGGGAAAGTCCTCTATGCGCAGTCGCGCAAGCGCCACGGCATGATCAAGCGCACCAAAAAGCAGATCCGCCAGTTGCGCGGCACCAACGTGCTGTTCAAGACCGACGGCGACAAGATCAAGAAGTATTTTTTGCCGAACGGCTGACGGCCGGCCGTTTTTTGGCCGCCGTCCATTCCAGCGTCTCGAGATCGAGAGGAGATCAATCATGGCACGCGTAAAACGCGGCGTCACCGGCCATGCCAAGCACAAGAAGGTGCTCAAGGCCGCCAAGGGCTATTACGGCAGGCGCAAGAATACCATTCGCATCGCCAAGCAGGCGGTGGAGAAGGCCAACCAATACGCCTACCGCGACCGCAAGCGGCGCAAGCGCACGTTCCGCGCGCTGTGGATTCAGCGCCTCAATGCGGCGGTGCGGCCGTTCGGCCTGAACTACAGCCGCTTTATCGCCGGCTTGAGCAAGGCCGGCATCGTGGTCGACCGCAAGGTGCTGTCCGACCTCGCGATCTCCGAACCGGCGGCCTTCGAGGCGATCGTCGGCCAAGCTAAGTCGGCGCTGGCGGTGTGAACGTCATGATCGATCGCGCCTACGTCCAGCGCATGGCGCGCTACAATCGCTGGCAGAACGAAAACCTCTACGGTGTTGCCGACCGGCTGCCCGACGAAGAGCGACGACGCGAGCGCGGCGCCTTCTTCGGCTCGATCCATAAGACGCTCAGTCATCTGTTGTGGGGCGACCGCATTTGGATGAGCCGCTTCACCGACCTGCCGAGGCCGCCGGGCGGCATCCCGGATTCCGTCTCACTCTATTCCAACTGGGAGGACTTGAAGATCGCGCGCGTCGGCTTCGATCAGACGATTCTCGACTGGGCCGACACGATCGACCCGTCGTGGCTCGCCGCCGATCACATCTACTATTCCGGTGCGACGAAGCGCGAAGTGACCAAGCCGCGCTGGCTGCTCGTGTCCCATATGTTCAACCATCAGACCCATCATCGCGGTCAGGGTTCATTGCCTGCTGACACAGGCGGGCGGCAGGCCGCATGATACCGATTTGCCGTTCATGCCTGAATGACCGCCGCCAAGGTTGATTGACGTGCCCGATATCGCCCAACTCGAACAGCAAATACTGGCCGATATCGCCGCGGCGAGCGACGAAGCCGCGCTCGAGGCGGTACGTGTGGCGGCGCTCGGCAAGAACGGTTCCATCACGGCGTTATTGAAGACGCTGGGCGCGCTATCGCCGGAGGAGCGCAAAAGTCAGGGGCCGCTGATCAACGGCCTCAAAGACCGCGTCAATACAGCGCTCATCGCACGCCGAGAGGCATTCAAGACCTTGGCGCTCGAGGCCCGCCTCAACACCGAGACCGTCGACGTCACGTTGCCGGTGCGCGAGGCGCCATTCGAGATCGGCCGCGTCCATCCGATCACCCAGGTGATCGACGAGCTGACGGCAATTTTCGCCGATATGGGCTTTGCCGTCGCCGAAGGGCCCGACATCGAGACCGACGATTACAACTTCACCAAGCTCAATTTTCCGGAGGACCATCCGGCGCGCGACATGCAGGATACGTTCTTCTTCAATCCGAAGCCGGACGGCTCGCGGCTCCTGCTGCGCACGCACACTTCGCCGGTGCAGGTGCGTACGATGCTGAGCCAAAAGCCGCCGATCCGCGTCATCTGTCCCGGCCGCACCTATCGCAGCGACAGCGACCAGACCCACACGCCGATGTTCCATCAGGTCGAAGGCCTGGTCATCGACCGCGGCTCGCATCTCGGTCACTTGAAGTGGATCCTTGAGGAATTCTGTAAGGCGTTCTTCGAGGTCGATCGCGTCAAGATGCGCTTCCGTCCCTCGTTCTTTCCGTTCACCGAGCCGTCGCTCGAAGTCGACATCCAATGCCGGCGCGACAAGGGCGAAGTCCGCTTCGGCGAAGGCGACGACTGGATGGAGATTCTGGGCTGCGGCATGGTGCATCCGAACGTGCTGCGCAATTGCGGGCTCGATCCCGACGAATTCCAGGGCTTTGCCTGGGGCCTGGGCATCGACCGCATCGCGATGCTCAAATACGGCATGCCGGACTTGCGCGCCTTCTTCGAGGCCGATGTCCGCTGGCTTTCGCATTACGGCTTCCGCCCGCTCGACCTGCCGACGCTGGCGGGGGGATTGAGCTCGTGATGCCATGATGAAATTCACCCTCGGTTGGCTCAAGGAGCATCTCGACACCGATCATCCGCTTAGCGCGATCACGGAAAAACTCACCATGATCGGGCTCGAGGTCGAGCGCGTCGAGGACAAGGGCAAGCAGCTCGCGCCGTTTATCATCGCGCGCGTCGTCGAAGCGAAACAGCATCCCAACGCCGATCGGCTGCGCGTCTGCATGGTCGATACCGGCACGGGCAGTCCGATCCAAGTAGTTTGCGGCGCGCCGAATGTGCGCGCCGGCATGAAGGGCGTGTTCGTGCCGCCGGGCGTCTTCATTCCCGGCAAGGATATGATGCTGCAAGTCGGCACCATCCGCGGCGTCGAGAGCCGCGGCATGCTGGTCTCCGAATTCGAGCTGCAGCTCTCCGACAATCACGAAGGCGTCATCGCATTGCCCGACGATGCGCCCGTCGGCGTGAGCTACGCGCAATGGACGGGGCTCGACGATCCGATGATCGAGATCAATCTGACGCCGAACCGCGCCGACTGCACCGGCGTCAACGGCATCGCGCGTGATCTCGCCGCCGCCGACATGGGGACGTTCAAGGACCCAACCATCAAGGCGGTCAAGGGCCAGTTCCCCTGTCCGGTCGCGGTGACGATCGAGGCGCCGGAGCTTTGTCCCGCCTTTGCGCTGCGCCTGGTGCGCGGTGTGAAGAACGGCCCGTCGCCGGCTTGGCTGCAAAAGCGGCTTGCCGCGATCGGGCTACGTCCCATCAACGCGCTGGTCGATATCACCAACTTCATCACCTATGACCGCGGCCGGCCGCTGCACGTGTTCGATGCCGCGAAGGTGCGCGGCGATCTTACCGTGCGCCGCGCGCGTAAAAACGAGACGCTGCTGGCGCTCGACGGCAAGACCTACACGCTCGACGACACGATGTGCGTCATCGCCGACGCGGACGGCGTCGAATCGCTGTCTGGGATCATGGGCGGCGAAAAGACCGGCTGCTCCGCCGCCACCACGGACGTGCTCATCGAGTCGGCGCTGTGGAATCCGATCAACATTTCCCAGACCGGCCGCAAGCTCGGTATCAATTCCGATGCCCGTTATCGTTTCGAGCGCGGCGTCGATCCGGCCTTCATGCGGCCCGGGCTCGAGTTGGCGACGCGCCTGGTACTAGAGCTGTGCGGCGGCACGCCGTCGGAGGTCACGGTCGCGGGCGGCGCCGAGATCGCCGAGCGCGTCATCGATTTTCCGCTGTCCGAAATCAAGCGTCTGGCGGGCGTCGCGGTGGCGCTTGCGGACGTACGGCGCGTCCTCGACCATCTCGGATTTTCCGTGGCCGGCCAAGGCGAGCGCCTGAAGGTGACGGTGCCGTCGTGGCGGCCCGACGTGCAAAACAAGGCCGACCTCGTCGAGGAAGTGATCCGAATCTTTGGCGTCGACCGCGTGCCTTCGACCCTATTCGACCACGGCGAGGCGCCGTGCAAGCCGGTGCTGACGCCGATCCAGCTGCGCACACGCAAGGCGAAGCGCGCGCTCGGCGCGCGCAACCTCGTCGAAGCGGTGACCTGGTCATTCATCGCCAAAGCGCAGGCCGAATTGTTCGGCGGCGGCAAGCCGGAGCTTGCACTCGCCAATCCGATCGCCGCCGATCTCTCCGACATGCGGCCGAGCCTCATTCCGGGCCTGGTCGGCGCGGCGCAAGGGAATGCCGACCGCGGCTTCCCCGATACGGCGTTGTTCGAGGTCGGGCAGATTTTCAAGGGCGACCGGCCGGAGGATCAGTTCACCGCCGCCGCCGGCGTGCGGCGCGCTCTCGCCAAACCGTCCGGCATCGGCCGCCATTGGACCAAGCGCGACGGCGTCGTCGACGCCTTCGACGCCAAGGCCGACGCGCTCGCGGTGCTTGTAGCGGCGGGAGCGCCGCCGCAGGCGCTGCAAGTGGTGCCGGGCGGCCCGACCTGGCTCCATCCCGGTCGCGCGGGGACGATCCAGATCGGCCCGCAGAACGTGCTCGGCCACTTCGGCGAACTGCATCCGCGCGTACTTGAGGCGCTCGACGCCGAAGGTCCGTTGGTTGTCTTCGAAGCGATTTTGGAGCGCATCCCAGAACCGAAGGCGAAAGCAACGCGCGCCAAGCCCGCGCTCGAACTCTCCCCGTTCCAGCCGGTCGAGCGCGACTTCGCCTTTGTGGTCGAGCGAACGGTGAAAGCCGCCGACATCGTGCGCGCCGCGACCTCGGTCGACCGCAAGCTCATCAGCGGCGTCAGCGTCTTCGACGTCTACGAGGGCGCCGGCATCGAGCCGGGCAAGAAATCGATCGCGATCGCGGTCACCATCCAGCCGCGCGATAAAACCATGACCGATGCCGAGATTGAGGCGCTGGCGACCAAGATCGTCGCCGAGGTCAGCAAACGCACCGGCGGCGTACTGCGGGCGTGAGCCTCAGCGCGATTCCTCGCGCGTGATGTTCGGCGTGGCCTGAAACCGTCGTTGCCGGGGCGGCTCGGGGTGCACCCGTTTCGGCCTATGTTTGAGCGTTGCTTCAGGTTCCGCCGGTGCCGGCTCCTTCTGCCCGCCGAGCCGGCGCAAGACCGCGTCGGCGGCGCGCTCGCCCGATTCCCAGGCGCCGCCGACCGTGCCCCACAAGGTCTCATGGACGGCCTCGCCGGCGAACCAGACGGCGCCTTGCACCGGCTCCATGAGGATGCGGCGGGCTCCCTGCCAGCCCGGTGCCGCGGCCGAAAACGCGCCGAGCGCCAAAGGCTCATGGTTCCAGCGTGTGGCGTGCGAGCGCTTGATCGCTTTCTTGACGTCCGTGCCGAAAAGGCCCGCCAGCCAATCGGCGGCGAAATCGACCATCGCCGCTTCGCGCTGCGCGGTGAGATCACGGCCGAAGCTGCCTGCGACCTCGACAAGGCAAAGCTGCGTGCCGGAGACGTTGGCGAGGATCGCTGCGGTGCGCGAGTCGGTGGATTTCTCGAACACCAGATCGTCGCTCTCGAAGCCGAGTGCGTTGTCGGCGATTTCGAGCGCGATGTGGTCGTAACTGCCGAGCGAGAGCTTGGCAAAGGCGTCGCGTGGGCGGTTGGCAAGTTCGGGCGTGAATTTGATGGCGCCGGAGGCGATCACATTGGTCGACACGGTAACGATGACAGCGCGGGCGGCGATCGTGCCCTTTGGCGTTTCGACCGTGACGTTGCGTCTGGTGTCGATGGCGGTTGCCCGCGTCGACAGCTTGACCGCAATCCCCTCGGCGAGCGATGCGATCAACGCGCCGAAACCCTGGCGGCAGAAGGCGTCCGCATTGCGCTCGGCGGATTTCGCGAAATCCACGGCCGACACTTGCGCCAATTCCTTGCCGCAGCCGAATGGGCCGAGCACGAATTCGACCGCCGGCCGCCAGTCGCCGAGATCGTTGGGCAGCGCCTGCGCACAGGCCACGTCGGCCTTGCGCGCAGCGTCGGCGATGGCGCGAGTGGCGCGGGCTTGCGACGCCAAAAAATCCTCAAGCTCGCCCTCGCGCGCGTAGCGCCGGCCGATCCGCACCTTCTGGCTCGCCGGCGCCGGATAGACTTCAATGCCGCGGCGCGGCACGAGCTTCGTCACAGGATTGAGGTCGGGGGTATGGATCCAGTGGGCGCCGCGGTCGTACGGCAAGCCGAAGGTATCCACGTCGGTGATGCAGCGTCCGCCGATATGGTCGGCCGCTTCGAGCAATACGAACTTGCGGCCGGCGGCGGCGATCCGCCGCGCGGCGGCGATGCCGGCCGCACCCGCCCCGACGATGACGACATCGGCCTCGGCCGAGGCCGCTGCGCCGGCACCGGCCGCCGGGCGTGCCGCAAGCGCGGCCGAGGCGGCGAGGAACGAGCGGCGGCTCAGTCGCGGCATGGTGTCCAATTACTTGCGGCTTGCCGCAGATTGCCCGAACGGTGCGCGGCGCGCAAACGCCGCGGGTTGAGACTCAGTCGAGAATGGCGGCGATTGTGTGAACCGAATTGCAAGGCTGCTGTTTGTCCTTGCGTCAATTCGAAATCGGGGCATAGAGCGCAGCCGCTTTAGATTGAATCGATTGGCGCCCTAGTATCTTGGTGGAGCATGACCTTTTCGGAAAACCGGCCTCCACCCCCGGATCAAGTCTGAGGGCAAGCTTTTTCCGGATCATGCTCTGGAGGTAGATATGCTCGACGACGCGGTCAAAGCGCTCGGCCAGATGCTGTCACCGCCGCTGCGCGCGGTGCTGTGGAAGTCAATCGGACTTGCGCTCGCGCTCATCATCGTTGCCGCCATCGTGCTCGACCGCTTGATCGTTTGGCTGGTCGGCGCCGGCAGTGCGTCGATCGAGACGACATTCGGGCCGGCAACGCACCTGCCGGCGAGCGTGCTCGCCTGGGCGCTCTCGATTGCCGCGAGCCTCGGCATTCTCGCTGGCAGCATCTTTCTGATGCCGGCGGTGACCGCGTTTGTCGCCAGTTTTTTCGCCGATCAGATCGCCGACGAGGTCGAGCGCGTGCACTATCCGGCCGACCCGCCCGGCGTCGCGCTGCCGCTGGGACGTGCGATTCTCGAAGGCGGTAGGACCGCGCTGCTTGCTATCGTCGTCTATATTTGCGCGGTTCCGTTCCTGCTGTTCGCCGGGTTTGGCGTCGTGATTTTCTTTGTCGCCACCGCCTGGCTGCTTGGCCGCGAATATTTCGAGCTTGCCGCCATGCGCTTTCGGTCGCCGGAGGAGGCCAAGGCCTTGCGCAGGCGCAATGCCGCCAGAGTCTATGTCGGCGGCTTGTTCATTGCCGCCTTTGTCTCGATCCCGCTTGTCAATCTGGCGACCCCGCTGTTCGCCATGGCGTTCATGGTGCGCGTTCACAAACGCCTAAGTGAGGCGAAGTCGAGCGTGACCTAAACCGCTCACTCCTGGGCAAGCGGGAATCTCGGGCGTGTTAATTCAGGCTTTGCGCTACGATGCCCTCCGGGCGGCTCGCACGCTTTCATGCTAGACAACGGCGGAGACGGAAAGGGACAGGATGCCGAATTCGGGCGATCTCTTCGACATGCGGCGTCTTGAGGTGCTGAGCAACACGATCTTTGGCGTCGCGATGACGCTGCTCGCATACCGCGTTCCTACGGCGCAGTTTCTGAACGGTGCGCCAGTTTGGTCAACAATCTGGGCCGCTTATCACGAGCAAGTCGTCGCCCTACTGCTCAGCTTCCTCGTGGCGGGGATGTTCTGGTTCGGCAATCAGCGCCGGTTGGCCTACGCACCGCACGCGACCCGGTCGGTCGTCTACCTCAACCTGCTCTTTCTGCTGTCAATCATCGCACTGCCCATCACGACCGGGCTTTACGGCACATATAGCGACGCACCCGACGTTGTCGGGCTCTATTCCGGCCATTTGGCGGTGATTAGCGGGTTGAACGCCATCCTGTGGCTTCTCGCAAGCCAGCGGCGTGGCCACCTGGACAGGGTCGTGGGGCCGATCTTCACGACCGTCATCCTTATCGCGGCGACCCTCGTCGCATTGGTCGCATCGCAAACGTATATCGTGCAATTCATATTGTGCAGCGCCTTCGCGACGCCGGTCATCGACGCAGTCCTGGACGCGCGCAGACGAGATTAGACTTTGACCGGGCTAATGCCGAAATGGTCATGAGCGGACATTCGCGTGGCCCGCCTCATGTCCGGTCGACCCGAAAACGGACATCAGCTCCGCATTTTTATAAGGCCACGCCCGGGCGCGTCAGCGCCACACCTCATTGGCCAGCTCGACCATCATCCCGAGCTTCGCCCATTGCTCGTCTTCGGCGAGCACGTTGCCTTCCTCGGTCGAGGCAAAGCCGCATTGCGGCGACAGGCAAAGCTGGTCCAGCGCGGCATATTTGGTCGCCTCCTCGATGCGCCGCTTGACTTCGTCCTTGTTTTCAAGCGTGCCGCTCTTGCTGGTGATGAGACCGAGCACGACCATCTTGTTGCTCGTGCTGTTTCCCTTGGGCAAAAACCGCAGCGGCTCGAAGCCGCCGGCGCGCGCCGTGTCGTATTCGAGGAAATAGCCGTCGTAGTTCAATGTCCCGAGCATGATCTCAGCGACCGGCTCATAACCGCCCTCAGAAATCCAGGTCGAGCGGAAATTACCGCGGCAGACATGCGTCGTGATCACCATGTCGGCCGGCTTGCTCTCGAGCACCTTATTGATCACGCCGGCATAGTCGTGCGCCAGGCGCTCGCCGTCGAGGCCGCGGTCGCGCGCCTTCTTCAGCTCCGCCGCCGAGCACAAATAGGCCCAGACCGTATCGTCGAACTGCAGATAGCGGCAGCCGGCGTCGTAGAACGCGCGCACGGCCTGCCGATACGTGTTGGCCAGATCCTCGAAGATGGCGCTGCGATCGGCATAGACCGTTTTATTGACGGCATCCGGCTCCAGGCGGAAGTGTAGCACGGCCGGGCTCGGGATGGTCATCTTCGGCAGGACGCGCGTGTGCGCCTTGAGGAATTTGAAGTGCTCCAGCATCGGGTGGTTGGAGAATCCGAGCTTGCCTTTGATGCGGACGCTCTGCGCCTTAGTCTGCACACCGTGGAATTGGATGCCATGATCGAGCTCGTAGAGCTCGACGCCATCGAGCATGCCGAAAAAATCGAAATGCCACCAGGAGCGGCGGAACTCGCCGTCGGTCGCGACCTTGAGCCCGACCTCTTGCTGTTTTTTGATGATCTTCTCGATCTCGCGGTTTTCGACTTCCGTGAGCTCTGCCGCACTGATCGCGCCCCTCTCCCGTTTTGCTCGGGCCTCTTTCAACGGCGCAGTACGCAGCAGGCTGCCGACAACGTCGGCGCGAAATGGCGGCTTGTGTCTGGTCATTGGTATCTCCCCCTTGGAACCCTTGGCAGTACCAAGCGAGGCCCCGGTGTTTCGTCAACTGCAAAAACAGCGCTGCCGGTCCGGGTTGGGCCTGATCCCAATGATGCGGGGACCGGTCAAGGTTCTTCGGCTGGGCTGGAAACGAGATAGCCGATGACGGCGCGCCGGAAATTGGCGCGAAAAATAACGCGTTGGCGGGCGTGACCGCCGGGGTGTGGCCAAACAGCGCGGCCGAGGCCCATTGCCGCTGCCCTCGCGCCCGGACACGACATCTGCTAGGTGGGACCGGTTCGCGCCAGTGTCCCTATTCCGAAGTTCGCCCGCGCTTGCGGCACACTCTTGTGCGTGCTTCGAAATCCAAAAGGACACCAGGAATTTACCGTTCCAATGCGGGTATGGATGCACGAACAGCCGGTCTGGAGCGCGGGATGCTGAAGAGATTGCGCGCGTCCGCGCACTTCTTCGACCGAAATATCGGCTTCAGCCGATTGGGCATGGCGTTCAGCCTCACCATCATCGTCGTTGCCGCGGTGGTGCTCTATCGCATCCTGCGCGATATCGATCTCGACGAGCTCGTCGACGCGATCGACGCGACCAACTGGCGGACACTCGCTATTGCCGGCTTCTTTGTCGCCGCCGGCTATCTGACACTCACCTTCTACGATCTATTTGCGCTGCGCACGATCGGCCGCCCCGAGGTGCCGTATCGCGTCGCGGCGCTTGCAGGGTTCACCAGCTATGCGGTCGGGCACAATGTCGGGGCGAGCGTCTTTTCCGGCGGCGCGGTGCGCTATCGCATCTATTCCGCCTGGGGCTTGAGCGTCATCGAGGTGACCAAGATCTGCTTCGTGGCCGGGCTCACCTTCTGGCTCGGCAACGCCACCGTGCTCGGCCTCGGCGTCCTCGATGCACCGCAGGCGGCACGCGCTATCGACCAACTGCCGCTCTGGCTCAATCGCGTTTTCGCACTCGCGATCCTTGCCATGCTCGCCGCCTACGTGGCGTGGGTCTGGGTCAAGCCGCGCGTCATCGGCCGCGACGGCTGGCAGGTGGCTTTGCCCGGCGGCCCTTTGACGCTTGTTCAGATCGCGATCGGCATCCTCGATCTGTCGTGTTGCGCGCTGGCCATGTACATGCTGGTGCCGGACGAGCCTAATCTCGGCTTCGTGACCGTGGCGGTTATTTTCGTGGCAGCTACGCTGCTGGGCTTCGCCAGTCATGCCCCTGGCGGCCTCGGCGTATTCGACGCCGCCATGATGGTGGCGCTGTGGCAGTTCGACAAGGAAGACTTGCTAGCTGGCCTGCTGCTATTCCGTTTCCTATACTACGTCATTCCATTCATGCTTTCGCTGGTGATCCTCGGAACGCGCGAAGCTCTGATCGGTCGTGCCGCGCGACGTCTCGCCCGCCAGGTTGCGGCGCCGATGAGCGCCGTGACCGGGCTGGCGCGGGAAAAGTCGGACGCGACGTGATTCGGAGGTCGAGCGGGCCGTTGCGCGGGGGCGGATGCGATGAGCCTGAATGACGATCTCGTAGCGTCGCGACGGCGCGGCTGGCGCGGCGTGCTGTTCGTGACCGTAGCCGCGGCGATCGTGTTCGCCGGATTGGTGCTCCTCAACGCCCTGGCGATTGGCTATGCGGTCGCGGGTTTCGCCATCGTCACGGCTGCCGCTTTCCTCGCCATGCGCGCCGGCGAGGAGGTCAGCCGCTTGGTCCGGCCAATCGCCATCTCCGAGCGCGCCGGCGACCCGCTCGAGGCCGTTGTTGCCGGGCTACCGGATCCGGCCATCGCGCTCGACCGCAACGGGCGCGTGCTCGCGCTCAACGAGCGCGCGCGTTCCTTGGCGCCGGCGCTGCGGCGCGGCGAGCCGGTCTCGCTGGCGCTGCGGATGCCCGAGCTGATCGAGGCGATCGGCCGCGCCTATGCCCGCGGCGAAGAGCAGCGTGTCGAATATTCCGAGCGCGTGCCGCTCGACCGCTGGTTCGAGACGATCGTGATGCCGGTCAAGCGCGAGCCGAATTTAAGCAAGCCCGATCTGGTCCTAATGGTCTTTCATGACCTCACCCCGCTGCGCCGCGCCGAAGAGATGCGCGCCGACTTCGTCGCCAACGCCAGCCACGAGCTGCGCACGCCGCTGGCGGCGCTTTCCGGCTTCATCGAGACCTTGCAAGGCTCGGCGCGCGACGACGCCAGGGCGCGGGAGCGCTTCCTCGCCATCATGCAGGAGCAGGCGCAGCGCATGGCGCGGCTGATCGACGACCTGTTGTCGTTATCGCGGATCGAGCTTAATGCACACCGTCTTCCCGATGCGCTGGTCGACCTGGTGCCGATCGTCCGCCAAGTCGTGGACGGTCTCGAAACTTTGGCGCGCGACCGCGGCGTGACCGTTCACGTCGAGGCAACGAGCACGATGACGGTTCCCGGCGACCGCGATGAGCTGGTCCGCGTGTTCGAGAACCTGGTCGAAAACGCGCTCAAATACGGGGCTGCCGGCAAACGCGTCGACATTACGCTCGGCCAGGCGGCATCCGCGGAAGGCGAACCGGAAGCGCAGGTCGACGTCCGCGACTACGGGCCGGGCATCGCGCCCGAGCATCTGCCGCGACTGACCGAGCGCTTCTATCGCGTCGACGTCAGGGAAAGCCGTGCCCAGGGCGGCACCGGGCTCGGGCTCGCGCTGGTCAAGCACATCCTCAATCGGCATCGCGGCCGGTTATCAATACAAAGCACGCCTGGCGCCGGCGCCACTTTCACCGTTCAACTGCCGGCGGCCAAACCTCAACCCGTCGCTCAAATCATTTGAAATATCAAAGAGTTCTATTGTCATCCAACTGTCATCTTGGGCTCATAGAAGCTTGACGTGGCCCACGTAAGCATTCCGCAGCAGCGGTGCCGCCCTGATCGGGGCATCCAAACCGCAGCGCGTTGCATAAAGACGTCGAACAGAGCGCAAACGTCCCGATCGGACGGAGTCGATGTGGGTCGGCGACCTGCGTCGCCCGAAATTCTGTACTGGAGAAAACCCGTGAAACACCTCAGAGCAATTGCCGTCGTCGGCGTCCTGGCTGCGACGATTCTTCCCGCCGCCGCTCTCGATATCTCCGGCGCCGGGGCCACTTTTCCGTATCCGATCTACGCCAAATGGGCGGACGCTTATAGGAAGGAGACCGGCGTCGGGCTTAATTATCAATCGATCGGCTCTGGCGGCGGCATCAAACAGATTGAAAGTAAAACCGTGACGTTTGGCGCATCCGACATGCCGCTTAGCGGCGCCGACCTCGGCAAATTTGGTCTCGTCCAATTTCCGATGGTGATGGGCGCCATCGTGCCGGTGGTGAACCTCGAAGAGATCAAGGCGGGAGAGCTCGTCCTCGATGGCCCGACGCTTGCCGCAATTTTTCTGGGCACCGTGAAAAGCTGGGACGATCCGGCGATCAAGAAACTCAACCCGAACCTCAAGCTTCCCGCCCAGGCTATCGCCGTCGTCCACCGTTCTGATGGCTCCGGCACCACCTTCAACTTTACGTATTACCTGGCGCAGATCAGCCCCGATTGGAAATCGCAGGTCGGCACCGCCACGTCGGTCGAATGGCCGGTCGGCATCGGCGCTAAAGGCAATGAGGGCGTTTCCAACAATGTGACGCAAACCCATGGCTCGATCGGCTATGTCGAGCTGGCCTATGCGCTGCAGAACAAGATGGTCCACACCCATATGGTGAACAAGGACGGCAAAATTGTTGAAGCCAGCGGCTGGTCAGTTCAAGCCGCCGCCGCCAATGCGGATTGGAACTCGGTGCCGGGTTACGGCGTGATCCTGGCCAATCAGCCGGGCGCGGCATCGTGGCCGATGACGGCGGCGACATTCATCCTCATCCCCAAACAGCCTAGCGATCCCGCGGCCGCCGCCGAGGCGCTCAAGTTCTTTGCCTGGGCTTACGCCAAGGGCGATAAAATGGCCGACGAGCTCGATTACGTGGCGATGCCGAAGAAGGTCGCCGACGAAATTGAGAAGATGTGGGCCAGCGAGATCAAGGATTCCAGCGGCAAGCCGCTCCACACCAGCGCGATGGCGAATTAGGTGAATGCAAGATTTGGCGAGGGTTGTCGACAGTCGGGGTGTCTCGCCGCTTTGTCCACCGGTCTGCTGCAGGGGCTCACTTGTGCGGCGGCCGTTAGACCGTTTGAGTGGGGTGCTCCGATTGCCTTGAAGGAGCACCGCGATGGAGCCGGCCCGGAGGCCATCCGTGGTTGATATAGCGCTGCAGGAGGGAGGGGGCGTGTCCGTCGCGGCGGTGACGCGCGCCAAAGTGCTCGATCGGTTGCGCCTCGGCGATGCTGCATTCCGCCATGTGACGCGCGCCGCAGCCTTCGGCGTTCTGTTGCTGTTGAGCGGCGTCATCATTGCTTTGATCGCCGGATCGCTGCCGGCGCTCAGGACTTTCGGCTTTGGCTTCCTGGTGAGCGAGCGGTGGAATCCGGTCACGAACAATTTCGGGGCGCTGCCGGCAATCTACGGCACGGTCGTCACCTCAGCCATTGCCATGCTGATCGCCGTTCCGGTGGGCCTGTTGATTGCCTTCTTCCTCACCGAGCTGTGCCCGCCGTGGCTGCGGCGGCCGATCGGTATCGCGATCGAACTGCTGGCCGGCGTCCCCAGCATCATTTACGGGATCTGGGGACTTTTCGCTTTCGCCCCCTTCCTGCAACAAACACTGCAGCCGTTTCTGATCAATACGCTCGGCCACGTGCCGCTCATCGCCCCGCTGTTCGCCGGACCGCCCTACGGCATCGGCATCCTGACCGCCGGACTGATCCTCGCCATCATGGTGCTGCCGTTCGTGACGTCGATCTCGCGCGACGTGTTCGAGGCGGTGCCCGGCGTGCTTAAGGAGGCGGCCTACAGCATCGGCTGCACGACCTGGGAGGTGGTGCGACACGTGGTGCTGCCCTATGCCAGGGTGGGTGTGATCGGCGGCGTGATGCTGGGCCTCGGCCGCGCGCTGGGCGAGACCATGGCCGTGACCTTCGTCATCGGCAACGCGCACAGGATCTCCGCCTCGGTGCTCGCCCCCGGCACCACCATCTCCGCCACCATCGCCAATGAGTTCACCGAAGCGGTGGGCGATCTCTACACCTCCGCGCTGGTCGCGCTCGGGCTGATTCTGTTCGTCATCACGTTCATCGTGCTTGCCGCAGCGCGTTACATGCTGATGCGGATCGAGCGCCGGATCGGGTGACGCCATGTCGGATCAGCCCATGACCGCTCGCTACGCTGCCCGCCGCCGCCGCAACGCCGTCGCGATGGCGCTATCGGTAGGCGCAACGGTCTTCGGGCTGGGCTGGCTGGTGCTGATTCTGGGTGTGCTGCTGTGGAAGGGCTTTGGCGGATTGTCGCCCGCGGTATTCACGCAAATGACACCGCCGCCCGGATCGAGCGGCGGGCTGCTCAATCCGATCATTGGCAGTCTGATCCTGACCGCGCTTGCGGTCGCGATCGGCACCCCGATCGGTATCCTCGCCGGCACCTATATGGCCGAGTACGGTCGCTACGGCCGCCTGACCAGCGTGGTGCGCTTCATCAACGATATCCTGCTCAGCGCGCCGTCCATCGTGGTCGGGTTGTTCATCTATGAAGTGATGGTGGCGCCGATGGGGCATTTTTCGGGCCTCGCCGGCGGCGTGGCGCTGGCGATGCTGGTTATCCCGGTGGTCGTACGCACGACGGAGGATATGCTCACGCTCGTTCCGAATGCGCTGCGCGAGGCGGCAACCTCGATCGGCCTGCCGCGCTCGCTGACGATTACCCGGATCTGCTACCGCGCGGCGCGCGCCGGCATGGTGACCGGCGTGCTGCTCGCGGTCGCCCGCATCAGCGGCGAGACCGCGCCGTTGCTCTTCACCTCGCTCAACAACCAGTTCTGGAGCACCAACCTCAACGCGCCGATGGCGAGCCTGCCGGTGGTCATCTTCCAGTTCGCGCTCAGTCCTTATAAGGATTGGCAGTCGCTCGCCTGGACCGGCGCCCTTATCGTTACATTGGCCGTGCTCGCCTTGAGCATCACCGCGCGGGCCCTTATCCCATCGGGAAGACAGTCATGAGTATCGCCTCCGTTGCCGTTCCCATCGTTGCCAATGCTCCCACCGACCGATCCGGCCTCGCCGAGAAACTCACGATCCGCGATCTCGATTTCTTCTATGGCGATGCCAGGGCGCTCAAATCGATCAACCTTGCTTTGTACCAGAACAAGGTCACTGCCATCATCGGCCCCTCCGGCTGCGGCAAATCGACCTTATTGCGCGTCCTCAACCGCATGTACGACCTCTATCCGAACCAGCGCGCCACCGGTGAAGTCCTATTTGACGGCGCTGACATCCTCTCGCCGAAACAGGACCTCAATCTGCTGCGCGCGCGTATTGGCATGGTGTTTCAGAAGCCGACGCCGTTTCCGATGTCGATCTATGAGAACGTCGCCTTCGGCATCAGGTTGTACGAGCGGTTGTCCAAATCCGAGCTCGACAGGCGCGTCGAGACGTCGCTGCGCCGTGCGGCGCTGTGGGACGAAGTCAAGCATAAGCTCGCGGCCAACGGACAAAGTCTGTCAGGCGGCCAGCAGCAGCGGTTGTGCATCGCGCGCACGGTTGCCGTGCGCCCAGAGGTCATCCTGTTCGATGAACCCTGCTCGGCGCTCGATCCGATCTCGACCGCCAAGATCGAGGAGCTGATGGATGAGTTGACTGACGACTATACGATTGTGATTGTCACCCACAACATGCAGCAGGCCGCACGCGTGTCCGACTTCACCGCCTTCATGTATCTTGGCGAGCTGATCGAATTCGATTCGACGAGCAAAATGTTCACGGCGCCACACGATCAGCGGACGCAGGACTACATCACCGGCCGCTTCGGGTAACCGCCATGACCGAATACCCCACCAGAATCGACCACACCGCCAAGGCATTCGATACCGATTTGCAGGAGATCATGCGCAAGGTCGCCGAAATGGGCGGCCTTGCGGAGCGGCAGATCGCGGATGCCGCCCGGGCTTTGGTCGAACGCGATACCGAGCTTGCGGAGCACGTCATCGCCACGGATCCGACCATCGACGCGATGCAACATGAGATCGAGGAAAAGGCGATCCTGACGATTGCGCGCCGGCAGCCGATGGCCGTCGATCTGCGCGAGATCGTCGGCGCCATGCGGGTCTGCAACGACCTCGAGCGGATCGGCGACCACGCCAAGCATATCGGCAAGCGGGTGGTGGCGCTCGACGGCGACTTCCACCCGCAAAAGCTGATCCACGGCGTCGAGCACATGTCGGCGCTGGTATCTGCCCAGCTCAAACAGGTGCTCGACGCCTACGCCAGCCGCGACCTCGCCACCGCGCTGGCCGTGTGGAATGGCGATGAAGAAGTCGACGCCCTCTGTACGTCGCTATTCCGCGAGCTCCTAACCTATATGATGGAGGACCCGCGCAACATCACGTTCTGCATGCATCTGATGTTCTGCGCGAAGGATATTGAGCGCATGGGCGATCACGCGACCAATATCGCGGAAACCGTCTATTACATGATTGAAGGTCGCCCCATCGCCGACCAGCGGCCGAAGGGCGATATCACGAGTTTCGGCGCAACCCCGTTGCAGAAATGATAGGAGGGCCGGGATGGGAGCCAACATCCTGATTGTCGAAGACGAAGAGCCGCTGACGACGTTGTTGCGCTACAATCTCGAAGCGGAAGGCTACGAGGTCGACGCGGTCGGTCGCGGCGATGAGGCCGACACACGATTGCGGGAAACCGCTCCCGATCTCGTCGTGCTCGACTGGATGTTGCCCGGCCTGTCCGGCATCGAACTGTGCCGCCGGCTGCGGGCGCGGCCGCAAACCCAGGCGTTGCCGATTATCATGCTGACCGCGCGCGGCGAGGAAAGCGAGCGCGTGCGCGGGCTGGCGACTGGCGCCGACGATTACATCGTCAAGCCGTTCTCGGTACCGGAACTGTTGGCGCGGATCCGTGCGCTGCTGCGCCGGGCCAGCCCCGAACGGGTCGCCACGGTGCTGAGCATCGGCGATCTCGAGCTCGATCGCGAGAAAAAGCGCGTCTCGCGCTCAAGCCGTCCGGTCGATCTCGGCCCGACGGAATTCCGCCTGCTCGAATTCCTGATGGAACGCCCGGGGCGCGTTTTCTCCCGCGAGCAATTGCTGGACGGCGTCTGGGGCAGCGAAGTGTACATCGACGAGCGCACGGTCGACGTGCATGTGGGCCGGCTGCGCAAGGCGCTCAACCGCGGCCATGGCGCCGATCCGATCCGCACCGTGCGCGGTGCCGGTTATTCGCTCGACGATCGTTTCGGCAAGGCGAGCTGACCGTCGCCGCTGGCGCCGGCGATGGTTTTCGGGACCTCAGCGCTGCGGGCGCCGGTCGCGGCGGCGGTCGCTGGCCGGCTGATAGGCGACCCGGGAGTGATAAGCGCAATACGGCAGACCGCTGATCGTGTTGCCGCCGCAGAAAAAGAAATCGCTGCTGCCGGGATCGCCGATGGGCCAGTGGCAGGTTTGCTCGGTCAGTTCCAGAATGGTGCGGCGCTGGCCGATCGGGATGATGTTCTCGATCAGCTCCGGCGCGCCTTCGGCTTCGATCTCGTAGGCATGCGCCAGCGCGGTATTGCCGCGGATCGACGGCCGCGTCATGCGCAGCATCGACGACGAACGCGCCTTGCGCGGGCGCGGCGAGGCGCTTGACGCGCTCTTGGCGCGTCCGGATAGGCCCAGCCGATGCACCTTGCCGATCACCGCGTTGCGGGTAATGCCGCCAAGTTCGGCCGCGATTTGACTCGCTGAAAGACCGTCGGACCACAGCTTCTTCAACAGCTCGACCCGCTCGTCTGTCCACGACATGCTCAATCCTCCTCAAAAGGTCCGGGCCTAGCCTTGCCGGAATCCACCGTCAGGCCGGGCAGCTTTTGCTGTCCAACACGCACATCACCAACGCTGGAGAAGACTGTCCGCCGCACGAGATGTCGTACTTGACGATCAAAAGGCTACAATATGGCGGGAGTCGGGCGCAAGACTCCTGCGACGCGCGTCCACACATTCCTGCACTTGTGTGGATGAATGTGTGGTAATCCGAGCGGTAGCCCTCCGCTTTTACCGTGTTGACAGATGTGTAGACCGAAATAAAATGCTAAATGGTGCCGCCCGGAGAGGCGGCACATTTCGTTTTTGCCGCGCAGATGTTGCTGCGCCGCGCGCGCGGGCTCAACCGTGACATCGCATTTGTTGCCGACCTATGCACGCGTAAACCTCGCTTTTGAGCGGGGCGAAGGCGCATGGCTGATCGCGACCAACGGCGATCGCTATCTCGATTTTGCCTCCGGCGTCGCCGTCAATGCGCTGGGACACGCCCATCCGCAGCTGGTCGCTGCTCTCGCCGAGCAGGCGCAGAAGGTGTGGCACGTCTCCAATCTGTACCAAGTTCCCGAGGCCGAGCGGGTCGCGCAGCGCCTGTGCGAAGCGAGCTTTGCCGATGTGGTGTTCTTCTGCAATTCCGGCGCCGAGGCGATGGAATGCGCCATCAAGATGCTTCGCAAATACCAGTCCGCGAATGGGGCGCCGGAACGCTACCGTGTCATCACCTTCGAGGGCGCTTTCCATGGCCGCACGCTGGCGACGCTCGCCGCCGGCGGTCAGAAAAAATATCTCGATGGTTTCGGTCCCGTCGTCGACGGCTTCGATCAGGTACCGTTCGGTGATCTCGAGGCGACCAAACGCGCGGTGACCTCCGAGACCGCGGCGATCCTGATCGAGCCGATCATGGGCGAGGGCGGCGTGCGCGTCGTCGAGGCGGCCTTCCTGCGGGCGTTGCGCGAACTGTGCGACCAGAACCGGCTGCTCCTGGTGTTCGACGAGGTGCAGACCGGCATGGGACGCACCGGCGAGCTGTTCGCTTACCAGCGGGTCGGCGTCGAGCCCGACGTCATGGCGCTCGCCAAGGCGCTGGGCGGCGGGTTCCCGGTCGGCGCCTGCCTGGCGACCAGCGACGCGGCGAAGGGCATGACCACCGGCACCCACGGCTCGACCTTCGGCGGCAATCCGCTGGCGATGAGCGTGGCCAATGCGGTGCTCGACGTGATGCTGGCGCCCGGCTTTCTTGACCGCGTCCGGCGGACCGCGCTGCTTTTCAAGCAGCGGCTGGCGGAAATCAAAGATAGCTACCCTTCCCTGATCGCCGAAGTGCGCGGCGAAGGGCTCTTGATCGGCTTGCGGGCCGTGATGCCGGTCGGCGAGCTGGTCACCGCGCTGCGCGCCGAAAAGATGATCACCGTGCCCTCCGGCGACAACGTGGTGAGATTGCTGCCGCCGCTCATTATCGGCGAACAGGAAATCGCCGAGGCGATCGCACGCCTTGACCGCGCCTGTGCGCGTCTGTCCCCCGCAAGCGGGGGAGGGCGGGGTGGGGGTAAGCAGGAGGCGGCCAGATGAGCGCTGTCCGCCACTTCCTCGACTTGAACGTCATTCCGCGTCGCCAATTGCGGGAGATGATCAATATCAGCCGTGCGATGAAAAAGAAGCGGCTGGACGGCAGCGGTGGCCGAGGCCCGCTTGCGGGCCGCACGCTGGCGATGATCTTCGAGCGGCCCTCGACCCGCACTCGCGTGTCTTTCGAGGTCGCCATGCGTCAGCTGGGCGGTGAGGCCATCATGCTGACTGCCGACGAGATGCAGCTCGGGCGCGGAGAAACGCTGGCCGACACCGCACGCGTCCTATCCCGCTACGTCGACGCCATCATGATCCGGACGCTCGACCCCGGCGACGTCGCCGAGCTTGCACGATACGCCACCGTTCCGGTGATCAACGGCCTGACGCGCCGCTCGCATCCCTGCCAGGTGCTAGCCGACGTGATGACCTTCGAAGAGCATCGCGGCGCAATCGAAGGCCGGGTTGTCGCTTGGAGCGGGGACTCCAACAATGTACTAACCTCGTGGATGCACGCCGCCGACCGGTTCAAATTCGAGCTCCACGTGGCGACGCCGCCGGAGCTCAAGCCGGAAAGATGGCTCACCGATTGGATCAAATCCTCGGGCGCTGCGATCCGCATCGGCACCGATCCGGAGGAGGCGGTTAAGGGCGCCGACTGCGTCGTCACCGACACCTGGGTCTCCATGGGCGATCGCAACGGCGCTCGCCGCCACAATCTGCTCAAGCGTTATCAGGTCAATGGCCGGCTCATGGCGCGGGCCAAGCCGGACGCCATCTTCATGCATTGCCTGCCCGCGCATCGCGGCGAAGAGGTGACCGACGAGGTCATGGACGGCCCGCATTCCGTGGTGTTCGACGAGGCCGAGAACCGGCTGCATGCGCAGAAGGGAATCTTGACCTGGTGCCTGGCGGCTGGGGCCTGATCCAGAACGGCGAGCAAGCCGACAGAGGGCTCACAATTCAGTCCTCGTCGCCTATATTGCCTGGCGATGAATAATCCCAATGTGGGCATCCCGGTTCGGGAGCCGGCGCAAGCCAGCGCCGACGACACGATCCTGCCGTTCGAAGTCAAGGCGCTCGACCTGCGCGGCCGCATTGTGCGGCTCGGGCCGGCGGTCGACGCCATCCTGACCAGCCACGATTACCCGCTGCCCGTGGCCAAGCTCCTGGGCGAGGCGATCGTACTCACGGTCATGCTCGGCTCTGCGCTGAAATTCGAGGGCCGCTTCATCCTGCAGACCCAGAGCGACGGCCCGGTGCGTATGCTGGTGGTCGACTTCACCTCGCCTGACAAAGTCCGTGCCTGTGCGCGCTTTGACGCGGAACGCATCGCCGCCGCCATCGCCGCCGGCGAGGCCGAGCCGGGCCGGCTGCTCGGCCACGGACACCTTGCAATGACCATCGACCAGGGCCCGGACATGAGCCGTTATCAGGGGCTCGTTCCGCTCGAAGGAAACGACCTGGAACACGCCGCGCACGAGTACTTTTCGCGCTCGGAGCAGATTCCGACCCGGGTGCGGCTTGCGGTCGCCGAGGAGTTCCGCGGCGGCGAAGACGGTGCGCGCCGGCGCTGGCGCGCGGGCGGAATCTTGCTTCAGTTCCTGCCCAAGGCGGGCGAACGCGCCCGCTTTGCAGACCTCGATCCCGGCGACGCACCGCCGGGCACCGAAACCCACACGCTGCCCGAGGACGACGCATGGGTCGAAGGCCGCTCCCTGGTCGCCACCGTCGATGACATCGAACTGATCGATCCGGCCCTGTCGAGCGAACGCCTGGCCTACAGCTTGTTTCACGAGCACGGGGTGCGGGTCTTTCGCGCCGCGCCGGTCAACGCGCAGTGTTCATGTTCGCGGCAAAGCGTCGAGGCCATGCTGAAAAGCTTTTCCCAAGAAGAGCGCGGCGACATGGTCGAGAACGGCAAGATCACCGTGACCTGCGAGTTCTGCAGCTCGACCTATGTGTTCGAGCCGGGTGAAATAAGCTCGAAGAGCTCGGCGCTAGACTCCTAAAACGATCCGATATTGCGCAAGGGCCGCGCGGGAGCGGGCTCGCCGCCTATCGCGGCGCTGTTCAGGCGCCCCGATGAGCTCCATCGGATGATTTTCCAATGTGCAGATTTGAATTCTTATAATTCAAATCTGCAGAGCAAAAATATTCGTTCGTGTTGAAGGTTTGTGATTGTTAGTTCGTCGCGCCCCACATATACGAAATTCAGCTGAACGGTAAAGCTATTACTTCAACATAGTTCTAAAGTACTTGGCGGGGCGATGTTGCGGCGAACGGTATCGAGATTTGCACGCGCGTTCGTCGATCGCCTCCGGCTGCCGAGCGGCACAGCACTTTCCGTTTTAGCAACGGTGCTCGGCGCCAATGCGCAACAGCCGCCCGCATCGGAACAACAACCGACGCCGGCGGCGCAACAACAAATTCCTGCAGCGCCTGCGGCCGCGCCACTCCAGCAGCCCGCGGAGCAAGCCGTCGAGCCCGCCGGCCAAGCGCAGCTTCCGCAAATCGTCGTCAATGCGCCGAAACCAAAATCGAAGCCTAAGCCGAAGCCGGGCGCCGGAGCTCCACAACGCATTGCCCAGCAAACCGACGCGCCGACGGCGGCGCAGGCGGCTTTGGATGCCAAGATGAGTTCATTCGATCAGGCGCGCGACAATAGTCTGCTGCCGAAGATCGGCGCCTCGACCTACACTATCAGCCGCCAGGCGATCGTCGACATGCCGCAGGGCGACAACACGCCGATCGACAAAGTCATCCTGCAAATGCCGGGCGTCTCCTACGATTCGGCCGTTTCCAATCCCGATTTCCACGTCAGAAACGAGTACGCCAACGTCCAATACAGGGTCAACGGCGTGGTGATTCCCGAGGGCGTTTCGGCCCTCGGCCCTGTCATCGACACCAATTTCGTCGCCCGCTTGTCGCTCCTCACCGGGACGCTGCCGGCGCAGTACGGGCTGCGCACTGCCGGCGTTCTCGATATCACCAGCAGAGCCTTTGCCGCGCCCAGCGGCGACATCAGTCTCTACGGCGGCAGTCACCAGACATTCACGCCGAGCTTCGACTACGGCGGCAGCGTCGGCAATACCGAATATTTTGTCACCGCGCGCGGCAATTGGAACGCGCTCGGGCTCGAAAATCCAACCTCGAGCGTCGACGCCTTCCACGATCATACCGAGCAAGGCAAGTTCTTCGGCTATGTCTCGACGCTGCTCGACGAATCGACGCGGTTGAGCGTGATTTCGGCGGCGTCCTACAGCGCGTATCAGATACCGAACAACCCCAAACAGGTGCCGCTCGGCGATTTCGGTCCGGCGAACTACAATTCCTTGTCGCTCAATGAGAACGAATACGACACCTACATCGTTAATATCGCGGCGCTGCAAAAGAAGGGCACCGACGGCGACGCGCAATTCGCGGTGTTCTCGCGCTACGCCAAGGTCAACTTCGTTCCCGATATTTACGGCGACCTGGTGTTCAACGACGTGGCGTCGAACGTGACCCGCGAAAGCCTGCTCAACGGCACCCAGTTCGACACATCCTATATCGTGGACGACCGGCACACGCTGCGGGGGGGCTTCGCGGTGAGCGAAGAGCATACCAATGTCAGCAACGTTTCGACGGTGCTGCCGGTCGATCCGGTGACCGGCGCCATTTCGCCGACGCCGTTCAACATCACCGACGACAATTCGCTGACCGGGTGGAACATTGGAGCGTACGTCCAGGACGAATGGAAAATAACCAATCAGCTCACGCTGAACACCGGTCTGCGCTTCGACCAGTTGTATCAGTATGTCGACGCCAACCAGCTCAGTCCGCGTGTAGCGTTGGTCTATAGGCCGGTTGCCGGCACCACCATCCACGCCGGCTATGCCCGCTATTTCACGCCGCCCTACCAGGCGCAGGCCGCCCAATCCAACATCGCGCTTTTCACCAACACCACCAATCAGCCGGAGGTGCCGCTAGACGATCCGGTGAAACCCGAGCGCTCGAACTATTACGACGTCGGCGTCGACCAGACGGTGGTCCCGGGCCTCGATGTCGGCGTCGACGCCTACTACAAGGACGCGCGGGATATGCTCGACGACGGTCAGTTCGGTCAGGCCGTGGTCTTAACGCAGTTCAACTGGGCGAGGGGCTACAGCGAGGGCGGCGAATTCAAGCTCAAATATAAAAACGGCAACTTCACCGCCTATGGCAATTTCGCCTACAACATCACAAGAGCCATCGGCCCGGAGTCGAACCAGTATCTGCTCGATGCCGCGACCTACAACTATCTGCTCACCAATTGGCATTACACCGACGATATGCAGCTCATGACCGGCTCGGCCGGCGTATCGTATCGCTGGCACGATACCCTGTTCACCACAAATCTGATCTCCGGCAGCGGCCTGCGCGCCGGCGATTTATCTGAGGGTGTCGCGCCCAATTCCCTGCACACCACGCCCTACGCCGTGATCAATGTCGGCGTGGCGCACGATTTCAAATGGTCGCCGGACACCAAGCCGCTTACCGTGCGGTTCGATATCGTCAATCTGTTCGATCAGATTTACGAGCTCCGCGACGGCACCGGCATCGGCGTCTTTGCGCCGCAATACGGCGCGCGGCGCGGCTTCTACGCGGGTATTTCGCAAAAGCTGTGACGATTGGCCGCCGGCTCAATTGATCGTCCGCTTGCTGTCGCCTGAGTCGAGCGAGAAGGCGGGAATCTCGATGTCGAAATGCTCGCCACTGGCGCTCACCATGCCGTAAGTGCCCACCATGAAGCCCGACGGCGTCTGCAGCGGCACGCCGCTGGTATATTCGAACGACTCGCCGGCCTTGAGAACCGGCTCCTCGCCGACGACGCCAGCGCCGCGCACCTCCTGGCGGCGGCCGCTGGCATCGGTGATGCGCCAGTGGCGGGTCTTCAGCTGCACCGTGTCGGTGCCGTTGTTGGTGATCGCGACGGTATAGGCCCAGAAGAAGTAATTGTTCTCGGGCGACGAGCGGTCGGCGACGAAGCGCGGGGTCACCAGGACCTGGATGTTGCGGGTGACGGCACGATACATGGGTCAAATCCTGGGACGAATCTTGGCACGAATCCTGGCGCAAATCCTGGCGTAATGCCGGCACTGATCCTGACGGCGGTTCCGTCGAAACGGTATGCGGGAGCCGGCGCTGCCGCAACGTCGTGCAATCCGCAGATTAGGAATAGCGTCTGGTGCGTCGGATTTGAAGTTCCTGCGGGCCGGCGGCAACGCGTATAGCAGCTTCAACTGCAAAACCGCACTGGAATCATAAATTTGCCGGCGTCTGCCCGTTGAGTCAGAAGACTATCTCGGTTGCAATAACCGCGGGGAAGCGCTTTCTCAAGCTACGGTCGGTGGACTAGATTGATAGGCGGCCCCGCGCTTCGGGCCAACCGGCCGCGGCGGCCGGCAATGGTGCGTACTCCCATGGCAATGGCATCTCCGCCGCAGGCGGCCACGAGCGAACGCGATCTGCGGCTCGATCTGTTCCGCGGCGTGGCATTGTGGCTGATCTTCCTCGACCATATTCCCGAAAACGTCGTCAACTGGTTCACCATCCGCAATTACGGATTCAGCGACGCGACCGAGATCTTCATCTTCATTTCCGGCTACACCGCAGCCTTCGTCTACGGCCGGACGATGCGCGAACGCGGCTTCATGCTGTCGAGTGCCCGCATCCTGCGGCGCGCCTGGCAGATCTATGTGGCGCACATTTTTCTGTTCACCATCTTCATGGCGGAGATCGCCTACGTGGCGGCGACCTTCGACAATCCACTCTATGCCGAGGAAATGAAGATCCTCGATTTTCTCAAGCAGCCCGACATCACGATCTTTCAAGCGTTGTTGCTGAAGTTCAAGCCGGTCAACATGGACGTGCTGCCGCTCTACATCGTTCTGCTGCTCATGTTTCCGCCGATGCTGTTTCTGCTGTTGCGGGCACCGAACGTGGCGCTGGCCGGATCGGCCGTGGTCTACGCGCTGACCTGGAAACTGGATTGGAACCTGCCCGCCTATCCGAACGGCGTCTGGTTCTTCAATCCGTTCGCCTGGCAATTGCTGTTCGTGTTCGGTGCCTGGTGCGCGCTCGGCGGCTCCCACCGGCTCGCCGGCTTTTTGCGGTCGCGCATCGTGCTGGTCGTCGCCATCGCCTACCTGGTCTTCGCCTTCGTGATAACATTGACGTGGCACTTCGAGGCGCTGGACCGGTTTGTGCCGAACTGGCTGGCCGAGTGGATGTATCCCATCGACAAGACTAATCTCGACGTGCTGCGCTTCGCGCATTTCCTGGCGCTGGCGGTGGTGACGATCCGCTTCATACCGCGGCACTGGTCCGGCCTGGAATCGGCGATCCTGCAACCCGCCATCTGCTGCGGTCAGCACTCGCTCGAGATTTTCTGCCTCGGCGTGTTTCTGGCCTTTGCCGGGCAATTCATTATCGCCGAATCCTCAGGCGGCCCGCTGCTACAGACGGCCATCAGCGCGTTAGGCATTATCATTATGATTGCTACCGCCAACCTCATATCGTGGTACAAGGCCATAGAAGGGCGAAGTCCCCAATCGCGCGTCAAATCACCCGACGCAGACCTCGCGGGAGGCGAGGCATGACGTTCATCATGGCCGTTTTGACCACGATCGCGCTCCTGAACAGCGCCGCTATGGCGGCGCCAGCATCGGACGCGCCGGCGGCGGAATGCGACGTGCCGGAATGGCTGATGCCGGCCGACAGCGATTTCACCCGTGTCAGCAACGAAATCAAGGATCGCCACCGCTTGGATATCAGCGTCGTCGGCTCGGGCTCCTCGGCGCTGTCCGGTCCCGACGGCGCGCGCTTTTCCTATCCGGCGCAACTGGAGCAGTCGCTCAGCGAGCGGCTGCCGGGCATTGAGATCAAGGTGACCGCGCATGTTCAATCCCGGCAGACCACCGCGGACATGGCTTCCGGGTTGCAAAAGATCCTGGCCGAGGACCAGCCGGCATTGGTGATCTGGCAGGCCGGCACGGTTGACGCGCTAGGCGGCGTCGAACCGGAGGACTTCCGCACCAGCCTCGATCAAGGCATCGACGCCATTGTCGCCGCCAATGCGGACGTGATCATGATGAACATGCAGCACAGTCCGCGCACCGAATCCATGCTGGGCGTTTCCGCCTACGCCGATGTCATGCGCTGGGTGGCCGAGCAGCACGGCGTCATGCTGTTCGATCGATTAGCGATCATGCGCTACTGGAGCGATGAGGGCATATTCGACCTCTATGCGGCGA
>Ga0181532_10001013_pt1 | contig 27976 bp, 25 predicted proteins | sample PEATcosm2014_Bin_33_FD_119768 | JGI IMG/M metagenome (GOLD analysis project Ga0181532, IMG submission 119768) | Peatland microbial communities from MTU Mesocosm Facility, Houghton, MI, USA - PEATcosm2014_Bin11_30_metaG | ecosystem: Environmental > Terrestrial > Soil > Wetlands > Peat | place...
AGAAGCCAACAGGCTTGGCTTTAATTCAGCACAAGGGGGGCGGCTTAAAGAGCGGGACGAGGGGCCAGAATCCCTCGGCCTTCAACCCCTTTTAGCACATTCCTATGAACGAGAACCAGGCCCACATCTCCCACAATCATGCCCACCCCGTCCACGGGCCGGCCATAAGCGGCGACGCAACTCCTCCGCCAAATGAATGGAACAAAGTCAGGAAGCTGGCGCTTCGGCACCTCAACCGCTTCATATCCTTGGAGGCGAAGGTGTTGAAAGGCGATGACTCGAACGCCATCCATGACATGCGTGTGGCCAGCCGGCGCCTCCAGCAAATACTGGACTTGATTTTCCCCACTCCACTGCCCCGCGAGGGGCGTCGGTTGCGGCGAAAAATCCGGCGATGCCGGCGTGCGCTGGGGGACGTCCGGAACTGCGACGTCCTGCTCGATCTCGTGGAGCGGCGGCTGGCGCGGCGGCGTAGCTCACACCGCGAAGCCTGGGCGGCCGTCCAACAGCATCTCCAGGAGCGCAGGGCCGAGAGCTTTACCAGGGCCACTCGGAAGCTAAGCAGATTGAACTTAGCTGCCTTTTACATGCGCACTAAGTCGATTCTGGACCGGCTTGGAACCAAAGCTGACCAGGGACAAATTGCGCAGCCCATGACGCATCCCGGAGGAGCCGTTCTTGAGCCCTTCCCGAAACGGCTGGCCCAGGTGCTGGTCGGGGTCTGGAGCGAGTTTGAGAAGCAGGTTGCCAACTCGCACAGTGAACCCAGCGCGACCTCCATTCATGCCGCGCGCATTGGCGCCAAACGGCTCCGTTACCTGCTTGAAGTGGTGAACCAGTTCGGAATATCGGGCAGCTCCCAGGTCCTGGCCTGGCTGCGAAGGATCCAACAGCATCTCGGTGATTGGCACGATATGGAAGTGCTGGAAGAGATGATCATCGAGATGATGGCCAGGCCGCAGTTTTTGCGCGAGCAGTTGCCGCTGGCTTTAGTCACCGGCAAACTGGTTTTGCGCAATCGCGACCGCAAGCGAGGATACCGGGATAAGTACTTTCAGATGACGCTGAATCCTCCCAGACATCAGGAGCTCAAGAGTTGGATGGAGGGTCTCCTGGCCGCACCCGCTTTGGCCAAGGTTTGAAGTATTTGGAAGAGAGTCTTCAAGCGGATTCTTCCAGGTCGCCTGTCGCCTTTTCTGCTGCGGGGCGTTTCGCCTTTCCAGCACCCGTTGCCTCGCTTTGGCCGGAGTCTGCGACTGGCGGCTCCGATACAGGGAGCTCAAAGAGCGGCTCCCGAGGTTCACCTTTGAGTACGCGCAAAATGCCGTCGCGTAGCCGCTCAAAAACAGTCCGGATATCCGACGAAGCGTCAATCACTGTGAAGTCGTATTCCTTTGCCAGAGCATCAAATTGCGCCAGCAGGGCTGTCTGGTACCTCCGGAAACTCTCGTACATGTCCTCACTCGGAAAGAGATCCATGCCGGATTCCCAATAGTCGAACCCGGTGGAAAAGACCACGCGGGGGATAAGGTCGTCGACCCCGATGCGTAAATAGAACGTAGCGTCGGGTTTTAGCGCGAAGCTGTGTACGCGATGGATCCAGGCAGGGTCGAGGCCACGCACAATCGCTCGAGCCATCAACGAATATATGTAGCGGTCGGTGAGGACCACAAATCCTGCGCGCAGGGCGGGGATAATCTCGTTTTCGAGCCGGTCGGCGAAATCCGTGGCGTAAAAGAGGCTCAAGGTAATGCGTCCCAAAGTATGCCCCTCTTTGGCTTGTTGAATTCCTCTCGCCGCCAACTGTGACCGCTTGATACCGGTGTCCAGCACGGCGTGTCCCTGCTGCTCGAGCCACGGCCTGAGTAGCTTGATTTGCGTGGAGCGGCCGACGCCGTCGGTGCCCTCAATGACAATCAACCGGCCGGTGAGCTCCGCCAGGCCCATTTTGGGCAATGGTACTGAATAGGTTTCTCTCATGGGGCCACCCTGAGTCGCTTGGCCTGCGCCAGCTTAGCCTTAACAATCTGGCGCATCTGGGCCTGTTGTTCTTCGATGGGAAGCGTGGCGTCGACCGTCGTGAGGTCGAATTCCGGGATCATGCTCTCGTACTCTTCCAGAATCTTGCCTTGAAAAAGGTGAAAGCTCTGCTCCGGGTCTTCATGCAACCCCAGGTCCATGCCAGCCTCATAGAACTTTACGCCGCTCCGCCCCACCAGGATGCGCTTCATGGCAACATCGAGGGGGACGCGAAAATAGAATGCGGCCGTGGGCTTGACGGCGAAGCTGTAAAGCTCCCGAACCCACTTGCGATCCATCCCGCGCACCACGTCCCGGGCGAAGGCGGTGTAAATGTATCGGTCGCAGAGCACCACGGCCCCCGCTTTCAGCAAGGGGAGAATGTTGTGCTCCATCCGGTCCGCAAAATCCGTAGCGTGAAGCAAGCTGAAGGTGGCGGGGGTGAGCATCTGTTTTTTCTTCCCCCGCCGCGTGGTGTCGCGGACCAGCGGGGATGAATTCCACTCGCTAAAAATAACCCCGTAGCCTTCTGCATGTAGCCACTGGTCCAAGAGCATCAACTGGGTGGACTTGCCCGAACCGTCGATCCCTTCAACCACGAAGAGTTTTCCCGGGAAACGATGCTCGCCATATCGTTTCATGTTGCCACCCCTGGGTGCTTTAGGTTGCGCTTCCCTGGTTATTTCATGCTCACGAGTTTCCACGGCTTTTCCTGCTTGTCCAGCTTTTCGGCTTTTATAATTCCGGAGCCTTCTTTAATGGTGAGAATCTGATTGGGTTCCACTTTAGTGAATTTCTCGGTCTTCTGGGTCGTCGGCCATTTGATCTCTATCTCATCGATCACTTTCGCGTCGCCGACGCCGAAATGCAATCGCAGATCGCTCTGAGACATCACGGAAGTTCCGCAGTGGACCTCGTCGATCTGCGAATGCTTTCCCGTTCGTACGCGGGCGCGCGCGCCGACTGCGGTGCGGTTGCACTGCGTGCCGATCAGTTTGAGTTTGATCCAGTTGTTCTTGTTCCCGCCGTCATTGCGCAGGAGGGAAAAACGATCGTTCATATTGAGGACCAGGACGTCCATGTCCCCATCGTTGTCGTAGTCTCCAAAAGCGCAGCCTCGGCTGGAGAATTGCTCCGTCACGCCGGGTCCCGCCTGCTTGGAGACATCTTTGAACTTGCCATTGCCGAGATTCTTATAGAGCAGGCGTGGTGACTTGAAAGTGGCATCGAGATGATACTTCTCGATCTCGGGATAAACATGGCCGGTGACGTGAAAGATATCCGTCCACCCGTCGTTGTCGTAGTCCATGAAGCACGCGCCCCAGCAGACGTATTGAGTGTTCACGCCCAGCCCGGCGACGAAGGTGACATCGGTAAAAGTGCCGTCGCCATTGTTGTGGTAGAGATCCGGGGTGTCGTCCGTAAAGTTCGTCTTGAAGATGTCCAGCCAGCCGTCGCAGTCGTAGTCTCCGACGCCCACGCCCATCCCAGCCTGTTCCTGTCCGTCCTCGTTATAGGCGCAACCGGCCATGACCGAGATATCCGTGAACGTTCCGTCGTGATTATTGTGGAAAAGGATGCTGGGTTCGGAATCGACGGCCACATAGATGTCAGGCCAGCCATCGTTGTCAAAATCATACGCGACGGAGGTGATGGAATACCGCTGTCCGGGTTTCAGAATGCCTGACTTTTCCGAAACGTCGGTGAAGGTCCCGTCCTTGTTGTTGTGGTAAAGGATGTTCATCCCGCCGGGCAGGCCGCGCGGCCCGCACATCACCGGGATGCCCTTCCACTGGCAATAGCCGGTCGCGCCCGGCACCGGCACCTTGGTGATATCCAGCTCAATGTAATTGCAGACGAAGAGATCCAGGAAACCGTCGCGATCGTAATCGACCCAGGTACTTCCGGAGCCCCAGCGTACGCGGTCTTCCCAGAGGCCCGCTTTCTTGGTCACATCCGTGAAAGTCCCGTCCCCGTTGTTGTGCCACAGAATGTTGTGACCCCAATAGCAGCAAAACAGATCGTCCCATCCGTCATTGTCATAATCGCCGACGCATACCCCGGTACCCCAGCCGGTGACGCCGATACCGGCCTTGTCCGTAACGTCGGTGAAGGTTCCATCGCGATTGTTCTTAAACAGATGTTGGATTGGCCCTTTTCCGGGCGGGTAGGGCAGCTCCTCAAACCGCTCTCCGTTCGTCAAGTAGATATCCAGCCATCCGTCGTTGTCATAATCGAAAAAGGCCAGACCGCTGCCCTTGGCTTCGACGATGTACTTCTTACTCGCCACTCCGCCCCAGACGTTGGGCACGTTCAACCCTGCCTCTTCCGCCACGTCTACGAAAGTGACGGGCGAAGTTTCCTGAGGATTCGGAACCGTGGCGGCCTCGAGTGCCGTTGTGCCGCTCCAGCGCCAGAGAGGAGTCGTAAGAGCGTCGAGCAGCTTTGAGCCCAGCACGACTGTGGAAGAGCCGAGGATTTGGCGACGAGAGAACTTCATTGCTTGGTCTTGTTGTTCTGCGGCCCGTTCGAATGCCGAGGGCACGTAGCAGGGCGCTCGCTGCATAAGATCGCAGCGCACAGAAGTTAATGAGCCATTATACTACAGAGATAGCGCCTCCGGTTGATTTGGCAGTAGGCGGATGGGCAGGTCAGCAGTTGGGCAGATCGGAAGTAAGCGAGAGGCGGAACAGCCTTGGGACTCAATGACATAATGTCAGCGTTGAGATGGGCCGGACAGATTGTCGTTGGCGCGATCCCCTGATCCTCATAACCGCCTCTCCCCGTAACTGTCACCCTTTGTTTTCATAAACATTCTGGCTTTGTTCCGCCGAATTCAAGTCGCGAAGTCGAGAGTCGAAGGTTAAGAAGCGACAAAACGTCGGCATCCGACTAGGCCGCTTGAATTGGCCCCCCAACTCTTCAACTCGTGGACTCCTCAACTCCTCGACTGTTTGTTTTCATAGACATTCCCGGTTCGTTCGTCGAATTTCCCTTTTGGGGCCCAGGACGGGTTCGGGATCCTGTTGCCCTGCAACCGCCAGCCTCTAGCGGCCTGCCACGCCTTGCTGTTTCTGGGCCGAAGGTCGGGTGAGTCCCGCGCCTCCGTCCACTGAGCCCGCCAGCCGCCAGATTCCAGCCTAGACGCTCAGGCCGTAGCTTGCCAAGGGAATTCCACGTATTGGGAGAATTTGACACCCGGACCGCGCGTTTGGCGGTCCGGCGTGGGCTCCGGAATTTTGGGGAGGGAAACGGCGTCAAAGAGAGTTGCGGGGAGAATCGGTTCTTTCAGGGAACAACCCCGGCATCCAACGGGAAGCCAATGCGGCCGGGAACACCATCCGAAGCGGAGCCCTCGAGCTATCAGAAACCAGTACTCCCCGCTCCACGAGTGCCGAAACTATGCGGCGAGCATGTCGTTCCTGCGTCCCGACAATCCCAGCTACATCGCCACGAGGTAACTCTCCCCGGTACAGTACCGCTTCCAGCACCTTCCCCGCCCTTGGCGGCAGATTGTTGAGCCTGATTTCTTCTTCCGCCCACAGGAGCATGCGTGTCCGCAAGCGATCCGGTTCCATCAGATTCTCCATGAAGCTCACCTGATCGATGCACACTTCCAAAAAGAATTCAGCGAAAGCCGCGAGCGCTTCCTCGCTTAAGTGACCCCGCCCGTCAAGATCGTTGCGCCGGGTCGCGTCGCAGGCCGCAAGATGTCCCTTGTATGACACCACGTTGCGCGCCAACCCTCTTGCAACGGACCACACAGCCCCGGTATCCAGCGTCTCCAGCAGCATCGCGTGCGAGATCAGGCGCGCCACGCGCCCATTGCCATCGAGGAACGGGTGAATCCACAGCAGCCGGTGATGTGCCGGTGCGGCAGACAGAATTGATTCCGTCTTACTCAAATGCCCGTAAGCCTCTTCATAGCGCCCAAGAAACCGGGGAAGAGCGCCGGGACTGACCGGGACATGCCCGCCGACCTTTACTTCCCGTCTGCGTAACTCGCCGGGGACTACCCGGACACGCTCTTTCGTCTCAGGATCCTCCACCCATAACAAATCCTCCGGTAACAGCTCGCAGAACCGCGCGTGGACCTCACAGATTCCCTCCCGGCTCGCCGTGCGGCCCCGCAGTCCTCCCTCATCAATCCATCTCTGCACGGTGATATGCGCCTTCGCTTCCAGTTGCAGATCACGGTTTCGGGTATCCTTGCTGTAATCGTTCTTCAGAGCGCGTTCGATATCGACGGGGTGCGTGTCATGCCCTTCGATGAGATTGCTGTAGTAGCAGTTCATCGCCCGCACCAGGTTGGCCAGCGACCCGAGCATGCTTTCGGGCAGGCTCCTACGAAATCCCGCCGATTTCTGCGCCAGTTCCAAGGCAAGATCTGTCAGACTAGGCCGATGTCGCGACGTTTCCCCGATGCGCATCGGCTCCATCAGTGAAACCATTTCTTCCCGATCAGCGACCGCTTCTATGTCCGCTTTCATGTCCGCCTCTATACTTCTATAATATATTTTATAGCATAGACTTAGACAGATTCAAAGAGAGTTATAGACCTGATGATAGTCCGCTTCTAGGTCCGATTAAAAAGCCGGTCATCATCCAGGGAAAGGAGGAAAGGGTACCTGGAAGCTGTGAAAAAATCGTAGCGGCGGGTTTATCCCGCCATCGCGGTTTTGAAAACGCTGGAGATATGGCGGGGTAAACCCGCCGCTACCTCTCGGCCGGCGATTTTTCCACACCTTCCTGGCCCCCTTTTCTCTCCCTGACCCCCTTTTCTCCTTTTCTCCCCCGACTCCAGAAGGATGGGTTTTCTGAGAGAGCAATCGAAGTGTCCCTTTGGGACATCGCACACCCGAAAGGCCAGGGGTCTGCGCCAGCTTGCGTATTGCCGCCTCTACACTACAATCCTACCAACGACTTCGTTGATGTTGTGAAGTTAGGACAGGTAGAGTACCCTTGCTGCGGGTGATTCTTAGGTGACGACGCGTGGACTCGTCAAACGATTTGGACTCAATAGGGCACAAGGACGCATCATTTCGACGGGTTTGTTTTTTCTCGCCCTCCAAGGGCTCTTCCCGCCATGGAAATTGAAATTCGTTGGTGGAATGCTCGCGCCCACGGGGTGGCCGGAAGGCTTCGGATTCATCTTGGTTCCTCCTTCACCCAGCCCCAATGCCTACCAATACCACTCCGCGCTACTAGTATGTCTGGATTGGCCACGGCTTCTCGGATTGTGGGCGACGACGGCACTCTCGATTGCTCTCTTCTGCATAATCTTTGTCAAACGAAGCGGCGAATCGGATGCCGGATTTTTGGAAATGCTGAAGAAGCGGAAGTTCCTGTCGTCTGTCGTAATTGGATTGGGGATTCCTGTTCCGCTGTTCAACTTATCAGTCGGCTATGCCGCTCTTCAACTCGCGATCCAGGGCGTAGGTTTTGAAGGGCAAGCTTGGCTCTTTCTGACGGCTTTATCCTTTTGCGGACTGGTCACAATTAGTCTTCTACTCTTCACCGTCATGCAATTTGTGAAGTCCGCAGCGTTCAAGATCGGAATCGTGGCATGCGCAGGCGTGACAATCATTGTTGGTTCAGTTTTAGGTCCCATTTTTGTAACCAGGAATCAGCACAGTCGACAGGGACGGCTGCGAAACAACCATCTTGCTGCAGCGCAAACAATGCGCGAACTTAACCAAGCTCTTGAAGCTTACAAAGCCCGGTACGGTGAGTACCCACTCCGCCTAGATAATCTTGCCCCTCCCCCACAAGGCTTGGCAACTGACAAGAGTCATGCGTCGCTGTACCAAGTATCCCTGGAGATTGAGAAGGTCTACCGGTTCGATTACTTGCCAAAAGATAGCCTCGGTAACGGGCATTTTGATGCGTACGAAATCCGCGCCGATCAGATTAGAAACTACCCCAATGCTGACGGAACTCACTTCTACACGAACAACGACCATGAGATCCGGTGGTGCATCATGTGTCCACGAGCACACTCGGATGACCCTATCGAGAAACCTGGCTCTTGGTAGCGCGTAGCCGCGCCTAGTACGACCGGCGATTTCTGACTGCGATGGCCACCCGGGCTGGCGCAGACTTCGGTTTGTGGAGTCTGCGATCCCGCGAAGCGGGACGGCTTTGCATGAGGCCACCCGTTCAGACTCCTTCAACTCCAAAACGATGGGTTCGGTGAGAAAGGGCTCGAGGTGTCCCTTCGGAACATCGCAGACCCCAAAGCACGGGGGTCTGCGCCAGCCGACGCAATTGACGATCAGGCCGTAGGCTCGAACACCTTTCCACCCTTCACGGTCGTGACGGCCTCAAGCTTCTGGCGTCCGGTGCGGGTCTTTCCGTCAGAGTCGATGAAGGGGAACTCTCCGTCTTTCAACTCCAGCACGCTCACATCCGCCTCGGCGCCTGGCTTGAGAGTTCCGATCTCAGCGCCAAAGTTGAAAACTCGCGCAGCGTTGACGGTGGAACGCGCGATGACGTCATGCAGACTCATTCCCAAGACCAGAAACTTGGAAAGGGATGTTAACTGGTCGTAGACCGGCCCGTTGATGTTCGCCGAGTACAAATCACTGGAGATGGTGTCCGGCGCGAAACCCTGCCCCAGGCACTTCTCCATCACCTCGAACGAAAAACTCCCCGCCCCGTGCCCGACGTCAAACAATACGCCTCGCGCGCGGGCCTCGACCACTTCCGGGGTGAGCTTGCCGCCGGCGTCCAGCAAACCATGAGGGTGACTATTGAAGGAGTGGGTCACCACATCGCCCTTCTTCATGAGCGCGAGGAATTTCTTGAGGGGCGTGTACGAACCGCCAATGTGAATCATGATGGGCAAGGCGGCCTCGTCGGCGGCAGCGCGAGCGCGCCTCATTCCTTCGAGATCATTGGGCCCTGTATAGTGCTCGGAGAAGCGAATCTTAAATCCCACGATCAGGTCCCGATTCTGATTCGCCGTTTCGACGGCGAGTTTTGGGACGCAGTAGCGCAGGTCCTCGAGTTCTCCCATGTTGTCAGTGCTGCCCGTTACCATTCCGATCGAGACCACGTGCAGGAGAGCGCGAATCCGAGTGGCCGAGCGTTCGATGATGAATCGCCGAAAGGCGGGAAAGGTGAAGGCGCCGGACGTTCCAGCGTCGATCACGCTCGTGACGCCTCTTCTGACGCAATAGGGGTCCGGCTCGATGCCGTACGGGCCGACATAGGGGAAAACATGGGTGTGAATGTCAATGAGCCCCGGCGTCACAATCTTCCCCTGGGCGCGGATGACTTGCCCTGCCTGCCCCTCAGGAATCTCGGCCGCCACGCTTGCTATCTTCCCTTCACGCACCGCGACGTCAAGTTCCGCCTCCAAGCCTTGCGGAGGGTCAATTACCTTGCCGCCCTTGATCAGCAGGTCGTAGGGTTTTGGGTCGCCGGCTTGCGAAGAACTCCGGGCGGTCGGCCCCGACACGAGTGGCGCGGCACACAGGGCTAAAGACTGTCCAGCAGCGGTGAGCATGGTACGGCGGGTCATAGGAAATCAGAAATAGAAATCAGAAACTGGTATCTAGAGTCCGAGAGTTCATCGGGAATGTCTTTCGTTTGCGCGCACCCTTTTCGGAGCCCCGTCAGGGGCGGCATAAAGTAGCCCAGGGCGTAAGCCCTGGGTTGGATGGCCCTCACCCCGCCTACGGCACCCCTCTCCCGCCCGAGCGGGAGAGGGGCCGGGGGTGAGGGAGGCTCTTCTGACCCACGGCTTACGCCATGGGCTAAATCCTTGCGCCCGCTCCGCGGGCTGACGTCTTCAACGGCACGTCACAGTTTACGATACAACAACGCTTTTTTCACTTCGCCAATGGCGCGGGTCACGTTGATGCCTCGAGGGCAAGCTTCGAGGCAATTGAATACGGTGCGGCAGCGCCAGACTCCATCCACGGAATCCAGGATTTCCATTCGCTCCGCCGCGCCTTCGTCTCGGCTGTCGAAAATGAAGCGGTGCGCGTTAACGATCGCCGCCGGGCCTACGTAATCCTGATTCGCCCAGAACGACGGACAACTCGTGGTGCAAGCGCCGCAGAGGATGCACTTAGTGGTGTCGTCGAATTTCTCGCGGTCGCGCGGCGATTGCAGTCTTTCCTTCTCGGGTTCAGGCGTGTGAGTAATGAGGTAAGGTTTGACGCTCCGGTACTTGGCCAGGAACGCGTCCATATCCACCAGCAAGTCTTTGATCACGCGGAAGCCGCGCATCGGTTCGACCGTGATATGCTCACCCAGATTCCTCAGCAGTTCCTTGCAAGCCAGGCGATTCGAGCCGTTGATGACCATCGCGTCCGAGCCGCAGATGCCGTGCGCGCAGGAGCGGCGATAGGTGAGCGATCCGTCAAGGTACCACTTCACATGGTTCAAGGCGTCCAGCAGCCGGTCTGTGGCCTCGGCTTCGACCTTGTATTCGCCCCACCACGGTTCTTTGTCCGCCTCAGGATTGAAGCGCTTGATTTTCAGAACAACTTGCATCAGTAACTCCCCGGATAGAACCGACCCCTCACCCGTCCCGCTCCGCCTGATGAAAGCGCCGGCAGCGGGACACCCTCTCCCCAAGGGAGAGGGCTGTTTATTCAGATGCGGGATTTCGCTCTCATCGTTTTACTCATAGCCTTTAACCTTTAGCCTTTAAACTTCGGCTTTCGACTCTTAACTCTCGACTCTTGACTCTCAACTTCTTCAATACTTCCTCTCCTTCGGTTCGAACTTCGTAATCGTCACCGGCTTGTATCTGAAGTCGACCTGCTTCTCGCCCTTATACGCCAACGTGTGTTTCAGCCAATTCGGGTCATCGCGTTTGGGAAAGTCCTCGCGGAAGTGCGCCCCCCGGCTCTCCTGGCGGACCAGCGCGCTTTCTACCAGAACCTCCGCAATGTCCAACAAGCCTCCCAACTCGATCACTTCCAGCAATTCGGTGTTGTAGCAAGCGCTCTGGTCCTCGATCTTTACTTGCCGGTAGCGGGCGCGAAGTTCGCGCAGCTTTTCGCGCATGGCCGCCAAGCCCTTGGCGTCGCGGAAGACCGAGGCTTTATCCATCATCTCGTCCTGGAGGACATCCCGGAGATCGGCGGGGCGCTCCTTGCCGCGGGAATCCTTCAATTCGCTGACCAGCGCCCTGGCCGTATCGTCGGCCTTGGTGGGCAGCGGCGCCCAATCGTTCTCCTTGATGAACTTTGCTGCGTGCCGCCCGCCGCGCCGCCCGAAGACGAGAATGTCCACCAGGGAGTTCGTCCCCAGGCGGTTCGCGCCGTGGACGGAAACGCAGGCCACCTCACCCGCCGCGTAGAAGCCCGGCAGGGGAGTGTTCTTCTCGTCGATCACCACGCGTCCCTCGACATCCGTGGGTATTCCGCCCATGGCGTAATGCGCGGTGGGCTGAATGGGGACAAGCTCGCGGAGCGGTTCGAGGCCCAAATACGTGCGCACAAATTCGGTGATGTCCGGCAGTTTCTTATCCAACACCTCTTTTCCGAGGTGGGTCAGATCGAGGTGAACGTAATTCTTCCCGTCGATGCCGCGACCCTCGCGTATTTCCTGGTAGATCGCGCGCGAGGTCATGTCGCGCGGGGCGAGGTCCTTGAGCGTGGGAGCGTAGCGCTCCATAAAGCGCTCGCCCGATGCGTTGCGCAGGATGGCGCCTTCGCCGCGCGCCGCCTCGCTCAGCAGAATGCCCATTTTGTAAATGCCCGTGGGGTGAAACTGGAAGAACTCCATGTCCTCGATCGGGATCCCCCGCCGGTACGCGACAGCCATGCCGTCTCCGGTCAGCGAATGGGCGTTCGAGGTTACGCGAAACATCTTCCCGCATCCGCCGGTGGCGAAAAGCACGGCCTTGGCGTGGAAGGTGTGAATCTCGCCGGTGGCCAGGCACATCGCCACCACTCCCGCGCAGCGGCCCTGTTCGATCAGCAAGTCCAGCACGTGGTACTCATCGTAGAAATGCACCTGGTTCTTGATGCACTGCTGGTAGCAGGTTTGCAGAATCATGTGCCCGGTGCGGTCCGCGGCGTAACAGGACCTGCGCACGGCCGCCTTGCCGTAGTCCCGGGTGTGCCCGCCGAAAGGACGTTGCGCGATTTTGCCCTCCGGTGTGCGGCTGAAGGGCAAGCCCCAGTGCTCGAGGTCATACACGGTCTCGATGGCCTCGCGGCACAAAATTTCCGCTGCATCCTGGTCGACAAGGTAGTCGCCGCCCTTCACCGTGTCGAACATGTGCCATTCCCAGTGGTCTTCTTCCAGGTTCCCGAGCGCCGCCCCAATTCCGCCCTGCGCCGTCCCCGTGTGCGAGCGGGTAGGATACAACTTGCTCAACACCGCCACCTGGCCGTGCCCCGCGAGTTGCAGCGCCGCCATCAGGCCCGCGCCCCCCGCTCCCACAATTACCGCATCGTAGCGTTGTGCCATTGCAGTTTTCAGTCGTCAGTTGTCAGTTCTCAGTTGTCAGTTTCGGTTTTTACTGAAAACTGATAACTGAAGACTGATGACTTCCCCTTCCCTACGGCTTAAATGTCGCGATCGTAAGCGACCCCAGAGCCAAAAGAACAAACCCAAAAACATAAAGCGAGGCCAGCGTGGCGACCTGCCAGCCCTTTGCCCGCACGTAGTCTCCAACCAGAGTTCGAATCCCGTTCAGCCCATGAATTAGAGCCAGCCAGAGCATCACCAGATCGTACGTCCTCCAGAACGGCGTGGCGTAGCGGCGCGCTACAAACTGAAAGTCGATATTATCGACGTTGTGGATCAGATGCATGATCAGCAAGTGCCCCAAGGCCAGAAAAAGCAGCACCACGCCCGACACGCGCATGAACATCCAGGCGTAAAGTTCCAGCCCGCTTTCCGGTCTCGTTCTGCCCGCACCGTTCATCGGCTCCTTCTTTCTCCTGTGCGTTCTTCGGGGATGCGCACGGCCATGCTCCCCTACTTCATGATGGTGCTTGCCATGTAAATCGCCGTGGGAATGAAGACCACGGCAAACACGATCCCTACCGCGTAAACAAGCTTGCGATGGATCACGGTGGCTTCTGGCCAGAAATCAATCACGCAAATCCGCAGGCCGTTCAGCGCGTGATAAAGCACCGCCCCCACCAGTGCGATCTCACCCACACGAAAAGGCGGATAACGATAAAGGAAAAGCAGCTTGTTGAAAATCGCAGGACCCCAGCCCACCAGAGCAATATCTACGATGTGGACCAGCAAGAACAAGAACACACCCACACCGGTCACCCGGTGCAGAATCCAGGACCAATGCCCGGGTCCTCCTCGGTAGGTAAAGTATTGCCGGAATTTGACCATGTCCGTCCGCTTCTCTGTGAGATCAGCCCCCAAGAATTAATTCTACTGGAATTGCGGGTGGGAATTCAAACCTGTGAAGAAGTCAGAAGTCAGGAGCCAGGAGAAAGGAACCGCCCGTCTCGAGAGGGAGTCCAATCTCCGGACTCCGATGGGGTCGATCGGTCCCCAGAATCCGTAAGGGTGGACCACGATGGCCTCTTGGTCCGCCGGCGCGGGATGGCAAGGTGCCAGTTCGGTAACACGTCGGGGTTGCCTGCTATCTCAAACGTTTCAACAATTTGTTATACGCCTCGTGCGGGCCTATCCAGAACCAGTAACAATCCTCATTGCGCCGCCGGGCGATGGCCCTGTAGCTACGCCCGACTTCCGCCGTCCACACGTCACCTTTGCGGGCGAAACCAAGCGAAGGGTGATAAGGGTCGCGGCGAAACAGACGAAACTGTTTGTCGGCTAGCTTTTGAGCCGTCTCGGGAAGTCCTCTGTAACAATCCCAATAGGATGGAAGGGCGAAGGATCGAAAAAGCTTGCCTTAGAGTGGTTTGAAATCCCCTCGATCGATTGCGGCGTCGATCTCTTTCAGCAAACTGGCGCCCCGCCCGCGCGGGGAGAAGTCCTCGGTGATCTGCTTGTCCCACTCCTCACGATCACGTTCAAGGAGCCAATCCATCAGGGTACCTTGTTCCTCTTCGGGAAGTGCCTCGATGGCCGATTTGATCGCCGCCAATGTCATAACTGGATGATAGCGCGCTCCAGTCACCATTGCAATCGCCATGGCGCCCTGATGCCAGAACGAAAAAGGAGGCGTAGCCCCAGTCCGGGCTCAAACCGTTCTGGCGGGCGCGGCAGGGACGTTGGGAAGCGGCTTGCCTTGGCCCGGTCCGTGCAATTTCCAGCAGGGCTTTCTGTGGCGAGCCAGGTGAAGATAATCCAGCACAAGCTGGCGCTTGAGAATCTGGATAGCCTTGGCCGGATCGACGCCTTTAGGGCAGACGCGCGAGCACTCGCCGGCGTAGTGGCAGCGGAACGCGCCGCCCGCGCCGCCGGTCAGTTTGTTGCGTTCGCGGCGCCCGTCGTCGCGCGTGTCGCGGTTGTAGCGCTGCGCTGCCGCCAGAGGCATGGGCCCCAAGTAGCGCGCGTCGGTGGCCAGGGTTGGACAGGCAGCCATGCAGCAGCCGCACTTGATGCAATAGGTGAATTGCAGGTAGGCTTCGAGTTCGTCCGGCGACTGATAAAACTCACCCGCCGGATCGTTGATCTCGTCCTCGTCCGCGCGCGTCACGTAAGGTTTCAGCTCGCGGTGCTTGTCCAACATGGTCGTCAGATCGGGGACCAGATCGCGCACGATGTCAAAATTGGGCAGCGGTCCGACGGTGAGGTCCGTCGTGGCAATGTGCAGGATTTGCGTGTTGCAGGCCAGGGTCGGTCTCCCGTTCAGCAGCATGCCGCAGGAGCCGCACACGCCCATGCGGCAGGAATAGCGCCAGGCCAGCGTTGCGTCCAAGTTCTCTTTGATGTAGTGCAACCCGTCCAGCACCGTCATGCCTTCGCGCACCGGTACGGTGTACGTATTCACGTAGGGCGCACGGTCGCTCTCGGGATTGTAGCGCGTGATGTGGAAGTTAACCTCTCGAACGGCTTTGCTGCTTTCCGGCATAGCTACCCCCTGGCTCCCGCGATGGCAACGACGTGCGCGGCGATGGCTGCCCACGTGCCCAATCCGAACAATCCCAGCCCTACTACCACAAGGACCACAGTCGTGAGTTTTTCCACCGCAGGCTTCAGCGTCAGTTCGAACAGGATCGTCCGCAGGCCGTAGAGGCCGTGATAGAGCGCGACTCCGAGGAGAAGGATATAAGTGACGGTGAAAAACAGCGTGCCATCGCGAAACAGGCTGTTCGCCTTCGAGACCGCTTCGCCGCCGTGCGGGGCAAACAGATGCGTCGTCCCGCCCATGTGCATGATCAGCATGTGAAGGCCAAGCAGGAAGAGGATCACCACTCCCGCCGCCATATGCCACGTCCAGTATTTCGTTTCGCGCATCGCGCCTCCTACTTTGCCAGTCCGAGGAACTGATAGCCACCCGCCGCAAGAAACACCGCCGCCAAAATCATCATGGCGATAAGCAGGGGCCGCTGAACGATTAACGATGTCTTGTAGGGATAGACCGGCTCGATGGGTTTGCCGACCGCGAATCCAAGTTCCACGAGCACCAAACGCACGCCGTTCGAGGCGTGGTAAGCAAACGCCGAAAAAACCAGAAACTCCCCGACCTTGAAAGCCGGCTGGTGAAGCACGCCCCCTTCGACCCACAAGTAAACGCCCGTCGCGCGCAGGCTGGTTACCACCACGTGCATCAGAAAGTAGCAGAGAATGCCCAGGCCGGTGACGCGATGCAGGATGTAAGCGTAGCGCTCCACACCCCATCGCCCGCCCCCCAGCCATCCCCAGATTCCGAGCCGATTGTCGTGCCGTTGGATTTCCACCATGCCGACCTCTTTCCGACGAATGCTCACTGATGATTAGAGTTCTTCGATTCAGCGATAAGCTTCGCGTCGATGACGAACTGCCACTATGTCAACGACTTTCTCGTCGTCCAATATTTGGTAAATGACTCGATAATCGCCGATCCGGATGCGCCACCGGTTTTGAACACCACTCAATTTCTTACATTTCGCTGGTCGGGGGTTTTGGGCAAGCGACTCGATTGCGGGGAATATTCGTTCGACGAGTGGCCGGTCGAGACTTTCCAGCTCTTTACGTGCTGACCTGGCGAAGGTAATGGTATATTCGGGATCAGCCATTTAACTTGCCTTGGCCCTTGAGGCGTTCTCGAACTGACTCGAGCGACTCGCGCGGTTCGTGTTTCCTTTGCTCGGCTAACCAATTGTCGTAGATATCTTCCCAGAGGCGCCCGTGCTTCTTGAGGTTTATTACCACCCCAGTTTTCTTTCCCTGGGAATCAACAATAAACTGAACACCGTTCATTTTCGCAACCTCCCGCACGCTATTGTACCATCCTAAGGTTGCTTGGCCGTGGCCGAAACTGGCCTCACCTCGATTGCTATAAAGCGAAACCGAGCGCAGTACCTACTGCCGATGTCAGAGTAGTCCTGCCACCGCAGCACGTACTTCCCCTTAAGATCAATCGGTGCCTCACGTTTACGCTTCGTTCCTGGCGATGTTTCGGGGCTCCAATCCAGATGCCCAGACAGAGACCTCCCATCGGAGAGACTGAACGCGGCGGACGTATCATCGCCACTCCGCGGCGCGGACCAGTACGCGCTATCGTTTGTGAGTAATATGGCGCACGCGGCCAAGCCGGACAGAGCCTCAGCAACTGACTCCAGCCGGGCCACATCCTTGAGAAAATCGTACCTTCCCAGAGGCTGTGCGCCATGGTCCTGCAGTGCGTAAACCTCGGAACCAACACAAGCGACCGTGGCTCGCGTCTTGTACTTTAGTTCAAATGCGTGGGCCCGACCTTCCAGTTGGGCAGTGACGTCGACGTGCAGCAAGCCGAGGGCAGAGTTCATAGGGAGTTCGAGTCGGATCGTACCTTCGGGGAACTGCCGATGTAATTCCCACGCAAATGCGTGCTGAAAGTCAGCCTCGGAATGGAATAGGGGTCGACATATAGCGAGCGTCCGAAGCAAACTGCGCAAATCCATCATATGGCGTCCTTGCCGCGATCCTTTCACCGCCCGCCTGGATCAACACCCGAGGACGGGCGATGGGGCCCTTAACCTGCCTGCCTGATGCATCAATATTTCCGCTCCACCGGCTTCCAATTCGTAATGGTCACCGGTTTATATTCCAGCCTCGGTTTGCCGCAGGTGTAATAAACCATCGAGTGACCGGGAAACTTCTCGTCGTCGCGTTTGGTGAAATCCGTCCGCGCATGGGCGCCGCGGGATTCCTGGCGGGCTAACCCCGCGAAGAGCAGCACTTCGGCCAACTCGAGCATATTCTCGGTTTCGAGCGCTTGAACGAGGTTGGTGTTGTAGACACGGCTTTTGTCTTGAATCGTAATTTGGCCGAAGCGCTGCTTCAGTTCGGCAATCTTCAACAGGCCCTCATTCATGGATTCACCCGAACGGTAGACGCCCGCATGTTTATCCATCAAGGTGCGAAGTTCGCGGCGGATTTGAGCGGGCTTCTCGGGGCCGCTTTGTTTGAGCAGGCCGTCGAAGATCCGTCTCTCTTCTTCCCGGACTTGGCTGTCCGGCATATCGCTCAGCTTGGGGCTTTGGGCCAGGTACTTGGCGATCCCGCCGCCGGTGATGCCGCCCCAAACCAGGCATTCGGCGGTGGAGTTGCATCCCAGGCGGTTGGCCCCGTGCAGCGAGTGGCACGCCACCTCGCCCGCGGCCCAGATGTTTTCCACTTTCGTCCGGCCGTCGATATCCGCTTCGATCCCGCCCATCGAATAATGCGCTACGGGCCGGATGGGAATGGCTGTCGTGATGGGATCGATTCCGAGAAATTTCATGCATACTTCGCGGATCAAAGGCAGGCGCTTGTTGACGCGTTCGGCGCCCAGATGGGTCAAATCGAGGTGGATGTAATCAAGGCCGTCGGGACCCGGGAAACCGCGTCCCTCCAGGATTTCCGTCATTTCGGAGCGGGAAACGATGTCGCGCGGCGCAAGCTCCATCATTTTGGGCGCGTACTTCTCCATGAAGCGCTCGCCCTTGTTATTGCGCAGGTAGCCGCCTTCACCGCGGCAACCTTCGGTCATCAGGATTCCCGAGGGCACGAGCCCGGTTGGATGGAATTGGAGGAACTCCGGGTCCTCGAGTGCCAGCCCGGCGCGGTAGGCAATGGCCTGGCCGTCGCCCGTTACGGTTTGGGAATAGGTCGTGAAACCGTAAAGATTCCCCAGCCCGCCCGAGGCAACGAGGAGCGCCTTGGCGCGCAGGGTCAAGAACTCGCCCGAGGGCAGATCGTAAAGTGTGAGTCCGGCGAAGCGCCCGCCTTCGAGGAGCAGGGAAGTCACGAAGCATTCGTCGTAGCGCCTGAAATTCCTGTACTTTAGGAGCGTGTCGTAGAGCGCCTGCATCTCGAAGAAACCCGTCTTGTCAGCCGCCATGCAGGCCCGAGGAAAGGAATGCCCGCCGAACGGCCGCTGCATGATTCGCCCATCCTCGCGGCGCGACCAGGGGCATCCCCGGTGCTCGAGCAGGCGGATTTCGTCCGGCGAGCTATTCACGAAGCGGTCCACCACGTCCTGGTCTGCAAGGAAATCGGAACCCTTTACGGTGTCCCAGGCGTGCAGTTCCAGGCTGTCGCCCTCTTCGGGGCGCATCACGGCTGCCGTGCCGCCTTCCGCGCACACCGAATGCGCGCGCATGACCTGTACTTTTGAAACGATCCCGATGTCGGCACTGCCGCGCGTCTTGATGCAAAGCTCGACCGCGGCGCGCAGCCCGGCAAGTCCGGTTCCGAAAATCAAGACATCATGAGTGATGTGCTCCATGCTACAAGTGCTCCTTGGGCTCGCCATTGTGTCACTGGCCCCGATGGATGTCGAGAGACACAAAGTCCATCGTTGCTCCGGCGCGGACTTCCTGTCTCTTGACAACGCCGCACAGTAGGCTAGAATGCGCTTATGTCAAAACTCGTTCTGCTGGTTACGCGTGAGGGTCTGGGCCATGTCGATCCCAACGACAGGCAATTTGGCTTGGGGATGTTCGACCGGCTTCTGCACGCGTGGGAGAGTCAGCCTGTTAAGCCTCATGCCATCTGCTTTTACACCGATGGCGTGAAGTTGGTCTGCCATGGTTCACCGGCGCTGTTGGGCCTGAAGATACTTCAGAGTCAAGGTGTTCGGCTGATTTCCTGCCGGACGTGTTTAGAGCACTTTCAGCTGACTGAAAAGGTTGCGGTAGGGGAAGTAGGGGGAATGAACGACATCGTCGGACTCCTGGTGGAAGCTGACAGGGTGGTGACCGTGTAAGCGAGGATCCTCAGGGTTTTTGGATGGCTTGGGCTACGAGATCCCGTTCGCCTTCATGATCCAGTCGCTTGACCGCATCCTGAGGCGCCAACCAGTGAACAGACAGCACTTCTTCCGAGCTTTCAAACCGGGACTCGCCGAGCGGCTTCATATTCCAGAATCGAACCACCTTGGTAATGTCCCCCGTGTCATAACACACCCAACCCGCGTGGCTCTCAACTTCGACATCGAAGCCGGTTTCTTCCTGGACCTCTCGGATGGCGCACAGTAGCCATGATTCACTTGGCTTGACTTTGCCTTTCGGCAGGGTCCAGTCCTGATGGCGCCTGCGACGAATCACGATCAACTCGCGGCCTTTGTTGGTTGGCCGCCAAACGAGGCCGCCCGCGGCGGCTACGATTTTCACAGGTTGGCTGGAAAAGTTCATGTCTTCACCCTCAGGAGCAGATACGAGCCCGCCAGCGCGAAAAGCACGTCCGGGGACCAGGCGGCGACCAGGGGCGGCAACTGACTCAGGTTGCCCATGGCTTCGAACAAGCTGGAGATGGACCAGTAGAGAATGGCGATGCCGATACTGAGTGCGACTCCGGAAAGTGCGCCCCTGCCACCCGTGGTGAAAGAGAAGGGAACTCCGAGTAAGGCCACAACGAAGGCGATCAGGGGGTAAGAGAACTTTCGATAAAACTGGACGGAGAGGCGCACTACGTCGAACCCGCTCTGGCTGAGCTCGCGTATGTAATGCCGCAGTTCGAGTGCGCTCATCTGTTCCGAAGGTCTCACTTCCTTTTTGAAGTAGGCGGGTTCTTCCGACATTTCGGGTAACATGTTGACCGAAAAGGGGAAGTACTTTTCAACCAGTTCTCCTTTCAGATTGCGCACCCAGCCGTTCTCGAGCACCCAGCCTTGGATGGCTGGCTCCCAGAATGCCCGCGCGGCGTAAATCCTGCGAGTCAGGCGAAAGTCCTTACGATCGAACTCGAAGCAGGTGAAGTCCGCAAAGACGTTCTTATCAGGGTCAAAAAACCTGTAGTTGTAAATGCGATCTGCCCGCCCGAATATCCATTGCCGCTCCGGGCGGTAGAAGGTTTGTGGCGGTTTTCCCTTGATCTGGTTGCGGTAGGCATCCTGCTGCTGGTTGGTTTGCGGCAGGAAATCGTCGGAAAGGAAAAACATGCCAAGGCTCAGCAGCACAGCGACCAGCAGCACGGGAGCGGAAATCCTGTAAAGGCTGACGCCCGCTGCTTTGATGGCGGTAATCTGGTTGGACTTGGTGAGCAGGCCGAAGTTAACCAGGGTGGCGACAAGGATACTCAGAGGCAGCATCAAGTAGATGACTTGAGGAAGAAGAAAACGGTAATAATTCAGCACCAGGCCTGCCGAGGCGTGGTTGCGAACCATATCTCCCAGCAGTTGAAAGAAGTCGAAGATAATGTAAATTCCCGTGAACGTGACCAGCAGCATGAAGAAGTAGAAGAACCAGCTCTGGATAATGTAAACGTCGAGAATCTGAAAAATCCGACTGCCGGGCGTGCGCGATTTCAGCGAAGGTTTCGAGACTCGCCCGTGCCGCGGCCGCGCCTGCCGGGCTTCCCAGCGGCGCGCCAGGTCGTCCATCCACTCCTGAACGAATTGCAGGCGGCTCCGCACACTGCGAACTTGGGCCAACATCAGTACGCCGGCGATGGCGAAGATGACGTTCGCGATCCAGAGCCCGATAACAGGAGGGAGGCGGCCTTGCTTGGAGAAGCTCAGACCGAAGACCATGACGATGTAATAGACGAAGACAAGCACCATGGTCAGGATCAGCCCCACTGCCTTGCCGCCTTTGCGCGTCGACAGGCCTAAAGATATTCCTACCAGCGCCAGAACCAGGCTGGCCACCGGCAGGGCAAACCGATAATGGAGTTCCACGAGGGCGGCTTGGCGATCGCGGGGCGAGTGCGTCTGCGCCATCAGCTTGTGGAGAGAAAGCAGCGGAGGGGGGTAGCTTTCGGGACCGGAAGTGGATGCCTGATCGAGAGGCACTGGGATGTCGGTGTTTGTGAAAGTGACCACGGAATATTGTGCCGGGTTTTGCGGGTCGATCTCGTGGGTCATGCCTTGGTTCAGGTGAATGACCAGGCGGCCGTTGGCGGCTTCGTTGACAAGCACACCGCTTTCCGCTAAGGTAACTTTGACTTGGTCACGCTGAGTGGTGTCTGCAATGAAGACGCCCCGCCATCTGGCACGGGAGCCCGTTACATCCTCCAAGTAAAGAAGTAAATTGGGGAATTGTTCAATAAACACGCGCGGTTGGATTTCGTATGGCGCCTGGCTGGCCTTCAGCCCGGTCTCCATGCGAATCAGACTGCGGCCGGCCTGGGGTGCAAGGAAGACACTCATCCACAGGGTGACGGCCCACCCGCCAAACGCAAAGAGCAGCACCGGCCTGACGAACTGCGCAAGCCCGATCCCCGAAGCTCGAGCCGCGATAACCTCGCCGTCCGCCGCCATGCGGCTGAGCCCGATCAGGGTTCCAACCAGAACCGCCATGGGAACCGTGAGCACCAGGATGCTCGGGATGGGCAGCATGAACAGGGTCAGCATCTGGGAGAGCGGCAAGCTATGGCGCACCACCAATTCCAGCAGATGTCCCAAACGCGGAATGAAGATTGCAAAGGTAAAGACCAGCAATCCCAGGAGTGAATGAGAGGAGATCTCTTTTAAAATGTAGCGGGTAAGTATCCGCATGTTTCCTTGCGGGGGCGGAGCGCGGGCCTGAAACGGATGTCCCTGATGCCGTCCTCGTCTTCATCGTAGCATACGGGTTGGTAGTTTAGTAGCGGCGCGTTGACCTCGTTGTTCGTAGCCGGCTGCGGGAAAACGCGTTTGACTGTCATCCTGAGGAGCCGCAGGCGACGAAGGATCTCTGTAGTTCCGTGATAATACAACTGCCGAGATTCTTCGCTGCGCTCAGAATGACAGCGGTCAAGGGTTTTCCCACAGCCTCGTAGGGGCGACTTAATGGCGCTTCTATTCGAAACCAACGGATTGACGATTATTATCTTATGTCCCAGACCTATCTAATGTTGCTTTGGCACATGCACCAGCCCTTCTACAAGGACTTGGCGGAGGGCCGCTACACCATGCCTTGGACGCGACTCCACGCGTTAAAGGACTATTTCGGCATGGTGGCAATGCTGCGGGATTTCCCGACCGTCCACATGACCTTCAATCTGGTTCCGTCGTTGGTGGTGCAGGTCCAGGACTACGCCCAACAGACGGCAGTGGAGCGCCCCTATGAGGTCGCATTTAAGCCTGTCGACAGCTTGAGTAACGACGACCGGGTCTTTCTCTTACAGACGGCTTTCCAGATTAACCACCAAAACCTCCTCAACCGCTACCCGCGCTTCCGTGAGTTGTGGGACAAATCGCGAAACGCCGGGCTCGACTCGTCGGCGCGCTTCTTCTCGGCGCAAGACTTGCTCGACCTGCAACTGCTTTCGCAGCTTGCCTGGTTTGACGAAATCTACCTGGCTGACGATCCGGACATCCGAAAGCTCGTGGCGCAGGAACGCGGCTATAGCGAAGCTGACAAGTCTCTGTTGCAAGCGAAGGAAGTGGAAGTATTCCGGAGAGTTCTGGATGAGTACAGGGCCGCCGGCGAACGCGGGCAGATTGAGATCTCGACGTCGCCCTTCTACCATCCCATTCTTCCGCTCCTCTGCGACTCCAATATCGCGGCGGAATCTCGCCCCGGGATTCGTTTGCCGCGCCATCACTTTCAGCACCCGGACGATGCCCGCGACCAACTTCGCGCGGCGATTCGCCTTCACGAGCAAGTCTTCGGCGGCAAGCCGCGCGGGCTCTGGCCGAGTGAGGGAAGCGTTTCGGATGAAGTTTTGCGTCTTGCGGTTGACGAGGGGTTCGTGTGGGCGGCTACTGACGAAGGAGTACTGGGGCGCTCAATCAACAAGGGATTCCAACGAAGAGGCGATGGAACCATGGACGGTGGTTCGGAACTCTACCGGCCGCATGTCCTATCTTCCGGCGGGCGCAGCGTCTCCCTCTTCTTCCGCGATCACCAGCTTTCTGACTTGGTGGGGTTTGTCTACTCCCGCATGAATCCGCAGGATGCCGCCGCAGACCTGCACCAGCGGATCAAAGCCGCGGGCCGTAGTGTCTGGGACAAGCCTGCCGTCGTCTCGGTGATCTTGGACGGCGAAAACGCCTGGGAGTATTACCCCGCCAACGGCAGGGAATTCCTGAAGAGCTTCTACGCCCGGCTGGCGTCTGACCCCGAGCTGAAGGCGGTGACTGCCAGCGAGGCCCTGACGGTTACAGAGCCAGGACGCTTGACCCATATCGTTCCGGGATCGTGGATCAATGCCAATTACGACGTTTGGATCGGAGCGGACGAAGACAACCGCGCGTGGGACTTGCTTTCGGAAGCGCGCGATTTCTATGCTCAAAACATCGTCAACGCCCAGAAGAAAGACGCCGAGCTGGCGCAACAGGAGTTGTGGATTGCCGAGGGAAGTGATTGGTGTTGGTGGTACGGTCCGGAACACTCCACAGCCAACGACGAAGAGTTTGATCTGTTGTATCGCAAGCACCTCGGTAATCTCTACAAGATGCTGGGAGGTTCTCCGGCTGACGAGTTGGTGGAACCTATCAAGCGCCCGCGCGCCACAGCCATGAGCGTTCCGCCTACGGGACTTGTCCAGCCGCGTATCGATGGCGTGGTCACCAACTACTTCGAGTGGTTGGGCGCCGGCCTCTATCTTCCCGACCCGCGCTTTGGCTCTATGCATGGGGCCGCCAGAGTTTGGGAGGCGCTTTACTACGGGTTCAGCCGGGAGGCGCTTTTCCTGCGTCTGGATCTCAGCGAGGCGTTTCTGAAAGATCATGCGGAATTCGAGATTCATGTGAATGTCGTGGACAGTTCCCGCATTCGCGCCAACGCTTCCATCCGCAACTCCGGTCTGAGCGGGATAACCTGGTGGAAAAACGATGAACCGTTGGTTGTTCCGCCGGGAGAGGCCGTCCAGCCCCAGGTTGCGTTCCTTCGCATCTTCGAGATGCGCCTGGATTACCAAATGCTCGGTTACGAACCCCACCAGCAGATCCGATTGCAGGTTTCAATTTGGGCGAATGGCTTGCCCATCCAAGTCATCCCCCAGGAAGGTTGGCTGAGTCTCGAGCTTTCCGAAGAACTGATTAGCTGGTGAAGCATTTGTGATTTGCGATTTGTGATTTGTGATTGGCTTCTAAATCGTCAATCACAAATCACAAATTGTTCACCCGATCTTCTCACTTTATTTCCCACCCGGGAATTACAACATCCACGGGCCTGGCGCCGACGGGGAAGGATGTGAGGAGGATTGTGGGATTAGTCTGAAGGACCGCCAGCGTCGACGCGGACGTGTCCGCGACCACAAGAAACCGTTCGTCGGGGGTGAGCGCCAGGGCGCGCGGTTCGATTCCAATGTGGACTGCCGCCAATAGAGTTCGGTTCTGAACGTCCAGTGCCATCACGGAACCATCGCCGGCGTTGGCGAGGTAAAGAACCAATGGGTCTCGCTCGAATATTCCAGTTACTGGCCTATGGCCGGTGGGGTAGTTCTGCTCCACGTTGTCCTGCTCGGTATCCACGATCACCATGCGGGTTCCCTCATCTTCAAGGACGAAGAGCTCTCCGCCGTCCGGTTTGAGGACCATCGCACCGGGCCGTATCGCCATTTCGATATTGGCCAGAAGTTGCTGCGTGCTTAGGTCCACTGCGGATATGGCAGGTTCCTCGGTGTCACACACGAAGAGCTTGGAGCTGTTGGGAAGGATAACCATCGGGCCGGGCCCTCTGCCGACTTTGACGGCGCCGAGCACCCTCCGGCTATCGACCTGTATGAAAAAGAGCTGGTCCGCAGCGCGGGAAGAGGCCACCAGCGTGCTCCCGTCGGGCGTCAAAGCAAGGTCGCTGAGCGCGGCGCCGAGGTTGAGGCGAACTGCTTCTTTGTAGTTTTGCGTGTCGATGAAAACGATTTGCCCTTTTCCTGGCTCGAGGATGAAACCTTGGCGCCCAGACAGTGAAAAAGTGAGGTCGCGGGCGCCTTCTCCAACGGGGAGCTTCCTCACCACCCTCAGAGCCGGAAACTCAACGATGCTTATTTCGCCGGAGGCTGATACGACCCAAAGTTCGTCGCTTTCGGGCCGGACCACGACCCGCTCAGGCCGGGCTGCTACTGGCACGCTTGCGCGCACGCGGAAACTCGACAAATCAACTTCCGCCAGACTCGAACTCCCATTATTGGCCACGAAAGCGGCGTAGGCTTTCGGAGCGCTGTGACGCCGCCCGCACCCGCCTGCCAGTATCGCTATAGATGCCAATACAACAGCGACGGGTCGGGAATCCAGGCGCGGCTGGACATGGGGGATGGAGAACCGTAGATGCAGCTCTCTGCAAATGTGAGACGGCTGGAAACTTGCCATCCTGAGCGAAGCGAAGGATCTCTGCAGTTGTTTGGAACGCACCGACCCCAAAAACCAACTGCAGAGATCCTTCGCTTCGCTCAGGATGACAGCTATGGATGTTTTCACACCTTCCGAGATTTGTTGATTCAATTCAAAATCCTACTGCTCACCTAAGAGTTCGCCACCCGCGCCAGGATTTTCCTCAATCCTTCGTCGAAAGCCGCCCCCTCGGTCAACAAGCTTATCACCAAGTGCCCCTCCGAGCTGAAGTCATAGAAATGCCCCGGGTGCGCCAGGACGCTGTCCTGGCGAGCGAGTTCTACGGCCCAATCCTCGTCCGTCTGGATTGAGGGAAGCCTCAAAATCGCGTACCACCCTCCTTCGAATTCCAGTCGGCTCACAAGCTGCTGGTTCTCCAGTTGCTGGTCGAGCATCTGAAGGTTGGACCTGACTCGTCCCAGTATCTGAGGCTGAATCTCCCAGCGTGTCTCGAGCAACTTGGGCAAGGCCAGCGCCACGGGCGCGCTCAGCGAGAGGTACGTGTCCGCGATGACCTCCAGCCGCGCCAAGGCATCTTGCAGCAATTGCGCAGGTCCGTTCACGACTACCCAGGCCGCCTTTATTTGCGGTAGGGCGGAAATCTTCGACAGGCCGCTCAGCGTGAACGTAAGCGCTTCGGTGACCTCCGCGTGGCTAACGACATGCGCAGGGTCCGAGGCGAGCGAATAATCGGCAAAGACCTCGTCAGCGACTAGAGCCATCTCCCGCTGTTGGCAGAGTGCGAGCAGATTGGCGAGTTCGTCCCGCCGAACGAACGAGCCCGTGGGATTGTTGGGATGAACCACCAGGATAGCTCGTGCGCGGGCCTCCAGGCGCTTTTCCAGCGTGGCCAAATCAATCGTCCATCCGCGGTCGTAAAACAGCGGATAGGCGATGACTCGGACATCGTTTAGTCCCGCAAGGAAATCAAAGAGCGGATAGCTGGGCTGCGGCACCAGGATGGCGTCACCGGGATCGGCGATCAATCGGAAGATGTAGCTGTAAGCTTCGCTGGTGCTTGTGGTGAGGAAGATCTGCGCCTGATCCAGCGCGATTCCCCTTTCAGCGTAGTAGCCCGCCACCGCCTGCCGCGCCGAAAGTAAGCCGCGCGGGTCCGGTGTGTAAGAGAGCGCCTGAGGATTGGCGAGTGCACCTAAGATGCTCTGCTGATCAAACACGAATCCGCAGCGCGTGGGATTCGATTCGGTCAGGTCGAGTAGAGGGACCCCTTCTCGCCTCAGTTTTTCAATCTCGAGTGACAAACGATTTGGACTGAGCGGCCAATTGGTACGGGAAGCAAACATGTTGAGAAGCCAGGAGTCAGGATTCAAGAGTCAGGAGTCAGAATGGGACTCTCCATCCAAGTCGTCTGTCATCCTGAGGCCGCCAATCTCTTCGGCGGCCGAAGGATCACTGCAGTTAGTCCTGAGACTCTGTCGCGCACGATCAACTACAGAGATGCTTCGCTTCGCTCAGCATGACAATACGTGGTTGGCTGTTATGCTGACTCCTGTCTTCTTACGATTTCCAAGCGCTGAGCAACCCTTCCAGGCACTCGCGTGTGGCTTCCAGCTTGTCCTTATCGGGGCGTACGTAGGAAGTCTCGATGGACATCGTCCCCTCGTAGCGATCGTCGCGCAACGCTTTGAATTGCCCCCGATAATCGATCTCGCCTTTGCCGACAGGAACATATCGAAACTTCCCCGTGGCGGGATCTTTGCGCATGTCCTTGACGTGCATATGGCGGAAGAGTCCGCGCACTTCGCGATACCCGTCGGGGTAGGGAGTCTCGCCCAGCCCCAGCGCGTTGCAGGGATCCCACATCGCGAGCAGGTTGGGTGAATTGACGTCCCGGACCATCCGTCCCAGCTCTTTTCCGGTCCCCACATTGCAGTCGGTTTCGTTCTCGAGAAGCAGCGTGATGTTGTGCTGAGCCGCCATCGCGGCAGCCTTAGCCAGGCGGTCGCGGACCAAAGGGTAAGCCTTTTCCGGATCCTCGACCCGCCAATAACTGAAAACCCTCACTTTGGAAGTCCCGAAAAATGGGGCGAGCCTGAATACGCGTTCCAGTAGACTCTCGGTGTCTTTATCCGTCAAGTCTGCGGCCTTGAAGGTATCGCCCCAATTGGGGCGCGGTGAAGGCATTCCGGGCAAATGGTACTTGAAAAGCGGCGAGGCAATTTCCGA
>Ga0181532_10001023_pt1 | contig 27883 bp, 21 predicted proteins | sample PEATcosm2014_Bin_33_FD_119768 | JGI IMG/M metagenome (GOLD analysis project Ga0181532, IMG submission 119768) | Peatland microbial communities from MTU Mesocosm Facility, Houghton, MI, USA - PEATcosm2014_Bin11_30_metaG | ecosystem: Environmental > Terrestrial > Soil > Wetlands > Peat | place...
GACCGCGCGCCGCATCGAGCCGATCGAGCTTTATTACTGGCCGACGCCGAATGGCTGGAAGGTCTCGATCATGCTCGAAGAGTGCGGCCTGCCCTATGTCGTGCGTCCCATCGACATTTCCAAAGGCGAGCAGTTCACGCCGCACTTTCTGGCCATCTCGCCGAACAACCGCATCCCGGCGACCGTCGATCCCGCCGGCCCGGGCGGGCGGCCGATCTCGGTCTTCGAGTCCGGCGCCATCCTGCAATACCTCGGCCGCAAGACCGGCAAGTTTTATCCATATGAGGAGCGCGCGCGCGTCGCCGTCGAGGAGTGGCTGTTCTGGCAGGTCGGCGGGCTCGGCCCGATGGCCGGTCAGGCCAATCACTTCCGCCGTTACGCGCCGGAAGCGGTCGCCTACGCCATCACCCGCTACACCGATGAGGTCAACCGCCTGTTCGGCGTGATGAACACGCGGCTTGCCGGGCGCCAGTTTTTGGCCGGCCGCTATTCCATTGCCGACATGGCCTGCGTCGGTTGGGTCAGGTTCGCCGAGCGGATGGGCCAGGACCTGGCGCTTTTTCCAAATCTCCAGCGCTGGTTTGAGACCATCCGGGCGCGGCCGGCGGTCAAGCGCGCTTTTGCGATCCGCGTCGAGGCCGCCGCCGCGGTCGACATGCACGATCCCAAAGTGCGCGCGATTTTGTTCGGTCAGCGCGCCAAGTGATCGCTGAATGCAAGGCGCCGTCTTGGCGTCAGTTGGCCCGCGTCCAGGTCTGCGCCTTGCAGAGCAACCCGCCCATGATGCAGCCCTTGAGTTGAGCGGAATTGGCCCCGGTCATGGCGAACGAGCCGGAATAGGTGTTGCCGTCCTCAGCGTTGTACACTTGCCCTTCCCATTTGTCGGCGCCGTTTGGCTTCATGTTGAGCACGATGGGAATACCGAGCAGCGGACGACCTTGCTTGCTCGCATCGACGTTATGCTTGTCAAGCTTGGGCTTGTTGGTCTCGGGATCCGTCGGTTCCTGGATCCAAACCAGATTGCCGCAGAGCGCTCCGCCGCAATTGACGATGTGGATCTTACCTTTCTTGTCTTCCGTCAGCCACGTGCCGAACGGATCCGCCGCAAGCGCAGGCGCGGTCGCAATCAGCGCCAGCCCAATCGCCGCAGTGACGACCGCTGCCGCTCCGCGAAAGATCTTCATGTCCGCCCTCCGGTGTCCCGCACGATCGCAAGGTTGAAAGGATAGCCTACGAAAGCCACTTGCAAGCTTGTCGCCGCCAGGAATGCCGTTCACCGGCCGTGGCAGGTCCAGCACCGACGGGCCGGGTTGCTTAACGCCGCGTTGCCGGCCTTGCGCAACCGCATGGTCTGCAATTCAGCTTTGATTCATCGCATTGATTAAACCACCGTTCAAATGTTCTGAGGATTATCGCCGTGTCGGCCTGGGGGAACAAGAGCCGGCGAATACGCGAAAGCGAACAGGGACAAGTCGTAGACAGGGAGTGGATGATGGCTCGTTTTGAAATTCTCGACCGCAATGCGGCGCCGCTCGGCGAAGGGCCCGCCGCCGGCGATATGCTGTTCGAACTGGGCATGATGTATTCGGTCGGCCGCGACGTGCCGGTTGATCTGATCTCCGCGCACAAATGGTTCAATCTCGCAGCAGTGAAAGGCAACAGCGAAGCGATCCGGCTGCGGCGCGAGGTCGCCGATCAGATGTCGGAAGGTGAGATTGCCGCCGCGCAGCGCGCCGCGCGCAATTGGCTCCGCGGAACCCATGCCGCGGGTGCGCCGGCCATGGCTGCCTGAGACCTGCCGCGCGCGTCCGACAGCGCCCCAAACCCTCTGCTCCTGAGCGCTGCGGGGCAACCTCCGGTTTTGGTAGCCAGCGGACAATGGCGGACATGGCGGACATGGCGGGTGCGTGCTCGAAACGGCGCGGTCTTTCAGGCGCCGCTGTTTCCCAAGATGGGCCGTGGGTGCCTGTCGTAAGCGACGATTTTGTACTAGGTTCGTGTCAGCGGACAGCGCGAGTGGCCGGCCTTGCGTTGTGACACTGCTAAAGCTGGCGTGAAAAGGCATGAGTTGAAGGGTTAAGCCGTGCTGCGCTGTTGCATTTTGTCGCTGTTGGTTGTGCTTGGGGGATGCGCGAGCCAACAGCAAATTCAGGAACGACAGGCCGCCGCTAACGCGGCAATCGATGCCGATGGTGACGCCAAGTGTCGTTCGTTCGGCTTGGAACCTGGATCACCGGGCTACGTTCAATGCCGGATGACGCTAAACCAGACACGCACACAAACAGACGCCGCCCAAGAGGTGCGGGGGCAAGAAGCATATTCCCGCGTGATTGATGAGAACCCAATCAACCCAATTATTTCGGGCCAATCCCAAAGATGAGATGCACGGGGGAGGTTCAGTTTGGCAGCGCTGCCGCCGCAGGCTAATATCGCCAGCTAGGTGGCGCTGTAGCCATGCCCGAGGCCTTATCCTTGTTGATAAAAGGCGGTGTGATAAATCCAAATCATTAGCAAAATCAAGGTTCGGAGAGGTGGCCGAGTGGCTGAAGGCGGCGGTTTGCTAAACCGTTATACGGTCTAAAGCCGTATCAAGGGTTCGAATCCCTTCCTCTCCGCCACCCTCCGCCCTGGCGGGCTGGGGGCGGCAGGCTAGGTTGTTTCCTGGAACTGAGAAACACCGATACCTACGTCGGCTCGACGAATGACTTTCGCCGAACGGTTCAATTCTCACCGTTATCGCGAATTATTCGACTGCGGCTTCTCGCGCACATTGCCCCAAGGATCGTAACTTTTCTTGGGCTGTATCCCGTCCAGTGCGGATTTGTAGGCCTTTTCGTCGGCCTTCACAGTCGGGTGTTGTTCCGCGGGAGTACCCTTTTCTGGGCCGGGGAGACTATGACCGGGGGGCGCATTGGGCGAAAGGACGCTCTGCGCTTGAGCCGGCATGGTCAGCAATCCAATTGCCACGACCGTTATCACGGCGATTCTCATCGGCGCTCTCCCTCGCGCTGGCGACGTTCACGTGCCGCAACGGCGGCCTGGTGTGATCGCGCAAAGAAATAGCGCGGGTCCTGGTGGACCCGCGCTCTGCTCTTTATCAACTCTGCGTCGTCGTGCCAAGGCGTATCGATCTTAACCGATCAGAACGCCGCGCCGACGCCGGCGAACCCGACAAAGATGCTGCTGGTGTTGCCAGAGCCGCACGCTGCGATGGTTACGCCCGGGCCGCAAATGCTGAAAGCATTGTCGCCCTGCAAAGCGTTATTGACGACGTCGTACCACTGGAAGCCGCCCTTGACGTACCAGTGGCCATACTGCGCCGGCATGAATTTCAGGGGTATGATGGCGGTGAGGCCGGTGGTGAACACGCCGACACTGCTGTTTGATGCGCCGCTGCCCGGGGCTAATCCGGTACCCCAGAATGACTGCGCTCCGACCGTGACGTATGTCGGCGCCTTCAAGGTCACCGGGATTCCCCAGTACTTCTCTAAGTTTATCGTCGGCGTCATGCCGATGATCCAGTCGCCGGTGTTGTTCGCGCAAGTAAAGCAGGCCGGCTCCTGGCCAGCGCCACCTGGCCATTCGTAGTAGAATGCCACGTAGGGATTGAAGGTGATCGGCCAGCCCGTGAAGGAGTCATTCAGAGAGAGCTTGATCTGGTCAAACTGGAGGTAACCAAACCCATGGAACGCAGTCACTGCTGGAGTTGTAACGTCCTGGGAGTAAACGTTGACGAATTCGTTGCTCAGGGTCCAGTACTGGCCAAACGTGATCGCCTGGTTGGCAATGAAGACGACGTCAAAAACCCAACCATTGTCGCTAGGCCCTGTACCCGCCCAGTAACCGTTAAACGAGCCGCTCCCATCGATGGCCAAGAGGCCGCCGACGTTGATGTCGTTGATGAAGCCCGTCTTGTCCTTGTAAAGGTCCAAGTTTAGGCCGGTCACCAGCGTCTCAGTGCTGTGCGGAATAAGCGCTTGGCCTTGAGGATTGATGAGAAAGCTTTCGTAGTCAAACTCGATGAAGCCACTCCACCATGACGGAGGCGGCGGCGGCGGTGGCGGTGGCGCCTTGACCGGCATAGCCATATCGGCCGCAAGTGCCACTGTTCCCCCTAGGCCGAGCGCCCATACGCAACCAACAAGAAGAGCAAGTGAAGATCGGATTCTAGACATCTGGGTTCCCCCTGGCTTTCAACCCGGCCCAAGTCCCTGGTTCCGGGCGCTCCGAACGCTTCCAACCCGACTCGCCGAAGTGCGAGCCTTGCCGCAGCCATCGGAAACTAGCATTAGATTCCCGTGCTGCACACGCATTTGACACGTTATAGCCCCCTATAAGTGGTGATTTCGGCGGGGAGTTGCAATTTTGTCACAAGGATTAATGGGGTCGCCGCTTTCGGTCGGGAAATCGCCGTCCGTCTTGGAAAAAATCGACCAACATCGCCGTCCGCGGAGAAATTAACTGGGCAGTTACCAACAGCCCGGCCAGCCGAAATCGCCTCGCGGATCGCCCCCGGTCAGCCTGCTTGGCTGTGGCAAATGTTGCTGCGGCGTGCTCCTGCTACCGGCGCTGCCGGAGCCATCCGAAAAGTCCTTGCGGAAAGAACGTTACGATCAGCACGAACAGAACGCCGAGCCACAACAGCCAGCGGTCGGGATGAAATAGCGCCGACAGGAGCGGCGTCCCGGCAATGGCGCCATTGATGGCGCCGAGGATATTCTGGAGGTAGTACTCAGCCAAGACCACCAAGACGGCGCCGACGATCGCGCCGTACATTGTGCCCATTCCGCCAATGACGATCATCAGCAATATGTCGATCATCAGCGAGAACGACAGCGTAGTATCCGGCCCGTTGTAGCCCAACACCAGAGCCATCAACGCGCCGGCCAGCGCCGCCATGACCGCGGACAAGGCGGAAACCATGGTGCGGTAAGCGACGACCTGGTAGCCCATCGCCTCGACGCGAAACTCATTCTCGCGAATAGCCTGCAGCACCCGGCCGAACGGCGAGTTGACGATCCGCAGCATGACAAGAAACAGCAGCAGCGCCACAAGGAAGGTGAGATAGTAGGCGATCACCGGACCGTTGATGGTTACGCCCAGCACCGGATGAGACAACGGCCGGAAACTCGGCAGCAAGATCGCCGGCACCGAGAAGGTCAGCCCGTCCTCGCCGCCGGTGAGACTGCGCCATTGCTGCGCCAGGATCTGGGCGAAGCTCGCGACAGCGAGCGTGATCATCGAGAAGAAGATGGTACGCAGCCGCAGACTCAAGAGCCCGATCGCCGCGGCCAGCACCAAAGACACCCCGGCACCGGCTGCCACGCCCAGGATCACCGCTCCCCAGCCGACCCAGCCTTTGGCCAGCAGAATTGCCACGCCATAGGCGCCGATGCCGAAAAACATCGTATGAGCGAATGAGACGATGCCGGTATAGCCCAGCATGAGGTCGTAGCTCGCCACCAGGATCACAAAAATGCAAATGCGCGAGGCGACACCCAGCGCTTTAGCGCCGGGAAACAGAAAAGGCGCGAATACGAACGCTGCCAGGATCAACAGCACGATCGCGTTCAGCAGCAATCGGCCGGGCGGATCATCGGACACGATCCAGCTCAACCACGATATGCGTCGTAGCGTCCCGCCTCCACCGAGCTTCGACGAGGACGCTACCGGCGCTGACGCAACGGTTGCCTGGTCCGACGGCTGTTCCGGAACTTTGTGAAGCTGCCCCGCCATCGCCGCCTCACTGCTCGCCAATCGGGAACAATCCGCGCGGCCGCCACAACAGGACCAATGCCATCAGCAGAATGTTCGATCCCAGCGCCAGCGTCGGCGCCAGGAACCCGACGTAGTTGCTCGTCAATCCCACCAGGATGGCGCCGATAAAGCAGCCGCCGACCGATCCCAGTCCGCCAATAATCACGATGATGAACACGAGGATGAGCATGCTGTCGCCAATCTGGCTGCTGACCAATGTCTGGTATTGTGCCCACATCATCCCGCCCATTCCGGCGAGCGCGGTGCCGGCGACGAACACGCCGACGAACACGCGGCGGATGTGGTAGCCGAGGGACTGAACCATCTCGCGGTCCTCGACGCCGGCGCGAACCACCAGCCCGATGCGGGTGCGCGTCAGAATGAGCTGCATCGCAGCGGCGACCGCTAAGCCGACGAACAGCGCGACCAAGCGGTAGGTCTCGATGGGCGAAGCGCCAAGAAACACACTGCCGCGCAGCGTAGCGGGCTTGGGCAGCGCGATGGCTTCGGGTCCCCAAATCACGATAACCAATTGCTCAATGACGGTGAGGGCGCCGATGGTTATCAGGATCTGGCGCAGCGGTGCGCCGTAGACCTGACGAATGATGACGCGTTCAAAGACAAAGCCGAGTGCGCCGCTCGCGGCGGCGGCCGCTATGAGCGCCAGCAGCAAGGCTAAGAGATTGAGCGGCAGCGATGGTTCGGTGGTCCAGCCGACCAGCGGCCCCAGCACCGAGACCGTAACGAAGGCTCCGACCGTGACGAAAGCCGCGTGCGCGAAGTTGAGCACCTCCATCAGGCCGAAGATAAGAGTGAGCCCCGAAGCCACCAGGAAAAGCATCATTCCCATGGTAAGCCCGGCTACCGTCAGCGTGACCCAGGCGGTCAGCCCCATCGCCGGCAATGCCGCCAGAACAATGAGCGGCGTCACCGCATAGGGCGCCCACCGCTGCAACCGGTCGAGCCATTCCCTCCTCATGTGCCCACCGCCATGCTGAGCCCGAGCAAATGCTGTTGTAGCTTTTCGTCGCCGCCGAGCGCCGCCATGTCGCCGCTATGGACAATGCGGCCCTGGTCCATCACCGCGACGTCGTCGCCGATGGCCAGCGCCACGCGAAAATTCTGTTCGACCAGCAGAATGGTGGTGTGCTCGTCTTTGAGATCCAGCAACGCTTCGACCAGCTGATCGACCATCACCGGCGACAATCCCTTGGTCGGCTCGTCCACCAGCAATAGCCGGCGTTGCTCAACGACGGCGCGCGCAATCGCCAACATTTGCTTTTGTCCGCCGGATAACGAGCCCGCGGCAGCGGCCCATTTCAGTTTGAGCGCTGGAAACCAGGCGAGCACGCGGTCCAGATTATCCTTGGCAAACCCCTGAGCGCCGGTGGCCAGCAGCATGTTCTCGCGCACCGTCAATTTGCCGAATATACCCATGTATTCGGGTACATAGGCGATGCCTAATTGGGCGATGTCGGGCGTGTCCATGCCGGCAATCGATTGGCCGTCGAAGGCTATCCGGCCCGCGCGCGCCTTCCACAAACCCATAATGGTGCGCAGCGTCGTCGTCTTGCCGGCACCGTTTCGTCCGAGCAGCATGGTCACCCGTCCGCGGCGCGCGGCAAGGCTGACACCATAGAGAATTTTATAGCGGCCGATGTCGGTGTGGACATCGTCGAGACGCAACAGAACATCGTCGGCTTCAGCCATGGCTCATCTCGCGCCGCCGGTCTGTTGCCGCAACTCGGCGGCGCCGTGTGCGCCAAGATAAGCCTGCTGCACCTCCGGCAACGCCACCACCTCCGCTGGGTTGCCGTCGGCGATCGTCGCGCCGTTCTGCAGCACAATAATGCGATCGGCGAGGCGTTTAATGACATCCATTCTGTGCTCGACCAGGAGTATCGTCTTGTCGGCCTCCAACTTTATCTCGTCGATGAGGTCGAGGATCACCGGTATCTCGTCGAGGCTCATTCCGGCGGTCGGTTCGTCGAACATGAATACCCGAGGTTTGAGCGCAAGCAGAATGGCGACCTCGAGTTTGCGCTGGTCGCCATGCGACAATGCCGCTGCCGGCAGCTCGGCCCGTGCCGCCAGCTTGACGCGATCCAGACAATGGCGGGCCTCCTCGCGCAACTGCGGATTGCGTGCGGCGATGCTGAGAAAGTCAAAGCGGATTTTGGCGACGGATTGCACCGCCAGCCGCACGTTCTCGAAAACCGTGAGGCTGGGGTAAAGGTTTGTGAGTTGGAACGCGCGACCGAGCCCCAGACGGGCGCGGTGCGGCGCGCCGAGGCGCGTGATGTCCTCGCCGAACAGGCTCACGCGGCCTGCCGTCGGCCGCAACTGTCCCGAGATCAGATTGAAATAGGTCGTCTTGCCGGCGCCGTTGGGACCGACGATCGCCGTCAAGGTACCTTGACGGAAGGCGCAGGTCACGGAATTCACCGCGACCTGCCCCCCGAAGCTGATCGTCAGATCGCGAGTCGACAGGGCAGGAACGTCGTCGATCATTCCGCTACCCCGTCCGCGTACCGAAATTTCTGTCCGGCGCTATGCTCGACCTAGTGGCGGACGTTGGTGATGGGGACATTTATCTCGTCGATAGGGATGATCCGTGTCAGCTCCGGAATCGCCCAGGCCACTTTCGGGTCGACCTTGATCTTGAAGGCATACATCGGCTGCATGAGCTGATGGTCTTCCTGGCGGAAGAAAACCTTCCCCTTAGGCGATTCCCACGTCATGCCTTTCATGGTGCCGATCAGCTTCTCCGCGTCGGTCGAACCGCCGGTCTTTTTCAACGCCTCGACCACAGCCTGAGCGGCGATGAAGCCGCCGCAGGTGAAGAAATCCGGCGGCGCACCATTGAAGCGCTTTTTGTTCTCCGCCACCAGCCAGTCGTTGACCTGATTCTTGGGGATCTCGTAATAGTAATACGCCGCCCCTTCCAATCCCAGAAAATCCTTGTAGGCGACCAACGCCGGCAGGATGTTGCCGCCGGTTGCCACCGAGATTCCCAATCGGCTGGGATCCAACGCCTTGAGCGCCGACATCGGGTTGCCGCCGCCGGCCCAGTTCAAGAAGATGATCTTGCGGCCCTCATGCTTGGCCAGAGCATCGAAGATGCGCTGATACGGCGCGGTGAAATCGGTCGTGGCGATCGGAGCATACTCCTCGTAGACCAGCTGGGCGCCGGTCGGAGCGAGGGCTTTGTTGAAGGCGGCGACGAAGTCGCGGCCGAACGCATAATCCTGTGCCAGCGTCGCCACCACCGTGCCGGGTTTGCCGATGGCCAGCGCATTGGAGATCGCGTCCTGGCTGGAGTTGCGGGACGTTCGGAAAATGTAGCGATTCCATTTGTCCCCGGTAATCGAGTCGGCGACCGCCGGCTCGACGATCAGAATCTTTTTATTCTGCTCGGCAACCGGCAACATCGCCAGCGCAACGGCCGAACTCGTGCCGCCGACCGCAAGGTCGGCACCGTCGTCATTGTAGGCCTCGTTGAGCAGGGTGCGGCCGACATCCGGCTTGGTCTGGCTGTCCTTCTCGATCACCACCAGCTTGCGGCCCGCCACCATCATCGTGCCGCCCGTCGCATAGTCCAATCCCATGGCGAATCCGGCCGCCGTTTGCTTGGCGTAAGCCTCGAGAGGCCCGGTCTTGTCGGCGAGCAGAGCGATCTTGATCGGGCTGTCGTCCGCACGCGGTTGCGTAGCCCATGCCATCGCAACGACGGCGCCGATGCCGATCAATACCAGGGCCTGCCATTTGACGCCGAGGAGATGGGTAAAGCGCGTCCGCGGACGGCTGCTTTGGATCTTGGACTGTTGAGGCTTGTCATGCATCTCCCGCTCCCTTGGCCAAACACTTTGCTCGATGGTCGGCGTGCTGTTGTGAGATGGAGCGAGGATGTCGGCCCACGCCCCGCGCAACCTTGATCCAATTCAAGCCGTCCCACAAGCATCGTCAACGAGGTTAGAGTGTCACGTCGCCCGAGCACTGCGACGCGGAATTTCCGATCCAACCGGCGGGCTGTACACGGCCGCTCACCAGTCCTGATGGGTAGCCACGTATCGCGCATTCTCGGTTAAATTCAAAGGCGATGCTATCCTAGCTGCTTCGATCGGGTTTTTGCGAGCGCACGGATGTCGGGAGTAGGTTGCTGAAGGGGAGATCCCGCCGATGCGTCACCAAGTACGGTATCTGACACTTGCGATGAGCCGATGCTGGCTCGCCGCTGTCGGGATCTTGTGCCTTTCCGTCCTAGTCGCTTACGCGCAGGCCGATCGGCTTGAGCGCGAGGTCAAAGCGGCGGCGGGCCGCGAGGTGCGCGTTGGCATCTACACCAACATTCGGCTGGACTGTACCTCGGGTCCGTTGCCGGCGATCCGGCTTGTTGCCGCGCGGGCACACGGCGCCGTGAGCGTCAAACGCGGTGCGCTCAACGCGACCAATCTCAAACAGTGCCTCGGCATCGAAGTGCCAGCCTTCGTCGCCTTCTATCGCGCCGCGGAGGACTTCAACGGCGCCGATGAATTCGAGCTGGAAATCGGGCTTGCGGGAGGCCGCAAGCGGCTTCAGCACTTCCGGGTCGATGTCTCCAGCAAGCCAGGCGCCGGACAGGGCATCTAACTCCGCAGCTTTAGCGAGAAGGCGGGTTGCGACGACTAAGCCAGTAGCCAGTTCGGCCTCGTTGTGGCCGGGAGGGGGGCGTCTTTATCTTTTTGAAAAACAACCCCACACAAAGTAGCTGAAAGTGGTGGTAATAAGAGTCGGCCGTGTATAAATCTTTGGATGTTTGGGCTTCAGCAAGACGATCTGGAGCGACGTTAATGTTGAACACCCAAAAGAGATCAACGCCAAAAGCTAGAAAAGCGAAGTCCTAATCCACCGAGCGCGAGCGGGTTGTGCTCCGCAAGCAAATCGAACGAGGGCGATCGCTCAGCGTCAAAGTGCCTTAGGGACTGCCGTCCGCTATTTTACGTCGGTACGCAATTTACGCTCGTCCGTCATTGCTGTTTCGACTCTGGCGCAACCGCCAAGTTCGCCCTGCCGGGTTTGGCCGACTGTCCGACGTTCTCGCTGCTGGGACCGGACTGTCCCGCGATGTGTACCAGGTCGCCCGTCGCCAGCGAGTCCGGGGGGCTGTTCACGACCCGATCGGAGGTCGTCAGTCCCTTCACGACTTCGACTTCGGTTCCGAGATTGCGCCCGAGCGTGATCGGCTTGAGCTCGATTTTGTCCCCTGGGCCGACGGTAGCGACCTCCATTCCGTGCTCTCGGAACAGCAACGTGCTCGTCGGTATGCGGACGACATCGGGAGTGCTCGGCAGCTCGAAATCGACCCCTGCGTAAGCGCCCGGTTGCAGGAGGCCATTCGGATTGTCGGCATGAAGTTCCACCAGCAATGTGCGCGCGCTTATGTTGATGGCGTTCGAAGTGGTGGCGACGGTCGTCTTGAAGGTCTTATCCGGATATTGCGGCAGATGCAGATCGGCGGTCAGCCCTTGGTGAATACCGGCAGACAATTGCTGCGGCACTTGCACGTAAATCCGCATCTTGTGAATGTCCGCGACGCGGAACAGCTCCGGACCGTTGCCGCCGCCGGTTCCGCTGCCGGCATTGATCAGGGCACCGATATCGGTCTCGCGCGCGGTGACGACCCCGTCGAAGGGCGCAGTGATCTTCTTGAATTCTTCCAGTGCCTTGAGACGGTCGACGTCCCCCTGGTCGGCAGCCACCTCTGCCGCGGCGGCGTTGACACGCGCGACGGCGCTATTGTAGTCGGCCTGCTTGCCCTCCTGTTCCTGCACCGAGACGACGCCCTTAGGGGAGTCCCGCCAACGCGCGTAGGTCGTCTCGGCGAACTGCCTCTCGGCCTCCCTGACCTTTACCTCTGCTCTCGCCGAATTCAGCTTGGCTTCCGACTCGGCCAGTTGCGCATCGAGATCCGGGGCATCGATTTCGGCGAGCAGGTCGCCCTTCTTTACGTGGGCGCCGTAATCGAAGTACCAGTCCTTCAGATAACCATTGACCCGGGCGTAGATTGGCGCCTCGTACCATGCTTGAACAGTGCCGGGCAGAACCAGGCGTTCGACCGAGGCGCCGTGCCCCGGCGTGATGATGGCGACGGTCGGAATTGCCTGCTCTTGCGTCCATTGTGTGACCGCGGCCTCATGGCTGCGCCGCTGCAGAATCCCGAACACCGCAATGACAATCGCAGCGACGACGGCGGCGAGCCCGATCAGGCGCAGGTTTCGAGGGGGACGCGGCGGCGTCGTCTCGGGCTGGGGCCTGTCATCTTCTGAGACCATGGGTTCTCTCGGTCAGGCTGTTGATTCGGGTCGGGGAGTTTGCGGCGGGGCGTCCGACCGCCGATCATGCCGCGAATGCAGGACGCTGAACACGGTTGGAACGAAGAACAGCGTCGCCACGGTCGCGACCATGAGGCCGCCGATCACGGCGCGGCCGAGCGGAGCGTTCTGCTCGCCGCCTTCGCCCAACGCAAACGCCATCGGCAGCATGCCGATGATCATGGCCAGCGCGGTCATCAACACCGGGCGGAAGCGGGTGAAGCTGGCCTCGAGCGCTGCCGCCGCCGCATCCAGGCCCTGCCCCAATCCTTCGCGTGCGAAGCTGACGAGCAAGATGCTGTTCGCCGTTGCAATGCCCATGCACATGATAGCACCGGTCAGCGCCGGGACCGACAGCGCCGTTCCGGTCATGAACAGCATCCAAACGATGCCGGCGAGCGCGCTCGGCAGCGCCGTGATGATGATGAAAGGATCGAGCCATGATTGGAAATTGACGACGACCACCAGATAGATAAGCACGATGGCGCCGGCGAGCCCGAAATACAGCTGGCTGTAGGCGTTGGTCATCGTGCGTACTTGCCCGCTCAGCACGACATAGGAGCCGCGTGGCACCTCCTTGCGGGTCTCGTCCAGGATGCGATCGATGTCGCCGGAGACTGCGCCGAGATCGCGCTCCTGGACGGCGCCGTAAATGTCGATGACCGGCTGCACGTTGTAATGGGAGACGACGCCCGGGCTCGGCCCCGGGGTGATCCGCGCCAACCCGCCCAAATATTGCGGCGTCTTCGTATCCGACGATGTGATCGGCACGTTGACGAGGTCCGACATCGTATCGATCCGATACTGCGGCATCTGTGCGACGATCGGGTAGGAGACGCCGTTCTCGGTGTTCAACCAGAAATTCGGATGAACCTGGGCGCTGCCCGATAGCGTGACCAGCAAGCTGTTGGCGACGTCGCGCTGAGTCAGCCCGACTTCGCTCGCCAGCGTCCGATCGACGTCGACGTTGAGTTGCGGATAATTGAAGACCTGCTGGATGCGCGCGTCGGCGATGCCGGGCACCGTCCGGATGCGCTTGAGCAGGTCCGTGGCGTAAGCGTAGTTGGCCTTCTGGTTGTTGCCGATGATTTGCAGGTCGATCGGCGCCGGCAGGCCGAAATTGAGGATTTGTGAAACGATGTCGGCCGGCAGGAACGAGAAAGTCGTGCCTGGAAACTTTTGCGGCAATAAGGTGCGCAGCTGCTTGATATACTTGTTGGTGGGGGCGTGATCCTGTTTGAGGCTGATCAAGGCATCGCCGTCCTCCGGGCCGATCGTGCCGGTGTTCTGATACGCCATGTTGATGCCGGAAAACGGCAACCCGATATTGTCCACGATGTTGTCGAGCTGGTCGGGCGGGATCGTGTGGCTGACGGTTTGTTCGATAAGGTCAAACAGACGCGCCGTCTCCTCGATCCGCGTGCCGGGCTGGGCACGCACGTGCATCAAAATCTGCCCGGAATCGACCGCCGGGAAGAAGTTCTGGCCTAGGAACGGCCAGAGGCCGAAAGAGACGACGACACAGGCAAGGAATCCGGCCATGAAAATCTTTGGCGATGCAAGCGCGAGCAACAGTAGCGACCGATAGCGAGTGCGCACTTGCGTGAAGCGATCGTCGAACATCTGTTGAAAGCGTTTGAGCGGGTTGCGCGATCGTCGAGGCGGCGCGGAGGGATCGTGTGCGGAGGTATGATGGCCGCGCATGAGATAGTTGGCCATGGTCGGAACAAGCGTGCGCGACAGCAAGAACGAGCCGACGAGAGCAAATACAACGGCCTCGGCCAGCGGGCGGAACAAATATCCCGCAACGCCGCCGAGCTGGAACATCGGAACGAAGACGATGCACAGGCAAAGCAGCGTGACGAAGGCCGGGATGACGATCTGCTGCGCACCATCCAGGATCGCCCGCTCGATCTCCTTGCCCTGTTCGAGATGGTAGTTAATGTTCTCGATGGTGACGGTCCCGTCGTCGACTAGAATGCCCACGGCGAGAGCCAGTCCCCCCAAAGTCATGACGTTGACGGTCTCGCCCAGCCAGGACAATAGCGTCAGGGAGAACAATATGGCGAGCGGAATCTCGATGAGAATGATGACCGTCGAGCGCCAGCTGCCGAGGAACAGGAGAATCATTACGCCGACCAGCGAGGCAGCCAGCGCCGCCTCGCGGATGACGCCGAAGACGGCGGCCTTGACGAAGATCGACTGATCGCCGACGGCGTGCAGGTTGAGGCTCGACGGCAGGCTCTCCTCGACCCGCGGCAGCAACGATTTGATGCCGTCGATGACGCTGAGCGTCGATGCCGCGCCGGCCTTGAGGATCGTCATCAGCACCGCACGCGATCCGTTGACGCGGACCAAGTTGGTCTGAGGCGGCGAGCCCTCGTGAACATAAGCGACATCGTGGAGGTAGATGATGGTGTCGTTAACCTTCTTCACCGGCAGATCGTTGATTCTTTCTAACAAGATGGGGCTGGCGTTAAGCGCGACGTTCCAGTCGAATTTGCCTACCTTCTCGTCGCCGGCCGGCAGGATGAGGTTCTGCACCGAGATGGCGTTGACGACATCGTCGGCCGATACGTTGTGGGCCTGCATTTCCTCCTGATCGAGATCGACCTGTACCTGCAGGATCTTGCCGCCGTAGGGCGAGGGGACCGCCGCGCCGGCAACGGTGGCGAGCTGCGGCCGGATGAAGTTCTGCCCGAGATCGAACAGCTGCATCTGCGGCAGCTTTTTGCTCGACAACGCGAGCTGCAGGATCGGCACGCTCGAGGCGTTGTAGCTCAGCACATAGGGCGGCGTGATGCCCGGCGGCAAGAGTTTGAGCACCGTCTGCGAGGCCGCCGTCACCTGCGCCAACGCCGCAGCGATGTCGACGTTCTTCTGAAAGAAGATCTTGACCACGCCGTAGCCGCTCAGCGATTGCGATTCGATGTGCTCGATGTCCCCGACTTGGGCGGTCAGCGTACGCTCATAGTAATAGATAACGCGGCCGGACATGTCGTTCGGCAAGAGGCCGGTATAGGTCCAAACGACACTGACGACCGGAATGTTGATGTTGGGGAAAATGTCGGTCGGCGTCAGCAGCGCTGAACGTACGCCGAAAATGGCGATCACGACGGCGAGGACGACGAAGCTATAGGGACGCCTGAGCGCGGTGAGGACGATCCACACTGCCGTAATCTCCTATCGATGCCCTGGTTCATCTCGTCGGCGATGCAGCAGACTGAAGACGGCCGGGACGAAGAACAGCGTCGCCACGGTCGCGACCAAGAGGCCGCCGATCACCGCGCGGCCGAGCGGGGCGTTCTGCTCGCCCCCTTCGCCGAGCGCAAACGCCATCGGCACCATGCCGATGATCATGGCAAGCGCGGTCATCAGCACCGGGCGAAAGCGCGTGAACCCGGCCTCGAGCGCAGCCGCCGCCGAATCCAGGCCCTGCGCCAGGCCCTCGCGCGCGAAGCTGACGAGCAGCACGCTGTTCGCCGTCGCGATGCCCATGCACATCACGGCGCCGGTCAACGCCGGCACCGACAGCGTCGTTCCGGTCATGAACAACATCCAGACGATCCCGGCGAGCGCGCCCGGCAACGCCGTAATGATAATGAAGGGATCGAGCCAGGACTGGAAATTGACCACGATCACCAGGTAGACGAGCACGACGGCGCCGGCGAGGCCGAAATAGAGCTCGCTGTAGGCGCTGGTCATCGTCCGGACCTGCCCGCGTAGCGCGACATAGGAGCCGCGCGGCAAGTCCTTGCGGGTCTCGTTCAGGATGCGATCGATGTCGCCGGCGACCGCGCCGAGGTCGCGCTCTTGGACGGCGCCGTAGATGTCGATGACCGGCTGCACGTTGTAATGCGAGACCACGCCCGGGCTCGGCCCCGGCGTGATCCGCGCGAGCCCGCCGAGATATTGCGGCGTCTTTGTATCCGGCGACGTGATCGGCACATTGATAAGGTCCGACATCGTGTCGATCCGGTACTGCGGCATCTGGGCGACGATCGGGTAGGAGACGCCGTTCTGGGTGTTCAGCCAGAAATTCGGCTGCACTTGGCCGCTACCCGACAGCGTCACCAGTAGGCTATTGGCCGTGTCCCGCTGGGTCAGTCCGACCTCGCTGGCCAGGGTCCGATCGACCTTCACATTGATCTGCGGATAGTTGAAGACCTGCTGGATGCGCAAATCGGCGATGCCGGGAACCGTGCGGATGCGCTTGAGCAGGTCCGTGGCGTAGGCGTAGTTGGCCTTCTGGTTGTTGCCGATGACCTGCACGTCGATTGGCGCCGGCAGGCCGAAATTGAGGATTTGCGACACGATGTCGGCCGGCAGGAACGAGAAAGTCGTGCCTGGAAACTTCTGCGGCAGTATGGTGCGCAGCTGCTTGATGAAGGTCGCCGTCGGGGCATGATCCTCCTTGAGGCTGATCAAGGCATCGCCGTCCTCCGGCCCGATCGTTCCGGTGTTCTGGTAGGCCATGTTGATGCCGGAAAACGGCAGGCCGATATTGTCGACGATGTTGTCGAGCTGATCCGGCGGTATGGTGTGGCGGACAGTCTGCTCGACAAGGTCGAACAGACGCGCGGTCTCCTCGATGCGCGTGCCGGGCTGGGCGCGAATGTGCATCAGGATCTGCCCGGAATCCACGGAAGGAAAGAAGTTCTCGCCCAGAAACGGCTCGAGGCCCAACGACAGAATTACGAGCGTGATAAAGCCGACGATCACCTTCTTGGGATATCCAAGCGCGACCGACAGCAGCGAGCGGTAACGGCCGCGGATCAGGGTGAAGAGGCGCTCGAAGCCGGCCTGAAACCGCTTCAGGGGATTGCGCGACCGGTGGATGGATGCGGCAGTGGCCCCGTCATGTCCGGTATGCGCATGAAGGAGGAATCGCGCCATCGTCGGCACCAGCGTACGCGAGAGGATAAAGGAGCCGATGAGGGCAAACACCACCGCCTCGGCCAGCGGCCGGAACAGATAGCCCGCGACGCCGCCGAGCTGAAACATCGGCGCAAAGACAATGTCGAGCACGAGCAGCGTCACGAAAGCCGGAACGACGATCTGTTGCGCACCGTCGAGGATCGCCGGCTCGACCTCCTTGCCCATCTCGAGATGGTAGAAAATGTTCTCAAGGGTGACCGTGCCTTCATCGACCAACATGCCGACGGCGAGCGCAAGGCCGCCGAGCGTCATGATATTGATCGTCTCGCCGAGTGCCGAGATGGCTACCACCGAGAACAGGACCGACAGCGGAATGGAAATGATGATGATGATCGTCGAGCGCCAGCTGCCGAGGAATAAGAGGATCATCAGGCCGACCAGCCCGGCGGCGAGTACAGCCTCGCGCAACACACCGAAGATGGCGGCCTTCACGAAGATCGACTGATCGCCCACGGCATGCACGTTGAGCCCAGCGGGCAAGCTTTCCTCGACCCGCGGCAGCAGCGACTTGACTCCCTCGATGACGCTCAGCGTCGAGGCCGAACCGGCTTTGAGGATTGTCATCAGCACCGCGCGCGATCCGTTGACGCGAACCAAATTGGTCTGCGGTGGCGAACCTTCATGCACGTAGGCGACGTCGTGAAGATAGATGATCGTGCCGTTGACGTTCTTCACCGGCAGGTCGTTGATCTTGTCGAGCAGGACGGGGCTGGCATTGAGCGCTACGTTCCAATCGAACTTGCCGATCTTCGCGTCCCCGGCTGGCAGGATCAGGTTCTGTGCTGAGACGGCGTTGACGATGTCATCGGCCGACACATTGTGGGCCTGCATGGCATGCTGATCGAGATCGACCTGCGCCTGCAGAATCTTGCCGCCGTAAGGTGAGGGCACTGCGGCGCCAGCGACGGTTGCGAGCTGCGGCCGGATGAAATTCTGCCCAAGGTCGAACAGCTCCATTTGCGGCAGCTTCTTGCCGGAGAGCGCAAGCTGCAGGATTGGCACGGTGGCGGCGTTGTAGCTCAGCACATAGGGCGGCGTGATGCCGGGAGGCAGGAGCTTGAGGACCGTCTGCGAAGCCGCCGTCACCTGCGCGAGCGCCGTGCGGATGTTGACGCCCTTTTGGAAAAAGATTTTGATGACGCCGTAACTGTTGAGCGACTGCGACTCGATGTGCTCGATGTCTCCGACTTGGGCGGAAAGCGTACGCTCATAATAGTAAACGACGCGGCCGGACATATCGTTCGGCAGCAACCCGGTATACGTCCAGACGACACTGACGACCGGAATGTTGATGTTGGGAAAAATATCGGTCGGCGTCCGCAGCGCCGCCAGCGCACCGAAGATCGCGATAAGAAAGGAGAATACGATAAACGTATAAGGCCGCCTGAGCGCGATTTGAACGACCCACACGTCGGTGATCTCCTCGGCATGCAGTGGGGCCGCCGGGAATCGGATAAGCTTCGGGGCTGCCTAGGCAATTTATCCGAATTGCGGAGGCCGCGTAACCGGCCGCACTGACGCAGCCTCGCGGAGAGCTCAAGTTGGATTGAACCAAACCGCGGAGCCGCTCATTATCCAGAAAGCCGCTGCCGCCGGGGCGGGGCGCAGGAGGGGTGCCCAAGCGGATAGGGAGCGAGCTAAAGGCGGATGCCGCCGTTGGACGCGAGGGTGATAGGATGTTTGTCCCACCCATGGCATTGCCAACAAGCTGTCTGCGCAGCCTGGTCTCGACTGCCGCTCTTGCCTTGCTGCTTGCCGGATCGCATCTTCGCGCGGAAGAGCAACCACTGCTGCCGACGCGCGATGTGGATGTCAGCTACCAGATCACAAGGCCGGATCAGCCGGCGATCGTCGAGCGTCGGCGATGGTTGGCGAGCGAACGCCTCGTGCGCGCCGACGGGCCCGACAAATCAACCACGCTGTTCGACCGCGACGCCCACGAGATAACGGTGCTCAATCCCACAAACCGCACCTACCTCAAGTTGGAGGGTGAACTGCGCCAGCCCCTGGATCCGGAAAAAGGTCAGGAGTTGAAGCGGGGCGGCGATTCCGTGGTAGCCGGGTTGCACTGCACCGACTGGTCGTGGACGGTGGACGTGGAAACGCACACCGTATGCTTGGCACCCGATGGCGTGATGCTCCGTCTTGTCGTCGACGGCAAGACCGTGATGCAAGCGCTGGCGGTGAAATACGACCGGCAATCGGCGGAGCTTTTCCGGGTGCCGCGGGACTATACGCCGGCGCTGGCGCCGGGAGGCGGTCCGGGGCCGTGAAGTCCGCCGCCCGGCTTCATCGCAAGCCGGCTGGGCTGACTGAGCGCCTGTTGCCGCAATGTTACATTCGCCGGCGACGACAAGTCATCCCCCAGACAATGTATTGACAGGGAGGCACCCACGAGTGCAGGTTCACGTTGTATCCTTCGATATACAGCGGGCGGGACGTGACGAAAGCAGAAACCAGTCGGGGCAATCTCAATCCAATCGAGGCGCGCGGGCGCGCTTGGAAATCCGTGATCGCGTGCGGGTCGGGGTGTGTCGTCGCCGGTCTGGCCTTGGTGCTTGCGCCGGTCTATGCGCACGCTCAAAGCGCGAGCCCGCCGCTGGCGGTTAAGGCTCCGCCTTCTGACGGATATGTGCCTGGCGATCCGATTCAATCCTGGCTCGCCATGGTCTCGGCCAGCCAGGCGGCGCAACCGAGTTGGATGACCCCGCTGGTGACGGTCACGCCGCGGCTCGAACAAGAATTTCGCTGGGACTTCTACTACCAGCAAAACGGGACCGGCAGCCAAGGCAACGGCCAGCACCTCGTCAATTACGGCGGACCTGGCGGCGCCAGGGTGGAGTTCATCCCCGCCTATAATTGGGAAGTCATTTTGGCGCCTCCGCCGTACGTGACCGCCTCCGGCCCCAAGGGGAGTGCAGAAGGCTGGGGCGATTGGCCGGCGTTCCTTGTCAAATACCGGTTGGCTTCGGCAAACGCGCAGAACGGCGATTATATCGTCACCGCCTTCTTTCAGATGTCCGATCCGCTCGGCACGCCGGCTAAAATCTCAAACAACGTTTTAACTGCTCAGCCGACCTTGGCGGTCGGCAAAGGGTGGGGCGATTTCGATATTCAGATGACGTTCAGCCAGCAATATCCGGTTGGTGGGCTTGCTTCTCCCGGAAACACGGCCGCCGTGAATATGGCAAACTACGGCGATCCGTTCCTGTGGAATACCACCTTCCAATATCATTTCATGCAATATTTTTGGCCGGAACTCGAGGTCAATTACGAATACTGGCCTAACGGCGAGCATCAAGGTCTCAGCCAAGTCCTGCTCACGCCCGGGATCATATTCGGCCGCTTCAAGATCGGCATGGACAGCCCGACCCGGCCGATAAACCTGATCTTCGGCGCCGGCTATCAGATCGCGGTAACGCCCAATCCTGTCACCCAAAACAATTGGGTCGCCACTGCGCGGATAACCTTCTAGCCGGGTGTTGTTGGCCGCCGCGCTCGTTTGAAACGAGGAGAGCACGATGAAAATCAGCGCCCGTAATCAGCTCACAGGCAAAATCCTGGAAGTCAAGAAAGGCACGACCACGGCACACATTCGGGTCGAAATTGCCCCGGGACTGGTTATCACATCGTCGATTACCAACGAAGCCGTCGACGATCTCGGGCTAAAGGTCGGCGGCGCCGCGACTGTCGTCATCAAGGCGTCCAGCGTCTTGATTGCCGTTGAATAGGCGAACACGATGGGTCGGAGCTATCTGGCACTCGTCGCACTCTTGGGGCGGCGCCGGCGTTCGCGCAGGAGCCGGTCGGCTGCGATAAGTTCAAATGGCCGCTTGACCGCGAGCGCACGATGCTCGCGAACCCCGTGGTGGTGGTGGCCTCGGGCAGTGAAGTGCAGCAACCGCTCGCGGCAGCGCTGATGGTGACGCTTGTTCCCTTCGCCGACGCGAACTTGCCGATGGCGCCGGAGCGCGCACCGAAATCGCCGGACTCTTACGCAGGATTCATGCGTGTGTCCGCTTTGCCGAGAGCTGCCACTTATCGGATCACCCTGTCGGAGGGCGCATGGATCGACGTGGTTCAGGACGGACATGACGTAAAGTCCAGCGCATTCAGCGGAGCCATGGGCTGTGATGGCGTTCGCAAGAGCGTGAAGTTCGAGCTCACCGCTGCGCCATTCATCATAGAAATCAGTGGCACGATCGCGCATGCCATCGCCGTTGTCGTGACGCCGGACTAAAAATGAACCCGCTCGCGCGTGGCGTTGTTATTTCCTCGGTCGTGCAGCATTGCGTGCCGACGGCGCGTGCTGCGATGGATTGACACAAGGCGGCTGTCGCCGATTAGCCCGCCTTGCGTGCCCCGTCAAAATCACCCATTCTCTACGCTAGGGGACACGATCTGCGGCCGGAATGATTGAGTTCCGCGTCGGCGCCGCCGATAGTCGACGTCACGATAATCTAGCCGTCGCCCCTTTTCGCAGGTGGAGTGCAAGCGTTCCGTGCCGGCGCCAGCCAAGCTCCCGCGTAGACGTGGCATCCGCCAAGGAGGGGACTCGTCGCGACTCTGCGCCGTCGTGCTCGGCGTCGTGGCCTGCATCGGTTTGGCGGCTTGTGCGGTCGGCCCCGATTATCATGCTCCGGAACCGGCGATGCCGGAGAACTTCATTGCGGTGCCGGCAGCCAAAGGCCAACGCCCGGCAGCCGACAACCGCGTCGTCGACACAGCCAGATGGTGGCGCGCGCTTCACGACCGCGAGCTCGACTCGCTGATCGATCGCGCCATCGCGGCGAGCCCGACGCTGGAGATAGCCTTGAACCGTCTGCAGCAGGCACGCGCGCAGGAGGCCGTCGTCATCGGCGCAGCGTTGCCGGAGGCCGGGGGGACCGCCGGGGGCGGATGGGGTACGGGAAGCGATTTGGGCCGCGGCCGCGCCTCGCAAACCCTCGTTTCCGCCGAGAACGGCGCAGGCGTGACGCAGGTCGCAAATCTCGAAGGTTTCGATGCGGCGTGGGAGATCGACGTTTTCGGCAAATTCCGCCGCGCGGTCGAGGCGGCTCAGTACGACGTCGACGCCGCCATCGCCGCCCGCAATACGGTGCTGATTTCGCTGGTTGCCGACGTGACCCGCGCCTATCTCGAGCTCCGGGCGTTGCAAATGCAGCTCGCGGTCGTGCGCAAGAATATCGTGGTGGCGCAGAAATATGTCGATTTCGTCCAGGAGCGCTTCAGTCGCGGCATCACCAACGAGCTGGATGTCACTTTAGCCAAGCGCCAATTGGCGCAATTGCAGGCGCAAGTGGCGCCATTGATCGCCCAGATCGACGCAGCCCGCTACGTCATCGCCGTCCTGACCGGAGAATTTCCCGAAAACCTCGGCAAGGAGCTGACCAAGCCGGGGATGCTGCCGGTCTTGCCCGGCCGGATCCGAGCCGGCTTGCCGATCGAGCTGTTGCGGCGCCGTCCCGACATTACCGAGGCCGAACGCGAATTGGCGAGCGCCACCGCCTATATCGGAGTCGTCACCGCGGACCTGTTTCCCCGAGTGGCGGTAACGGCATCCGGCGGATGGCAGACTGCTGTCACGCCCGTTGCCATCAGTCCGATATGGTCGGTCGGACCGGCGATCGCAGCGCCCTTGTTGGATTTCGGCAGGCTCGATGCGATCGTAGAGAAGGCCGACTTTCGCACCCGCGAGCTTTTGTTCAACTACAAACAGACAGTGCTCAACGCCGTCCGCGAGGTGGATACCGCGGTCGACGCTTACGCGGCCCAGCAGGCGCGTCTGCGCCATCTCGCCGATGCATTGACGGCGGCAAGGCGCGCGGTGACGCTAGCGACCGAACGGTTCGATCGGGGATTGACGGATTCTCTCAACGTCATCGACGCGCAGCGACAAGAATACGAAATCGAGCTGCAATACGTGTCGGCGCAGGAAAACGCCGCGGCGCAATTCGTGACGCTCTATAAATCGCTTGGCGGCGGCTGGGAGGATTATCAAAACTTCCCGCCGATCCCACGGCCAATGCCGGCCGTCGCGGCGGCGTTTAAGCGGCTTTTGACGCCCGCGGTCACGCCGTAATCCCCGAATCTCCGTGACAACTGGGCGATCTGATGTGCGCCGCTTTCCGGCAATTCCATCGACGCTTTTGTTGTATTTTTGCCACTGGAAGTCCGGATTCTCTCGCAATACCCGGCTGAATCGGGGCCGCGTTCTTGCATGTCATCCGACTGTCATGCTCAAAAAATACACGGGGAAGGGGTTAACCGTTCGTTAGCTTTTGGGCGGTTGCAGCAGGTGGAGGGGGTCATGGTCGTCCAACCAAGATTGGGCAAGCTGAAGATGTGCGCGGCTGTTTCCGCGGCGTTTGTTCTTTTAAGTGCCGGCGCCACGTATGCGGCTGATATGGACACCATGGTGACGAAGGCGCCGCCGCCGGCGGCGACCACGCCGCCGGCTTCGTGCGGCAGCTTTTACGACTTCTTCCTCACGGCGTGTCCGCTGACCTGGAACGGCGTCACTTTTTACGGCACCGTTGACATGGGCGGCACCTACCAGACCCGCGGCACGCCGTTCGATCCGAACTTCCCGACCGGGGCCTCGTACTTCCTTAATCCCCCGAACAGGTCGGCCGGATTCGGTCTGGGTCCCAACGCCATGAGCCAGTCAAACGTCGGCATCAAAGTCGTCGAGCCGGTCGGCAGCGGCTGGTCCTTTGTTGCCAACGGCCAGCTCGCCTTTGATCCCTATTCCTTGTTGCTGTCCAACGCGCCGCAGGCGCTGCAGAACGCCATTGGCGTGCCGCTGAACCAGCAGCTTCTGCCGGTCGATTCGAGCCGCTGGGGTTGGCTGGCCGCCGAGAACTATCTCGGCTTTAGCTCGCCGGCTTATGGAACTCTAACCTTCGGCCGGCAAAACGCCCTGTTAACGGACGGCGTCAATGCCTACGATCCGATGGGCGGCGCCTACGCCTTCTCGCCGATCGGCTTTTCTGGAAAGACCTGCGGCGCCGGCGATACCGAAGAATGTCGATGGACCACTGCGATTAAATATCGTGTCAATATCGGCGACTTCCGGATGGCAGTGATGGGGCAGCCTGTCACCGGCAGCGGGGCGTACAATGCCTATAACCCGAATACCGGCGCGATCGAAGGCCAACTCGGCGGCGACATTAAACGCCTGGGCCCCGGCGTGCTTTCGCTCGATGCTCTCGGCTCGTACGTCGAAGATGCCGTCAATATCGGGCCAGCGGTTAACGGCGCCATGCTGAACGCGAGCGGTGCGCCAATAACCTTCCCCGCTGGTACGTATCTCAAGGCGACGGTTTCCAACCAGACGAGTTTCATGGCGCTGGCTAAGTACTCCTTCCTTAGTGCACCGGATCAGCCCATCGCAGTCAAAGGACCTCCTCCAGCCCCCGTTGTGCGGCTGACGCTGTACGCCGGCTACGAATGGGTGGAGTACTCGAATCCCAGCATTCCGCAGACCTCATTCCGGGATGACGGGTTTTTGTTCCAAAATCCCAATACAACTAACGCGGGTAACGTGTTAACCATGCCGGGTTTCAATGGTACCACCATCAATAACAACGCATTCAACGCCCACTGTGGGACCGGTGGTGGTTGTAACGACGAGATTTTCCAGGTCTTTTGGACCGGTGCAAAATACGGCATCACCAGAGACCTGGATGTGATCGGCGCATATTATCACTATATCCAGAACCAATATACTTTGAACGTGGGGAACGTTTGCGCCAACCCGACCCAGCACGGGCAATGCGCCGGTACGGGCGACATGGCGTCCGCGGTTCTCGATTGGCGGTTCCTGCCGAAGTGGGACGCCTACATCGGCACCTTCTTCTCGCAGCTCAACGGCGGCTTGGACAACGGCTACCTCTCCCGCAACAACCTCGCCACGACGGCCGGTGTTCGCTTCCGGTTCTGAGAAGCGCTCAGGTTAAGTCCCTGCAAGCAGTCGGGCGACTTGGGACACAGCTAAGTTTAAATGTGGAACACCCCTTTTGACTTCTGTCGCGATCCGTCTAACCTTAACTTCTTTTGGGAAGGACCGAGTCCATGAATGACAACACGAGCAACCTCGACCAGAATGAAGAGGAAATCCTCACCTACAAAGTTTCCGACGAGGCATTGGAGAATGCGGCGGGCCCAAATTGGACATTTGGGGCCTGCACTGGCTTGAGCTGCGACAACCCCAACTAGATGAAGAACGATACTAGCGATCGAGAGCTCGATCGGACCGACGAGGAAATTCTCACCCCCGACCGACGAGGCGCTCGAAGCTGCTGCGGACATGGCAGCGACGCTGCCCACGGCTTCTGTGGCTATCGTCCCCCGAACTGCTGTTGAGGCGGGTTGCAAAGCCGCGTCAGTTGGCGGCGTCGTTTTGATTTCGATATCGTGGGCGAAGAACCCTGAACACTCTTCTGATAGGCTCCGGTCGGTAGGTCTCCTCTCACTTTCGTCGATGTTGCGGCTATAATGCCGGTTGATCCAGGTCATTATCGTTCGCGCGCTTCCCGAAGCTCCTAGCGTATTCATCAATATCACTAATCTCCTAAAATCCGGAGGTCACGCCTTCGCCTTGCCTGCGAGCAGTTCCGGCAACTTAGCGAAGTTTACCGCGAGCCGCCGCGCCTCCCAGTCTTCCTAAGCTATATTTGCAACACATGGCAGGAAAGCGCGGCGGGCCGGAAGGCCACGCAAAAGGAACTGCAGGCGATGCAGGACCAAGCTGGCGCAGACGAAAAAGCAGGCCCAGGCCGCTCAAACGGCCGTGCAGAGCATTCCGGCGAACCTTTACAATCAGACTTCGCCCGGATCGGCCCCGATGGTGACCAATTACTTCCACGAGCGGTCAGCGCAATCGACGTCTTGATGGCGCGGCGGCGCGAACGGGCAGGGCGCTTTCGCCCATGGCAACCATGTCCGCCATGGTCACCCGATCGAGCACGTCGGACATAGCGTCGCGAACCTTCGTCATCATTAGGCGCACGGTGCAAGACTTCACGTTCTTGCAATCCCGGCACGGTTGATATGCGGTGCGGCTGGCGCAGGCGATCGGGGCCAGCGGCCCGTCGATGGTGCGGATCACCTGGCCTATTTTGATGTTGCTCGGCGCCCGCGCCAGCATGTAACCGCCGCCGGGTCCCCTCCGGCTATAGACGATACCGGCGTTGCGCAGCTCGCCGAGAATGGCGTCGAGAAACTTCTTCGGAATGTTATTGGCTGCCGCGATGTCGATCGCCTGCGCGGTCGCGCCCGGCTCCAGCGTGGCGAGGTGCGCGAGGGCCTTGAGGCTGTATTTTCCTTTGGCGGTGAGCATGCGGCAAGCTCGTCTTTGTGAGTGAAAGCAATAGCCTATAAATCAGATCGATTGTAGCATAATTCTATCGTTGCTAGACCGTTCATTGCAAGATTTTATTGAGTCTTGTGCCAACTTTTCCGCCGACAAGAACAATTTCATAATAGTTGACAAAATCTATAGAACTTTGATTATTTTGACTTGCTGATGGGCTTTTGGGGGCTGTTATGGGTCACAAATCAGGCAACGCTGGCTCAGCGGCAAGGCTGGCGCTGTCGGAAGCGCAAGCTTCCGGGTTGTTGTCGTTGCGACGGGCGCTGGGTTTTTGGGCGGCACGACGGCCAAGGCCGATGGAGATGGCCGTCGGAGTTGCAGCTCCATGCGTCCTGGCGGCAACCGCACTTCTTGGAGGCTAAAATGAAAAAGCTTGTTTTGTTCGCGGCCTTGCCGGCTGCGGTGTTGCTCGCCGATGCCGCGTCGATGACGGCGGCGTCAGCCGACGAACCGATTTTGACAAAAGCGCCGCCGCCAGTGAGCGCGCCCCCTGGACCCACTTCGTGCGACAGCGTCCCGGCCTTCTTTCTCAGCACCTGTCAATTGGCGTGGTACGGGATCAGGTTCTATGGCGTGATCGACGTAGGTGGCGGCTATCAAACCAACGGCGCCCCGTTTAACCCGCAGTTCCCGCAAGGCAGTTCATACGTTGTCCAAAAGATGAACCGGGAGCCGATGTGGACGCTGGCGCCGAACGCACTGAGCCGATCGAGCATCGGCATTCAAGTCAACGAGCCGATCGCGCCGGGCTGGGCATTCGTCGGGGATCTTGAAGCCGGGTTTGACCCTTACTCGTTGCAGTTCTCCAATGGGCCGGCATCGATTGCTGAAAATAGAGGCGTGCCGCTCGACCAGCAAAGCGCCAACAATGATTCGAGTCACGCGGGCCAGTTCTACAACGCGTTAGGTTTCCTAGGGGTCAGCTCTGATACCCTCGGGACGCTCACCTTCTTTCGGCAAAACGCGCTCACCTTGGATGGCGTTTTCGCCTACGATCCGATGGCGGCCTCCTACGCCTTCTCGGCGCTCGGCTTTTCCAGCTCCAACTGCGGTGCCGGTGATACCGAGACGTGCCGTATAACCACGGCCATCAAATACCGCGTCAATATCGGAGCGTTCCGCATCGGTGCCCTCGCTCAAGTCGGCGGCTACAGCTTGAACAACGGTTCGAACGGCGACTACGAAGGCCAAATCGGCGGCGACATCCCGATCGGCAACTTCGGCTGGGGTAACGGCGTGCTTTCGCTCGACGCCATTTACAAATGGGAAAAGGACGCAGTGAATCTTTCGCTTACCGGCGTCTCCAACGTCGCCGGTCTGCCGGTCCCGCCATACCTGCCGCAAACGCTCACGGCCACGATCTCCAATAACCAGAACGTCATGTTGCTTTCCAAATACACGGTCGGACCGCTCAAACTGTACGCCGGCTACGAGTGGTATCAACTCGCGCCGCCCAGCGATC
>Ga0181532_10001024_pt1 | contig 27841 bp, 22 predicted proteins | sample PEATcosm2014_Bin_33_FD_119768 | JGI IMG/M metagenome (GOLD analysis project Ga0181532, IMG submission 119768) | Peatland microbial communities from MTU Mesocosm Facility, Houghton, MI, USA - PEATcosm2014_Bin11_30_metaG | ecosystem: Environmental > Terrestrial > Soil > Wetlands > Peat | place...
GGCCTCAAGCCCGTTGATCAGCAGGAAGAAGTCGAGCTGCCGGTCCGGCACCGCCATCTTCGTCGCCAGATCGCCTGGACTTTCGCCGGGGTTCGCCGTCACGATCTTGATGCGCTGCGGATGAACGGCCCGAATCTCTTCGGGAGTGGCGCGGTGGAACGATTCGAGCGCTGCGCGAAACCGCTTTTCGCTCTCGTCGGTCAGCGCGCGCGTCGCGAAGATCAAGCGGTAGATTTCGGTCGGCTCGAAGCGAATCACGGCGAGTCGGAAGTTCCATTCGCCGGCTCGCGCGCTGGCGATCACCGTCGGTGCGCCATTGACGTCGATCGACTCGATTGAGCTCTGCAACAGGCCGTCGATCCAGTCGGAGGCCATGTAGGCCTCGAGCGACATGCCTGGCGGCGCCTTGACGCTGTCGAGGCGAAGCGCTTCGTTGCCGTTGGCCGATACGCCAAGCAGCGCCTTCGTCGCGCTCTCGAGGGAAAATCCATCGGGCGCGAGAAAAGCGAAGCCGAGGCGCGCATGCAGGAATTTCCGGCCGCGCACCGAGCCTTCCGTGGGGCTGTCGCCGAAAATCATGCCGTCGATCGCGGCGAGATAGGGCGCTCTGTCGGCGACGCCTATTCCCGGCGCGCCGATCTGGCGGGCGACCGCGATCGCCTGCGCGACGCGCTCCGGCGTCGAGGGATGCGTCGCCAGAATATCGGGCCTGTCGGCGCTGGCGTTCTGACCGATCAGCGACGTGCGCATCGCGGCGGAGCGGCCGAGGGCGGCGAGGAAGCGGGACGCGCCGTAAGGATCCAAGCCCGCCTTTGCGGTCACCTTGATGCCGATCTGATCCGCGTCGAGCTCCTGCTGGCGCGAGAAGGTCGCGATGGTGCGGCGCTCGATCGCCTGAATCTCCTCACCTTTCTGCTTGTTCTGAATGACGCTCGCCGCCTGGCTGATGACCGCCGCCCGCTTTTCCTCCTCCTCCCGCCGCACGGCGTGCTTTTCGGTGAGATGGGCGATCTCATGCGCCATCACGGCGGCGACCTCGGAGCCGTCATTGGCGAGCGCCAAAAGGCCGCGGGTGATGAAGAGATCGCGCGGGGGCAGGGCGAAGGCGTTGACGATCGGCGAATCGAGGATCGTCACCTTGTAAGGGTCGCCCGGCTGATCTTCGGCTTTGGCGAGCTTGCTCAAAATGTCGTTTAGGTAGAGTTCGGCGGCCGGGTCCTTATATTCGCCGTCGAACAGCGCCACCATGCGGTTGTGCTCCGCCGACGCCTTGTTTTCGGCGGCGGGGGGGCGCGGCGGCAGCGGCGGCGCCTCCATTTTGAACGACTGGTCGCCCTGCGGCTCGATCGAGGCGCAGCCGGCGAGCGCAAGGGACGCGGCCACCGCGGCGGCCAGCGCGCATGCGCCTTTCGCGGGGCGCCGGGCGATCGCCCGCGGCGAGCAGGCCATATCCGCGAAAAGCTTCATAGCGCGACGAAGACCTGTCTCAACGCCGCGGGGCCGATTCGGGCCCAGCTTCGTCTTTTCCCTTTGTGATCGCCTCGATCTCATCCGGACTGGAGACCTCGACCTGCGGCCCGAACCGCATGTCCAAAAGGCCGCGCACGCGTATCGTGCGGCCCTTGAAGCTGTTTAAATCCAATCCGGCGGCCGTGAATATCTTTGTGTTGCGTTGCAATATCGTGACCGAAAAATCCCATCCGCGGCGCGGTCCGAACAGGAGCGTAGTGCGATACGCGCCTTGATCGACGCCGATTACGCGGCCTTCGACGATGACGGACGTTCCAGCCTTCTCGGCGAAGGCGCCGTGGTCGCCGGCGGCGATAACCGCATAGTACGGATCGGCCCAAAGGCCAAGCGCGGCGGCTCTGGCGCGGGCTTCGGCGGCGAGAAGCTCGGTGCGGCATGGAGGCGCGGCGACGTCGGGCTCGAAACGCGCGAGACCCGCCTCGATCGCGGCTTGCGCGAGCGGCCGTGCGGGCGATGTCGAAACGTCCAACGGCGCGAAAACCTCGGCCGCGAGGCGTCCCCAGCGATCCGGCCGCGCGGCCAGAACGCGAAAGGCGACATCCTTGCCGACAAGCCAGCCAGCCAGTTTCACGCTCGAATCGATGTCGAGATCTGGGTTGTCCGGGGTCGGGCGCGGCGGGTCGAGGCCGGAGACCTTTAGCAGGCGCCCATCCTCCAGCGCCAACTCGAGTCGCTTGCTGACGGTCTTGACGCGGCCAGTCCCGGCCGCAAGATCGCCGCGGCCACCGGGATCGGCGGGTGGCGGGGCGCTCGCACAGCCCTCGTCCGCTCGGGCGACTGAGGCGCAGCCGAGTGCGAGTGCGCCGAAAAAGGCCCGCATCAGCATGCCCCTCCAGGGTGACCGAGAATCAGCCCGGCGACGCTTCACGACCGGCTCAGAAATAGCCTCACGCGCGCCAATACAAAACGTCATGGAGGCCCATTTTTTGCTTAGAATGCGCTTGAGGCCGATTAAACCCGGCATTCGCCCAATCCTCGATGACAATCATCTCGCCTTGCGTCTAAATGACCGCGGTCCTGACCTAAGCCATCCCCCCAAGGCCATGCACAGGCGGGACCGCTTGAATTCCAAACAATAGCGAGCATCCATGGCCCGAATTCGTCGTCTGTTGGTCGCCAACCGGTCCGAAATCACGATCCGCGTATTCCGCGCGGCGACGGAACTCGGCATTCGCACGGTCGCGATTTATGCGGAGGAAGACAAGCTCTCGCTGCATCGTTTCAAGGCCGATGAAGCCTATCAGATCGGCGCGGGCAAGGGCCCGCTCGAGGCTTATCTGTCGATCGAGGACGTCATCCGCGTCGCCAAGGACGCGAAGGTCGACGCCATTCACCCCGGCTATGGCTTCCTCTCGGAAAGTCCCGAATTCGCCGAGGCCTGCGCGGAGGCCGGCGTCATCTTCATAGGTCCGTCGCCGCAGACGATGCGCGACCTCGGCAACAAGGTCGCGGCGCGCAACATCGCCGTCGCGTCGGGAGCGCCCGTCATGCCGGCGACGGCGCCGCTCCCCGATGACCCCAAAGAGATAAAGCGCCTCGCCCGCGAGATAGGCTACCCCGTGATGCTCAAAGCCTCCTGGGGCGGCGGCGGGCGCGGCATGCGGCCGATCGAAAGCGAGGACAAACTCATCGACGCGGTGGTTAGCGCCAAGCGCGAGGCGAAGAACGCATTCGGCAAGGATGAGGTCTATCTTGAAAAGCTGGTGCGGCGCGCGCGCCATGTGGAGGTGCAGATCCTCGGCGATATGCACGGCAATCTGGTGCATCTCTTCGAGCGCGACTGTTCGATCCAGCGCCGCAACCAGAAGGTCATCGAGCGCGCGCCCGCCCCCTACCTCGACGAGGCGACCCGGCTCAGCCTCTGCGAAGCGGCGCTGAAGATCGGGCGGGCGACGAAATATGTCGGGGCCGGCACCGTCGAATTCCTGCTCGACGCCGATACCGACAAATTCTACTTCATTGAGGTCAATCCGCGCATTCAGGTCGAGCATACGGTGACGGAAGTCGTGACCGGGCTCGACATCGTCAAGGCGCAGATCAGGATCGCCGAAGGCAGGCATATCGGCCGGCTCGAGGAAACCGGCATCCCCGAGCAAAAAGACATTCGTCTCCTCGGCCACGCGCTGCAATGCCGCATCACGACGGAAAATCCGGAAAACAATTTCATTCCCGATTACGGCCGCATCACCGCCTATCGCGGCGCCATGGGCTTCGGCATCCGCGTCGACGGCGGCACCGCCTATTCGGGCGCGATCGTCACCCGCTTCTACGATCCCCTGCTGGAGAAGGTCACCGCCTGGGCGGCGACGCCGGAAGAGGTGATCCGCCGCATGGATCGCGCCCTGCTCGAATATCGCATCAGAGGCGTCGCCACCAATCTCGCCTTCCTGCACAACATCATCACCGACCCGCATTTCATCGCCAACGAATACACGACGCGCTTCATCGACGAAACGCCGTCGTTGTTCGATTTCAAGAAGCGCAAGGACCGCGCGACCAAGCTGCTCACCTGGATCGCCGACGTCACCGTCAACGGCCATCCGGAAACGCGCGGGCGGGCGAAGCCGCCGGCGACCGCGCGCGCGCCGGTCGCGCCGTACTATCCCGATAGCCCCGTTCCCGACGGAACCCGCCAACGTTTCGACAGCCTCGGCGCCAAGGCCTTCGCCGAATGGATGCGCAATGAGCAGCGCGTGCTCTTCACCGACACCACCATGCGCGACGCGCATCAGTCGCTGATCGCCACCCGCATGCGCACGCGCGACATCGTCGGCGCGGCGGAAGCCTACGCCAAGGGCTTGCCGCAGCTGCTCTCGCTCGAGTGCTGGGGTGGGGCCACCTTCGATGTCGCGATGCGCTTTTTGTCGGAAGACCCCTGGGAGCGTCTCGCCCTCGTCCGCGAGCGAGCGCCCAATCTTCTGACGCAAATGCTGCTGCGCGGCGCGAACGGCGTCGGCTACACCAACTACCCCGACAATGTGGTCAAATATTTCGTGCGCCGCGCCGCCCAGGGCATCGATCTCTTCCGCATCTTCGACTGCCTCAACTGGGTTGAGAACATGCGCGTCTCGATTGACGCCGTCTGCGAGACCGGCAAGCTCGCCGAGGGAGCCATCTGCTACACCGGCGACATTCTCGATCCCGACCGCGCCAAATTCTCGCTGAACTACTATGTCGGCGTCGCCAGGGAGCTTGAGCGGGCCGGGTGCCACATCCTTGCCATCAAGGATATGGCGGGCCTGTTGCTGCCCGCCGCTGCGCGCGTGCTCGTCAAGACGCTGCGCGAAGAGGTCGGCCTGCCGCTCCACCTCCACACGCATGACACCTCGGGGATTTCGGCGGCCACCGTGCTCGCCGCCATCGACGCCGGCATCGACGCAGTCGACGCGGCGATCGACTCCATGTCCGGCATGACCTCGCAGCCCTGCCTCGGCTCGATCGCCGCGGCGCTCCACAACAGCCCGCGCGATCCGGGCTTGGATGCCGAGACCATCCGCCAGTTGAGCTTTTACTGGGAGGCCGTGCGCCAGCAATACGCGGCCTTCGAGAGCGATCTCAAGGCCGGGACCTCGGAAGTCTATCTGCATGAAATGCCGGGCGGTCAGTTCACCAACCTCCGCGAGCAGGCGCGGGGGCTTGGCCTCGAGACGCGCTGGCACGAGGTGGCGAAAGCCTATCGCGCCGCCAACGATCTCTTCGGCGACATCGTCAAGGTGACGCCGTCCTCAAAAGTCGTCGGCGACATGGCGCTGATGATGGTGAGCCAGAATCTCACCGAGGCCGAGGTGCTCGATCCCGACCGTGAGATCGCCTTTCCGACCTCTGTCGTCGAAATGCTGGCCGGCGATCTTGGGCAGCCGCCGGGCGGCTGGCCCAAAGCCTTGCAGGCCAAGGCGCTGAAGGGCGAAAAGCCGATCGAGGGACGCCCGGGCGCCCTCCTGCCGCCGACCGATCTTGCCGCGGCGCGCGGCGCCGCGGAGAAGGCCAGCGGGCGGCAGGTCAACGACGACGATCTCGCCTCCTACCTGATGTACCCGAAGGTGTTCACGGAATTCTCCGCGACCGTGCGCCGCTTCGGGCCGGTGTCGGTGCTGCCGACGCCGGTGTTCTTCTACGGCATGCAGCCGAACGACGAGATCGCCATCGAGATCGAGCCGGGCAAGACGCTCGTGCTGCTTCTGGTGACGATCGGCGAGACCGACGAAGAGGGGCAGGTCAAGGTCTTCTTCGAATTGAACGGCCAGCAGCGCATTATCAAGGTGCAGAACCGCTCGGCGGCGGTGACGAAGGTCGCGCGGCGCAAGGCCGAGGACGGCAATGACTCGCATGTCGCGGCGCCGATGCCGGGCGCTGTCTCGACCATCGCCGTGCAGAAGGGCCAGCAGGTCAAGGCCGGCGACATCGTCGCGACGCTGGAGGCGATGAAGATGGAGACCTCGCTGCACGCCGCCCGCGACGGCAAGGTGGCGGAGATCCTCGTATCGCCAGGCCAGCAGATCGACGCGCGGGATTTGCTGATGGTGCTGGAGTAGGGGGGATGAGACCCCACGCCGGCGCCTAGCGGGGACGGCAAGCGCCATAAAGCCCATAAGGATAGGCAGAGTTATAACCGTTCGGAAAACACGGGCTATGGAAGCTGCCCCAGGATGCGCTTCCGTTGGTGAGGCGATCGACGCTGACGCTGCGGCCCTCGACCAGGTTTCCGTTGCCGACGGGGCCGCCGCCTGCGACGACCTTATCGCCGTCTCCGATCAATAGACGGCTCTCGATGCCGTTCCCGCCGACGCCCGCGAACGCCGCGGCGAGACCGCCGCAAAGGACGGTGGCGGCGAGCGCAATCGCGCCTCGCATTATCGTTGGGCTTCTCATGGCCGCATTCCCCCGCACGCCATAGTTAACGCTTCGGGCGCGCGCCAGTTCCATCCAAAAGTCTGATTGCGGTTCAAATAATGCGTTGACAGGCCCTTATCCGGCGAAAGCCAGTCCCGCGGGACTGCCAAAAAGCAATCGCGCTCTTAAAATCCGCCGCCGGTCCTGAACCCGTCGCCGCCGCCGAAGCCTCCGCCTCCGCCACCGCCAAAGCCACCCCCGCCGCCGCCGATCCAGCCGCCGCCGCCGCCAAAACCGCCGCCGCCTGGGAAATTGAAGCCGCTGCCGCCGCCAAAGCCGCTGTCGGCGCGGCGCTGGCGCTCGCTGTAGCCGCCTTGCAGCACTTGCCCTAGCACCGCGCCCTGCACGACGCCCTGCAATATGCCGCCGAGGACATTGGCGATGGCCGCCTCGTTGCTGAACTGGCCCATCGGATTGTCATAGCCGCGCCGGTAGAATTGCGCGCGCTGCGCCTCGATCTCGGAGCGGCGCTGCGCGAGTTGTTGCGCCCTGGCGATGAGGTCCGTGCGCTTGCGATCAGCTGCGGCGATATTTTTGTCGTTCGCCTCGATCTGGCGCACGATCGCATCGTCCTGCTGCGACATCGTCTGCGTCGCCTTGTAGTAAAGGCGGCTGATGCTCTCTCTGCTGTCGGCGTCCGCAAGAATCTCGATCGCCTTTGCATAGGCGCCCTGGCTCTCGGTCTTCAGCGCGGCGTCGCGCTCCCGGTCGAGCGCGAGCAGTTTCGCATCCGCGGCCTTCAGGCGCGCGTCGGCCTCGGTCAGCGCCGCCTCGGCGGGGCGCAGCCTGTCCTCAAGCGCGCCAGCGCCCGCGGCGGCAAGGCCCGCCTTCTCGATCTCCTCCAGCTTTTGCCGCTCGGCGTCGAAGGCGGCGCGGCAGCGCTCCTCGTGGGCGCGCAGGCGCACGGGTATTTCATTGAGCATGGCGTAATTCGCGCGCGCGCCCTGGAAGCCCACGAGGCGCGCGATCTTCTCGTCGACGTAGCGCACGAAGAAGCCGGAGCGATATTGCGACGTGCCGAACCCGCGCGACCAGAGATATTTGAAGAGCGGGTCGTCCTCATAGGGCTTGCCCTTGGCGGCGCGGTCGGCCTCGGCGCGATCGGCCTTGGCGTCGGCCGCGTCATGGATGCGCTGCGCCCGGTCGACGATGTCCTTCTGGCCGATCCATTCGGCCGAGCCGCGCACCTTCGGCTCGACGCTCGCCTGCAGCTCCTCGAGTTCATTGAGGACGCCCGTGACCTCCGCGGCCCTGGCGGCGCGGTCCGCCTCGGCGCCCGTGCGCGCGGCCTGGGCGTCGTTGATCCGCGCCGCGAGGGCGTCGAGGGACGCCTTGCCCCTGGCGATCAGCGCCAGCGCTTGGGCTTCGGCCGAGGCGAGTTCGCCCGATATCTTCTCGCTCTGCATCGCGTCGAGACGGGCGGCCGCGAGCTGGCGCAGCAAGTCCGTGCGCGCCGCACGCAGCCGCGCAAGGTCCTGATCCGCGCCCTGCAGGAGACCCGCGCATTCGCTCTCCTGGCTGCGAACGGCGGCTGTCGCCTGCTCGATCTCGCGCAGCGCCTGCTGACCGCTGATCATGCGTTCACCACCCCGTTATCGCCCCGCCCGTCGTCGGAATTGCGTAATCGACGTTAAGGAAGCCGCGCCGCTTTTCGCCGACCTTCCGGTTCTGGATGATGCCGTCGGCCGCCTTGTCGGCGGCGACCGCATCATAGATCTTCTGGTCGACCCTGAGGCCCCATTTGGTCACCGTTTTCATAGCGCCGTCTTCTTCGCTCGTGATCGGCATTTCGATCGGCCTGCCGTCCGGGCTGATCGCCTCGACGATGAGATAATAGTTGCGCGCGCCCGTGTTGCGGTCGGGAATCCGGAACACGCCGCTGCGCTCGCCGGGCCGGGACACGATCATGAGTTGGTAGCTTTGACGAAGATCCGCGGTGAGCTGCTCCAGCCCTGTGAGCGCCGCCGTCGCGCCGGCGGCGTCGCCGCGGGCGAGCGCGCTTTTGCCATCGGTAAGGAGCTGTTCGGCCTTCGGCGCCGCGGCCGGCGTCTTGGCCTCGGCGAGGACCCCGGCATAGGCCGCATCGAGCGCCTTCGGCAGGGTCTGCGTGAGCTGGATTTCGCCGCGCTCGGCCCGCAGAGCGGCGGGGCGCTGCACAGCAAAATAATAGGCCATCCAGGCGAGGCCGATGGCGCCGATGAGGCCAGCGAGCACGGCGCCGATGCGTCCGCGCGCGATCCAGAGGCGCGCCAGCGTGACGCCAAGGCCGGGCTTTGGCGGCGTATAGACGAAGCGGCTTTCCTTGAGCGCCTTGACGCCCTCTTCGATCGTGGCGTCCGAGACCTCGATGCCCTGATCGCGATAGATCTTGCGCAGGCGCGCGATCAGCTCCCGCTCGCGCGCGTCCTCGTCGAGTTCGCGCGCGACGAAGGAATCCTGATGGCGCAGCGTATCGACGACGTCCATGGCGAGCATGAGGTCGTCGAGCTTGACGGGTTGAGCGGGCGCGCTTTCGGCCCCCGCCAGCGCCGGGGCCAAGGCGTCAGCCATCGATTCCGAGCGCCTTGCCTTCCGTCACCAGCCGCGCGATGCGCTGGTTGCCGGCTTCGACCGCGTCGCGGATTTCGGCCGAATTCTTGGTCGCCATGTCGCGCATCTCGGCGACGATGCTCAGCGAATGCTCCTGGAAGCTGATGACGCTGTCGACCAGCTTCTTCACCGCATCGGCCCTGATCGTCGGGCCGTAGCCGCTGCGGATGGCGGCCTCCTGCACCTTACCGCCGATATCGGAGAGAACCTCGATGGATTTCGAGACGCCCTCCTTCATCGCGTCGAGGGAGGCGGTCGATTCATGCAGGCCAAAGAGGCCCGTGAACGAGGCCTTGAGGGCCGTCAACACGCTGTCGTTGGTGGAGAAGAAGCTCACCGATTGCGCGTAGACCCGCTCCTTCGCGTTGGTCGTTTGCATCAGCCGCGCCATGATCACTTCGGAGGTATTGTAGCTGATCGTCAGATTGTCGGCGAGGTCTTTGGCGATCTGGTAGCGCTTCTCTTCGTCCTGCACGCGGCGCAGATGCTCGTCGCGCGTCAATTCGAGATTGGCGCGCTCGGCGGGCTCGGTTCCGGCGAAATTGGCGACCGCGTCGGAGGCCGTCTTCAGGCCGGCCTTCGCCGCATCGAGCTTCGCCTCGGCCGATTTCAGAACCTGAAGCGCCAGCACCTCGGATTGCTTCAGAGCCCCGCGATAGTCGCGATAGGCCTCAAGGATCCGCGCCTCGCGCTGGATCTGGTCTTTCGTCGCCGAGGTCACCTCGAGGAAAGTGGCCTTGATCTTGTCGAATCGCACGGCGATGTCGCCGCGGCTGACTTTCATCCAGACATTATTGACGCGCTCGAAGAAATCGATCTTTCCGTCATCGAGCTGATCGACCATCATTTTGGCGTCGTCGCGAATCGAATCGAAGCCGCGCGCGATGTCCTGATAGCGCTGGCCGATCGACATCGCTGCGGTCTGCTCGCGCACGACCTCATTGAACACCGAGGATTGGCCCAGCGTCTTGGCGATCACCGCGATTTTGTCGGGCTCGAGATCGGAGATCTTCTCCAGAAGCGCATTGATCGGCGCGTCCTCGACCTTGGCCGGCAGTAGTCCGAGGTCGCGCAATGCGCTATTGGCCTTGTCGAGATATTGCATAGGCGTGCGCACAACGACGTCGCTCATTATATCCTCCCTCAACGATAGGCCCTTGTCCCGGACGCAAAAATTCTTAAACCAAAATGGCATACGCCGGAAGTTGCTGTGTGGGCGCGGGGGCGCTTTTTTGGCTTGAGCCGGGCTCATCTGGAGCTTCGCGCGTCGCGCGGGCGCTCAAGCTCTCTTGCGCGGCGCTGATTCGGCCCTCGATCCTTCGACGCGAGCCCCGCGTAAAACGTCGCGAATGCAGCGCACGGTCCTATTGTTACGTTTTGTAACTTGAATTGACTAATGAGAGTAAGTCTTTGAAGTCTAAAATTTTATCGACTTTTTCGGCGTCCCCGCGGGGCGCCGCGCCGGCGCACGCAGCAGTTCGCTTTTGCTCCCTCGAAGTCATGATGCTAAAGCTCAATTTCCGTTTTCAGGATCCGTTCGATCCTTCGCAGTTGAAGCGCTCTTTCGTTTCGGGCGTTTCTTGAACAGTTTGGAAAACCAAGAGACGTGTCAAAGATCAACAGCCTCGAAGATCATGCAACGCGGCGCTTTCGCCTCGCCGGCAAAGCCTATCTGGAGAGCGGCGACCCCTTTTTCGCGCCCGTCGATAGTTTGCGCGACGAGGCGGCCGCGAGCGGGCGCCACTTCACCAGTTTCGCCAACTATGATTATCTCGGCCTGTCCTCGCATCCCGCGGTGAAGAGCGCCGCGTCGGACGCGCTCGCAACGTTCGGCGTCGGCGCGCTCGCCTCCCGCCTCGTCGGCGGCGAGCGGTCGATGCATCATCTTCTGGAGGAGGGGCTGGCGAAATTCCTCGGGACCGACGCGGCGCTGACTCTCGTCAGCGGCTATCTCGCCAACGTCACGACGATTGCCCATCTGCTTGGATCGCGGGACGCGCTGTTCATCGATGAGCTCTCCCACAACAGCATCGTCAGCGGGGCGAAAAGCGCTGTCGCCGAAACCATCATCTTCCGCCACAATGATCTTGAGCATCTCGCGTTTTTGCTGAACGAGCGCCGCGACAGCTATCGCAATGTGCTGATCGTCGTGGAAAGTCTCTATAGCATGGATGGCGATGTCGCCGATCTCAACCGCCTTGTCGAGATCAAGGAGGCCCACAACGCCTGGCTGCTGATCGACGAGGCGCATTCCCTCGGCGTGCTCGGCGACGAGGGACGCGGCCTTTGCGAATATTGCGGCGTCGATCCGCAGCGCGTCGATCTCATGATCGGCACGCTGTCGAAGGCGCTCGCCTCCTGCGGCGGATTCATCGCGGGCAAGGCCGCCGTCATCGAATGGCTGCGCTACACGCTGCCTGGCTTCGTCTATTCCGTCGGGCTGTCGCCCGTCATCTCCGCCGCCGCGGCCGCGGCGCTGCGGTTGATGCAGGAGGAGACTTGGCGGCTGCAACGCTTGCGCGACAACGCCGAATTATTTGTGCGTCTGGCGCGCGAGGCCGGGCTCGACACCGGGCCGGCCATCGGGCGCGGCGTCGTGCCGATTCTTTTCACCGACAGCCTCGAGACGCTGGACGCGTCCCGGCATCTGATGGCCAACGGCTATTATGTGCCTCCGATCATCCAGATCGGCGTGCCAAAGGATCAGCCGCGGCTGCGTTTCTTCATCTCGGCGACGCACACCGAGGAAGAGATCCGGGGCGTCATCGACTTCCTCGCCAAGAGGGAGCCGCTCGCGGCGGGGCGCGCGCAGGCGCTCGGCGCTGTCACCTAGCGCCGGGGCGCGGGCCGGCTTGATGCGGCCAATCTATAATTGCCCGAGGGAGGCGCTGTTCATTGGACGCCAAAGTTGAAGCAACGGCATCCGGCGCGGTCGACGTTATTCCCGCCAGGGGACTGCTAAACTTCCTCACCTTTTGCCGCCTGCCGCGGCAGATATACAAGGGGTTGACCGGCTTCGCCCCGCCGCTCGACGCCGAGCGCTGGACGTTGCACGCGGCGAAGCTCAATCCGCATTTCAAGGAGGTCGACTGGCAGGCCTGGATCGCGCGCAAGAACGGCAAGCCGGTCGGCCGGATCTTTGCGCAAATCTACAAGCCTTCGTTTCCGACGCCGGTCGGCGCCTCGAAGGCGCAGTTTGGCGCGCTCGACGCCATCGACGATCCCGCCGTGGTCGCGGCTTTGACGCAGGCCGCCGAGCAATGGCTGCGCGAGAGGGGCGCGGAGACGATCTACGGACCGTTCACGCCATCGGTCTGGGGCGAGGCCGGCCTGCTCGTTGAAGGGTTTGAGGCGACGCCCATGGTTTCCGTGCCCTGGAGTCCGCCCTATCTCGGCCCGGCGCTTGAGACGCTGGGTTACGCCAAGGCGCGCGATCTCATCTCTTATCGCTACGACGCGAGCGAACGGGACCGGCAGCCGGGCCCGGGCATTCTTGACCGCCCCGAGTGGCGCGATCGCCTCAAGATCCGCATGATCGATCTCAAGAAGCTCGGCGACGAAGCGGCGATCATCATCGATATCTTCAATGACGCCTGGAGCGAGAACTGGGCCTTCGTTCCGCTCACCCATGAAGAGTTCATGTCGGCCGCTGACGGCCTCAAACTGATCATGCCCCCCGAAGGCGGCTTCATCATCGAACTCGACGGGACGCCGCAGGCCTTCGGCATCGCCGTGCCCAATCTGCACGAAATCACCGCGGACCTCGGAGGAAGGCTGCTGCCGTTGGGGTTGCCCCGCTTGATCTCGCGCATTCGCAATCACAAGTTTAATTCGGCGCGACTGCTGCTCTTTGGCATTCGGCGCGCCTTGCAGAAAAAGGCGGCGGGCGGCGCGGTCATTCTGGCGTTCATCGAGGAGATCCGGAAGCGTAGCGCGCGGACGTCGGTCACGCATGTCGAGTTCGGCTGGGTTCTGGAAGACAATCTCGGCATGCGGCGGCCAATCGAACTCTCCGGCGCGAAAATCGACAAGGTTCATCGCATCTACGAGAAAAACCTCGCCGCCTGAATAGGATGAGGCTATTCTTTAAATTCGATGTCTGATCGCGGCGCAATCTTAAGATGCGTTTAGAATAGTTCAAAAGCCGCCCTCGGATTGCAAGCGTCGAATTGTAAGTAGCAAACAGCGCCATTTTGACGCTGACCTGCGCCAGATCAGATCGACACGGAGTGAGATCGCCTATTCTTGCGCCGATCCACTTTCAGGAGACAATTTGATGAGTCTTCACGCAGCTGATTCCAGCGCCGGAGAAATACGCAAAGCCGTTCCGGGGCCGAGCGGCTTTCTTCTGACCGAGACGCCGCGCCCGCATCCGCCGCGCCGGCGCGCGATCCTCTTGGCGCACCCGGAGGTGGCGGGGCTGATCGGTTACGACCCGGTGACGGCGCTGATCACGCTTTGCATCGTCGTCGGCCAGGTCGCGATCGCGGGCTTTCTCGGCCACCTCGGCCTTGGCTATTGGTGGCTCGCCCTGGTCGTCGCCTTCGGGATCGGCGCCTTCGCCAATCACGCCCTTTTCGTCATCATTCATGACGCCTGCCACAACGCGATCCTCAAGAAGCCGGTCTGGAACAAATGGGTCGGCATCCTCGCCGATCTGCCGAACACCGTGCCGACGGCAATGGGGTTTCGCTACTATCACATCAAGCATCACTCCCATCTCGGCGATTATGATTACGACGCCGATCTGCCGAGCCATTGGGAGGCGCGCACGTTCGGCCATAGCTGGTATGGCAAAGCCGCCTGGATGTTCTTCTTCGCCGCGTTTCAGCTGGCGCGGCTCGGGCGCCTTAGAGGCACCGTCCCGATGTGGGGCCGCTGGACCTTCATCAACGCGGTCTGCGTCATCCTGTTCGACATCGCGGTGCTGGTCTGGCTCGGCCCGAACGCGCTGCTCTATCTCTTCGCCTCCTTCTGGTTCTCGGTCGGTGGGCTGCATCCGCTCGGCGCGCGCTGGGTGCAGGAGCATTTCACGAAAGATCCGTCGCAGGAGACCTTCGATTATTATGGGCCGCTGAACATTCTCGCGCTCAATATCGGCTATCATAACGAACATCATGATTTTCCAGACATCCCATGGCGGCGGCTGCCGGAGCTGAAACGGATGGCGCCGGAATTCTACGATCATCTGAAGACGCACAAATCCTGGTTCGCACTGCTGTTCGAGTTCATCTTCGACCCAAATTATACGCTCTACACGCGCGTCGACCGCAGCGCCGCCAACACGCCGGCGCCAAGGCCTGAAAACGCGTGACGGTCGCGCGGATCCTTTCGGCGACGTAGCGCGTTGCTTGAGGATCGCCGCGCGCGTGAGGTCAAAGCGCGCGACAAGCGGGTCGTCAATGAGGATCAGCGATATGCGCGCCATGGTACGATTGGGGCTGACGGCCTTTCTGCTGACGATCGCCGTCGCGGCGAGCGCTGAGACGCAGACGAAGCCGCCGCCGCTGGCCGTATTCCCGGTCGAACTCTGGGACACCAGCGGCGAGGGCGCAAAGCCCGATCAAGCAGAGAAGCTGGCGGACGCGACCGCCATCCTCGCCAAGGCGGTCGAGAAGACCGGACGCTACAGCGTGGTCGATCTCACGCCCTATAAGGACGCCATCGAAAAAGCTTCGCCGCGCTACGCGTGCAATGGCTGCTGGGTTCCGATCGCGAAGGAAGCGGGCGCGACGTTCGCGGCGATCTCGACGATCCACAAGGTGTCGAGCCTGATCTCAAGCTTCGATATCTCCATCGCCAACATCGAAACCGGCAAACTGGTCGCCTATGCGAGCGGCCAGTTCCGCGGCGACACGGTCGAATCCTATACGCGATCGATCGCGTTCCTCGTCAACGAAGAGCTGTTTAAGAATGATGAACCCGTCGCCGCGAAATAGCGCGCGGCGACGTTATCAAGCGCCGGGGACCTATTCGACAGAATTGCCTTTGGGGCTCTCGGCTTCGGCGTGGCGCCAATGGTGCTCGCCGAAGCCCCCCTCGCGATGGCCGCCGAAGCTCGCCAGCAGCAGACGCCCGAAGCGGCTCTTCTGAGCGTCGTCGAGGCTATCATAGAGCGGCTTGGCGGCTTCGGAGAGAGTCTTCAGATTCGCGGCGCGGGTTGCGAGCCTGTCGGAGATGCGTTGCAGGCGCTGCAGCGCGTCGCGATGCTGCTCCCCGTCTTCTTTCCGCTGATCGCGCCATTCGGCGAAGCGCTCCATACGCTGCTTCGCCAGATCGCGAAGGGTCGCCTCGAGCGGCGACCAGTTTTTCTCTTGATCGGGCGTCAGTTCAAGGCCGGCTTTGAGCGCGGCGATGCGCGCATCAGTGAAGGCTTTGGCGTTCTCGGCGAAATATTGGGACTGATGTTCAGCCTGGTCGCCCGGGGCGGCGAAGGCGCCGCCGGCGAGGGGAGAAAGGCTGAAGGCGGCGAGGGTAGAGACGGCGAGGATCAACTTCTTCATGGCGTGCCCCAAATAGCTTGCTCCCCCGCCGCTAAACTATTGAGTGGCCCCTAGATTAGGTCAAGTAACGTCGTCGTCATACCGCGCCGGCGTAGGTTAAAAATTCGCAACGTTTCAGGATCGCGCGTTAAAGCTCCGCGTTAAGGGTCGAAGCCCTCGAAGATCATCTGGTCCGCCCAGATCGCCGCGCGCGTGCGATCATCTTCCGATCGCACCGTCCATGTCATGACCGGCATGCCTATCCCGGTGCGGCAGAGTTCGGGGGTCGCGTGCGGCAGATCGCCGACATGCCAGGACAGGAAATCCGGCCGGACGGCCGAAAAATCGCTCAAGGTCGCGAGTTCGATTCGCCGCTTCGGCGTCAGTTCGGGCCATTCGCGGGCGTCGTAGCGCGCCTGCGCCACGAGGCCGATCGGGCGGTCGAGCCCTTGGGCGCGAAGGAATGCGAGCACCGCGGGATCGAAGCTCTTCACCGCGGCTGGGCCTGCATAGCCGGCGAGGATTGTGAGCGCGCGTGCGGCGAGTCGCTCATCGCCGTCAAAGCCGCTCTTGATCTCGATGATGAGGGGCGTCTTTCCGGCTAGTTCTTCGAGAAAGGTCGAAAGGCGCGGAATGGTCTCGTCGCAAGCCCTGAAGGCGACGGCGGCGAGTTCGTCCGCCGAATAATGATCGAGGCGCCCCTTCGCATGGGTCAGGCGGTCCAGCGTGAAATCATGAAACACAACCGCTTCGCCGTCGCCAGTGAGCTGGATGTCGCATTCTATTGAGAAGCGTCCGGCGATGGCGGCTTTGGCCGCCGCGCGCGTGTTCTCGACGATGCCGCGCGTCTTGTCATGGAGGCCGCGATGGGCGATCGGCCGCGCCGTCAGCCAGCCCGGCGCATTCGCGCGGCTTTTCGCGGACGCGCGTCTCACGTTAAGGCGCGATCTCGAACATCGCTTCCACCTCGACGCAGGCTTCCAGCGGCAATTCGGCGACGCCGACGGTCGAGCGCGCATGGCGGCCGGCTTCGCCCAGAATCTCTACGATAAAATCCGAGGCGCCGTTCATGATCGCGGGCAGGGCGGAAAAACCGGACGCAGCATTGATGAAGCCGCCGAGTCGGACGCAACGCCGGATTTTATCAAGATCGCCGACCGCCGCCTTCGCCTGAGCCAGAACATTGATGACCGCGAGCCGCGCGGCCTCCTTGCCGCCTTCGATCGAAACGGCGCCGCCGATCTTGCCGGCGTGGGCCGGATCGAGCTTGCCATCGGCACCAAAGGGGAGTTGGCCAGAAATGACGAGCAGCGAACCAGCGATGACGAAGGGAACATAATTGGCGACCGGCGCGGCCGGGGAGGGCAGCGTAACGCCAAGGGCCGTCAGTCTCGCTTCTGTCTTGCTCATCGTTGAGATCTCATGTTGATGTTTCTCTTGCGGTCTGCTGGCCGGGCGCGTTCGTCGCGACGCGCCTACCAATAGCAGCCGTTTTCTATTTTCTCGACCGTCTGCGGCGTCTCGGTTTCGTCTGGCCGGATCCAATCCTTATTGATAAAGGCCTGGAATTCCGCGCTGTCCTTCCAGCGGCCGCCGTAAACGCCGAACAGAAACTGGGTCGTGCCGCCAAGGTGAACGCCGATCCTGCCGCGCGCTTTTGCATGCGTCGCGAGGGCGAGCGAGAAGGCGCCGGCGCCGATCAGCGCGACATCGTAGTCCTGCGCGTCCATCTGGCCCTTGAGATCGTCGAGGGCGGCGACCCAATCCTTGTGAACCGGCGTCACGAGTCCAGCGCTCAGCGGAGTGCGGACGGTGTGTAGCGTGAACTCCGGCAATATGCGCGGATCTTTCCAGATCAGCGTTCGCCGCGCGTATTGCCGCCTGATCGAATTCGTAAAGGGCGAAACGACGAGAACGCGCTTGCCCTCCAGCGCGGATGTCCACGGCTCAGGCGAATAAAAGGCGTCGAGACTGATCCTTGGCGTCAGTGCGGCGTTCGGTGCGAAGCGATTGAATATCGTCAGTGCCTTCGGCAAATTCCACGAACATAGAATGTCCATTTCTTTGACGGAATCGCGGAAAATCGCTCCGAACCGATCGAATAATTCGTCGTCCGGCGGGAATACGCCGGCGTTGAGGTAAAGTAATTCGGCGACATAACGCGAATAGGGCGTCTTTTTGCCGGGCGGCTGCTCCGCCCGTTTCAAGAAATGTAGCAAGCCCTTGAGTTCGGAGTGTCCCATCTTCCCCGCTGCGAGGGGCCGCGCCGAATGAACCGCCTCGGACAGGATCGGGCCGGCCTCGACGAGAGGGCGCCGCGCCTCGCCAAGGCTCTGTGCGCGCCAGATGGCTTTTCGCGTTCGCCAGACGACGGTTTGAACGGCCCGCGACTTTCTCATCAAGTCTCTGGCGGCGACTGACAGCTCGTAAAGCATAGGCTTCCCCAGGGGCGCATAATGTCGCAGGCATTCTTCCGGCTCAGGCTAAAATGCGGCTCGGCCCGTCCCACCGTTCCAGCGAGAACGCCCGGGAAAGCCTCGGAACGCCAAGGCGCCGCTTACGCTATAGAATGCAATTTATCGGTGGAAATCCTGAGCAGAGTTTCAATTCTAGCACACTGATTTCTGCGTGTGTCTGCTCCGCTTCCGGTCCAGGTTTCGACCCGCGCCGTCACGCGTTGCGCCCTGGCGCGGCCTGAGAAGGACCGCCCCATCGCAGCCGGCCGAAAAGCGCGGTCTGCGCCTTGCGGGTTGCCAGCGCCCTCCGTTGACTTTAGGTTCGGCTAGTCTGGCAGGATTCGTTTCCGGGGGGACTCGTTCAGCCGCCGTCCTGACGCTCAAGGATCAACGAACATGTCTCAATCGCATGCACGCCTCCTGATCTCTGGCGCCGTTGTTTGCCTTTTCGCCCTCGCCGCCCGCAGCGGGGCCGATGCGCGCGAGGATGCGCCGCAGGTCAAGCCGGATCAGGTCAAGATGGATCAGCTGAAGGCCATTCCGGGCGAGGCGATCGAGTTGACTCCGCATCGCGCCATCTATGAGCTGACGCTTTCGAAATCGGTCGGCAGCAAGAGTCCGACCGCAGCGCATGGCCGCATCGCCTTCGATTTCGGTGGTTCGCCATGCCAGGGCTATGTGCAGAATTTTCGGCAGTTGACGGAACTGCAGCCGGCGGAAGGCCCGACCCGCGTATCGGACATGCACTCAGCGACATTTGAAGATTCGGACGGCAAAAGTTTCGATTTCAAGATGCAGACGAAAGTCGACAATGAGGCCGGCGAGTCGATCGACGGCAAGGCCGTGAAGGCCGGCAATGGTCCCTTGCTCGTCAGTCTCGACAAGCCGAAACGAAGCCAATTGGACCTTGGCGACGACGTCGTCTTCCCAACTGAACACCTGAAGCGCATTATTGCGGCGGCCGAAGCCGGCCAGAATCTGATCGAGGTCAAGGTCTTCGACGGATCGGACACCGGCGACAAGCTTTATGAGACGACGACCTATATAGGCCGCCCGACGACAGCGCCCGTTCCGGAAAAGGCGGCGCAAGTCCCTGAACTCGCCAAGATGGAGCGCTGGCCGGTCTCGATCAGCTATTTCGAAGCCGGGAAAAAGGACGAGAGTCCAAGCTACGTCCTGTCCTTCGATCTGTACCAGAACGGCATTTCCCGCGCACTGAAGCTTGATTACGGCGATTTTGTTCTCTCCGGCGAGCTGTCGAGCCTCGAGATCCTGAACGAACCCGCCTGCTCCAAATAATTCTTGTCCGTCATTTTGGCTTTTGCCCCGCATGAGATAATCCCTCTCATGCGTCGTCGGCGCGCGGGCGCCGCCCGCGGAAGTCCGCCGGTCAGGATCGTTCGCGTCCGAGCGGAGCAGGGGTCATGCGCATTCTGGTCACCAACGACGATGGCGTTCACGCGCCGGGCCTCGCCGTCCTGGAGCGGATCGCGCGCAGTTTGTCGGACGACGTCTATGTCGTCGCGCCCGAAACGGACCAGTCTGGCGTCGCGCATTCGCTCTCGCTCAACGATCCCTTGCGAATGCGCAAAATTTCCGAACGCCGCTACGCCCTAAAGGGCACGCCCACCGATTGCGTCATCATGGGGGTGCGCCGCATCCTCGACGCCGCCAAGCCCGACGTCGTTCTCTCCGGGGTCAATTCAGGGCAGAACGTCGCCGAAGACGTCATTTACTCCGGCACGGTCGCCGGCGCGCTGGAGGGAACCATATTGGGCATTCCCTCGATCGCGCTGTCGCAGGCCTACGGCCGGCGGACGACCCGCGAGGAGGCCTTCTGGAGCTGCGCCGAGGTCCATGCGCCGGCGCTGATCGACAAGATCCTCGCCGAAGGCATCGCGCCCAATATCGTCATCAACGTCAATTTTCCCGATTGCCCGCCCGACGAGGTGCAGGGCGTCGCCGTGACGGTGCAGGGCCGGCGCGGCTACATCGTCAAGATCGACGCGCGGGCCGACGGGCGCGGCAATCCCTATTACTGGATCGCCTTCGATCGTCCGCTGTCGCCGCCAGGGCAAGGCACCGACCTTGAGGCGCTGGCGCAAAACCGCATCTCGGTTACGCCGCTCCGCCTTGACCTCACCGACACGCCGACCTTGACGCGCTATGCGCAGGCGCTGCGCTGAGCTAGCCTTGAAGCCATGTCGCCAATGATGCCGCCGACAACGCCGCAATTCGACCCGACGTCCGGCGAATCCGACGCGATGGCGCAGGCGAAGGCGGCTTTCCTCCTGATCATGCGCGCGCGCGGCATTCAGGACGTCAACGTGCTGCGCGCGCTCGAAACGGTGCCGCGCGAAATTTTCGTGCCGCACCGCTACCAGGATCTGGCGCGCCGGCATCTGGCGCTGCCGCTGCGCTGCGGCCAGACGCTGCCCGAGCCCTTTCTCGCCGCGCGGATGATCGAGGCGCTGGAGCTCGCGGCGCATCATCGCGTGCTCGAAATCGGCGCGGGTTCGGGCTACGCGACTGCGCTCATCGCGCGCATCGCCCGCGAGGTGGTCTCGATTGAGCGCTTTCAGAGCCTCGCCATCGAGGCCGCCGCGCGGCTGGCGCGGCTGGGATTTGACCGCGCCAGCGTCGCCTGGGGCGATGGCCTGGCGATTCCGCCGGAGGCGGGGCCGTTCGATCGCATCATCGTGCAGGGCGCGCTCTTGGAGGCGCCCGGAAGTCTCGTCGCGCTGCTTGGGCCCGGCGGCGTCCTCGTCATGGCGCGCCCCGATCCGGGCGATCCGCGCCGCCAGCATGTCGTGCGGCTGACGCGCGACGGCGCCGGCGGTCTCAACGCCATCGTGGTGTGCCCTTGCCGGCTGCAGCCGATCCTGCCCGGCGCCTCGCGCTGCTTGTGAGGCGCTGATCCGGCGTCATCGCCGCGCATCCCGAGTAGATCGTTCTGCTATTAAGGATTTGAAGGATCAGATAAAACTAACCTTAACTAATTGTTAAGCAGACCTAAGGTGCATCATCATATTTTCACTTTCCCGTTCATAATAAACTCTCCCTTAACCCACAGCGCCTTTAATGCCGGCTCAGCTACTGCGTTGGTGGGTTGCGTCATGAGTCACATCATTCCGATTTTTTGCTCACGCGTCGCGTTTCGGCTCACCCTGATCGGCGCGTCGGCGGGCTTGCTCGCGGGCTGCGCGGGATCCGAGCGGATGGCCGACCCTTTCAGCAATCCATTCCAGGCGGCGCAGACCGATCCGTCGCCGACGTCGAGCATCAATCCGTCGGCGCCGGTGACGCCGGTGCAATCGCGGCCCCTGAGCCCCCCCGCAGCGGCGGCTCCGAGGCCCGCCGCGGCGGCAGCGTCCGCCCGCACCGCGCAGGGTCCGGCGGGGTGGTCCGCCGTGGGCGGCACGCCGATTTCGGTGGCGCAGGGCGAAAACGCCGAAATTATTTCAAGGCGCTATGGCGTTCCGACCGACGCGCTGCTGAAGGCCAACGGCCTCGCCTCGGCGGCGCAAGTGCAGCCCGGCGCGCGGGTGGTCATTCCCGTTTATAACGCCGTCGGCGCGGCCCCGGCCAAGGCGGCGCAGGCGACAGTGGCGCCCACCCGCACAGCCGCCGAGGCGCATGCTGAAAAGATCAAGCTTTTGAAGGGTGGCGTGGGCGCCGTACCGGCGACCGAAACCGCGAAAGCCGAAAAGGCGCAGCCGCAGGTCGCGGCGAAAGCGCCAGCAGCGCCGCAGAGGCTCGCTGTGCAGGTTCCTGCGATAACGCCCATCCCCGGCAGGAACGACCCCGCCGCCGCTGCGCCCCCGAAGACAGCAATCTTGACGCAGCCAAAAGGCGCCGCGCCGCAAAGCCCCGCGCCGCAGGCTGAAAAGCCAGCGCCCGAGGAAGATGCAAACGCGGCCGATGGCGCGAAATCCGGCGGCGCCAATCCCGAATTCCGCTGGCCCGCCCGCGGGCGCATCATCGTCGCCTTCAAGGCTGGCGGCAACGACGGCATCAATATCTCCCTGCCCGAGGGGACCTCGGTCAAGGCGGCGGAAAGCGGCGTCGTCGCCTATGCCGGCAGCGAATTGAAAGGCTACGGCAATCTGATTCTGATTCGCCACCCGAACGGCTTCGTGTCCGCCTACGCCAACAATAGCGATATCGAGGTCAAGCGCGGCGAAACGGTGAAGCGCGGCCAGGTCATCGCGAAATCTGGCCAAAGCGGCAATGTCAACTCGCCGCAGTTGCATTTCGAACTGCGCAAGGGCGCGACGCCGGTGGATCCGACGCTCTATCTCGCCGGGCTCTGACCGGGGCTGCGCTACAGGCGCGCTGCGAAGACAAGATAAAACAATATCTCGGCGACCTGCTGGACGGCGCCCGCGACGTCGCCGGTTTGGCCGCCGATCTGGCGCCGGGCGAGCGCGCTGAGCGCAATCCCCGCTCCGACGCAGGCGCCAAAGGCGATGACGGGCTTCGCCAGCCCGGAGCCTACAAGTAAGGGTGCGGCGGTAAAAACCGCGCAAACGCAGGCCGCTGTAAAAAGCGCGCGCCGGCCCGGGCGCGCAGCCGCAAACCCCGCGCCCTCCGCCCGCGCCGGGGGCAAGAGAACCAGCGGAATTAACGCTGCTCCACGCGAGGCGGCCGCCGCGCCGACGAGGACCGCGCCCGCGAGCGTGAGACTTTGCGCGCCGATCAGCGCCAGCGCGGCGATTCGCAGGTAAAGCGCCATCGCGAGAGCCAGCGCGCCGAACGCGCCGATCCGGCTGTCCTTCATGATTTCGAGCTTGCGCGCAGTCGTCGCGCCGCCGCCGAAACCGTCGGCGCAATCGGCGAGGCCATCCTCATGCAGCGCCCCGGTCAGCGCGATGAGAACCGCGATGGCGAGCGGAGCGGCGAGGAGCGGCGGAAGCCCGAGCGCGGCGGCGGCGAAAAGCGCGCAGGCGGCGACGGCGCCGAGAATTGCGCCGACTAGCGGGAGCGCGCCGGCCGCACGCGCAAATCCCTCAAAGCTATGCGGCCCGGTTTCGAGTGGCGGAGCCGGAACGGGCAGGCGCGTCGCAAAACGCAGGCAGGTCAGAAAATCGATAAGGAGCGATGAGCCGGGGCGCATCGCTCCTCATCCGTTATCGCTGGGCTCTTGTCGAGCCTTGCCGCAAGGGGCCTCTCAATGATCTCGCCCATGATCGCGAGCTGGGATCGGTTCTGAGGTTTGCCTTAGCGCTTCTCGGGGACCGTTTCGCGCTGGCAGACCCAGCCGCGCGCCTGGCTCGTCGGGGTTCCGGTCACGCCGCTATAGCAATAGATGCGGTTCGGTGATTCGGCCGTCGAGACGGTCGTGGCCACGGCGCCAGCCTTTTCGTTGCTGGAGTCGACCGGGGCGATCGGGCTCGCATGGGCGCCGCTGATGAGCGCGGCCGCGCCGATGAGGCCGGCCGCGAGAGTGTTGAAGGTTGAGGTCATGTTATGTATCTCCGGTTCATATCGAATTCCCTGAACCGCTTCCTCCCTAACGAAACGATTTAAGCTTTCATGAGCGTAATATACTCTCCAATGTATCGCACTGCAACATGGCAGTTAGGAGACAAGTTGCCGCGCCTCAACTACAAATTTTTTTTAGCATAACCCTCAAATATCTTTGATATGCGTCAAAATGGAGCAATTCTAGCTATCTATCGATCTATGTTGTTTCTCTATCGCACTGCACACATTCGCGTTACCTAAGCGCATCGACAGCGCTCCAAAATGCTCTAAGAACGATCCGACAACCCTTGTTTTTCCGGCCGATCCCAATGGCGCCATGCCCGCAACAGCCTCGCCTTTCGATTCGATCCGCGATCTGATCGCCCTCATGCCGCCGGCGTCCGAGGGGGCGCTGGCCGCGGTTTCCGCGCGCGAGATCCAGCTCACCAAACCGCAAGGCTCGCTCGGGCGGCTGGAGGAGATCGTCGCCTTTCTCGCCGCGTGGCAGGGCAAGGCCGAGCCTACGCTTGATCGTCCGCTGGTCACGATTTTCGCCGGCAATCACGGCGTCGCAGCCAAAGGGGTCTCAGCTTTTCCGGCCTCGGTGACCCGCGCCATGATGGAGAATTTCTCCGCCGGCGGCGCCGCGATCAACCAGATTTGCGCGGCCTATGGCGTCGGACTGAAGGTCTTCGACCTCGCCCTCGACATTCCGACAAAGGACATCACCGAAGCGCCGGCCATGGAGGCGGCGGCGGCGGCCGCGACCTTCGCCTTCGGCATGGAGGCCATCGCTGGCGGCGTCGATCTCCTCTGCGTTGGAGAGATGGGGATCGCCAACACCACTGTCGCCGCGGCTATTTACCACGGGCTATACGGCGGCGCGGCTGAGGACTGGGTCGGGCGCGGCACGGGGGTCGACGAGGCAGGCCTCGAGCGCAAGATCGCGGCGGTCGAGGCGGCGGTCGCGCTGCATCGCCCCTTCCTTGACGATCCGCTGGAGCTGATGCGCCGGCTCGGCGGGCGCGAGATCGCGGCGATGGCGGGCGCGATCGTCGCGGCGCGCATGCAGAACATCCCGGTCATCCTCGACGGCTATGTCAGTTGCGCGGCCGCGGCGATCCTCCACGCGATCGACCCACGCGCGCTCGATCATTGCCTCGCGGGCCATGTATCGGCGGAGGGCGCGCACGCCGAGGTGCTGCGCCGTCTCGGCAAGAAGCCGCTGCTCGATCTGGACTTGAGGCTCGGCGAAGGATCGGGCGCGGCGCTCGCCGTCGGGATCCTGAAGGCGGCGCTCGCCTGCCATACTGGCATGGCGACTTTTGAGCAGGCCCAGGTCGCCGGAAAGGCGGAGGGGTAGCCGTTACTTCCCCTCAATCAGCTGGCGTGCGTCCTCGCGCAGCGCCGCGCGGGAGGCGTCGCGCAAATAGAGCATATGCCCGCCGCCATAGACCTTGAGCCGCACCCGCGCCGCGTCGCCCATCGGCGGGATCTGGTCGATCAACAACTTCGAGGCGAAATAGGGCGTCACCTGATCGCTGAGCCCATGCGCCACGAGCACGCGAAACCGAGGATCGAGCGCCAGCGCCTGTTTTAGATCGCTCAAGGCCTGCGTTTTGCTCTTGCCGCCGTCCCAGTCCCACTGATGACTCACGGCCTCGTTGAGGATTTCATAACGCGCGTCGACCGGCCAGCCGAGCCGGCCCGCGGTGACATCGGCCATGGCGCTGGCGAGCGGCGTCTTGACCGCATCCAGCACGGGATCAGAATATTCGCTCGAGGCCGCGTGGGGCGATGGATCGAAGCCGGTGACGCCGGCATCGTAGAGGCTCGAAACCTTGCCCTCGGCCCGGTCGCGCTCGCGAGCGAAGCTCGCGGGGTCGATGCGTCCACCGAGCCCGCGCACAAACGCCGGATCAAGGCCGGTATAGCGCGCCACAGCCTCGCTGATGCGCTCCAGCGCCGCCGGATCGCGCTCGCCGCGCAGCAGGTCGGTCAGATACGGGCCGGCGGCATAGGCCTCGACGTCGGCAAGCTTGTCGCGAGCGTCCGCCCCCTCAAGGCCCCGAGCGGCGGCGGCCTGCGAGGGCAGACGCGTGGCGAAGGTCAAAGGGTTGTTGGCGCCCTCGAACCAGCTGAAGTCGATGACCGGCGAGATCATCACGATGCCGCTGACGCCGACGCCCTCTTGATCCTGCAGCCGCCGCGCGAGTTTCGGCGCGCGAAAGCCGCCATAGCTTTCGCCGACGATGAATTTCGGGCTCTCAAGCCGTTTGTTCTCGGCCAGCCATTTGCGGATCACGACCGCGAGCGCCTCGATATCGCCGTCGACCGAATAGAAATGGCGGCGCGGGCCGTCGCCCTTGGCGAGAATGCGGCTATAGCCCGTTCCGGGCGGATCGATGAAGACGAGGTCGGTGAAATCGAGCCAGGTCTCGGCGTTATCGATCGGGATCGCAGGCGCCGACGGCGAATAGGGCGGCGAACCGAAGTTCAGCCGCCACGGGCCCATCGCGCCGAGATTGAGCCAGGCAGAGGCCGCGCCCGGGCCGCCGTTGACGACAAAGGAGATCGGACGCGTCGCCGGATCGGCGCCGTCGAGAAGGAAGGCGACGTAAGCGACGTCGGCCTGCGGCTCACCGCTCTGCGCATCGCTGAGAGGAATGGCGCCGGCGATCGCGTGGAAATGCAGGCTGCGTCCAGGCAGATCCACCTCATGCGAGGTGGTGACAGGTGCGGGCAGGGGATGAGGCGGCGTGGTCGCTCCGGACGGCGCGCGCTCGGCGCCGGCGCTTTGTTGCGGCGGCGTCTGCGGCGGGGCCTCGTCCGAGTGGGCGGCAGATGCCGCGGCGCTAAAGGCGAACAGCGCCGCGGCCAGCGCGATTGCCAGCGCCCGCTTATCCACGGAGGTCCAGCCCGCCGCTGGCTTGCGGCGCGACGAAGGTTTTCAAGAGATCAGAGTCAAAGGGCATCGCGCTGCTTCCGACCGCAACTTGCATCGCAAATTGCCTGGCGCAATCACGCCGCCCCGCATTCTCGCCTTTCCGCGCCCGTTGCGCAAATATCCTCGCGCGAAGTCGACCCGACTTCGCGCCCGCGGCTGACCTGTCCGATGAGTGAGCCGCGCCCGCCCGCCTGAGCTGGGAGCGTCACGCCGCCGAATGCGCCTCGCGCCGGGCGCGGCGCCGCATTCTTGCGGCGTTGAGATCGGCATCGGGGTTGACGCTCTGCGCGATCACGCGTCCGGGCGGAAAAATCACGATGACCTCGGCGCCTTCGCCGAGCTTCGACTTCAGAGTGAAGGTTCCGCCATGCAGTTCGACGAGGCCCTTGACGATCGGAAGGCCAAGCCCCGAGCCCTCGTCGGCGTTTTTCTGGGCTAGCGCGCCGCGGCCGAACGCGGACATGACGATTGGGATTTCCTCTTCGGGAATGCCGGATCCCGTATCGCGCAGGGCGAAATATTGACCGCCGCTCGTCGTCCATCCGATCCTGATCCTGATGGAGCCGCCCGGCGGCGTGAATTTGATGGCGTTCGAGAGCAGGTTCAAGACCACCTGACGCACGGCGCGCTCATCGGCCCAGAGGCGCGGCAGATTGGGCTCGATCGCCTCCTCTATCGTCAGATTGCGTTTCTTTGCGCGCAGGGTCAGAAGGTGGCGGCAATCCTCGACGAGATGGTCGAGCGCGATCGCTTCCTCCTTCAGCTCGAATCGGCCCGCCTCGATGCGCGACAGATCGAGGATCTCGTTGATCAGCGTCAGAAGGTGACTGCCGCTGGCGTGAATGTCGCTCGAATATTCCTTGTAGGATGCAACGATATGGGCGCCGAATAATTCGCCCTTCATGACTTCCGAAAAGCCGAGAATGGCGTTGAGAGGCGTGCGCAGCTCGTGGCTCATCGTAGCGAGAAAACGGGACTTGGCGAGATTGGCCTCTTCGGCGCGCCGCCGCGCCAGATCGCTGTTCGCTTTGGACTGTTCGAGTTCGGCGATGAGCTCGTCTTTTTCGTCCCGGAACGACAGCGCTTCGAGAGCGGCCCTGTGCAGTTTGCGGGCGAGCAAAAAAAAGTAGAGCTGCCCGCCGCAAGCGAGCGCGATCAGCGGCAGGATGCCGTCGCCGACGCCCGCCTCGCGCAGGAATGTGAGGATCGTCAGGACGAGCGGCGCCATCGCGCCGAACGCCGCGGCCGGGATGCACGGGATGATCGCGGCGTTCATGGCCGCGACCAGAAGAGCCATGACTACCGCGGCGGCCAGAGCCGCCGGCTCCCCGGACTGGCCGACGAGTTCGACGAGGACCGCGAAGACGCCGCCCTGGACGGTCTCCGCGACGATAAGATCGCGGCGCCAGCGGCGCGCCTCTGCGACCGTGGCTGGCGCGTGCGAAAATCTTCGGGAGATCAACTCCGTCAGGGCCAGCGCC
>Ga0181532_10001025_pt1 | contig 27823 bp, 26 predicted proteins | sample PEATcosm2014_Bin_33_FD_119768 | JGI IMG/M metagenome (GOLD analysis project Ga0181532, IMG submission 119768) | Peatland microbial communities from MTU Mesocosm Facility, Houghton, MI, USA - PEATcosm2014_Bin11_30_metaG | ecosystem: Environmental > Terrestrial > Soil > Wetlands > Peat | place...
GACGCTCCCGTCGGCGTGACCGATCCAGAAACGCAATAGATCCTCTGGCACTCGTTGCTTGCGAAGATGAGTCACACGGTATCTCCGAAAGGCATGGAAGCCGCACTTCTCGCGGCCCATCTCTCCCAAGATCCTGTGTAGGCTCCTACGCAACACGTTTGAGCGAGCCAGCGGTGTTCCCACTGCACTTCTGAAGACGAACCCAGTACAACGTCCGTTTAGATGATTGTGCAGCAACTCGGTCAGTGAATGATGGATGTCCACGTCGCGGAGCCCAGCCGCCGTTTTTGGGGAGTACAGCTTGCCGTTCCACATGCTGTGGCGGACACGGATCACAGAGCCTTCGATGTCCTCTATCTGGAGAGCAAAGGCTTCCTCGATCCGAAGACCTGTCCCAGCCAGCAAGGCATAGAGGACTTGATACTGTCCCTCAGCCTTCGAGACGATCGTGCTGATCTCCTCGGTCGAGAAAGTAGGAGTCCTCTGGTCCTTGACCTCTGGCAGATCCATGAAGTCATGATTCCACTTCACTGGATAGATCGCCTCCCCCTTATCGTTGACCGCTGATGCCACAACCATCTTCACAACCTGGACGTAGTTGCTGATCGTCTTCGCGGAGAAACGCGGCTTATTCTTCTTCACTTCGGAGGCCATCTTCGCAATGAGTTCCTTCACGGCGAGGTTGTTCACCGATGTAAGGGGCATTTCCCCGATCTGTGCGTTGATGTAAGAGAGATAGGTCGCCCACGCATCTGCGGTACGCGGCTTGATTGGCCTCCGCTTCCGTGTTTGCACTGCCTTGAACCATCTCTCAGCTTGTTCCTTGAACGTAGTTCCGAGGTTCGCCGCTTCCGCTTCGCGGAAGACCTCCTCGGAGTTTGCTCCGAACTCAGCGATGATCTCTTTCAATCGTCGCTTCTGCTCGAATTTGTTGAGGCTCCCCGGCCCGTGCACAGGGCAGATGCGGACGCTCTTATAGACGCGTTTTGCCTTCCCTGGAACGTCCAACCAAAACCGGGCATAGAATGCGTTTCGTTTCCTCTCGATTCGACCGTTCTGACCAGACCTGCGAGACATGTATTTCCTCCGTCTCTGGTCTGGTATCGCGGTAAGAACCTTAGTATCACTGGCAGGAAATTGCAACAGGCCGGAATTCGAACCCACGACTGGAATGAAAGGCTGTGGTGTGCAGACCGATCCGGTCACCGCGAGGAGTGATGCGGCGGACGGGACAACCACGCTGGGTGTCTGTATCGAACCGGAAATGTGGAGGCACTGTTCCAAGCGGTGTTTCCTTCGAGACTTGGGTCGGTTTTGCCATAAGGCGACTACCTAGTCATCTTTGTGATTAATACCGCATGAAACCTCAATTTGGCAGTAGGGGACAGTCCGCCGATCGACAGATGAGGGAACAACTTCCCATCGCTGAATTACCCTTTTTCCCGCCACTGCCTTCAATGCGGTACTCGGTACCAGCCTGCGTAAAATCACCGCCGATACCGCGAGAGTGTCGACGCCAGCCAGCCGGAGCCCTCCAAGATCGCCAAGACCCGAGCCTTTGACTCCGCGATCTGCTCCTTGGTGAGTTTGTCGATGGGATCGACATCACTGGCGGACTTCAATACGCACGATCCGTGGTTGGTGCTTAGTCCATGGCCGCCGCCCCAATCGGGTCCGAACTTCATTTTCCGGGGTGGCCAAGTTGGCTTGCAGTCACATTCGTGGTCGTCATAGGGCTCGTTGCACATATCGCAGGGGTCATCGGAATCATCGACCACTGTCTTCGGAAGTTCGAATCCCACACCCGCGAGAAAGTCGTCCATAGTCATCTTTTACTTAGTCTCCCCGAAGAAACTGTCGTAATACATATCGAAGCGGCCCTCGTCTTTGTGTTTAATACCGTATGGAGCCACAGTATGACAGCAAGGGGACACGACATCGCGGTAAGAGCAGGACGCCACCACATCAGCATCTTTTTCGGCCCATTTCGCAGTATTAATTGATATGAAAAACGAACAGATTGCGGCCCTGTTCGGACAACTCACCGGATGGGAAAACGAGCACGCTACCTGTGACCTTCTTAGGACGTATGGCTGGAAGTCTGAAAACGAGTGGACGGAGTTTGTTGGCAAATGCTTTTAACGTACAACGATGTTTCCCCCCTGCAAGGACAAGACTGGCATATTCTCGAATTCCGGAGTCAACGAACAATTGAGCCCACACTCCGCCGACTTGGGCGAGCTCTCCCCAGCATTTGCCGCGATCATGCCATTGAAATTTTCGTCCCAATTACGAAGCGTGACTTAGACCTATTCCAACTGAGCACAGAAGTTTATGCCTTCGCTCGCAGCACCAGTTTCTCCGCCCTATTCCGCCTCAAAAGCGTGACAGGCATTGTGGGTCTGATGACTGTCGGCGATAGCGGCCGTGCATCGCAGGTGTTGACGTGGCCCAACGAAGACGTGCAGACGATCATCGCGACAGCCGAAGAGGAGCACCGCAAGCGTGCACTGGGCATCGAGGTCGGCAGCTTTGTCAGGGTTTTGAATGGCGAGACCCGCGATTACTGTGGCGTCGTTGAGATCATCGGCGATGGTAGGGCTGTGGTCAGGATCACGCTCCGCACCAAGTCAATCCTGCTCGAAACGCCGATCCGCAATTTGCTCAACCTCGGGGGGGTCCCCCCGGAACGACGAGTCTATTACTACGGCCCGCTCGTGGATCAGCTTGTCAAGGACCACCCGGAGGAAGGCCCCAAGCTTATTGAGGAGGACTTACATCTTGGTGAACCTACGCCTCAGATTGAGGTGCTGGATGAACCGTTACTAGAACAGGAACCCAAGAAGCATTTACGCCAGCGTACCGTCACGGCTTTAGTGAAGCGGCTTGTCCTGTTGGAAAAGAGAACGAATCCTTTGGAGATCGCCAAGATCGTTGTGGCGGCTTTGAAGAAGGGGGAGATCAAGGCTCCGAGGAATTTGTTCATTGTCTACTGCATCATCAAAGACCACCTCATGCGGGAACATTTCCGCAAGCTTGATCCGAACATAAGAAATTACCGCGAGGTGATTCACAAATACGGGAAGGAATTCAAATTTTCGGCCCAGCAGATCGCGGCTCTTGATCCCACGCTTAAAATCCCCGTGCAAACCTATTAACGGGATACCAAAACCGCCGGCGGCACCGTCTTACGGGATTCTGCACACCGCGTCACTATTTCTTTGCTTCCTCGGTGAAATCGATAACGATGCAGTCTTCAAGAACGCGACGGGCGAACTCGATGCCGAAGCGATCCTGACATTCCTTGAGCGTGATGCTCGCAATCAGTACGGCCGTACCTCGCTCCTCGTAAAACGCGTTCAACAGATCATGAATGTGACCCAGTTGTTCGTCGGTCGGTTGAACCTTGTCGATTTCGTCCATAACGAGGTAAGGCTGCTCCCCGTTTCGTTTGATCTGCTTGACCAGATCGGGAGTGATGATTGGAACTGGTGAGGAATTGCGGCCCTTCCGATTCGTGCTGTAGTTGTGGTACTGCTCGACATACTTCCGGGCTGAAATCTTGACGACCGGGAAACGGCCGCTGTGCCAACCCGGCTTTTTGATTGTCAGTTCCATGCGGTGGTTCGCAGCACGTCTACATGCGTCCCGGAACAGGGCGTAAGCAATGTACGTTTTTCCCAGCCCGGGTTGCCCAGTGAGGAAGTAGGAATGTTCTGGATTCTCGTTAATCCGTTTGTAGATGCGTTCCTGTGCTGCGACTGGAAGCAGATGATTCGGGCTGTTCGACACCTGCAAGGGAAGATTGGCATCAAAATAGCGGCGGCTGATGTACGGGAACCAGTTCGTGATGAACGTGATGCCGACGTGGTCCCGCCTCTCACAAGTCTTGCACCTAGACATCATGGTGCCTTCTCGGAACGGGTTTTTTACCTCAGTCTCACCCGCTCCCTTACAGTCTGGGCATTGTTTCTGTCGATTCTCACAAAGCTGGAGGTAGTACGCGAACTGATCGCCAGTCCAATTTGAATACATGATTGAAGGGTAGTTCGATTGTCGCCACGGCTTCTTATTGCTCATTTGCTTTATCCTTGCGTCTTTGCGAGCCGCATCTGAAGCGGATCCTGATGTGGTAGTCCCCGGCTCCAACTCAAGGGTTTTTACGTTGCCGACCTCGGGTTGGTCCTCGCTGGTGGCTCGGACACAGTGATCTGGATGAGTAATACTGGAAATTGACGGACTTTGAAATTTGGAGAACAACTTTTCGGGCGAGCACCGGTGCCGCCCCTGCACAAGAAGAGTCTCCCGCCTTTACTGCGTCTCACGCCGGCTCTTACGCTCCGCGTCTTGGCTTTCACCTTCTTTACATCCTTAACAATCCCTCTTCTGGTTTTGACTTATATATATAAGCTGGCAAGGCAAGCACTGCTGGTACCCCAAGCACCCCATCCGATGGAGCGCCAAAACCAATAATCTCGGTTTCTAGGAAAATCCAGTATTAAGCAACAGCAGCGGCATAAAAGTGTCGTGGGAGGTATGGTTCCTGTCGTTTCGAAGGGTTCCCAGCCTCCCGAAAAAACCTTCGGTATAGCCTTCAAAGCCTGCCCAGTTTTTTCCTGACTTTTACATAAATAGCGGGAGGTTCTGATGAATCAGAACCCAGTTGCATTACAACGCCCTCATTCTGGCTCTGCCGAGGCTGTCGAACAGCCGACTAACGGCAAGGCCGAAATTCTTGCCGCGGCTTACGGACTGTCAGCCAACGGCAAAACCCAGAACCCTGTGCTCGATGTTCCCGTGGCACAAAGCGACGTTTCTGAAAACGTCAAGCAGTATGTTGCTCAAACCTCACCCGTCCGTCATTCCGTGCCAAAGAACCCTGCACCGGAGCCGACGAAGCGTATATCCGCGAGCAAATATGCGGAGGCGAACAAGCAACGGACGAAGGAGCGTGGCTCGGCCAACGCCACTCGTTCGACCCAAACGTCGATTCCTGTGCAGTCCCCAAACAAGCTTTGGTGGGTTCGGACGCACCGCGATCCATCAATGATGGTTCGTGGTATTTCCATCCTGAAACTTGAAGGTGACACGGACGAGACCTATTTCCTTGCTCCCGATGTTGAGTTCCCCGACGAACTGGATCGCTTCATCGTTCCGGCAAACCTGACCCTATCCATCACCGCCGAAGGCACTCTTTTTTTCTGGCTCGCGAAGCAAACGAAGAAGTCCCCGAAGGACTCCGTTCGTCGCTGTCAGGAAGTGGCGAAAGAAAAATGGATTCAGGTCCGCTGGGACGCACAGGCAAAAGGTTACAGTTTCGAACCTGCACGCCAGTTGCATCGTGAGCCCGTGTGGCCCAACGAGTCGCTCGACGATTTGCTAGACAAAGCAATCGGCGATAAGTACATCGACCGTGCCAATCACGAAATCATCAACAAGCTTCTTTACCCCGATGACGAGGACTTCGGCGGTGAATAGGCTCCTCAACCGTTTTGACGAAATCTGGATGGTGGACACGGAGTTCGTCCCGTGCCCCGGCAATCCCCTGATTCCAGTCTGCCTTTCGGCAACGGAATACCGTTCCGGCAAAACAGTCGAGCTTTTCTTGGAACACGAAGGACAGCAGGCAAACAATCCGCTGTCCTTCGGACCCAACTCCCTTATCGCTTCTTATTCCGGTACGGCTGAGATGGCTTTCTTTTTGGCCATGGGTTGGCCGCTCCCGCAAAACTTCTTGGATCTCTGGGTCGAGCGTCGGAATTTGACTAACGGCCTAGTAGATGGACGTGGCACACCCATTGATACCAGTCTCGTCGCAACGTGCACCGACTACGGCATTCATGCGACCGCTGTAGAGCAGAAGGAGGCGATGATTGCTCGAATCCTGAAAGGGCACCCATTCCTCTCCGAAGAGCAGCGTCAAATCCAAGCCTACTGCTCCGATGACACCAAAATGCTATGCCGGATTGCGGAAGAGATGCTGCCACAAATCGACAATCTCGACGAAGCCTTGCATCGGGGACGCACGATCAAGGCCGTGGCCTGCATGGAATACAACGGTGTGCCTGTGTCCGAGGACCTGTTCTATCGGCTGAATCGCAACTTGCGAGGCATCAGGGCTCGCGTCGTCCGTAAGGTCGAAGACGAATACCAGTTCGGGGTGTATGTCTTCGACAAAATGGGCGATCCACATTTTTCTAACAAGAACTTTACTGCATTGGTTGAACGTCTCGGCTTGGCGGATGTATGGCCGGAGTGGACCTCTTTGGGTGCGGGAGCCGACGATCAAGATGTGCTGGAGCCGATGGCACAGCGGTATCCGGAGACAAATCTTGAGCACTTTCGCCAATTGAAAAAATTTCTCACTCAGGCTAAGAGTGAACTCAAATTTCCGGTGGGCAGGGATGGTCGCAATCGCAGTCAGCTAAGGCCGTTCTCAGCATCATCGTCTCGCAGCCAGCCACCAACGGCAGAAAACATTCCCAACGCTGCGAAGGCGTTGCGTTCGCTGTTGGCTCCCCACGAAGGCGAGGTATTGATGCATCGTGACTGGAGTAACGCCGAGTTCGGTATCACGGCAGCTTTGTCCGGTGATTCCCGCAAGTGGGATGTGTATCTGCACAAGGACGTTTATCTGGTCAAGGCAGCAGACTTTGGATTCTGCGGATACGACGCGACGAAGGAAACCCACCGTGAATTGCGAAACAAATTTAAGCCAGTTGTGCTTGCAGGACAGTACGGTCAAACCCCTAACGGAATGGCACTGATGCTTAACATAACGGTGCGTGAAGCAGAGGGGTTCATGGAGCGTGAACGCAAGTTGTACCCCCAGTACCGAGCTTGGCTGCGGGAAAATCTGGAAGAAACGACGTTCGATCGCCGTGTGAAAACAGTGTTCGGCTGGAACCTTCACATTGTGAAGGGTACAAATCCACGCACCGTGTTGAACCACCCGGCCCAAGGTAATTGTGCGGAAATCATGCGATATGCGGCCTGCTTGGCAACCGAGCGGAGCATCGATCTTGGTGCTTCAATGCACGACGCTTTCTTCTACACAGCACCCGAGGATTGCTGGCAAGACGTAGATGCCGCGATGAAAGCCTGCATGGACGAAGCTTCACAGGCTGTTCTTGGCGACGGTTATGTACTGAAGAGCGACCGAGACGTAGTGCATGTACCTGAGCACTACTCGCACGAGGACGGGAAAAAGATGTGGGACAAAATTGAATCCGCCATGGTCGAGTTAGAGGAATCAAATGTCCTTGCATCCGAAGTTGTTGAGGCTTGGCCACACGTCACCCGCCCTGAGCCTTACGGCGTCAGGCACCCTTGACGGAGCTACCGTGACCGCGTCCCGTCTGGTACATGGAGCCCGATGCAAGTTCCGGGACGTACCTTCGATGGTGACTTTCATTAGTTCACGCAGTGCGGGAGTAGCGAGTGGATGCCCATTACCAAGTCACCCCGAACATCTTCATCCAAGCCTTCTCGTTCTTGTTCGGCTCAAGAGTCGGCTCTGGTACGATAGCCAGTCCGCCTTCCCTCTTGAGGCGGTCGTAGGTGCGGTTTGCCAGACGGTAAGCCTTGTCGTAGGCTTCCTTGGCTATCGCCTCGCAGTAGGCAGCACGGCGGTTGTATTCTTCCCAGTTCGCCTTGTCTTCTGCCTTGCGTTTCTCACGGTTGAACTGCGTGCGTTCCGCCCTTGTCATCAGTTCACCCCCGTGGTGCCGAACTTTTGGTGGTAATTCGCCTCGGCGAAATCCTCGTAGGCGGCGACTTCTTCGTCCGTCCATTCGACGGAGTCTTCGATGGCGTCTTGCTCCTCTCGTGGGAGGGCGTTGAACGCTTCCGTGAAGCAGATTGAGTGGTACGTCTTCAAGTCCATTAGCGGGCCTCCTGAGCTTCGTTGTAGCGTGCCTCTCTAAATTTCCTGAGGCATTCAAACCAGTGCGGCCCGATCAGCGACGCCTCGTGTCGGTTATCGAAACACCGGGAGCAAAAGCCGCAGACCCAAGTATTGGCCTCATGTTCGGCGGTGATTTTCTTGATCTGATCCGGCGAAAGCTTGGTGATGTCACGCGTTGGTGGTGTGTAGGTGTTGGCCTGTGCCACAGGAATATATTCCCCACTGCCAACATGTTCAGCTTTGATGCTTGAAAGGTCCGCCGTCTGCCTTGCCCGTATCTGCGATATGGTCTCCCGGATTTCTATATTTTCCGCAGTGCATAAGGCGTCATGTCGGCGGAGATGGGCGGCACAAAGCTTCCAACCATCGAGCGGGTCGTCGCTGATAATTTCATATACGGCCTGACCGTCACAATCGTCACGGCCCGGCTGTTCGCACCACTCGCATGGAGTCTTGGCCTGCTGCTTCTCAGTCAGCATCCGATATTCGTGTTCGCATTCGAGTCGTTGTAATTTGACCTTAGGCATAAGGTACCAACTTTCGGAAGCCGATCACTTCGCCGTTGGGGCCGTAAACGACCTTGACTACTTTCATTCCAGCCTTGAAGTTGATTGCCTCGACCACGGCGGGAAGAGCATCCGCAAGGGCAGCGACCCGTTCTTCGTGCGATGCGTGGTTGTCAAGGTAGTCCATGGATGCGGCGTCGATTTCATCCGGTGTGAGATTAGCCACGGGATACCTCCGGTAGTTTGTGGTTGAAGAACCCGCCGCTGCATTTGCCATCGACCCATGGGCGTTGGCATACGGAACAACTCGTGGGAACCCGGACATCCGAGTCAGGCTGTCTGTCAAGCACAGGACGGCCTAACACCGGGTTGGTTTTCGCGTCACAATACAGTGGATGCCCCAGCCGCCATTCAATGTTATCGATGGCCATCGCCGAACACTCGGGATGGACGTTGAGAATAAACTTCACGTCGGGATGATCGATTACGACTGGCGTGCCGATGATCCTCTTCCGGCAGTGCCAGCAATTGAGTTTAGGCTTGCGTGTAGCCTTAGCCACGGAGCACCGCCCTGCGGCCCACGAACATTTCCTTAGTGAATTCTTCGGAGCCACGGGCATAGCGGTGTTGGCTGAGGATGTAGCGGTGTGCCCAGATGAGCCGGGTCATACCACGATGAGACCGCCAGCCTGTTTCGGTGACCTTGTATGTGCTGCGGGTGGAGGCGAACCGGGCGGTGAATCTGTCGCCGGGTTGAAGGGTGTCGAATAAATCAGCGGGTGCTACTTGGTACACGTCGGTCTTCATTTTTTGCACCCTCCTCTGGGTGCCGCATCGGACTTGGTGTCCTCACCGTGGCTTCTGCTCGGTTGTCTGGAGTCGCGTGTGCGATCCATACTGGATGCTTCCTTCGATTATCTACGGATCAACGACTCGATGCTCATTTATTTATTCGAGAGCGAAAGTCCGTATATGTGACTCTGGTAACTTAGATGAGATTACTGCGTTGGGTCGCCGCGTGAACACATTTAACAGATCAAGCACTGGTGCACGTCCTGACCCATGAGTTGGAAAAAGGAGGTTGGCGATGGCTAATTCCGCATACACGGACACGGAGCTGGTTAGTTGGCTCCGCTTCGAGGAGAAACATGGGAGCAACTTTATGCGGGCAATTACCGAGGCTGCCTTCTTTGCAGACACGCCGTCTTACATGTTGCTTCGGCCAGTTTTGCTCAGGTTGAAGGAAATGTATCCACAGGAGTAGAACGCCGCCTCATCAGTCCTGGCCGTCCGTTTCGGACTTTGGCAAGCCCTCGGCGTTTAAGGCGTACATGCGTTCCAGTTCGGCAAGGTCGGCAGAACTCGTTGCGATCAACTCCAGCCAGCGTTTCAGTGCTCGATGGAAATTTCCACGGACGTGTGCTTCCATCAAAATGTAATGTTTAAGCTCTTTGTTCGCTTTTTCAGTCTGCTCTCGCTTGTCTTTTCTCGTGAGTTTCGCCATCCTTCGTCCCCGGCTATCCCGACTTGGTTTTCTTCATGCGTTCATCGCCGTATCCAGCCGCGTCTCTTAGCAAGCGTTTTTATGTCGTGCTCTAGCTGAAGATGGACTGCCTCGTCGAATGTCAGATCGGGTTCGAGCCCCTTCTTCATGCGAATAAACATTCCTTCGTCGGGATCTTGCAAGAAGAGCTCTTGCAACTCCTGCCGTTCTTGCTCACTCAGTCCTTCGTTCTTGCTCTTTTCGATCAAATCCCACATGCGGCTCGTCGGCATGAATCACACAACCTTTTCCGTGAAGACTCTGCGTGCTTCGCAATGATGCCCTTTTGGACAGTCGAATATTGCGACATGCTTGGCAAAACGATGAGTGGACTCGTTGAAAATTTCTCTGATGTCGTAATCGACGCCGCATTCTCGGCAAGACACATTGATCCAGCCGAGCTTGCCGGCAAACAAAATCGGTTCCTTGGCTCCAACGGGCCCGTATAACTCTCTTCCTGACGTCATGATTGTTCCCCTTTTGCGATTCTTATCGCCGCATCCAGCCCGCGTTGGGCTGTGACCACCGTGTACGTTTTTCCCGTCTCGGTTGGCGAAGCCGGAGCATTGTCCGGCCCGCTCTTGATGCTTGTCTAATTATGCTAACGAAAATCTTCAAACTCTTCCAGATCCGTCGAGTGGATCGCTAAGGCATACATCCTGGCGTTCGTGGCCCGATGACCGCACGCCTGCACGATTCCGACAATCCTTTGCTGAGTACCGTTGCCCGGCCAAACAGCCTTCTGTCAACAGCGATCGGGATTGCCGCGACGGTGCCCTCATTACCCTTTCACGGGCGTTTCACGTGTCCTTCCGGCACTTTCGGGAACTTTCCCAACCTATGGTAGAGAGAACAAAATCGGGGCCCTGCTAAAGCTAAGTGCTTCAAATTCAGCAAAGCGGTCTTCGGTCTTCGCTCAAAACCGGCCTTTCGTTTAACCGCGAAGGCTCGACGTGGAGGGAAACACAAATGCACGCTTCACCACAAGTCCGGGACGTGATTCTCGCGAACAAAATGCGACATTGGCTTGGGGTCATTCGCCAGCCGCTATCGGACAAACGGTGCTCGACCAGCAGAGCGAGGAGAAACTTCTTGAAACTCGTCCGGAAGCACAGGTCACTCGCTGCGTCTCTTGGATTGAGTGAAATGTCGGCCTTCGATTCCGAGTCTCCACGGTAGGCCGCAACTCTCGGGTTGACTATAACTTTTACCTCCCCTAGTTTGAAAGTGGGGTGGGGGTCTCAAGAATCCGCGAGAGAAAAGCCCAAAATTGAATTTGCCTCCAAATTAAGTTTTAGGGGAAATTCCCCCCGTTTTGGAGACGGACCCTATGAAACCGGTTGGGATGGAGGCCCTTGTGGAGGCCGATTTGCGGCAATTTGGGCTGCCGGGAAGTAGTTCAGGTCGTCTCAGCCGTTTCACAAGTGCTGGCAGCCTTTTGTACTACCATAGCGACGGTTTAGGGAAGCCCAGCTGATGCGTTACGGTCGCCCCCCGGCGAAAAAAGCCACAGACTTATACTATGAGGTGGCAGTCCCGCAGCCACTGGAGGGATCCGATGGGCGAGATGATTCAGTTCAAGCGACCGGACGGAAAGACCTGCCCTGCCTATCTGGCACCTACCAAAGTAGGATCAAGCGCGCCCGGCTTTGTCGTCATCCAGGAATGGTGGGGGCTCAACGATCAGATTAAGAAGACCGCTGATCGGCTCGCCGAAGCTGGCTACCGTGCGCTCGTGCCGGACTTCTACCGGGGCAAGGTCACCACGGCTGCCGACGAAGCAAACCACCTGATGACGAACCTCAACTTCCCCGATGCCGCCGGTCAAGACATCCGCGGCGCCGTGCAGTACCTAAAACAATCCTCGAAGAAGGTCGCCGTGGGCGGCTTCTGCATGGGTGGGGCGCTGACCATCTTGGCGGCTGTGCGGGTACCGGAGATGGACGCCGGCGCCTGCTTCTATGGCATTCCGCCCCTCGACGCCGCCGATTTGAAGAAAATCAAAATTCCCCTCATTTGCCATTTCGCGAACAATGACGACTGGTGCACACCAACCAAGGTGAACGAACTGGAGGCCGCGCTCAAGCAATCGAAATCACAGTTCGAACTCTATCGCTACGAGGCGCACCACGCGTTCATGAACGAAGCCCGTCCCGAGGTGTACGACTCGGCATGCGCCAAGACAGCGTGGGATCGAACGCTAAAGTTTCTGATGACGGCACTCACATAACAGGTTGGCCGAAGGGGCGAGGCACGTCAGGAGGCTCGATATCCGAATAATTTTTGGCACTCCAGTCTCAGAAAATTGTCGAAGACCGGAATGTGAAGGCCGCCCTTTTCAAGGACGAATTTGCACGAAATGAGACAGGCCCGCCATTTAAATTCGTCGGTCCCGTGTTTCTTGCCGTAGGCGGTGATGTCTTCCTGGGAAACGCCAAACACCACGGCTCCTATTTTCGACCAGACGCAGGCACCCGCACACATCGCACAAGGTTCATGTGTGGAATACAATACGAAATCCGGTAGGTACCGGCCATAGCCGGAGCAGACATATTTCAATGTTTCAAGCTCCACGTGCTTGATGGAGGAACCCGAAGTTTTTACCCGGTTGCCGGCAGAGGCGATAACCACTTCCCGATTTCCAATGAGCTGCGTGATGACGGCACCGATGGCATAGTCGCCCCGGTCGCGGGCGCGCTTTGCCTCCGCGATCGCGAGCTGCATAAACTTTTTCTTCGGTTTGTAGCTGGGAGGGATCATTTTTTCTCCCCGAGTCTGAAGGTCCGGCCATTTCTTGGAAGAGCAGGCTCAGCCGTTCACGACTGCCGATCCCCGCTCGAACCCCACATCAATCTTCTGACGCCCGGCTTGAATCGCTGCCTCGATGGCGGACTCCTGCGTCGGGAAGGTGTCGGGCAAATAGAACTGAGTTTCGGTCACGCCGGACGCATCATGCTCCTCGACGGAGAACTCCGCCGAGAATCCGCCGTCCGTAAGCTCGCATGACCGAGCCTCGATGACATAGCCCTTGTATCCCTGCCTCGCTTCATGCCGAAACCTCGAGCCACAATTATCGCACTCTGGAGTTGGGAGCTTCCTCTCAAGCCAACGTCGCCCGCCTGTCACTCCTCAGGGCGGCGAGGAGCCCCGAGTAGCGCCTTTGCGGGCGGTCGTTGCGGACCGCGATGCCCAGCGCCTTCTTCTGCCCGATCAGCACGAGCAATCGCTTGCCTCGCGTGATCCCCGTGTAGATCAGGTTCCGTTGCAGGAGCATGTAGTGCTGGGTTGCCAGCGGGATCACGACTGCCGGGAACTCCGATCCCTGCGACTTGTGAATCGTGATCGCGTAAGCCAGCGAAATCTCGTCCAATTCGCCGAAGTCATACTTCACCAGTCGGTCGTCGAAGCGCACTGCGACCTGCTGCTCGACCATATCGATCCGCTCGACGATCCCCACGTCGCCGTTGAACACGTCCTTGTCGTAGTCGTTCTCCGTCTGGATCACCTTGTCGCCTATCTGGAATCGCCACCCGAACCGCTCAACGGCAGGCTGACCGGGATGGGTTGGGTTCAATACCTTCTGCAAGGCTGTGTTCAGTTCCCGCACGCCGAGCGATCCCCGGTTCATCGGGCACAGAACTTGCACGTCGCGGATCGGGTCGAGACGAAAGCGTTCTGGAATCCTCTCCTGCACAAGCTTGACCAGCGTTGCCGCGATCTTTTCTGGGTCATCCCGCTCGACGAAATGGAAATCGGAACTCGGGTCTGCTCCCCGCATATCAGGCATCTGCCCTCGGCGGATGCGGTGCGCGTTGGTGATGATGTGGCTGTCCGCCGCCTGCCTGAACACCTCGGTCAGTCGTACGACCGGGACGACGCCGCTCTCGATCATGTCCCCAAGCACCGTGCCCGGTCCCACGGACGGAAGCTGGTCTACGTCCCCGACCAGAACCAGCCCGGTACGGTTCGGAAGAGCCCGCACCAGCGAATGCATCAGCGGCACGTCCACCATCGAGGTTTCGTCCACGACCAGAAGCCCGCAGGCGAGCGTGTTCGACTCGTTTCTGCTGAACCGCCCTGTTGCGGGGTCAATTTCCAGCAGGCGATGAATCGTCTTCGCTTCCAAGCCCGTTGTCTCGGTGAGCCGCTTCGCCGCCCGTCCAGTAGGAGCACACAGCAGGCACTTCACGCCCTTGGCACGCAGGATCATCAGGATCGAGTTCACCAGCGTGGTTTTTCCGACGCCTGGTCCTCCGGTGATGACCACGACCCGGTTGCCGAGAACCGTCTTCAGCGCCTCGCGCTGGCTGGGAGCGAGCTGCTTGCCCGTCCGTCGCTCGCACCACGCGACCGCCTTCTCGAAATCAATCGGCGGATAGATCAGCTCCGCTTCAGCTAGGCTCTTGATCCTTGCCGCGATCCCCTCTTCCGCTCTCCTGAGATGCGGCAGGAAGATCAGAGGCTCGCCGTCGATCTCCTCCAGCAGCAGGGAACCACTTGTGAGCATCTGCGACAACGCCTGCTCGACAGTCCCTTCCGGCACTTCCAGGAGCTTCACCGCCGCTAGCTTGAGTTTCTCCAGAGGCAACGCACAGTGCCCATCCGAAGTCGCTTCCAGCAGCACGTGGTCGATGCCCGCCCGTGCCCGATTGAGCGAATCTCGCGGAATCCCGACCTTTTGGGCGATCTGGTCGGCGGTCGCGAAGCCGATGCCGTAGATGTCCTTTGCCAGCATGTACGGATTGCTCCGCACCTTTTCGATTGCCTGCTCGCCGTAGGTCTTGAAGATTCGCACTGCACGGCTGGTGCTGACGCCGTGGCTGTGCAGGAACAACATGATTTCGCGGACTTGCTTCGCCTCCTGCCATGCGTGCGCGATTCGCTCCCGGCGCTTGGGGCCGATGCCATCGACCGTTTGCAGTTCAGCGGCTCGGTTCTCGATCACGGCCAGAACCTCGGCTCCGAACCGCCCGACTAGCTTCTTCGCGAGAATCGGCCCGATGCCTTTGACCAAGCCGCTGCCGAGATACCGCTCGATCCCCTCGGCTGTGGTGGGCGGCACCGTCTTCATGGTGGTCGCCTTGAATTGCAGGCCGTGCTCCTTGTCCCTGACCCACCAGCCCTCCGCGCTCAGCCATTCCCCGGCGGTCACGGAAGGCAGCGACCCGACGACCGTCGTTTCCTCCCGCTTCCCGCGTGCTTTCACTCGCAGGACACAGAAGCCGCTTGCGTCGTTGTGGAAAGTGACCCGCTCGATCAGGGCGGAGATTTCCTCGGTCGCGGGCCTGCGCTCTGGGATTGCGGCATTCATGCTTGGGGATTCATTTTCCCACGGACGGTCTGCCTTGGGTGACCCATTCGGCAAACGGATTCTGCCGGATTGGGTGGCCGGACAGGGTTCGGGTCGGCTCGGGCGTTTCAGAGGTGCAGGCAGCCTTTGTGACCACCTTAACGATCCCCTCCCGCGAGCACTTGCAGCGCAATTCGACGCCGCACGCTGACCTCCACGAGCTTAACTCCTCCTTGCTCGAGGGGCACAAGCAGAATCCCACGCACAGCATCGTAGTACACGCCTCTCAATCCGGACTCACAGGGTAGAAACAAGTAGCCGCCGAGCGGCTGTTCAGGATGCGGAATTCGTTCCTGTTTGGCAGCGCATCGCTAGCGATCGTGTTAAGGGTTCCCCTCGGCCCAAGTTAAAATCGAAGATGCTACCATTCCGGACTCGAAGGCGGGTACCAGCGACGAGGCGGACCACGAATGCAACAACGCGGACGACTTATCTTTCTAGCTCTGTGCCTCGGTACACTCATTGTCATCGGGCGAGCTACCACCGGGTCATTCTCGTTCCTATTTGGTGACTTTTGGTTTACGTCTGGCCTTCTCCTTTTAATCCTGCTGAGCATTGTGGATCAGCCCCACTTCTCCAAGAATGCGAATGTCTTCGTCAACGGAGTTGCTGGATTAATTTCGTTGCTTCCGATACCGAGGGCAGATCGCTCCTTTCTTTGGTGGGTATTTCTGTCCTGGTCGGCCTACCTCGCAGTTTCTAGCTACAGCATCATGCTGCTACGTTCGAAAGAACTTGAGCATGAGGGGCCGGTGCTCAAAGTGTTCTCCCGGATGAACCGGGAAATTGGCCGACCGGAAGCACTATTCTCAGCTTATTTTTTGTGGGGAGTTTCCACGCAATTCTCGCAGAGTGCGTCCGCCTACCGCGCGCTTTTTCTGTTCTGGGCGGTGTTCATGATTTTGAATCTGCGGCAAGTGTCGGAACACTTGGCCAGCATCCTGGCAGTGAAAAAATCCGAACCAGTGCCTATGGTGGGCACACTGCGTGCGTTCTCGTCGCCGCGCACCGTGGAATGCAATGTTCCTGCTTCGGCACCAGTGTTGCAGCCAGGTTCGATGGCACGCATTCGTGTTCCATCGGGACGTATTGCTGCCCAAGGGCAGGTAGTTGACGATCGGGTTCTAGACGGTGTTCGCATCGTGAGGGTCGGGGTTACAAGCCTTCAGGATGGATGGGGGGAGATCGCTGACGCGACTAACGCAGGAGTTCCAAGGCGCGTTGAAATTGAACCTCTAGAAGAGGCTTCTGCCATGACTCCAGCGGGGGTCGTAGACCCTGGATCAACTATCGGGAGCCTGAGAGTCCTGGTGAATCCGGATACAGACCTCGTTGATGGTGAGGTTCTTGCGGTTGATTTATCGAGCACACGTGCCTACTACCAAGTGGTTGCCGCAACACTCAAGGAAGAACGAGTGCACGGAACTCAATGCATCCAGTCTGTGGAGGTCACTGCCAGCCAATTGGGAGTTTGGCGACCTGATACTTGCCGATTCGAGCCAGTCGCTTGGGTTGCTCCTGCCGGTGGCTTGGTCCTCCGGCTTTCCCGCCAACCAGACATCCCAACCACCATTCCGGAGGGCCACCTCAAAGTCGGCGACGTGCCAAATTCATTCTTCCCGGTGCATCTCGATCTCGATGACTTGGTCACGCACAACACCGCCATCCTGGGTGTCACTGGAAGTGGTAAGTCCTACCTGTCGTTTTGGATTATTTGCGGCTTGGTCAAACGGGGCGTGAAGGTTCTTGTTCTCGACATCAGTCGGCAGCACTATGTGTTCTTGAAGAGCCTCTCACCGACCCCCATCAAAGCCCCGGCCGAAGTTGAAAGCTGGTTCCAGAGTGAGTCGCTCGTCGGTATTCACCAATTTGCATCCTCAACGAACTACCCTTTGACAACAGCGGATCTCGTTGAGCGGCTGTTCAAGCAACTTGAAAAACTTATTAAACTCAAGCCCGGCGAGAATGAACCTGCTAGAGTCTGCATAGTGTTCGAAGAGGCACACTCACTTATCCCCGAGTGGAACCAGGTGGCACAACGAGGTGATGAGGCCCATGTTAATCGAACTGCGCGAACGGTGCTCCAGGGACGCAAGTATGGCTTGGGATGCTTGGTCATCTCGCAACGGACGGCGAATGTGACCAAGACGATTCTCAACCAGTGCAACACGATCGCTGCATTGCAGTCATTTGACCAAACCGGACTCGACTTCCTGAGCAATTACATGGGCACAGCGTATGCGAATGCAATTTCTACGCTACCTCCACGGCACGCAGTTTTGGTTGGGAAAGCATCCTCTTCAACTCGTCCGATTCTCTTCCGAATCGCCGACCTGGAGCGGGAATGGACACCGGATGAAAAAGAGGCGGCCGCTGCTGGTGCGGACACAAACGCTGTACAGGCCGTAGCAGCTCCTGAGATTGCCACAGCTGATCCCGAGCCAATAATGTGATTCCCGGACCAAAGTTAAATTTGCGATCCTTCTTCCCGTTCCCGGAATCGATTCGCCCAGTCCAGGTTGAAGCACTTGAGAAGATCGAACAGGCTTATCGCTCCGGTAAGCGATTTGTTTTGATCGAAGCTCCAACTGGTTCCGGCAAGTCGCCGATCGCTGTCGCAGTCGCTCGCGCGCTTGGCGGGTACATTCTTACACCCCAGAAAATGCTCACCCAACAGTACCTCGATGATTTCTCCGACTTAGATCTGACACAGCTACGAGGAAGATCGAACTACACTTGCTACGAGTACGGTGCTGACTGTCAAACCGGTGCAGAGCTGAGAGAACGGGAGCCCGAGGAAAAGCGCAAAGAGTTGTGCAAGCTTTGCCCTTACCGAAGCGCGAAAGAAGCGTTCATGTCAGCTCAGGTTGGGATAACCAACTTCGACTACTTTCTTCTGGAGAGAATGTTTGCAGGTGAACTGCCCGCACGTGCCGCTCTAATACTCGACGAGGGGCATAACGCAGAAGACCTAATTCTTAAACATGTGTCGCTCACATTCGACTGCGGCTGGGCACAAAGGCAACTCGGCGTTGTTGTTCCGGAAATCATCCCCGGCAAGAATGGCCCTGCCGTTGTTGAGTGGATGCAAAACGAGCTTCTCCTTGCCGCACAGCAACACGCGGGCCTATGCGAAGGCGCCTTGAGTGCTGAACCGGGTAATGGGCAGCTCCAAACGCTGGCCGCCAATGCAAGGGATTTCGTTCGTAAGGTTGAATATTTGCTTCGACAAAGCGACCTAGAGGAGTGGCTGTTCTGGACCGAGGACAGAGGTCTGTTTACTAAGGAAAAATTCTGCGCTAGGCCACTTTCCGCAGCTCCGTTTGCGGAGAGGATGTTGTTTTCCGCAGCCTCAGAAATGGTGCTAATACTCTCCGCGACGATCCTTGATTCGGCTGCCTTTCAAGAAGCGCTGGGTATCCCCGCTACCAACTGTGTGACCCTTCAATTGCCATCCGAATTTCCCGTTGAGAATCGACCGATTTATTTTGTCCCGGCCGGGAGCATGAGGCGTCGTGACAGGGACACAACATTGCCGCGTCTACTGGAACTCGTTCTGACAATCTTGCGTCGCCATTCCGCTGACAAGCGAATAATACACGCGCACAGCTTTTCCAACTGTAAAGCCGTCATCGACTTCCTGCTAACGACCGAGCACTCGACGCGGATTCTGACCCATAAAACAGCAATGGAGAAGGAAGAAATACTTAACCACCACGCTCGAGAGAAAAACATTCCAACGGTATTGATTTCTCCCAGCATGTCCGAAGGTCTAGATCTCCGTGATGAGTTATCCCGCTTCCAAGTCATCGTTAAGATCCCGTACGGTGACTTAGGCAATCCCTACGTTGTCGCCCGGAAACACCACAGCAAACGTTGGTACTTGTGGCAGACTGCACTGAGGCTCGTACAAGCAACTGGCCGATCTGTGCGTTCGAAGGAGGATCGGGCAGAAACTTATGTGCTAGATTCAGATTTCAGAAGTTTTGTGTTCGAGGCCAAGCACATATTGCCTAAGTGGTGGACAGACGCGATCAATTGGAATCCTCGAAAAGACAAACCGACACTTTCAACTGTCTCCACTTCAGAAAACTTGACCAAGAATATTGGCAATGTGTGATCGATCCGGAAGGGGGGGCCGGTAGTGCCAGAATCTTCGGTGATGATTTTGGAGCAGTGCGGCACCCATGACTTAAACTGTTCTCCTAGCGATCACTACTGGTTCTGGGCACGTCGTATCGGCGAAGGGCTATAGCCACGGCACAGACGTACCGTTTGACTCTCCGTGTCCCATGGCGTTACGTTGCCAGCTGGCATGCTTCGAATCCTGCAGTCTCCGTCGGCAGCCGAACGAATCACTGCCGGGGCTGAATTTATCCGATCTTTCGCCGCGGCGACTGAGCTGGTTCTGGTCGGCTCGTCTCGTGAATCTGTCGACGACCTCGTGCGAGGTGTGGCCAGCATTGTTGGTGCTACGTTTGGGCTGCATCGCTTCAGCTTCACACAGTTCGCAGCCCGCCTCGCCACAGGGAAGCTGGCCGCGGCGGGCGTCGCCCCCAGTTCCGCAGTCGGTGCGGAAGCATTGGCAGTGCGGGCCGCTTACGAGGCGGCCATGCGGAACAAATTACCCTATTTCCTGCCGGTTACTAAGTTTCCGGGTTTCGCCCGCGCGACGGCTGCCACCATCGGCGACTTGCGTGCGGCCGGCATTAACGCCGAAAAGCTCGAGGCACTGGAGGAATCCGGCCCCGATCATGCCGCTCTGCTCGAACGATTCCAGAAGCAGATGGAGGAAGTCTGGGTCGCCGACCGTACCATCCTTTTCCAGGCTGCCCTGGAAGAAGTCCGCGCCGGCGCGGACTTCGCCCGGCATCCACTTCTGCTCCTGGATGTGCCCATTCACTCGGCGATCGAGAGAGCATTTCTCGTTGAGTTAGCGTCGGCTGCAAAAGAAGCGCTGTTCACCTGTCCCACCGGAGACACCCGCACGCTAGGCAATCTAAAGATGGTTCCCGGCGTTAAGGAAAGCGCTGCTGCACCGGTACCCCTGGATTCGAGCCTCGTGCGGCTGGGCTCTTATCTTTTCTCGGAGACAACTCCGCCAGAGGGAAAGCTTGACGATGAAGTCGTCTTCTTCTCGGCCCCGGGAGAAGAACGGGAGTCGGTCGAGATCGCGCGCCGCATCCTCGCCGAGGCCGAAAAAGGTATTCCTTTCGATCGTATGGCTGTCCTCCTGAGGGCACCAGAGAATTATGCGAGTTTGATGGAATCGGCACTCGGGCGGGCGGGAATCCCTGCTTATTTTGCGCGTGGAAGCCGGCGGCCAGATCCTTCGGGTCGGGCTCTACTGGCGTTGTTGGCATGCGCCGCCGAGGGAGTCTCCGCCCATCGTTTCGCCGAGTATCTGTCGTTCGCACAGGTTCCAAGTTTGGCGAAAGATGGTGCCCCGCCCGCTAACGAGGCCGAGTTTGTGCCGCCCGAGGATGACGCCCTGGGCGCGACAGCGTCTGCGTTCAAACCTCTTGCGCTGAACACATCACCAGATGAGAACGACGAACAAAAAGATGCAGACGGGCCTGAGTTGGCGGGCGCTCTTCGCGCGCCCTGGAGGTGGGAAGAGCTCTTGGTGGATGCCGCCGTGATCGGTGGCAAGGAACGTTGGGCCCGGCGGCTCGACGGACTGCAGAACCAGTTCAAGCAGGAGTTAGAGGAATACGCGAAGGAGGAACCGGACTCGCCGCGCGTGGAGGCGGTCCGGCGCAAGCTTCGCAACCTGCATCACCTCCGCGCATTCGCTCTCCCGGTGATCGAAGAACTGGCGGCATTGCCGGAATCGGCAACTTGGGGAGAGTGGATCGCCGCGCTGGAGCAGCTTATTCCCAGAGTTTTACGCCAGCCGGAACGCGTGCTTGCGGTTCTCGCCGATCTGAAACCCATGGGGCCGGTCGCATTCGTTCCGCTCGCCGAAGTGCAAAATGTGCTGCAACACTGGCTGGTCAACCTGCAGCAACAGCCACCCGAGAGCCGATATGGCTGCGTGTTGGTGGCCAGCCCTGAGCAAGCGCGCGGGCGCTCGTTCGACATCGTTTTCATTCCTGGACTTGCTGAGCGCATGTTTCCCCAGAAACTGCGGGAGGATCCGCTACTTCTCGACAAACTGCGGCGGCAGCTCTCTTCAGACCTATCCGTCCTGTCGGATCGTAGCCAGCAGGAGCGCCTCCTGTTACAGATCGCGGTCGGCGCTGCAAACCGACGCCTCTATCTTTCTTATCCTCGCCTTGAGGTTGCGGAAGCCCGGGCCCGCGTGCCTTCGTTCTATGCGCTGGATGTGGTGCGATCGATCACAGGGCACGTGCCGGACTACGAGGTGCTCGCCAGAGAGGCCGAACTGGCCGGCGCCAGCCGGCTCGCGTGGCCAGCCCCAGGCAACCCGTCCGAGGCAATCGACGATGCCGAATACGATCTGGCCACGGTGTGGCGGCTGCTCAAGACGAACCAGCCGCGGGCGGGGCGGCTTACTTACGTCATGAAGCTTAATTCGCGCTTGGCCAGGTCGCTTCGCGGGCGCTGGGCGCGATGGCAGGAGAAGTGGTCGGAGCATGACGGCCTCTTCACGAAACGCCCTTCGATCTTCACGATCCTCGAGTCGCAACGTCTTGGGGCCCGCCCCTACTCAGTATCAGCGCTGCAGAATTTCGCGGCCTGTCCTTACCGGTTCCTGCTTTCCGCCATCTACCGCCTCGAGCCGCGGGAAGAACCGGCGGCGCTCGAAGAAATGGACCCGCTGACCAAGGGAGGACTTTTCCACCGAATTCAGGCGGAGCTGCAGCGTGAGCTGAAAGACAAGGGCCTGCTTCCGGTGAAGGCGGCGCAGCTTCCGCAGGCTCTCAAGATGCTCGACGGGACCGTGAAGCGGATCGCAGATGAAGCCTATGAAGAACTCGCTCCCGCGATCGGCCGGGTGTGGCTGGACGCGATCGAAGCCATGCGCTCGGACCTGCGTGTCTGGCTGGAGAAAGTGGCGGAGCAGGACGGCTGGGTTCCGATCCATTTCGAGTTCGGCTTTGGGTTTAAAGCGACCGGGGGGGGCGATCCCGCGAGCCTTCCCGACCCGGTGATGCTCTCCGGGGGCGCGATGGTTCATGGCTTCGTCGACCTGATCGAACGGAGTGATGATGGCCAGACGTTGCGTGTTACTGACCACAAAACCGGGAAAGACCGGACGAAGAAGGGATTGGTGGTAGGCCAAGGGGAATACCTGCAACCGGCGGTTTATGGGCTGGCAGTGGAGGCGGCCTTAAAGAGAACCGTTGCAGAGGGACGGTTCTTCTACTGCACTGCCGACGGCGGCTTCAACGAACGCTGCGTCCCGCTGGATCCAATCGCCAGGCAAAGCGCAGAGGCTGTGCTGCGCACGATCGACGACGGGATCGCGGCTCCTTTTCTGGTTGCCGCCCCCCGCGAGGATGCCTGCGTCTACTGCGACTTCCAGGAAGTATGCGGTCCGTACGAGGAGATTCGCTTCGCGAGAAAGAAGGAGATGCCGCAGCTCGTTCAGCTGAAAGCCATGAGGGACCTGCCCTGATGAAACTCTTCGACCAAAACGCACGCGATGCCATCCGTACTGCCCTCGACAAAACCCTGGTGGTCGAGGCTGCGGCGGGAACGGGCAAAACGAGCGAACTGGTGCAACGGATTACCGCGGTGGTCGCGGCCGGGAAAACGACGATTGACTGCATTGCCGGCGTGACCTTCACCGAGAAGGCCGCGGGCGAGCTCAAGCTTCGCCTCCGCTCCGAACTCGAGAAGGCGCGCCGCGCAGAGACCAATCCTGATACCCGCAACCACCTCGAGCAGGCACTGGCCCACCTCGAGGAGGCACGCCTCAGCACCATTCACTCCTTTTGTGGCGACCTGCTCAGGGAACGTCCGGTGGAGGCCCGCATCGATCCGCAGTTCGAGCTCATGACCGAGGCGCAGAGCCTGCATCTTTACCGGGAGGCGTTCCGGTCATGGTTCGAGCGCAAGCTGGAGGATCTGCCTGAGGGAACGCGCCGGATCCTGCGGCGTAAAACCAGGAACAGCCCCACTGAGACCCTGATTTCTGCCGGCTGGGAGCTTTCAAAGTGGCGAGACTTTTCCGCGAAGTGGCGGCGGCCAGCGTTCGACCGGAAAACCGCGGTCGATTCACTTATCGAGCAGATCCACAAACTCGCCCAGCTCGCCAGCAACCCTTCCGATCAGAACAACAACCTTTTCCGTGATACGGCCTCGTTACGGGCCCTCAGCGAGAACATCCACGCCGCCGAACGGGCTCGGCCACGAGACCACGATGGCCTCGAAGCAACGTTTGTTCTGATCGCGAGCGATGGACAGTACCAACGATTTCGCGATCCCCGGAAAGGGAGGGCCCAGTACAGCGAGCAGGTCAAGCGAGACGACATCTTGGCTTTGCATAGCGAACTGCTTGCGGCCCTTGACCGGTTCGTCAAAGACGCCAACTCAGATCTTGCCGCCCTCCTGCAGACCGAACTGGGAGAGACCGTTGCCCAATACCAGTTGCTGAAGGAGCGGACTGGGAAACTCGACTTCCTTGACTTGCTCATCCGCGCCCGTGACCTTCTCGTCCAGTCCCCTGGCGTGCGCAAGCATTTCCAGGAACGCTTTACGCATCTTTTCGTCGATGAATTTCAGGACACCGACCCGCTCCAAGCGGAAATCATTGTCCTGCTCTCCGCCGGTGATCCCGAAGCCAACAACTGGCGGAAAGTCACGCCGGTTCCCGGGAAGCTGTTCATTGTCGGGGATCCAAAGCAGGCAATCTACCGCTGGCGCCGTGCTGATGTCGGCACCTACGAAGAAGTCAAACAATTGCTGCTCAGGAACGGCGCTGAACTGCTGCAGCTGACCACCAGTTTCCGGTCATTGCCATCGATTCAAGCCATGATCAACCGGGCTTTCAAACCTTATATGGATGGCAATGCGCAGAATCTTCAGGCGGGCTATGTTCCTCTTTCCCCATTCCGCGAGGAGTACATGGAGCAACCGGCCATCGTCGCGCTTCCGGTTCCGAGACCCTACCAGTCCCGGTTTTCCCAAGGAGCCGTCAATGCCTCGCTTCCCGATGCAATCGCCGCGTTCGTTGCATGGCTGGTCGAGAAAAGCGGCTGGACGGTTCCGAAGCCGCGAAATCCAAGCGAGCGAATCCCCCTCGGCCCCAATCATGTTTGCCTACTTTTCAGGAGGTTCGTCAGTCTCGACGATGACATGGCGCGCCCATACATCAGGGCGCTCGAAGCAAGGAATCTCCCGCACCTGCTGGTTGGCGGAAAATCCTTCCACGATCGCGAAGAAGTGCAGACCATCCGCACGGCGGTCACCGCGATCGAGTGGCCGGATGACGAGCTCTCGGTCTTTGCCACCCTGAAGGGCTCGCTGTTCGCGATACGCGATGACGTGTTGCTCGAGTACCGCCACCGAGTCGGGCGCTTCCATCCCTTCCGGCTGCCGGCCGAGCCGCTCGCGGGAGAACTCCAGGAAGTAGTGGAGAGCCTTCGCATCCTGCAAAAGCTGCACCGGAACCGTAACTACCGACCCGCCGCTGAAACCCTGGATACGCTACTGAAAGAAACAAGGGCGCACCTTGCATTCGCGCTCCGCCCCTCGGGCGAGCAGGTACTCGCCAACGTACTGCACATCGCCGAGCTGGCGAGAAAGTATGAGGCGTCCGGCGGCCTTTCGTTCCGTGGGTTCGTGGAAGAAGTCCGCGCCCGCGCGGATGCGGCGGAAACTGGAGAGGCTCCCATCTTCGAAGAGGGCAGCGAGGGCATCCGAATGATGTCGGTTCACAAGGCCAAGGGCCTGGAGTTCCCGGTCGTTATACTTGCGGACATCACGGCCAAGATTTGCCAGTCACATCCCAGCCGGCACATCGATGCCTCTTCCTCGCTGTGTGCCGTCCCACTCGCTGGGTGCGCGCCGCTCGATCTCCTGGAGCACGGTGAACTTGAGCTGGCGCGGGACCGCGGCGAAGGGGTACGGCTGGCGTACGTGGCGGCCACCCGGGCACGCGAACTTCTGGTCGTTCCAACCATCGGCGACGATCCGCGTCAGTCGTGGGACTCGGTCGAGAACTGGTGGGTGAGACCACTCTACGAAGCGGTTTATCCCGAACCGGATAAGCGCCAGAAAGTGGGAAAGTGTCCCGCGTGTCCGAAGTTTGGGAACGACAGCGTTCTCGTCCGCCCGCCGGATCTGACGGTAGATGAGAAGGACACCGTTTGGCCGGGGCTGCATCGGTTAGAAGAGCCAAGAACCAAGGACAAGGGCTACGGAGTGGCCTGGTGGGATCCGCGGGCGCTGACGCTGAACGTACCGCAGTCGTTTGGCATCCGGCAAGAGGAACTACTCAAGGAGTCGGATGATCCCGCGGTGTTGAAAAAAGACCTTAAGAGCTACGAGAGCTGGCGGACACGATGGGACAATGTCAGACAACGAGCCGCCCAGCCGGGCGTAATCTTCTACACTGCCACGGCACAGGCCCGGAACGATTCCGACCTAGGTGAACCGGCACGCGACGTGCAGGTAATCGAGCTGCCAAGAGACCGAGAACGTCCGGCCGGTGCACGCTTCGGAGCGCTTGTGCACGCAACGCTGGCGGCAGTGCCGTTGGACGCGAACGCCGATCAAGTGCAGCAGATCGCCGCTCTTTACGCCCGTGTGCTTGGAGCCAACGAGCAGGAAACGGCCGCGGCCGCGACTGCCGTTCGGTCCGCGTTAGCCCACCCACTCATCGCGCGTGCACGCGATGCCTTGACCCAAGGGCAATGCCGCCGCGAGACGCCGATCACACTCACGCTTGCCGACGGAATCCTTGTCGAGGGAGTGCTGGACCTGGCCTTCCTTGAGAAAGACGCGTGGACGGTGGTGGACTTCAAGACTGACCGGGAACTCGAGAAAGAGCTTGCGCATTACAAGCGGCAGGTGGGCTCGTATGCACTGTCTATCGGGCAGGCCACCGGCCAGCCCTGCATCGGGATACTGATGAGGATTTGATCGGGGCTTGGACGACACTGCTTTCCCACTTTCGAGAATGCGAGGTTTCAGGCATTCTCAAAGGTGCCGCGACGGTAATGGCCGCCAACAGATTGATGGGTCCTTCTGATCGTGGACCACAACGAACCTTATCGCGCATGAAACCGAACGACGCATTCAAAGACATCGAGAAGCTCGAAAGAGACCTCTGGGAAGCTGCGGACAACCTCCGCGCCAACTCGAAGCTCACCTCAAGTGATTACTTCATGCCTGTCCTGGGCGTGATCTTTCTCCGCCATGCCGCCAACCGCTTCGAGGCTGCACGGCGGCAAATCGAAGCCGACCAGGCAAGCGGCAAGATGCCGAAGCGCAAGGTGCTTGCGGCGGACTACATCGCTCGCCGTTCGCTCTACCTGCCCGAGAAGGCACGCTACGACTGGATCATGCAGCAGGCAGCCGTGAGTGGTGCTGATCTGCCAAAGCTCGTTACCGAAGCCATGACCGCCATCGAGGCCGACTTCGAGCCTCTGCAAAGTGTGTTGCCTAAAGACTACGGCATCTTCGAAACCAAGGTGCTCGAAGACCTGATGCGCCTGTTTAACAGCGAGAAGATTAAACAGGCTACCGGCGACGTTTTCGGTCGTATCTACGAGTACTTCCTCGCCAAATTCTCGATCCAAAAGGCGCACGATAATGGAGAGTTCTTTACGCCCTCCTCAATCGTGCAGACCATCGTGAACGTGATCGAGCCGGATCATGGCAGCGTGTTCGACCCGGCCTGTGGCTCAGGTGGAATGTTCGTGCAGTCGAGCCACTTCATCGAGCATGAAGGCGGTGACACAGCAAAGAAAGTTGTCTTTTACGGGCAGGAAAAGAACCGCGACACTATCCGCATCGCCAAAATGAACCTCGCGGTCCACGGGCTAGAAGGTAAGATCGCCGAGGCCATCACTTACTATCAAGACGAGCACACCCTGGTGGGAAAATGCGACTTCGTGATGGCTAATCCGCCTTTCAACGTGGACCTGGTCGATGCTCAGCGCATAAAGGGCGACCCGCGCCTGCCTTTCGGACTGCCGGGAGTGAACAAGGCCAAGAAGGTTAGCAACGGAAACTATCTCTGGATCTCGTACTTCTGGAGCTACTTGAGCGCGAAGGGACGTGCTGGTTTCGTCATGTCTTCGCAGGCCTCAAGCGCGGGACATGGCGAAAAGGACGTACGCGAGAAGATCGTTGAGACAGGCGACGTGGATGTGATTATTTCCATCCGCTCTAATTTCTTCTATACCCGAAGTGTTCCCTGCGAGCTCTGGCACTTCGATCGCGCGAAGCCGGCGACGCGTAAAGACAAGGTGCTGATGCTTGACGCGCGCAGCGTTTACCGCAAGGTGACGCGCAAGATTTATGACTTCTCGCCCCAACAGCTGCAAAACATTGCCGCCATAGTCTGGCTTTATCGGGGAGGGCAAAAGCGTTTCCTCGCA
>Ga0181532_10001026_pt1 | contig 27819 bp, 25 predicted proteins | sample PEATcosm2014_Bin_33_FD_119768 | JGI IMG/M metagenome (GOLD analysis project Ga0181532, IMG submission 119768) | Peatland microbial communities from MTU Mesocosm Facility, Houghton, MI, USA - PEATcosm2014_Bin11_30_metaG | ecosystem: Environmental > Terrestrial > Soil > Wetlands > Peat | place...
ACGACCGCAAGCTACCCGACAAGGCCATCGACGTGATCGACGAGTCGGGCGCGGCGCAGATGCTGCTGCCGGAGAGCCGGCGCAAGCGAACCATCGGCATCAAGGAGATCGAGACCACGATCGCCACCATGGCTCGCATTCCGCCCAAGGCCGTGTCGAAGGACGATGCCGAAGTGCTTCGGCACCTGGAAGAGACGCTCAAGCGCGTCGTTTACGGCCAGGATAAAGCGATTGAGGCCCTCGCGGCTTCCATCAAGCTCGCCCGCGCCGGCCTACGCGAGCCGGAAAAGCCGATCGGCTGCTATCTGTTCTCCGGCCCGACCGGCGTCGGCAAGACCGAGGTGGCGCGCCAGCTTGCGGCAACGCTCGGGGTGGAAGTCATCCGCTTCGACATGTCGGAGTATATGGAGCGCCACACCGTATCGCGGTTGATCGGAGCGCCGCCCGGCTATGTCGGCTTCGACCAGGGCGGACTATTGACCGACGGCGTCGATCAGCATCCGCATTGCGTGCTGTTGCTCGACGAAATCGAGAAAGCGCATCCGGACTTGTTCAACGTGCTCCTGCAAATCATGGATCACGGCAAGCTCACCGACCACAACGGCAAGCAGGTCGATTTCCGCAACGTGATCCTGATCATGACTACCAATGCCGGCGCCGCCGACATGGCGAGAGCCGCCTTTGGCTTCACCCGCAGCAAGCGCGAGGGCGACGACATGGAGGCGATCACGCGGATGTTCGCACCGGAATTCCGCAACCGGCTGGACGCGATCATCACCTTCGCGCATCTGTCGCAGGAAGTGATCGCCATGGTGGTCGAGAAATTCGTCCTGCAACTCGAGGCGCAACTGGCGGATCGCGACGTGACCATCGAGCTGACCGACGAGTCCTCGAAATGGTTGATTGCGAACGGCTATGACGAGCTGATGGGCGCTCGGCCGATGGCGCGGGTGATCCAGGAGCATATCAAGAAGCCGCTTGCCGACGAAGTGCTGTTCGGACGCTTGAAGTCGGGCGGCCACGTCCGTGTCGTCATGGTCACCGATGAGACCGGCAAGAGCCAACTCAACTTCGAATACCCGGACGGGCCGGTGACGCCGCGTCCGGAAAAGCTGCCCGAGCCGCGCCGCGCCAAGAAGCGCCGCTCCAGTCCTAGGCGCAAGCCGTCAAGCCTGCGCGGCAACGATACACCGCCGCGCCGCGGCTCCGTGCCGAAAGTGCCGCTGGTCAAGGTCTAGGCCGGCCGCTCTCGCGCTCGTCAATGCGAGCCAACGGGCCCGGTCCGAAGTGACCGGCCCGACGATATGCTCCGTGGGGCGATCCAGCGGTTTCTGGATTGCCTTGCGGCATGAGGCTACAATTTACCCAAATCGCAGGCGTCGGCGTTGACACTGGGCGCGGCGCGGGTTTGTTAACGCGCCATGCGGCCGAAGCGAACCGATGACCATTGACAAGACCTATCAGCCCGCCGCGGTCGAGGGCCGCATTTACGCGGCTTGGGAGGCCGCCGGCGCCTTCCGCGCCGGCCGGCCCGAGCGCGCCAAGGCGCCGCCATACTGCATCGTGATTCCTCCGCCGAACGTGACCGGCTCGCTGCATATGGGTCACGCGCTCAACAATACGCTGCAGGACATCCTGTGCCGCTTCGAACGCATGCGCGGCAAGGACGTGTTGTGGCAGCCGGGCACCGACCACGCCGGCATCGCCACCCAGGCCGTGGTCGAGCGGCAATTGATGGAGCATCAAGAGCCCGGCAGCCGCGAACTGGGGCGTGAGGCTTTCATCAAACGCGTCTGGCAATGGAAGGCGGAATCGGGTGGTATTATTATCGACCAGCTGAAGCGGCTCGGTGCTTCCTGCGACTGGTCGCGCGAGCGCTTCACCATGGACGAGGGCCTATCGCGCGCCGTGGCCAAAGTCTTCGTCGAACTCTACCGCGAAGGCCTCATCTACAAGGACAAGCGGCTGGTCAATTGGGACCCCAAACTCAAGACCGCCATTTCCGACCTCGAAGTGCAACAGGTCGAGACCAAGGGCTCGCTTTGGTACATCAAATACCCGGTCGAAGGCAGCGACGAGTTCGTCGTGGTCGCAACAACGCGGCCGGAGACTATGCTCGGCGATACCGCGGTTGCTATTCACCCCCAGAATGAGCGGCTCAAGCACCTCATCGGCAGGACCGCGATTCTCCCGCTCGTCGGTCGCCGCATTCCGATCATCGCCGACGAATACGCCGATCCGGAAAAAGGCAGTGGCGCCGTGAAGATCACACCGGCGCACGACTTCAACGATTTCGAGGTCGGTCGGCGTCGTGACTTGCCGCTCGTCAACGTACTCGACATCGAGGGCCGGCTCGACCTCAAGGACAATGCGGCGTTTCTCCAAGGTCTTCTGCCATCGGGCGCGCTCGAAGAAACGCTGGCGCTGCATGGCCTCGACCGCTTCGCAGCCCGGAAGAAAATTATTGAACGTCTCGAAACCGGGGGTCTCCTCGATAAGATCGAGCCGACAACACACACCGTGCCGCACGGCGACCGCTCCGGCGCGGTTTTGGAGCCGTTCCTCACCGATCAATGGTACGTCGACGCCAAGTCGCTCGCTCAGCCCGCGATCGCGGCGGTACGCGAAGGCAAGACTTCGTTCGTGCCATCACAATGGGAAGCGACATTCTTCAACTGGATGGAGAACATCCAGCCCTGGTGCATCTCGCGGCAAATCTGGTGGGGGCATCAGATTCCGGCTTGGTACGGGCCCGACGGCAAAGTCTTCGTCGCGGAAAGCGAGGATGACGCCGTCGCGGACGCGCTGGCCCATTACACCGACATCGAGGAGATCACTGTCGACGATGGCCACGATATCGCCGCCGATCCGGCGCGGCGCAGCCGCTTTGCCAACGAGTACCTCCACCGCGACGAGGACGTGCTCGACACCTGGTTCTCCTCGGCGCTGTGGCCGTTCTCCACGCTTGGCTGGCCTGATGAGACGCCGGAGCTGAAACGATACTACCCGACCAGCGTCCTGGTCACGGGCTTCGATATCATCTTCTTCTGGGTTGCGCGCATGATGATGATGGGCCTGCATTTCGTGCGCGAGGTGCCGTTTCCCACAGTCTACATCCATGCGCTGGTGCGCGACGCTCGCGGCGCCAAGATGTCGAAGTCGAAAGGCAACGTCATCGATCCGCTGGCGCTGATCGACGAATACGGCGCCGACGCGTTGCGCTTCACGCTGGCCGCCATGGCGGCGCAGGGGCGCGATATCAAGCTGTCGGCGGAGCGCGTCGCCGGCTATCGGAATTTTGCGACCAAGCTCTGGAACGCTGCGCGCTTCGGTGAGGTCAACGGCTGCACACGTAATCCCGATTTTGATCCGCGCCATGCCAAGGAGATTCTCAACCGCTGGATCGCGCATGAGACGGCGAAAACAGCCAGCGAGGTTACGGCGGCAATCGAGACGTATAAGTTCAATGAGGCGGCGAGTGCGCTCTACCGGTTCGTCTGGAACATTTATTGCGATTGGTATCTCGAACTGATCAAGCCGGTGCTCACCGGTCCGGACGGGACCGCCAAGAACGAAACGCGCGGGGCTGCCGCCTGGGCGCTCGACGAAATTTTGAAACTGCTGCACCCGTTCATGCCGTTCATCACAGAGGAATTGTGGGCAGTGACGGCATCGCCGAAGCGCGATTTGCGGCTCGCTCTCAGCGAATGGCCGTCGCTTGAAGGCGTCGGCGACGCTAGGGCGGAAGCCGAGATTGGTTGGGTGATTGATCTTATTGCCGCAATCCGCTCGGTGCGCGCTGAGATGAATATCAACGTGCCGCTGCCGTTGGTAATGATTAGGGTAGGCGATCACGTCTGGGACAGGGCTCGGCGCTGGTCAGAGTTTATAAGGCGGATGGCTAAAATATCAGACGTAAGTCGGGCGCCTACGCAAAAGCCCGGCACTATCCAACTCGTTGTTAGGGGTGAGATTGTGGGCTTGGTCGTTTCGGGCGTGATCGATCTGGCCGCGGAGCGCGCCCGGCTCGCCAAGGAGATGGCCAAGTGCGATGCCGACATCGCTCGCGTCGACCAAAAGCTTGGCAATGCCGACTTCCTCAAGCGCGCGCCGGAAGAGGTCGTCGAGGGCGAGCGGGAAAAGCGGGCTGAGGCGCAAGCCCGCAAAACCAAGATCGCCGAAGCGCTGGAGCGGCTCAAAGGCGCCGCGTGACCTCCCGTCCCCTTCCGATCGCGCTCGTACTGCTGGGGCTCGTCGGTAACGCGCTGCGACTGCCGATTCTCGCGGTCCCGCCCGTCATCCCGGCACTGCGCAGCGAATTTGGTCTCTCCGGCACGGAGATCGGGATATTGACCGGCTTGCCGGTCATTCTGTTCGCCGCGGCAGCCATGGCCGGTTCGCGCTTGGTCGCACGGCTGGGCGCCGTGGCGGCGGCCGTCGCCGGGTTGCTGCTGGCAGCCTTTGGCTCTGCCCTTCGCGGTGCAGCGCCGGATATGGCGACCCTCTTCGCCGCAACCATCGTGATGGGCGTGGGGGTGTAGGTGACCCAGGCAGCCATGCCGGCGCTGGTCGGCCGGTGGTTGCCGCATCACATCGTTCTCGGCACCGGCATCTATACGAACGGATTGCTGGTCGGCGAAATCCTGCCGGTCGCACTTTTCCCTCTGCTCTTTCTATTACTTGGCGAGAGCTGGCGCGCGACATTCGTTTTCTGGGCAGTGCCAATTGGCGCTAGCGCGCTCCTGGTCATGGCGATAGCGCCGCGCGAGACCAAGCGGACGCGTCAGCATGCCGGCGCGCTGGTGGCCCGCCTGGCCCGCCCGCGACATCTGGCAACTGGGACTCATTTTCGCCGGCAGCAGTGCGGTCTATTTCGGCAGCAACGCCTTTTTGCCCGGTTATTTGAGCGAGGCGGGCCGGTCCGACCTCATCAGTCCGGCGCTGACTGTGCTCAATCTCGGCCAGCTTCCCGCCTCGCTGTTGCTAATCGGGTTTGCGCGGCAAATCGAGGGCAGCGCCTGGCCGTTCGTGTTGGCGGGCTTGCTCGCCCTTGTGAGCGTAGTCGGGGTTGCCACGACCGCGAGCATGGTGACCGTGGCGAGCGCGGCCGTGCTTGGCTTTGCTTGCGGCGCTGCTTTTGCTCTTGCCCTCACGCTGCCGCCGCTTTTGAGCACGCCGAGCGAGGTCGCTAGCGTATCCGGGGCGATGTTTACGATCAGCTACGGGGCCACCGTGGTCGTGTCCATTCTCAGCGGCCTCGTTTGGGACTTTACGGGGGCGGCACGCTTTGCGTTCTTGCCGATCACGCTGTCTGCACTGCCCGTGATGCTGTTCGTGCTAACCATTAGGTTCGACCGCAAGCCACGCGTCGTTATTCACGGTGAATAATCCTGCGTGGAGAGCCGGGCGCAAAAGGTCAAATCCCCCCGCTCAGGCTGCCGGCGCAAATGGCTTGCTGAGAAACCGGGAGTCTTTCAGCCCATAACGCCAGGGCCGCTCGGCCGCCTTGGTGATGCCGATGCGCGGCCCCGCCATGATCTTCGGCGCACCCTCGCGGGCGAACAGCGCGAAGGGCGGTGCGTCGAGCGGAAGCCCGTTGTGCGCGCCGGTGATATTCAACGCCTCGCAAAGCCGCCCGGGGCCGGCGCAAAGCAGCCGGTCTTCGGCCGCCCCCCGCCGCCGGCGCATCACCGGGAGACCGACTGTCGGCTCGATGGCGCGCACCAGCACGGCGCTGGCCGAGCCCTTGGGCTCGCAGACGAAATTCAGGCACCAGTGAATGCCGTAGGAGCGATAGACGTAGGCGTAGCCGGCCGGACCGAACATCACCACATTGCGGTCGGTTGGACCGCGAAAACTGTGCGCGGCGGGATCGGTGTGGTGATAGGCCTCGACTTCGACGATCCGGCCACCCACACCGTTGAAGAGCAGTATTGCTCCGATCAGATCCGGAGCGACCTCGTGCACGCTGCGGCTGAAGAAGGCTCTGGCTAGACGCTTGTGCATGCGCCCATCGTTGCAGGCCCGCTGCCTCATGGTAAATCGAGACTTAAGCGGCGGGACGGCGGAGGTCGAATCTGTGTCTCCGTTGCAACACGCTTGGAACATTTGATCGTTCCGCACTGCACCCATCCAAAGCGCCGCTTTTTAGCCATAGGATTTTTCGACATCGATGGCTGCGACTGTCGGCCGGTCGAGACAAAGCGTTGCGGCGCTTTCGATTTCCAGGTGGCTCTGCCTTGAGATCGAATGGGGGGCGAGGGGGCCTGTTTGGCCCGTAAGAGTTCCATGGATGCCAAGACCAATTTGAAATTGAGACTGCCAAGCCGCCACGCCACCGAGGGGCCTGAGCGAGCACCGCACCGCGCGTTCTATTACGCGATGGGCCTGACCAGTGAGCAAATCCATCAGCCGTTTGTTGGCGTTGCCACCTGTTGGAATGAGGCCGCCCCCTGCAACATCGCGCTGATGCGGCAGGCCCAGGCGGTGAAGCAAGGGGTCGCCGTCGGGGGTGCCACCCCGCGTGAATTCTGCACGATCACCGTGACCGACGGCATCGCCATGGGGCATGCCGGCATGAAGTCCTCGCTGCCCTCGCGCGAGCTCATCGCCGATTCCATCGAATTGACGGTGCGCGGCCACTCCTACGACGCCCTGATCGGCGTCGCCGGCTGCGACAAGTCCCAGCCAGGCATGATGATGGCCATGTGCCGGCTCAACGTGCCGTCGATCTTCATCTACGGCGGCTCGATCTTGCCCGGCACTTTCAAGGGCAGGCCGGTCACCATTCAGGACGTCTACGAGGCCGTTGGCAAGCACTCGATCGGTGAAATGTCCGACGCCGATCTCCACACGCTGGAGCAGAACGCCTGCCCCTCGGCCGGAGCCTGCGGCGCGCAATTCACGGCCAACACCATGGCGACGGTGTCGGAGGCGATCGGCTTGGCGCTGCCCTATTCGGCCGGGGCGCCGGCGCCGTACGAGATCCGCGACAGGTTCTGCATGCTCGCGGGCGAAATGATCATGGATCTCATCGTCAAGAACATCCGTCCGCGCGATATCGTGACCCGGGAAGCGCTGGAGAATGCCGCCGCCGTGGTCGCGGCGACCGGCGGCTCGACCAATGCCGCACTGCACCTTCCGGCGATCGCCAACGAATGCGGCATCAAGTTCGATCTCTTCGACGTCGCCGAGGTCTTCAAAAAGACGCCGTATATCGCGGATTTGAAGCCATCCGGCCGCTATGTTGCCAAGGACATGTTCGAGGCTGGCGGCGTTCCGCTGTTGCTGAAGACATTGCTCGACCATGGCTTCCTGCATGGTGACTGTCTGACGGTCACCGGTCGCACCCTGGCTGAGAACCTCAAATCGGTGAAGTGGAACGCCGATCAGGACGTCGTTCATCCGGCCGACAGGCCGATCCTGCCCACCGGCGGTGTCATTGGTCTTAAAGGTAACCTGGCGCCCGAGGGCGCCATCGTTAAGGTTGCTGGGATGGAGCGCTTGCATTTCGCCGGACCGGCGCGTTGCTTCGACGGCGAGGAAGCCTGTTTCGAGGCGGTGAAGAACAAGAAATACAGGGAAGGCGACGTGCTGGTTATCCGCTACGAGGGCCCGAAAGGCGGCCCCGGAATGCGTGAGATGCTGGCGACGACGGCGGCGCTCTATGGACAGGGCATGGGCGGCAAGGTTGCGCTGATTACCGACGGTCGCTTCTCTGGCGCCACCCGCGGTTTCTGCGTCGGCCATGTTGGTCCAGAAGCCGCGGTCGGCGGCCCCGTCGCGCTGCTACGCGACGGCGACATCATTGAACTCGATGCCGAGAAGGCAACACTCGACGTCAAGCTGACGAAGAGCGAGCTCGACCGGCGCGCGCGGGAATGGAAACCGCGGGCCGATGAGTTCACCTCCGGGTATTTGTGGAAATACGCCCAACAGGTCGGATCGGCGCGTCAGGGCGCCATCACCCATCCGGGCGGGTTAGTCGAAAAGGCGTGTTATGCGGACATCTAGCGTAGCGGCTTCTCTCGCCAAAGGCGCCGTGCTGATCGCTATCGTGGGCGGACTTGGCATCGCGTTCGGGTTCGGACCGGGTTCCGGGCTTGGCCTCGCCCCCGAGCCGGCGCTCGCCTTTGACGGAACGACCACGCCGAGCACGGCGTCGCTTACGCCGGGCGACGGCTTGCGTGGTGCGACCACTACGCCAGACGGCGCAGACAAGGCGAAAGCGTTTACCGCCCTCCAATATGCCGCCGATCAGGGACACCTCGCGGCGCAATGGAAGGTCGGCCGCATGTATGCGGCAGGCGATGGCGTTCCCCATGACGATCTCCGCGCCTTCAACTATTTCAGTCAGATCGCCAATACCCATCCGGATGAGATGCCGGGCACGACCCAGGCGCACATTGTGGCCAATGCCTTCGTCGCATTAGGGCACTACTACCTGGCGGGTATTCCCAATTCGCCGGTCATGCAGGATACGGCGCGCGCGCGTGAGATGTTTGCCTACGCTGCGTCCTATTTCGGCGACGCCGACGCGCAGTACCAGCTCGGCCGGCTTTATCTCGACGGCACGCCAAGCGATCCGCACCAGGCGGCACGCTGGTTCCAACTAGCCGCGACCAAGGGCGATTGCCGCGCCGAGGCGGTGCTAGGCGACATGCTGTTTCAAGGCCAACACGTGCCGCGGCAAGCCGCGCGTGGCCTGATGTGGCTCACGCTGAGCAAGGACTGCGCCGGTCCGGAGGAAAACTGGGTCAAGCCGCTTTATGACAATGCCTTCCACCGCGCGAGCGACGACGAGCGGGCCATGGCGCTCGTCTTCCTTGAGGACTGGCTGAAGGGCCGCAGGGAATAGGCGGCGGGGCGGCGAGGGCTTTCAAAGGTTGTAAGCCGAGCGAAAGCCGCCCCAGTGCTTGCCGAATACGCGGATGGGGGCGTCGATCTCGCGCATCATGATGGTAACGCCGTTGCCCATGTCGCGGGGATAGACCTGAATGATGTAAGGGCGCACGTTTCGTGCGGCGGCAAGATCGGCACGATCGTCAAAGATGCGGCGATTGCGCGAATTCGCCGTATTCCATGCCGTTTCCCCGGGGCGCTGCGGCAGCGAATACTTGCGATTGTGGACTGGCAAATAGGCGTTTCTGTCGACCGCCAAACAGAACACCATCCGGGAGTCGCTCGCCAGCAAGGCCTCCTGGATCGGCAGTAACACGTCCTCTACAGCGGAGAGAGACCGGGTGCGATGTTGCAGCGGATCGGTTCCTTCGATTGCAATATAATCATTGTCGAACAAATCGTCCTGCGTCAGCTTTCCTTCTTGAACAAGCCTTTCGAGAACGCGCGAGATGTCGTTCGCGACGTCGACGGCTCGTGAAATAATTTCCCTGTTCTCTTCGCGAATCGATGAGAGCTTGCGCTCTAATTCCGCGCGCACCGCCGGACTCATTTCTAAAAATTCGAAATGCAATCCAAGTGAGGACAAGTTGGCCACGCGAACGCGCGTCGTGCCTATGCCGTCGATCTTGGCCTGGAGGAGGGCGAACTCGCCAATCGGCCGCATGTCGTCTACGCGAACCAGCATGCCGCCTTCTGAAAGGTCGGCGGTCCGGCCGCGAACGGCGGTCGCGCCTATCTGAAGCTCGACTCCGATTTCGCAGGGCAGGCGGTCGTGTCGCCCGCGATCTCCGGCTTCGCTTTGGCGCAGGAAGATCGTCATCCGCATTTTGAGCTTTTCGGCAAGCGCGCTGACGCACCGGCCGTTTTGCTCAACAGACTTGACGTGCGCATTCGCGCCGGTCGCGGCGTTGCCGATTTCGGAGGCACCTTCGGAGACCGCGTTGGTAAACCGCAGAGTTTCGTTGGCGTTGCGCGCCACCGCCGTTGTCGCGCTATTCTGCTGCTCTACCGCGGTGGCGACGGCGGCAAACAGCGGCTGAATGACCTTGATCACGTCGGTGACCCGCTGCACCGCCTCAAAGCAAGCCGCGGCACCGTGCTGCAGCGCATCGATCTTCTTCGTGATCTCTTCCGTGGCCTTTTGCGTCTCCAGCGAGAGATTCTTCACTTCGGCGGCGGCAACGACGGCGAAACCGCGCCCGGCCGTGCCGGCGCGTGCGGCCTCGATCGTGGCGTTGAGCGCCAGCAAATTGGTTTGCCGCGCTACCGTCGAAATGAGGTTCACTACGTGACCTATTTCCGTCGACGACTTCTTCAGTCCATCGACACTGCGCCCCGCGGTTGTAGCCGACGCACTCGCTTCATCGGTGAGATTGTCCGCCCGGCGCACCTGATCGCCGATGTCGTCCGAGGAACGCGCGAGTTCCTCGATCGCCGCCGCGAGCTGGGAGAGGTCGCGGCTCGCAGTACTGGCCTGCACGACGAGGCTGTCTGTCTGCTGCGTGATCCTGTCGGTTGCGGCCGCGGAGTGTTCGGCTTCGTCGCGGACAAGGTCGCAAGCCCGTTGCACCTCGCGAATCATCGCGCCGAGGTCGGCCTCAAGGAGATTGATCGTTTCGCGGGTGCTGCTGACCTTGACCGCCTTTTCCGCCCCCGACTTGGTTTTGCAAAGTCGGCGGCTCGCGGCAACTCACCTCGTCAACGCGTGCCGGGCGCTTGGAGGAGAGCCATTGCATTTCGCTGCCAAACGTTGAGGTAAGCCGATCCAATCCGGGCGCGCGTGGTGAATATCTCGTTAATTCGCAAGAGGCTTTGCAGGCTATCCTTCGATGCACGCAATAAGGTTGCGCCCGCTTCTCTTTATGACCGGTTTGCCCGCTCGATCGCCAAATCGAGCCACACCGGCACGTGGTCGGATGGCTTTTCCCAGCTGCGCACGTGACGGTCGATGCCGACGTCGGTCAGCCGGTCGGCGGCTTCGGGCGAGAGCAGGGCGTGATCGATCCGAATGCCGTTGTTCTTCTGCCAGGCGCCGGCCTGATAGTCCCAGAAGGTATAGAGGCCGGGCTCGTCGCTCGTGGCGCGCACCGCGTCGGTGAGGCCCAGATTGATGAGCGCGCGAAATTCGGTGCGCGTGCGCGGCATGAATAGCGCATCGTTGATCCAGGCCTGAGGATTACGCGCGTCAGCGGTGGTGGGAATGACATTGTAGTCGCCGGCAAGAATAAGCGGTTCCTGGAAGGAAAGCCGTTCCCGGGCATAGGCAAAAAGCCGCTTCATCCAGCCTATTTTGTACGAATATTTTTCCGTGTCGGCTGGATTGCCGTTTGGCAGGTAGAGGCTTGCGACTCGCACCGCGCCCTGCGCCATCGAGACCACTCCTTCGATGAAGCGGGCGTGATCGTCTTGGTGGTCACCGGGCAAGCCCACGGTGACTTCGTCGAACGGGAATTTCGAGAGCAGCGCCACGCCGTTGAACGTTTTCTGACCGTGTACGGCGAGATTGTAGCCGAGCGCCTCGAACGGCTCACGCGGGAACGCGTCGTCGACGCATTTTGTCTCCTGCAAGCAGACGACGTCTGGCTCGCGCTCGGCGAGCCACGCGACCGCCGAGTCGAGCCGCTGTTTGACCGAATTGACGTTCCAGGTGGCGATGCGCACGGGCTGAAGCACTAGTTTAGTGGAAGCATGATCTTCTCCGAAAACCGGTATCCACTTTTCGGGATCAAGCTTTAAAGCGCGAAGCTGGTGCCGCAGCCGCAGGAGGCGGTTGCCTGTGGATTGTTGACTTTGAACGACGTCCCGATCAGGTCATCAACGAAGTCGATCTCGGAGCCGGCCATGTAGTTGAGCGAAACGGGATCGATCAGCACGGTGGCGCCGGCGCGCTCGATCACGACGTCATCGTCCGCTTTGGCGCGCTCGGTGTCGAATTTATATTGGAACCCGGAGCAGCCGCCGCCCGCGACGCTGACCCGCAGCATGGTGCCGGCAGGCTCTTGGCGAAGAATTTCGCCGATCCTGCGGGCCGCCCGTTCGCTCACGGTGATATTGGCCACCATAGCCTTCCTTCCGGCCGGGGAAATCGCACGATTGCCACGGCGTTACCACGATAGTTAAGTGCGGCAAATGCTAAGTCAATTGGAGGCCGGGCAGATCGATGACGAGCGATGCCGCAATCCACCGAGCGCCCTATGCGTGCGACCCGGCAGACAGTCGCGGGCGGCTCCATCCGGAGCCTGCCAGCAAAGGCCGCAGCCCGTTTCGGCGCGACTGCGACCGTATCATCCACTCGAGCGCCTTTCGCCGCCTCAAACACAAGACCCAGGTATTCGTGTTCGATGAAGGCGACCATTACCGCACGCGGCTCACCCACACGCTCGAAGTTGCGCAAATCGCCCGCGCGCTCGCCCGCGCGCTTGACCTCAACGAGGACCTCGCCGAGGCGTTGGCGCTTGCCCACGACCTCGGTCATCCCCCCTTCGGCCATGCCGGCGAGCGCGCACTCGATGAGTGCCTCAGTGCCTTCGGCGGCTTCGATCACAACGCCCAGACCTTACGGGTGGTGACGGCGCTGGAGCGGCGCTATCCGACCTTCGACGGGCTCAACCTCACCTGGGAAACCCTCGAAGGCCTGGTCAAGCACAACGGCCCGCTCACCGACCGGGACGGAAAGCCGCTCGGCCGCTATCGCGCCCACGGCGTGCCCGAGACGATCCGGCAATATGTCCGCATGCAGGATCTCCAATTATGGAGCTTCCCCAGCGTGGAGGCGCAGGTCGCCGCCTTTGCCGACGACATCGCCTACGACGCCCACGACATCGACGACGGCCTCCGCGCCGAACTGTTCAGCCTCGATGAGATAGCCACCGTCGCGCTGCCGGGCGGAATCATCGCCGAGATACGCACGGCCTATCCGGAGCTCGATGCTGGGCGCCTCGTCCACGAGTTCATTCGGCGGTTGATCGGCCTCCTGATCGAAGATGTGGTCGCCGAGACCGGGCGCCGCCTCGCCGCCCTGGCGCCGCGCTCGGCCGACGAGGGGCGGCGAGCGCCGTCGGGGGTCGCGGGATTCTCGCCGGCGATCGCGGAGGCCGAGCGCGCCATCAAAGGCTTTCTCAATACGCGCATGTACCGTCATGTGCGGGTCCAGCGCGTCATGGACGAGGCGGCCCGTGTGATCCGCAACCTCTTTGCGCACTACAACGCCCATCCCGATGATCTGCCGACAGAATGGCGGGACGGGCTGACCGGTGCTGACGAGGCGGCACGCGGCCGCCGCATCGCCGATTTCATCGCCGGTATGACCGACCGCTACGCGCTCGCCGAGCATGCGCGGCTTTTTGACTCGACCCCGGAATTGCGTTAGGCGCGCGGCGCTCATGTCTACCCTGCCGAGGCAATCAAACGTTTTCGCCGACACGCTCGAACGCGTGCGTATGGTGGCACGCCGCATCCTCCCGCCGGGCACGGATCTTTCCCGCGTTCAGGTTGAGCCGCCGCGCGATGCCGCCCACGGCGAAATGGCGACTAACGCCGCCATGGTGCTTGCCAAGGCCGTCGGCAAGAATCCGCTGGAGCTTGCCAACGCCGTTGCCGATGAGCTGAAGAAAGACGCAACCGTCGTCGACGCCAGCGTTGCGCGTCCGGGCTTTGTCAATCTCACGCTTGAGCCGGCAGTTTGGCGACAGGAATTGCGGCGGGTCGTTGCGACCGGAACAGATTACGGCAAAAGCGATCTCGGCGGCGGCGTAGCGGTGAATGTCGAATTCGTATCGGCCAATCCAACGGGACCGATGCATGTTGGCCACGGCCGCGGCGCGGTATTCGGCGACGCTCTGGCGAGCCTTCTCGAGTTCACCGGCTACATGGTGACGCGCGAATATTACATCAATGATGCCGGGGCGCAGGTCGATGTGCTCGCGCGTTCGGCTTATCTGCGCTATCGCGAGGCGCTGGGCGAAAACGTCGGCGCGATTCCTGAAGGGCTTTATCCAGGAGAATATCTGAAGCCCGTCGGACGACGACTAAAAGAATTCTTTGGCGATAAGCTTGTGGCTCAACCTGAGTCTCAATGGCTTCCAGTTGTGCGGCAAACTGCCGTAGAGACGATGCTTGTGAAGATTCTTGAGGACCTTGACGCTCTCAATATTGCATTTGACGTCTTCTTTTCTGAAAAATCTCTTTCTGAAACAATAATTGAATACACTCCCCAATTTGGTAAGCCGAAGTTCTATCGTGCAAGCAAATCTTACGACCTGATGGAGGCAGCTCCCGGAGGGCTGCGGACCTATTTGATACGTCAAGAGGTGTCTCGCTTGGGCGCCGTCCCAGGGGCATTTGGCTTTTCCGAACGACCTCCACCTGGTGAGCTTGCTCGATCCGATTTTCTGGGCTCAACCCTTCTGCAGCTTCAAAACAAAGGTTTGATCTACTCAGGTCGCCTGCCGCCGCCCAAGGGCGCGCTGCCTGAAGACTGGGAGGACCGCGAGCAGACGCTGTTCCGCTCGACGGCGTTTGGCGACGACGTAGATCGCCCGCTGAAGAAGTCTGACGGCTCCTATACCTATTTTGCCTCCGACATCGCTTATCACCGGTCCAAGCTCGAACGCGGTTTTCACACCTTGATCGATGTCTGGGGTGCCGACCACGGCGGCTACATCAAGCGCATGGAGGCGGCGGTGGCTGCGCTCAGCGACCGCAAGGCCGAGCTCGACGTGAAGCTTGTCCAGCTTGTGAAGCTTCTGCGCGCCGGAGAACCCGTCAAAATGTCGAAGCGGGCCGGCGAGTTCGTGACGCTTCGTGAAGTTGTGGATGAAGTCGGCCGGGATGCCGTTCGCTTCATGATGCTGTTTCGTAAGAACGATGCCATGCTCGACTTCGACCTCGCCAAGGTGATCGAGCAGTCGCGCGACAACCCGGTCTTTTATGTCCAATACGGCCACGCCCGCGGCCAGTCGGTGTTTCGCAACGCTCGCGAGGTGTTTCCCGAACTCCCGACTGACCTGAGCGATCCGGCGGTCCTGGCCGCCGCAAAGGTGGAGCGCCTTTCGGACCCGGCGGAACTCGCGCTGATGCGGCAGATTGCGCTCTATCCGCGGGTGGTCGAGGCCGCTTCGGCTGCCCATGAACCGCATCGGATTGCCTTTTATCTGTACGATTTAGCCAGTGAATTTCATGCGCTTTGGACACTTGGCAATAGCGCGCCACATTTACGCTTCATTATCCAGAATGATCGACAAATGACGGTGGCTCGCCTGGTACTCGTACAAGGTGTTGTGACGGTACTCGCGTCGGGGCTCGCGTTACTCGGCGTCGAGGCGCCAAACGAGATGCGCTAATTTCCCCTGGGCCGCTTGGACGAGCGGCGAACAAAGTCGAGGGAATAGCTGATCGAGATGTTTCAACGCCTGAATTAGGACTATTTCGATGGCTGACAACAATTTCCGCTCTTATCGCAGCCGCGATTCCCTAACCGGGGACCAAGCCAATGCGCCTGCAGCGGAAGGTGCTGCCGATCCGCTTGCGGAGCTGGCTCGGCTGATCGGTCAGACCGACCCGCAGGCGGAGGACGGCCGATATGAAGACGACCCAACCGCCTCCGGCCGCGATGGTTCGGCCGACGATCGCTACGCCGATCAGCACAATCGCGTGCCAGACCGCTACGTGCAGCCACCGCCTTTGCCCGCCGATCCTTATCCCTCTCGCGCGCCGCAGCGTAGCGGCTACGAGAACGAGCCCGCGGCCAGCAGTCGATATTTTTCCGGGCCGGCGGCGAAGTTCAGCGGGTTCCGCGAGGATGGCGGTGACTATGTGGCGGCTGAAGATGCTCAGTTCCGCGGCGAGCCAACGCCCATTTCGGCCGGGCAGTTACCCGCCTCCGCAGCCGCGCCATCTGAGCGCGGTTATGACGCTGACGAACAGGAGCACGATGGCGGTCAAGCTTACGGTGCGGACGATTACATCGACGAGGCGCCGAACGCACGCCGGGGCGGTTTGGTTGTCGTCATGGCGGTGCTGGGTCTGGCGCTGGGTCTGGCGGTGATTGGGACCGCCGGCGCATTCGGCTATCGCGCGATGTTCGGTAGTTCGATGTTGCCTACGCTGCCGCCGATCATCAAGGCGAGCAATGGGCCGAATAAGATCATGCCGAGCTATGGCGACGCGCAGGCGAACAACCAGCCTGGCGGAGCGAGCACCGGCTCGACCGAAAATCTCGTCTCGCATGAGGAGCAGCCGGTCAAGATGGAACCGCCGAAGGCGGCCCCTCATGTCGTTTCCACCATTCCGATTTCGCCTGGGCAAAGTTCGACCCCGGCGGCGCTTGCGCCCACCGCTGGCTTACCGGCGACTGCTTCACCCGGCGCCGCTCCGCCAGCCGCGGCTGCCGCCGCCCCAGCGCCGGCATCCATTTCGTCGGAGCCGAAGAAAATCCACACGGTGACGATCCGCGCCGATCAGCCGAACAGCTTGGGTGCGGCACCGGTTCAGCCCGCGCCGACCGCCCGCAGTGCCGGACGGCCAGCGTCTTCGGCGCCGAAGCCGAGCACGACCGCAAGCGCGCCGGCTGGGCCGAACGCGCCGCTTTCAATCGTCCCGGGCCCCGAGGGTGATGCACCGGCTGCGGCGCCAGCTCGCGCGCATGCCGGAGCGGCGCCCATGTCGGTTGCACCCATGTCGGTCGCGAGTGCAACGCCTGCCACGGCGAACGCGGCAAGCCCGTCGGCCGGCGGCGGCTACGCGGTGCAACTCACGTCCCAGCGCAGCGAGGCCGATGCCGAGTCCGCTTTCCGTTCCTTGCAGGCCAAATACCCCAATCAGCTCGGCGGCCGCGAACCGATCCTCCGTCGCGCCGATCTCGGCCCCAAGGGAGTCTACTACCGCGCCCTTGTCGGCCCCTTTGCCTCGATGGAAGAGGCCGCCGGCGTGTGCAGCAGCCTCAAGGCCGCTGGCGGCAATTGCATCGTCCAGAAAAATTGACAGCGACTATTGCGAGCTGGACCGTAGCAATTTCGATCCGCCGCACGAGCGCTTGACCCTGGCGCAGCGCGCGAGCTAAGCGGCCGCCATGCGCGCTTTCATTACCGGCGTTTCCGGACCTGCGCTCACCTTCGACGAACGAGCGCTCCTGCGCGAGGCGGAGCCATGGGGTCTTATCCTTTTTCGGCGAAACGTCGTGGACCCCGATGCGTTGCGCAGTCTCATCGATGACGTGAGGACGACGCTCGGACGCGCGGCGCCGGTGCTGATCGACCAGGAGGGCGGCCGCGTGCAACGCCTTGGCCCGCCGTTTTGGCCGGCCTATCCGCCGGGCGCCGCCTACGGCGCGCTTTACGACCGCAATCGCCAAACCGGTTTGGCGGCGGCGCGGATTGGTGCCCGTCTGATCGCCGCCGATCTTGCGTCCCTGGGCATCGACGTCGACTCGATGCCGGTCGCTGACTTGCCGGTTGCTGGTGCCGATCCGGTGGTCGGGGACCGCGCCTACGGGAACGAGCCCGCCAAAGTAGCCGCCATTGCCGACGCGATCGCACAAGGATTGACCGAGGGTGGCGTGCTGCCGGTCGTCAAGCACATTCCCGGGCACGGCCGGGCGACCGCGGACAGCCACAAAAGGCTGCCTGTGGTCGACGCCGACCGTGCCGTGCTCGAGGCGACCGATTTCGCCGCTTTCCGTCCGCTCGCAGCACTGCCGCTCGCCATGACAGCGCATGTTGTATTCACAGCGATCGACCCGATCGCGCCGGCCACCGTTTCGCCAACTATAGTGCGTGACGTGATTCGTGATTCGATCGGCTTCCGAGGTCTGCTGATGAGCGACGATATCTCCATGGGCGCCCTGTCGGGCTCGGTTGCCGAACGCACCCGGGCGGCAATCGCGGCTGGTTGCGATCTGGTGCTTCACTGCAATGGCGAGATGCCGGAAATGCTCGCGGTTGCAGCCGAAGCGCCCTCGCTGGCCGGCGAAGCGGCGCGCCGCGCCGCGGCCGCTCTGGCGGCGAAGAGGCCGGCGGCGCCCATCGATCTCGCCTCAGCGCGCTCGGAGTTTTTGAGGCTCATGACCGGCGTCTGGCAGCCGGCACGGGGATATGCATGATCGCCGAGGACCTGCAGTTCGTCACCGAGCTGCCGGAGCGGGCCGCAGACGAGCCCGCGCTGGTGATCGACGTCGAGGGCTTTGAGGGCCCGCTCGACCTCCTGTTGACGCTCGCCCGCCAGCAGAAGGTGGACCTGGCCAAGATCTCGATCCTGGCGCTCGCCGACCAGTACCTTGCCTTCATCGAAGAGGCGCGCAAGCTGCGGCTGGAGCTTGCCGCCGATTACCTGGTGATGGCCGCGTGGCTTGCCTATCTCAAATCGCGCCTGCTGCTGCCCGAGCGGACCGAACCGGACGGCATCAGCGCCGAGGACATGGCGACCGCGCTGGCGCAGCGCCTGCGGCGGCTCGAGGCGATCCGGCAGGTGGCCGAACAATTGCTCAACCGGCCGCAGCTCGGCCGTGAGGTTTTTCCGCGTGGCCGCCCGGAGCCGATTGCCGAAATCAAACGGCCGCAATGGTCGGCGACGCTCTACGATCTGCTTTCGGCCTATGCGGGGCAGCGGCAGAAGCAGGCCAGAGCCTTCGTGCGCGTGCCGAAGCGTACGGTGTGGTCGCTCGCCGAAGCGCGTGAGGCGCTCGAACGGCTGATTGGGCGCGCCACCGACTGGTGCGTGCTCGATGACTATCTCATTGCCTATATGGTTGAGCCCTCGCACGCCGCGACAGTTCGCGCTTCGAGCTTTGCCGCAGCACTCGAATTGGTGCGCGAGGGTCGCCTTGAAGTGCATCAGCACGCGGCGTTCGCTCCGCTCTACGTCCGCCAGCGGCGGGCTCAGGACGAAGGCGCGATTGTGGTGGATCCGGGGAATGGATGAGGGGGAGGCCAACATGATCTCCAATGTTGCGGAAATGCGTGTGATCATCGGCGATAAAGACTCCGAGGAGCGCGCCGAGGAATTGCGCATTCTCGAAGCGCTGTTGTTTGCGGCCGAGGAGCCGCTCGACGAGAAGACGCTGGCGGCACGGCTGCCGGCCGGAAGCGACCTGCACGGGCTGCTGGTCCAATTGCAAAAGGAATATGCGCCGCGCGGCGTTAATCTCGTGCGCGTCGGCGGCAAATGGTCGCTGCGGACGGCGAGCGATCTCGCCTGGCTGCTGACCCGCGAGACGGTGGTCACCAAGAAGCTTTCGCGGGCGGCCGTCGAGACGCTGGCCATTGTCGCCTATCACCAGCCGGTGACGCGCGCCGAAATCGAGGACATTCGCGGCGTGACCACCTCGAAGGGTACGCTCGACGTGCTTCTAGAGACCGGCTGGATCCGCCTGCGCGGCCGCCGCAAGGCGCCCGGCCGGCCGGTAACGTACGGAACCACCGAGGCGTTCATGTCCCATTTTGGGTTAGATGCGCTCACCGATCTGCCCGGCCTGGACGAGCTCAAGGGCGCCGGCCTCATGGACAAATCCCTACCGGCCGGCTTCACGGTGCCGGTGCCTTCCGACGATCCGGCGCTGCGGGACGACGAAGACCCGCTGGAACCCGGCGACCTCGATTTGGGGCTGGCGCCGCCGGCCGAACGCAGCGAGGAATAGCCGGAGCTTCTCACTTCGGCGTGACGGCCGGTCTGCGGCTTGGCGGCACGTCGTGTTGTGCTTGTTTTTGCCGCCCCCCCAGCCTAGTTTCAGGCTGAATTCACGCCTTACCGCGGGCGCGCCTGCGCACGGAGGATTCCATGGGCTCTCTGAGCATCTGGCACTGGCTCATCGTCGGCGCCGTCCTGCTGCTGGTCTTCGGCGGGCGCGGCAAGATTTCGGACATGATGGGCGATGTCGCCAAGGGCATCAAAGCCTTCAAGAAGGGCATGACCGACGAGGACGCCGCCGACGCCGCGAAGCCCGAAGCGCCGGTGAAGTCGATCGACCACCAGCCGGCCGGCGAGGTCAAGCGGCGCGCCGAGACCGAAAGCAAGGTTGGGGGCTCGCTGTCCTGACGTCCCTTGCGGCTAGTCCTGCCGGACGTTCGGCCGGCGGTTGACGCGGATTGGCGGTTGAGCCGGCCGGGGAGTTTCCATGTTCGACATCTCTTGGACCGAGTTCCTGCTCATCGGTGTCGTCGCGCTGATCGTGATCGGGCCGAAGGAATTGCCCGCTGTCTTGCGCACGCTCGGGCAATGGACGCGCAAGGTGCGCAGCATGGCCGCCGACTTCCAGAACCAGTTCCAGGAAGCGATGCGCGAAGCGGAAATGGCCGACCTCAAGAAGGACGTCGACGACATTGCCCGCGGTATCAAGCGTTTCGATCCGTTCCAAGACGTACGCGCCGATGTCGAGGCGGCGGGAAAGGACATTAAAACTTCGCTGGAGCAAACGCCGGCGTCGGTAACCTCCGCGACCGGGTCCGCGGAAACGGCCGCGGCGGCCGAGACCGCCGGTCCCGCCTTGTTACCGTCTGAGCCGGCGCCTGCCGCCGAGTTTCCCATCACAAAAGCCGCCGCCGACCTCCGCGACATGAACGTTATTGGCGCGGCCACGGGGCCGGTCACGCCGGAAGCCGCTGAGAAGGTCGCACTCGAATTTCCCGCTTCCGAAGCGCCGACCTACGTCCGCGAAAAGGCTGTCGTCGCCGCGGCCATAAGCCCGGTGACGCCGGAGGGAGCCGAGACAATCGCCGAGCCGGACAAAACGGGGCATGGCGGATGACCACCGACGACGAAGAGAAGGCGATCGAAGCCACCAAGGCGCCGTTGATGGACCACTTGGTTGAGCTGCGCGGGCGGCTCATCAAGGCGCTCGCCGCCTTCGCGCTTGCCGCCGTGGTCTGCTTCTTTTTCGCCCGCCAGATCTACAACGTACTGACCTGGCCCTACATCTGGGTGGCCGGCGCGGAGAATTCCAAGTTCATCTATACCGGCCTGCTCGAATATTTCGTCGTGCAGCTCAAGCTCGCAATGTTTGGCGCCGCGTTCATCGCATTCCCGGTGATCGCCAGCCAAATCTACATGTTCGTCGCCCCGGGACTTTATCGGAAGGAACGGCAGGCGTTTCTGCCTTACCTCGTCGCCACGCCGATTTTTTTTCTGCTGGGGGCTGCGGTCGTCTATTTCGTGGTTTGGCCGATGCTGGCGCGCTTTTCGCTGAGCATGCAGCAATTGGGCGGTCCCGGCCAGGCGACAATCGAGCTGTTGCCGAAGGTCGAGGATTATCTTGCGCTGATGATGAAGCTCGTTCTCGCCTTCGGCATCGCGTTTCAGCTTCCGGTGATTCTCACGCTGCTTGGCCGCGTCGGCCTCATCACCTCGGATCAGCTGAAATCGAAGCGCCGCTACTTCATTGTCATCGCCTTTGTCATCGCCGCCGTGCTGACGCCGCCCGACGTGCTGAGCCAGATGTCGCTTGCGCTGCCGCTGGTCGCCCTCTACGAGGGCTCGGTCTGGTCGGTGCGCTGGGTGGAGAAGCGGGCGGCGGCCGACCGCGCGGCTGCGGCGGCGGCCGCGTCAGCCAAGCCTGCGGAATGATTGGCGCCTATAATGTTGCCGAGGCACGCTTTTGATTCGTCATGGCCGGGCACAAGGCGCGAAGCGCCGTCTTCGCGCGTATTGTCCCGGCCATCCACGTCTTTGCCTGCGTAAATCAAGAGGTGGATGTCCGGCACGAGGCCGGGCATGACGGTGTGGACATAAAATGCACGACATCCGCTTTATCCGCGACAATCCCGATGCTTTCGACCACGCGCTGGCGCGGCGCGGGCTTCCGTCGCAAGCGCGGCGGCTGATCGAGCTTGATGAGACGCGGCGGGAAAAAATCCTCGCGCTCGAAACCGCGCAGGCGCGCCGCAATGCCGCGTCGAAGGAAATCGGCGAGGCGAAGAAGACCAAGGACGCGGAAAAAGCCAAAGGCCTGTTGATCGAGGTTGCGGCGCTGAAGGAATCGATCCCGGCCATGGAGGCGCAGGAAAAAGCGGCCTCCAAGGAACTTGAGAATGCGCTGGCCGAAATTCCCAATCTGCCGCTCGACGACGTTCCCGACGGCAAGGATTCGAGCGACAACGTCGAGCATCATCGCTTCGGCGCGATGCGAAATTATGCGTTTACGCCGAAGCAGCATTTCGAGCTCGGCGAAGCGCTCGGCCAGATGGATTTCGAGACCGCCGCGAGACTCTCTGGCGCGCGCTTCGTCGTGCTGAGGAAAGGTCTCGCGCGGATGGAACGTGCACTCGGGCAGTTCATGCTCGACGTGCACACAAGTGAGCACGGCTACACCGAAGTCGCGCCGCCGCTGCTGGTGCGTGACGAGGCAATGTTTGGAACGGCCCAATTACCAAAATTTAGTGACGATCAATTTCGCGTTGAAACCGAGGAAGTACAGCGAAAGCATGCTTATGCAACTTTTGAACAAGATCGAACGGCAGTTCTAGATTATGCGAAAAAGGCAGGCTTTGAAGCCGCACGTAATGAGCCGCTTCAAGTTTTAGGATTTGTGTATCGACCGACGCCTGATCGGCGGTGGCTCATTCCCACCGCCGAAGTGCCGCTGACCAATCTCGTGCGCGAATCCATACTTGAGGAGGCGGAGTTACCTATACGGGTCACCGCCTGTACGCCGTGTTTCCGCGCCGAGGCGGGTGCCGCCGGCAAGGACACACGCGGCATGATCCGCCAGCATCAGTTCACCAAGGTCGAGCTTGTCTCCATCACCACGCCGGAGCAATCGAGGGACGAGCATGAGCGCATGCTGTCATGCGCCGAGGAGATTTTGCGCCGACTCGATCTGCACTATCGCGTCGTAACGTTGTGCACCGGCGATATAGGGTTCGCCTCGCAAAAAACCTACGACATCGAGGTATGGCTGCCGGGCCAAAATATGTATCGCGAAATCTCTTCCTGCTCGGTCTGCGGCGACTTCCAGGCGCGGCGCATGAACGCGCGCTATCGCACTAAGGAAGGCCGCAACGTGCGCCACGTGCACACGCTCAACGGCTCCGGCGTTGCCGTCGGCCGCGCGCTCATTGCCGTGATGGAGACCTATCAGCAGGAAGACGGCGCGATCGCCGTGCCGGATGTGCTCGCGCCCTATATGGGCGGAAAAAAGAAGATCGATAACCGATGAGCCCGATGCGCATCCTGATCACCAACGACGATGGCGTCCACGCCGAAGGGCTCGACGTGTGCGAGAAGATCGCGCGCGAGCTCTCCGACGATGTCTGGGTGATCGCGCCGGAATACGATCAGTCGGGCGTCGCCCATTCGCTGTCGCTCAATGACCCGCTGCGCTTGCGCCAAATTGGCGAGCGCCGTTTTGCGGTGCGCGGCACGCCGACCGATTGCGTCATCATGGGCGCGCGCCACCTGCTTGACGGCAAGGGTCCCGATCTCTTGCTCTCCGGCGTCAATCGCGGCCGCAATGCCGGCGAGGACGTCATCTATTCCGGCACCGTCGCCGGCGCGGTGGAAGGCACCGTGATCGGCGTTCCCTCGCTGGCTTTGTCGCAAGCCTATGCAGGGCGCAGCGGCCGTGAGCCCTATTGGGAGACAAGCCTGCGTTGGGGGCCCGACATCATTCGCCGCGTCGTCGCCGAAGGCATCCCACGCGACGTACTGATCAATGTCAATTTTCCAGATTGCCCGCCGGATGAGGTCAAGCGGATCGCGGTCACGGCCCAGGGACGGCGCGTCGGCCAGGAGCGGCTGGAAATCGATCAGCGCAAAGACGGTCGCGGTAATCCCTATTACTGGATCGCTTATGTACGCCACGGCTTCGCAAAGGCGCCGGAGGGTACCGATCTCGCCGCGCTCGAGGAGCATTGCATCGCGGTCACGCCGCTGCGGCTCGATATGACTGACGAGCCGTATATGACGAAGCTCGCCGAACTGTTCGAGTGAAGAGAACCGTCAACCGCGGACGGCAGGCGCGGCGGCCTCGATCGCTTGCGCGAGCGCGTCCGCCTGGAACGGCTTCTGCAGGGTGGGTGCGTTGCGATACGGTTCCGGCACGCCGCGTTGGCCGTAGCCGGTAGCGAATACGAATGGCAGTCCGCGCTCGATCAGGATCTCGACCACCGGCGATATCGGCTGGCCGTTGAGATTGACGTCGAGGATGGCCACGTCGAATTCACCGTCTTTCGCCAACGCTAAAGCCTCCTCGATCCGGCCGGCTTCGCCGGCGAGCGTGTGGCCGAGATCCGCCAGCATGTCCTGGAGCAGCATGCGGATCATCAACTCGTCCTCGACCACAAGGACGCGTTTGCCATCAGGATATTTCTCCTCAGCATTCATTGAAGACCCCGTGCGAGCAGCGACATTCGAAAATACTTCGCAATCCACCTGTGCATCAATCGCCGCCCTTCGGCAAACGCGGATCGCACGCGGCATGGAGAACCACAACGCCGAAGGCGCGCGATCGGTTCCGGGTGGGCGTGATTTCTGGGCCTGGCGCCCCCCGCCGAAGCAGTGCCGGGCAATACCACCGTGATACCCGAGAGACCCGGTGCAAGCCATCGCGACATAATGGTAGAACACGCCACGGCGCGTTCATAAGGGCGAGGTCAAGGTGACCGGGATCAAAGCAGCCGACGTGGAACGCATGGAGTTTCAGCTCGGGCTGCGCCGGCGTGGCATCAGCGACCAGGCGGTGCTGCGCGCCATGGAAGAGGTGCCCCGCGAGCACTTCGTGGTTTCCGCGTTTACCGATAGCGCCTATGCCGATCAGGCATTGCCGATCGCCTGCGGGCAGACCATCAGCCAGCCCTACGTCGTTGCCTATATGACGGAGCAGCTCGAAGTCGAGCCGCAGCACCGCATTCTTGAAATCGGCACCGGCTCCGGCTACCAGGCCGCCATTCTCTCGCGGCTGGTGCGCGAAGTCGTCAGCATCGAGCGCTACCGGACGCTCGCCGATACCGCACGCGAACGCCTCAAGACGCTGGGATACGCCAACGTCACCGTTCTCACCGGCGACGGCTTTGCCGGCGCGCCGGAGCGGGCGCCTTTCGACCGCATCATGGTCACCGCTGCCGCCGAGGACGTGCCCGAGGCGCTTGTCGATCAGCTTGCCGAGGGCGGCAAAATGGTGCTGCCGCTGGGTCCGCGCAACGGCACCCAGCACATCGTGAAGCTTTTCAAGACGGCGGGCGGCGGACTGACACGCCAAAACCTCATCGCCGTGAGATTTGTGCCGCTGTTGCGCGGCCAGGCGCGGGAGCTGTAACCATTTTATCGCAATCCGGCATTATTTAATTCTTGTTCGGATACTTAAAGCCCTGTTTACCGCAACGATGTTTATTCGCTCGTAGGTAATGTTGCGTGCGAGCGAGTCACCATGTGCGCCTTGCGTCGTTCGGCCGTTGGGCCCCAATTGGTTGTCCTTACGTTAATCGGATTGGGCGCTGCCAGTTGCAGCAGCGATTCCGGGCGTTTCTCGGACGTTTTCGGTTCCGACAGCGCTTCGCGCAATGAAGTGACCGGCTCGATCCCGCAAGGCTCGAAGAGTGTCGAGAGCCGACCCCTGACGCACCTGGCCAGTAATGCCGGTGAGGGGGCCTCGGGCGGCAGCCGGGGCATGGGCTCCTACCAGCCTAACAGCGAGGTCACCGGCTCCCTGCCGCCAGCGGCCCCACCGCCGCCGGCCTGGACCTGGGAAGGCGGCACCCCGATCACGGTGGCTCCTGGCGAAAATCTCGAGACGCTGTCGCGGCGCTATGGCGTGCCTGTCGCGGCCATTATGGAGGCAAACAGCATCACGGCACCGGCCATGGTGCGTCCTGGCCAACATCTGGTTATTCCGCGCCGTCGCGGACTAGCGGCGGCCCCGTCAGCGCCGCAGACGCGCATTGCCACGACCGCAGCCACTGTGCCCTCCATCGCGTCGGTTGGCCCCCCGCGGACCGCGCTCGCGCCGACCACGAGCGTCCATGTCGTGGCGCCGGGCGAGACCCTCCACAGCATTGCGCGGCTCTATGGCAAGCCGGTTCTGGCGCTCGCCAAGGCCAACAATATCCCGCCGGACACCATGGTAAAGATCGGCGAGCGCATCGTCATTCCGGACGTCCGGGCATCCTCGGCGCCAACGGCGCCAGCCCCGGTCGCCCCGCGCGCCGAAGCTCCCGCGACCGCCCCGGCCGGGCCAAATCTTGCCACCGCCGAATCTCCCCATAGCGCGCGACTTGCCGCGCCTGTTGCGCCGACCGGCCAGGAAAGCGCGGTCAAGACCGCTGAACCCGTCGGCGCGCTGCCGTCATTCCGGTGGCCGGTGCGCGGCCGCGTTATCGCCGGTTTCGGGCCGAAGCCGAACGGCCTGCAGAACGACGGCATCAATCTCGCCGTGCCCGAGGGCACGCCGGTCAAGGCGGCGGAAGACGGTGTTGTTGCCTATGCTGGCAACGAGCTCAAGGGCTACGGCAATCTGGTGCTGGTGCGCCACAGCAACGGTTTCGTCACCGCCTATGCGCACGCGAGCGAAATCCTCGTCAAACGTGGCGACACGGTCAAACGTGGCCAGGTGATTGCAAAGTCGGGGCAGACCGGAAGTGTCACGGCGCCGCAACTGCACTTTGAGATCCGCAAGGGCGCCACGCCGGTCGATCCGTCGCAATACCTCAACGGCGCCTGAAATCGGACGACAAAGGACGGAACGTCGCCTCCCTGTCAGTCGTCCGTCGTCGGGCGTCCGTCGTCCATTCTCACGCCAAGCCGGCCCGCCAAGTCCTGGACATATTGCCAAGCCACGCGGCCGGAGCGCGCGCCGCGCGTGGTGGCCCACTCGAGCGCTTCGCGGCGCAGTTCGGCGCCAGCAAGCGGGATGCGGTAACGGGCCACATAACCTTCGACCATGGCGAGGTATTCGTCTTGGCTGCAGCGGTGGAAGCCGAGCCACAACCCGAAGCGGTCCGACAGCGAGACCTTCTCCTCGACCGCCTCGCCGGGATTGATCGCGGTGGCGCGCTCGTTCTCGACTATGTCGCGCGCCATCAGGTGGCGCCGGTTCGACGTAGCGTAGAAGATGACGTTCTCCGGCCGACCCTCGATGCCGCCTTCGAGCATGGTCTTCAGCGCCTTGTAGGTGGTGTCTTCGGCCTCGAAGGAGAGATCGTCGCAGAACACGATGAATCGCTGCCGCGTATGACGCAGCAGGCCCATCAGCTCCGGCAGCGATTCGATGTCCTCGCGATGAATTTCGATCAGCTTGAGCCCGGCCGCGGGATGCGCGGCACCGACCGCGGCATGGGCGGCCTTGACCAGCGACGATTTTCCCATTCCGCGGGCGCCCCATAGGAGCGCATTGTTCGCTGGCAAGCCGCGCGCAAAGCGCTCCGTATTCTCGACGAGGAGATCGCGCACCCGATCGATGCCCCGCAGCAGCGACATCTCGACACGGTTGACGCGGCGCACCGCCGCGAGCCTTCGTCCTTCGGGATGCCAGACGAACGCCTCGGCGGTGGCAAAATCAGGCCCAGGCGGCGAGGGCGGCGCAAGGCGCTCCAGGGCCTCGGCAATCCGGCCGAGCACGTCGTCGACGCCGCCATCACGGAGGGATTGCTGTTTCGTCTCGTTGCCGGCGCGCGTATCAGCTGTCTTGTTCCGAACGTTGGGAGGAGGTTTGGCCATGATTGTACCGAGTTACGAGGCCATCCCCTTAGCGGGGCTCCGGAACCCTCGCAAGCGCGCCGGAAGGCTGGCGCGGCGTTGCAATTAGGCCAACGGCAGCTATAGTCCGCGCCGATTTCCCGCGCAAAATCGGCCCTTCATCGTAAGGCCGGCGCGTCCCAAGCGGACCCGGAGGAGCAATGCTGACCACGCCCGCATTCGCGCAAGGCTTGCCGTTCGGCCTCGGCGGCGGCGACAGCAGCGGTATGATCACCTCGCTGCTGCCGCTGATTTTGATCGTCG
>Ga0181532_10001027_pt1 | contig 27809 bp, 36 predicted proteins | sample PEATcosm2014_Bin_33_FD_119768 | JGI IMG/M metagenome (GOLD analysis project Ga0181532, IMG submission 119768) | Peatland microbial communities from MTU Mesocosm Facility, Houghton, MI, USA - PEATcosm2014_Bin11_30_metaG | ecosystem: Environmental > Terrestrial > Soil > Wetlands > Peat | place...
CACCAACTGCTGAACTTCCGCACGGGTACGTCGCTTGGGTGCTGACAACTCTGTTTTTGCGGTCATCCGGACACTTCAACACAGACCCCGCCTGTCGAACAGGTGTGTTGGTCAGACGCTTACTCAGAAGTGGCGCGAGAGCCTGAAAATGTGTAACAGATGTGTAAGCCATGCTCACTACAGCATTTTGTCAGTAAACTTAACTGTTTCAGTGAGATAGATTTTACACTCGTTGGTTATATGTGGGTGTCAGGTCTGTTGCGTCTGCTACAGAGGTGCATCTCATGCGGGGAGCTAGCACCAGCTAGCCGCTTATTCTGTAGGCTCTTGGGCTGGTGCCGGGAGGGGGAGTCGAACCCCCAAGGGCCGAAGCCCGGCGGATTTTGAGTTACCAATACATTGCAAACAAAGCACTTACTGCGCTTACGAGGTAGGCACAGTCAATTGCTATAACTTGCTATGCCGCAAAAGGTTAGGCCGGTTTGCATAGCAACGGATGGCAATAGCCGGAGGTTGCCGGTAGGCACAAATCTAGGCACAGCTACTGGCCGACTTTTTGCGAAGCTCCTCGTCCAGCATTTTGGCGGCTGTGGTGCGGCCAACGCGCTGTGCGGCTGCTAACGATTTTTCCGGCATGAACGGGCCAGCCAGAATATCGTCGGGCATCCTAACTTCAAAGGGCTTCTTGCAGGCCACGCACACGACCGTTTGGAACGGGTCTGACACTTGGCGGAAACCAAGGCGTGCGCGAAGATGCACGTCCTGCTGCTGCTGGCAGTGGGTGCATGTAATCGACGCTATCGAGTGGTGTTCGTCAGTCATGCGGGTATTTTATCACCAGCCACCACCCTGCACCAAGAACAGGTAAGGGCCACCAGTTCTAGTCCTCAATGCCGCGCTTTCTAAAATAAGTTTCAAGTGCGTCGCGAACCCCCTCCTCAATTTGATTCTGCACGTCTACAGCCACCCTGGATTTTGCTATTCCTTTAGCCACTGCATCGGCGATTACCCACTCCAACACCCACATCCCGATTACACCACCCAAGCCGAATAAAACACACGCTACGACAAAGTCCATGTTTCCTCCTCCTCGAACGGTAAGTACCCTCCCGATTGTTACCAAAGGTGAGTTGGACAATTTGCGGACATCCTCCAATCTTTTGTCGGAGGCGATATTAACTCCCATGACAACAGACAAAAATAAGCTTGCAGCCAAGGCAGTAAAACTTTTCCCTGCACTAAAAGCTGGTGAACTGAAGCTAGCAGACGTTGCGGAAAAAGTAACGGGCGCACCGCGCTTTACCAAAATGAACTTCACACGCAGCCTGCTGGTCAACAACTGCGACGCCGCTAAGCGGTTCTTTGCCACCAGCGCCAAGCGGTACAAAAAGGCGGCGAAGTAATGGCCAAACAAGCGCACGAAATACCGTCGGACAATGTGCTAGAACTAGCTAACAAAATTGAAAATTACCTAATGGACTTTACAGCCGTTGGTGGCGGCTACACCAACGCGGAGGTCGCACTGGCCACTGGTGTGGCGTTGTACCGACTTGGTTTTGCAAAAGCCACCATGGCGTAAACCAGCTGCACCAAGAACAGGTAAGGCCGCCAATTTGGTGGCCTTTTTTATTCCTCACACAAAATCTCTGGCTATAAACTGCATGAAGTCACGTACTCTTTCGATGACACCTAAGGCCTCAGTCGCATTGTATGGCTTCCGTGCATGGGAAACCGTATTTCGCCAAATGTCCTTCATAAACACACAATGGTCGGCAGCATCAGAATATCGTTCTAACTGCGCTTGACGCTTTGGACCTACGCGCACGTTGCCAACGGCGGAAATCTTATTCTTTATGGCAGTTATTACTGTGTTCCAATCCGCGAACTCAATGGGTAAAAAAAGTCCTTTGTGTGTAAGTTTCACACGTAATTGTTTGGCAAGAATGCGTAGACCGTGCTCCGCCACACGCATCATGTGAAAAACTGATGCAGTATTCAAATCACACATGTAGGCATCGTGACCGGCCTCAATGTCGCGTTGTGCATCAGGAATTGAAGTTAATATTTTTTCCCAAGTCTTATCTACCTCGGCACGAAGTTCGATTCTCTTGGGTGGTATGAACACAAACAAACGTTTTTCCAAGTCGGCTTCGATGCACTGGCGCAAAACTGTCAACTCATTCTGTAACTCCTGCCAAGTCATTCCAACCTTAGAAGCCATATTGAACGGCCCGTTATCCCACACGCGGTCATGTGTAGATTGCAAATGGGCTTCTGTTGCATGATGCCGAGCTTGAATGATGGTTGGAAATACACGACTTTGTATGATATCTTCTTCTACCTTTTCGTCACGACCGCCGTCGTCGCACATTTTAACGGACAATGCCCGCAAAGTGTCCATGTGATACAGGCACATGACAAGGCCCCACGCGTCAAAATAGTTCATGTGATTTCTTCTTTGCTGCCGCCGCGCTCGCCGCCTTCGATGTTTCTTCATGAGACGATATTCGGTGCCGGAGTAGAATACCAAACAGAAGGACCTTTAACCATGAAACACAGAAAACTCGTCGCAGGCGTTGCGTGCGCGGCGCTTGTTGGTGTCGAACTAGCGGGCAAGCACGAACATTACTGGATGGCACCGGACCACTACCATACGGAGATACCGTCAGATGTTGGCCGCAATTTCAGCCGCAGCATCGTGGTGGATTCTGGTCTAAGCGCTACGGCAAGTGCGACTGGCACCGCTGGCACGCTTGCACTTTTTCCCGGTTTGTTCATAATCGCAGACAGGTAAAGCCACATGGCCGATTCCACTTCCTACGGCCAAAGAGTCCGTGCAACAGCACTCCGTCAGACTCTTTTTTTTACAAAAGCCAAATTGCTGGTCGCAGTCATTATGGCCATAATCCTGTCGCTAGTCCGTTGGGTTTTCGGCAAAGCACAAGTCTGTGACCTCTTTCGGGACATCGCAATTGTTATCGGCAGCTACCTATTTTTTGGCATTGTTGTCTACCTTTGGAATCTCTTCTGTGCACCGGGACTACTCGAAAAGGAAAGACTAGAGGAAATTGCATCCTTGACCACCAGGGCGGAGATGGCGGAAACGGCCGCAAACTCCAACGAGGTCCGAAAAAAACTTGTAATCGATTTTTCAAAACTTATGACAGAAGGCAAAGCGATAGGGGATAGAATTTCGCAATTGCTCGGCGCGCAGCTCGCAGACTGGGATTCCGATTTGAAGTCGTGGAAGCAACGGGTCACAGATTTTATGAATACCAATGGCTGGCAAACTGAAGAGGTTCCATTCTTACAAGCAGCGGACACAGCTGAGCCAGTTCAAGGTCCTGTTTACATATGGGTGAGGCGAGAAAGACGGCGGCGAAAAATGGCCCTTTATAACCAGAAGTTGGACGATATTGCCAAACGCAGAATTGCGTCCGTCCAATAGGTTTTCAGCCTAATCTAGCACCAGCACCACCAAGAACAGGTAAGGCCGCTCAGTGGCGGCCTTTTTTGTTCGGCGCTCTTCGACGCCGGTAACCTGCTTTGCTTGCGCAAACTTTTAATCGACAATGCTGTACTGCACCGCGTTGCCGCTGGGGTCGACCAATTTCGCATCAGCTCTGATTAGGCCACGATACTGCGCAATGCCTGTCTCCACCATGCCAACGCCTTCAATGCTGCGCTGGATAAGTGGTGCCGACACGCGCACCACATAGTGCGACATGTCACCAAAAATAATGGCGTGCGCTGCACCAGTGCTGGCGTTGTAGGAAGGCATGGACGGCGAGATGCGCACTGGTTTACCCATGAGCATTTCGCGGTCATCGACCATGTTAATAAGCGGCCTGCCATTGGCATCGCGTGCCTGCCGCACCGCCTTGTACGTTGTGTCCGACATAACCCAAGCGCACTTTGGTGCGTTGCGGTAAATGACGTTAACGCCAAAATAAATCTCGTCAATGTCCGTTGCGGTAATCACGCCTCCGCCAGTGGCAGTGGTGTAACCGCTAAAGCTGGCCGCACTGAGCACGCCTTGCGGCGCAGTGGAGCCGTTGCCGTTGACAAGGTCTGCACCAATGCCGCGTGCAAAGCCAATGCTGTACGCCTTGGTAAACTGGTCAATAACCGGCTGGAAGTCATCTTCCTCCAACTCGAAACTGGCCGTTAAGCTGGCACGATACTGGTAGCCGTTGAGCATTTGGTGGCTGGCCGTTGGCACTGTCTGCGGCGTTTGCTGCGTTGCCTCACCAACTTTTACGGCTGCAAAGCTGCTCAAGTCCCAGCCCGGCATGCCATAAGGCCGCAGTGCAAACGTGGCGCTTTTTTTCAGCGTGACCACATTTTCATCAAGCAGCGGGTCCACTTGTGCAAGGCCAAGGATAAGGCTGTCCGCAAATTCTGTCGGCACGAGGTATCCACCAGCGCTGCCCTGTGTCTGGTTGCTGGCGTCGTTGGTGCCAGCCAGCATGGTGTTGCCGCGCTGCTCGATGTTTTCGCCACGTACCAGCGCGCGGAAAAACTCCTCGCTGGCTTTGTTTGGAATCTCGACGCTACCGTTCTTGGCTGCGGCAATTTGCGCCAGCAGTACGCTAATGCGTGCTCTGGATTCTTTTGTTTGCACCGGCTGACGTGACAACCTGTCAGCTTCGTTAATGGCCTGCTGCAATTGATAATTCATGGACTGCTCCTCGTGTACATTGGTTTTTGTGTTGCGTTGTGGCAAAACTTTTTACTTACGGCGCAGGCCGCGTACTGCGGCACTACGCTCAATTGTTGGCTCCGGCTCCTCAGGCGGTGGCACGGCCTGCATTGGGTCAGCCGCGTTGGTCATGTTGATTGGTTGCAGGTAAGTGGTGCCTGCCACGCCGCCAATGGCGTTGAGCTTTTCCATGTGCCGGATGTCGTCGGCGCTAAGGAAGCCCCACTGCCTGCCGCATGAATAAAGTTTCGACCTCGACTCAGCGTCGGCATAAAGCAGGTCATGCACAGCAAACTCAGAAAAATATTGGCCAGCGGCTGCCTTGCCAGTAAACAGTTTGCGGTTAAACTCCTGCTCGATTTTCACCGTCCATGGCCGCAAGCTGTATTGGTAAAATTCCACGCCAAGCGCTTCTGTCTTGCTGCCAGTGCCGGTGCCCTTCTCTTGGCCAGCCACCATGTGCAGCGGCACGCCAAAGATTGCGCAAATGCTGCGCACCTGCTGCTGGCGCGTTTCCAGCAACTGCCCTTCGTTTGGCGTTGCGGCAATCTTTTCAAACTTGACGCCTTCCTCAAGGATGGCGACCTTGTGGACGTTTTCACCGCCATGCGCCTCGGTCCAACTGCGCCGCAGGTTCTCAATTACGTCATCATCCTGCTTGTTAGGCATGGTTAAAATCCCAGCAGGCCGCGCGCCGTTGCCAAAAAACTTCGCAGCGTACTTTTCAGCGGCCAGCGACAGGCCAATGGTTTGCCGTGCCAGCCATGTAACTTCTTGGCCAACCCGGCCGTCAAAGCTAAGGCCGTTGACATGTATCATGTCCTCCGCCAGCACTGTGCGGCGGTTGCCAAGTGCAACAAACGAATCTTGGTCCTCCATTAAGTCACCTGCACGCACGCCGTCCGTGGTTTCAAACAGCATGGTGCCCGCTTCGAGTTTGTCTCCTTCGATTAACGTTGGCTGTGTAAGGCGCACGCAGCGCGTCTTAGCCGGGTTGCGCGGCCACAGGCCAACAATACTGTTGTCCTTTTTGCTGCGCTCGATTTCAACATAGCTGTTGCCCCAAAGCAGCAGGTGCACCATCATGCACTTAATCAGTGAGGTGCTGGTCATTTCGGCATTTGCTCGGCATTAAGCAGCGGATACATGGCGTGCTTGTGCGCAATCTTTTTACCGACACGCTCGCCAGCTTTTTCAATGTGCTGCATAACATGCAGCGGCAGGCTGGCCATGGCGTCACTTAGTATGCGCACGCAGGCAAAAACAGTGTCGGTCTGCATGGCCGATAAAGGCGAGACGCGCACGCCGCTATCCGTGCGGCCACCGTTAAAAATATCCAGCAACCACTCAGCAGGAAAGCTAAGCGGTGTCTGCGGGTTCTCAAGTGAACTACGCATCTCCATTGCAAGCTGGCGAAATTGGCCACGCGTTGCAAAGCCAGCGGCATTCAACGCGCTGCGTGCCATTTTTCTAACCCAAGGTTGAGCCATAAGTGAACTCCTATGTATGAACAGATTCGTGTTACGCAGTCGCCACGCCAGCGCGCGTTAAGATGCTTTGCATTTCGCCATATTTCAACTGCCAGCGCGTTGTAAGGTGTTCTTCGATTACAGCGCGTGCCATGCCTGCCTGCTTTAACAGCACAACTGTGTCAACCAAGTTATTTTTCCAGCGGCCATAGCGTCTGGTGACAGGCGGGCGCGAACGCTTGTCAACAACCTGTTGTGGCTCCATATCCGGCGACAAAAATGGTTTTACCGCGTATTTTTGGCTCCAATGTTGCGGCAGGTGAAGCTCCGGCTGCGCAGGCCATAAGCGCTTTGCCACACGGTTGAGATTGTGACAGTGGTGACGAACTGCTTCGGGACGGATGCCAAGATGCTGCGCCGTTGCGGTCGATGTCCAACCCTGCTGCAAGCGGTAATAAATCAGCTTGCTCAAAAACTTGAGAATGCCGCCGTTTTTCGCGTAGCATTCCAGTGACGTAATAAAGGCGGTCGCGTTGTGCGCGCCGCTGTCAATGTAACCACGAAGACAATTCCACGCGTCAGATTCCAGTGCCAGCAGTGCCTCGCGGTCAGTTGGCAGCGTCCATGGGTTGACGTTTTGTGACCCACCTGCCTGCTGGCGTAGTCTCATGGCAAGAACGCGCGAAACTTTCTCCGGCGATTGTGCCCATGCTGGGGTGCTTACTCGGTCCTTAACATGCGTTCGCGTCGTGCAGCGTGTGTAATCTTCAAAAGCAATTCCTGTCGATTCCCAGTCGCTACCGCCAGCAAAGGTCGCACTAATTGCCTGCCGGTGCTTGTCGGCAAACTGACATTCTTCTTCACTGCCTGCGGCATTCGCGGGCGCGCACCGTGTGATTTGTACTGTTGCCATTGTTAATTCTCCTCGCGTGGCTGGTCGCAGCCAGCGCAAAACCTTGGACTTTCCTTATCGGCCTCGTTGGTGCGATACCACGCTGACTCACCGCAATGCAGGCAGTGGTTTCTGCCGTCGTTTTGGTTTGCATACATGGCCTGCTCTGGTGCGACTTTTGTGCTCCGCAGGTGAACGGCGCGGGTTAGAAACGGCGGCCCGTCTGGACAGCACAGCTTGCAGTAACTCGCTTTGCCATTTGCCCCTTGCTCTTTGTAGTGGCCATGCGAGCAGCGAGGCAGCGTTCCGGCCAGTGGCACCGCCTGCTTGTTAACCTGCTCGCCTTTTGTTGGCGTAAAATTGTGTGGGTGCGACAAAGTCACCCTACCTTGCATTGGCCTTGGCATTCACTTAGCTCCCGTTGTGCTGTGTTACGTGCGCTTTGCCGCCTGTTCCTTCAGCCATGAAATGTACCGCTGCGCCTTGGTGCTCATGTCAAGCATGCCTTGCACCATGAACTTCAAATCTGCAAACTCGCGCTGCAATGCGGCCACCCGCTCGTTTTCAGGCACGCAACCACACGCTTGGCAGCGCTGGCAAATGCCGTCGCGGCCCGGCTGGCCATTTACGCCGTCACGGCCTGCTGCACCACGCTCGCCTTGATTTTCCTGCGGCCCCGGTTGACCTACTGCGCCGTCACGCCCCGACTGGCCTGCTGTGCCGTCGCGGCCGTCAATACCCGGCCGTCCATTTGCGCCATTAAATGCGCCGCTGGTTAGCTGTTGCTGGAACTGCCCAAATTTGTTTTCGAGTGCTGTCAGCCGGTCAGGAATGCCGCGCCAAGCGGCGTAGAACTTATCCATGTTCATTTTGTTGCCCCTAATCACCGTCGATGTAATTTATTTCCGCGTCGACATGTGTCACGAAAATTGTGTTCTTTGGCATTGGTTCCGCGCTATCAAGCTCCAAACGAATCCAGCTACCCTCAACGAAACAGTTACCCGCCGTTGTGCCAGCCAGTGCAATCATTGCCTCACGCAGTGCCTGCGCCAGTGACTTAGCTTGCTTGTAGCTGCTGCCATAACAACTGAAACGCCAACGGCTCGTCGCAAGGCGGCCAGTGCCAGCATAAGATTCCTGCAATGGCTGGCCGCTAACCTGCGACAGCACAATCCATGGCTGTGGCACTTCCTCTGGAGCTTGCGTCGGAAAAATGCCGGTGCCATGGTCGCTGCGTGTGGCAGGCGTGCCAAGCAAAGTTTGCAGCGCGGCATTGGCAGCGAGATAGTTTTGAAGACCTTCAACCAGCATGGCTATTTCCTTTTGGCCTGCGCCGCCGCTTCGATGGCATCAACGCGTTCATTAACTTGGCGCAGCGCCGCCGTTGAGGCCGCAAGCTGTTCCAATTGCAGCACGCGGTCAATAAGGTCAGCCGCAGCACGCGGCAAGCCCATGTGGTATGCCATGGATACTGCTTGTTGACTAGCCATTGGTGGCCTCCTTTACCAACTGCCGCGTCACGGCGTCCACGCGTTGTGCGCGGTCGCGGTCGCCCTCGGCCTGCGTCATTGGCCGCACTGTGAGCTTTTCCATGTCCATGAGCCAGCCGCCGTTTGCACGTGCCTCAGCCACACGGCGCGCGGCGCGCCTATTCATTACGCGCTCAAAGGCCACGTCAAGATGCAGCAGGCGTGCGGCGACGCTAAGGTTTTTGGCCACGGCCCTAAAGGCCGGATATTTTCCAGTTTGCTGGCGGACAAAGTCCTCCATGCTTAAAGTCGGATTGGCCTTGGCGGCCTTGCGGTATTCCGTAAGTGTCGGTTTCATGGTGCCCTCCCTATTCCCTTGCTTGCCGCGCATCGGTTGATGCGTACGCCTTTTTGTACTGCTCGAAAATCCCTTGCGGTATGTCCGGACCAGTTGGCACCTGTTTGCCAGCGTCACCAGACCAAACCATTGCCTTAAAGGCGTCCGGTCTTGGTGCGCCGCTGTACAACCGCGTGGATTTGCCAATGCAATGCCTAATAGCTGGTGAGCCATTAGGCGCTGTTGAAACAATTGACCACTCAGGAAAACTCGGCGTTGGTGCGGCTGGTTTCTCCTCGGGAACTAATTTAATAAGTCCCAAATCCAGCAGGAGCGACGTGACTTGGTCGCGCGTGACGTGGCGTGTCTGGCCGAAAGCTGGCCCAAATTCAATGGTAACGTGCATTCGAATACCCTCCGTCTTACAACTGATTTAAGTACCACCATGGCCTATTTGTGTTAGGGGCATGTTTCATCAACCTCCACCAGCTCGCCGCTTTCCAAAGCATCTCTGTATGCCCTAATGTAAGAGATGGATGCTGCACCTGCGAGTCGGTTCTTAAGCGCTGCCAGTTCTTGTTTGGTAAGTGCTAGTAACACGTCCGCCAGTTCACGAGCTTTGGTTTCTGCTGGACACCTAGTTGGCTTACCAAGAATCATGCGAACGGTGATTGGTCCAACCAAGGACTTGTAAAAAAGGACAGGGTCATTAATTAACTTTCCCGTCACCAAAAAAGCATCAAACTCGCTCGCGTCTTGTGGAATCAAACGCAAGCGCAGCAGCACACGCATTTGGTTGCTATCCAAGGTCTGCCCCCACGTCGTCAAACTCGTGCCCTGCCGTTGCCGACTTTGGTTTTGGTTTGTTTGCCTGCTCCTGCTCTTCTTCAAGCAGTGCATAGGCAACTGACCCCGGCTGCGGCGCAGCACCGCGTGGTGGCGGTGATGTAACTTTTTTGACGCGTTCGCGGCTCGCTGGCGTGGCGCTGAAAGATGCGAGCATGGATTGCAGGCGCGCATCCAATTGTGCGGCCATGCGCGCGGCTGGGTTTAGCACGCGCTTGGTGTACGCCTCACCGTTGCTGTCCATCACCGTTGTGCTAACCATGACACCATTTGTGGCCACATCTTTTAAGCATTCTTGCCAGCGCGCAAAACATTCGCAGTAAACCTGCAAAGCCGGACCATCTTGTTTGGTGAGAATACTGCGGCCACGCGGACCCAAAGTTTTAACCATGTAATCCCACTGCTTATCTGCAACAGGTGACATGTTTGGTGGCTTGGAGGGTTTGCCGCCTGCGAAACCTTGCGGCGCGGCGGCGCGCGTTGGCCGCGTGCCTTTTATGTGGTGCAATTCATCACCTATGCTGGCAGGCATGTTTCTTGACCTCAAATTTGGGGATGGCCGCTGGATGCCTCCAACGGCCACGTGGCCTGCGCCACTAGGTTGTGTTCCACCATTTCACGTAAGTGTTATGGGTCCACAATCTATGCCGCAGGTTATCGTGCTGCGGCTCACCACATAAAACCAGCACGCTGTTAGAGGTCATGTTTGCAGGCTAGTTTTGCAGGACAACTAACCACAACGCCAAATAAGAATAAGAAAAGCTCTATGGTTTTTGCGTGCAATTCGACTTGCGCGCGGTTACTGGCGGGGTTGGAAAACACCCTATCCTCCCCCTCGGTGAAGCTGACGCTGTCATTGAGCGGCAGGCTTGTGTGCTGGTTTGCACTTAAACCAGCGCCTTACTGCACAATATGCAGGCGTTTGTGGGGTACTTAACAAGTGTTAGGCGGTCTGCTGGCCGGTTGGCTGCGTTACGATGTTAGGATGTTAGGCTTTTTCAATATTTGCCTCATGACGAAACATACATTGTGTATCTGGTAAGGTAACCAATAGGACAAAAGCCTCAACATCCTAACATCGTAACGGGGCGGGCCTGCGGCTGGCTGGCGCTGGTGGCATGGCGCTGGCGGCGTGTCGCGGTGCCGTTGTGGTTTGGTGGCAGGTGCGTGGCGGTCGCGCGGCTGGCCTAACGCAGCAGGCGGCTGGCTGGCGCTGGTGGCGTGGTGCTGCTGCTGTTTATTGGATGCTATCGGTGAGTGGCGTTGCAGCGTCTAGCAAATCGCGCACGGTTTGGTCGCGCAAAATATCGTCTGGCGTTGCTGGCACAAAATGCACGCCTTCAATCATGGTGTGGTTTTGCTTTGGGGTTTCCTGCACTGGTTTGTTTTGCATAAATCCTCCACAACAAAGAGTGCCACAGCACAGAGCCGCTGGTTTGCGTGCTGCTGGCATGTGGCAAGTTTTGGTTAACACCGCAGTTGCGTTGGTCGCTCACGCCGTGTGGCCAATCCACCCCAAAGCGGTTCACTATTCGCAACTACCTTACCAGCGTCGTGTTAGGCATTAGTATTGTGTTGGGGTGTCATCAAACTGCATCGTGCCGTCTGTAGCGTCGTCAATTGGCTGCAAACCAAACCAGTAACTGCCATCGCGGGTGTGGCGGCTAATAACGCTGTGGCGTTTACCCCAGCGTGTCAATTCATGTGAAAACTTGTTAAGCGTAAGAGGATATTTTTCGCCGCCTTGCGTACACCAGTCGGTGTAAGTCTTGTACACAATGGTATTCTTAATTGGCTGCGCAGTGCTGTTGCACACATAGCGGTCGGCCATAAAGCGGCACGTCATGCTTTGCGAATCCAAGTACTCTTCCGTTTCCGCAGTAATTACGGCAGGCGTTGCTAAACCAATTTGTTGGTAGCTGCACCAGCCTTCCAAAAGCCAATTCAAAACTGCGGCACGCTCGGCGGCCAAAATCTTTTCGGCCAGTTGCTTGTCCTGCTCTGCTTCTGGTATTTCGACCTCCCACCAAATCTTTTTTAGTCGCCTGCGCATACCAAAACTGTTGTCGTTAATTTTTGGCTCGTCGTTGGACGACAAAACTAGCTTGCCTTTTGGCGTAAAATTGCGCATGGACTCCCAGTTACCACGGCATTGGAAGTCACCGTCGCCACCAGCAAAGCACTTAAGCAGCGCTGCGTTAAGTGGCGGCGAGTTTTTGTTTACCTCGCTGGCCGCAATAAAGCGCTTACCAATTAGCGACACAAGGTCGTTGCGCGTTTCATCGGCTTTGTTGTTTTTGGTTTCCAAAAATGTGTTAAAAGACGCCATGGTGGCATAGCCGCCTTCGGTGCCAAGTGTGCCGCACATAATTTTGGTGATGGTACCTTTGCCGTTAGCACCGTCGCCAAGCCAAGCGCAAAATGCTGGCTCATTTGACATGCCGCAAAGTGAGTAACCAAGGAAGCGTTGCAGGAAGGCGCGTTTATTCTCATCCGGCATGATGCGTTTAATGAGCGCTTCAAACAGCGGCCTGTCGTCTGCCGTAAGTGACCAGTCGGCTGCCACTGGTGCCTTCATGGAGCAAAAATCCGCACGCCTGTGTTCGCGCACCGTACTGCTGTCGCGTAAATCGAACGTGCCATGATGCAGTTAAACAGGTAAGGGTCCGCGTCAAAAAGGCCGCTGTGGATTGCCATGCCAGCTTCTGACTTAAGGCAATCAATGCACTTGTTTAGGCGGTCCATGTTTTCCGACAGTTGGTACCAGTCCAGCAGCGCGCGGCTAACCTTGTATGCCGCCAGTGCATTTGTCTCGTGCGGCTCCAAGGTGCAATTGGCACGCGGCTCCATTTTTTTGGTCAGCTTGTCGCTAAACGACCCAATGGTTGCGGATAATTCCTCCAATGAGATTAAGCAGCCACCGCGCAGTTGTTGGAATAGCATTTTGGCACGGTACAGCATTAGCAAATTTTGCGGGTCCTTGAGCCACTGGCCTGCGGCTGGCTGCCATACATACCACATTTTTTCCTCAAGGCAGTAACGGCAGTCCGCACCATATTCTTCTGCAAAGCGGCGCGCATTGCCTGTGTCAGTACACAGCTTTTCCAACTCAACATCACCAGCCAAAATAATTGGCTGCTCCACCACTGTTTCACTCATGCCTTACCTGCTTTCAAAAACTGCTGTATGCCTGCTGCGAATCGTTCGTGGCCGACTTTGGTGCGCATCTCGCCAAGGTCTTTTACGCCATGCTTGGCACCGTAGCCTGTCAAAATCTTGGCCTGCGGCAATGCGGTCTTAAAGCGCGCGGTGCAGGCGTTGCCTGCCTCGTCCTCATCAAATGCCAGCACCAAATATTTGAGTTGTTGCAGCGCCACCAAATCGCGCTCATGAAGCTTGTGGTAAGCCGTATCGACTGACAGCGCAGCAATGCCGATGGATTCCAGCATCATGGCGTCCAATTCTGATTCGGTAATCACCAACGGCTCTGCACTGGCGGCACACCAATTGGCCAGCAGCGGTAAGTTAAACAAGCGGCGCACGCCAAGCTGTATTTTTTCGCACGTCCACTTTAGCAACTCGTCGCTCGGAGCCAGGGTACGATAGCGTAATTGAAAAATGTGCTCGGAGAATGTGCCAGCAAGGTAAGGCAGCACGAGACGTTGGCAGCCATGGGCAAAGGCCACGCCAAGGCGGTGTTGCTGCGCCACGGCCAGCGTAATGCCACGCTGCTCTAAAAACGGCATGGCCGTTGTGAGTTGTTTTTCCGATGGTGCCAGCTTGGCGGAAAGCTCTGCCTCCGTAAACGCCTTTGGCGCTGGCGGCTCTGGTAGCTTGCCTGTAATCGGCGTGTTGGCCTCAGCTACGGCGCGCACCAGCTTGTACAGTGCATCTTGTGGACAATCACGAAAGCAATGGCAGGCCACAGGCGTCCTTTTGCCTGCGGATAGTACAAGGCAATTGTGGTGGCATAAAGGACATTCACCGATGTAGCTGGTGCCTTTTAGCACTGCGTGATAGTGCTGGAGCACGCGTTGTAATTGGTTAGTCATAAATTAAGTAAAGCCGGTGGCCTGTGCAACCACCGGCTACTTTGCTTGAAGGGCAAGCGGGACGGCCGTTAAGCCGCATCCACGTTGACTAGACGTGGAATCTTGTTACAAAACTTGTTGCGCAGGCGTCAGCCGCGCTTTACCCTTCAGTGTTGCCAAACAGTGTTATGCATCCTTATTCTGGCAGTTGTATTTGCCGCTCAAATGTTGCACTGGCCTCGCGTGGTAACTCCGGGCACGCTAGCAATTGCTCAACGGTGTACACGTTGCCGCTGTGTTCTATATGCGTGAAACCGAACTCGGCGGCGTGCTCAATCACATATCGTGCAATGCAGTAGCACCGCAGCTTTTTGTGACGCTTCCAAAGGGTCGAATGAAGAACGCCGTCAACAATTTCACCCATGTTGCGCCAATTCTTTCCTGACTTATCTCGGACACGTGTCCAAATGGTTAGGCAATCTTTATTGAACCAAAGACGACGCCTGTAAGCTGCATTGCCTTCGTGGTCAACCTTCCACTCTTGCCAGTCCTCAGGCCAACGTTGCCTGAGGACTGCGTTTAATTTGCAGACACGCTTAACGCGTGCTTTTTCGAGTTTGGATTCTGGCTGCATTTACGCGTTTGCCTCCTCTTCTAATTCCGCCGCTTCCAATTCTGCCTCACACGCCGCTTCAAATTCTGGCGTATTTTGCGATTCTATTTTGGCGAGTTCATCCATCGCTATTTTTTGTTGCTGCATAGTAGCGTTGATGTCCTGCATAAAATCCACAAACTGCGTGATGCTACGGCCTGCGTCCGCTGGTAGCTGCGCGAGCGCAGCATCCAAAATGGCCTTTTTTTCAAACGTCAACGAATCGAAACAATCAAAGCCGGGCTCGTCGGCGGCAAGCTCATTAGCGTCCTTTTGTTCTTCTTGAGCGGCCTTCCAACCTGCGGCATACCCATCGTTGTAACCAGCGGTGGGGGCCGCATCATAAGTTGGAACGAAGTCCGCAGACAGCGCCGCGTTAACCGAAGCAATTATCTGCTGCGCCACTTTGTACAGATATCCAAATGCGTCTTCCGTGGTACCTGTTTGCTGGTTGAGATTCTCAGCGGCACGTGTAAGCTGGCCGCGTATGTCAAAAAGGCGTGAAGCCTGGTCCATATTTCCTCCAAGTGCTAATTAGCTTTACGTTGTGGTTTTGGCGCAGGTGTAGCGGTGGCAGCACTGTGCTCGATGAGCGACTCCACATCTTTGCGCGCCACCAGCACGCGGCCACCAATCTTGCGGAACGTCAAAAACTTCTTGGCCAGCCGCCAAGCGCGCAGCGTGCTTGGCCGCAACCGCAACAGTTGCGCCGCCTCCGCCAAAGTCAAAAGTATTGGTTGCTGCTGTGCTAGCTCCATAAAAACCCCCGGCCCCTACTGGCTCAGTGACTTACTACCGTCTAACAACTTACGTACCTATCGTACCGCAGTTATTGATAAAAAGCAATGGTAAACTACTGAAAATAAAGGAGTTAAGTAGCATTTGCTACTTTTGCTTACAGGTGTTAGCTCTTGTACACTCGTGGGCATGGGAACTTACAAGCGTGGCAAGTTTTATTGGTACAAATTCCAGTGGCAAGGGAAGATGGTCCGGCAGTCCACCAAGCAGGGCAATGACAAAGTTGCACGCGATATGGAATCCGCACACCGCACCAGCTTGGCCAAGGGCGAAGTTGGCATCCGCGAAAAGAAGGCCCCACCGCTGCTGCGCGAATTTCTAAAAAATGACTTCCTGCCCTACGTCAAAACACACCACGCGGCCAAGCCAATGACCGTTAGGTACTACAGCCAAGGCGCGGCCATGCTGCTTAAGGCGGAACTGGCCGGGCTACCTATTGACGAAATTAACGACGAACATGCACGCGATTTCCAGCGCAAGCATTCCAAGCTGTCGGCGTCCGGTATTAACCGGGGCCTGCGCACACTGCGGCGTGCATTAAATCTGGCTACTAAATGGAAGAAGCTAGGCCACCTGACAAAAATCGAAATGGCCAAGGGGGAGCGCCAGCGCGACCGCGTGTTGGACGAAACGGAAATTGAAAAGTACCTAGCGGCCTGTCCACAACCATGGAAGGATATTGCAACGCTGATTCTTGACGAGGGTTTCCGCCCCGGTGAAGTTTTCGTATTGCGGTGGCCAGCGGTTCTGCTCAACGATGACGGCACCGGCTATATCAAAGTTGTTGAAGGCAAGACCAAAGCTGCGCGGCGCACGCTGCCAATGACGGCACGTGTCCATGCCGCGCTTACGGCGCGCTACGAGGCTGCCGGACGGCCGGTTGATGGATGGGTATTTCCTAGCGGCGCAACCAGCGGCCACCTTAACGGCGACGTTTCCAAAGACCAGCACACCAAGGCGCTGCTGGCCAGCGGTGTGGCCGCCTTTGTGCCGTACACCTTGCGGCACACGGCGCTAACACGGTTTGGCGAGGCCAGCGGCGACAACCCATTCGTTGTGGCCGCCGTGGCTGGCCACACCAGCATCGTTACCACGCAGAGGTACGTCCACGCGCAGCGCGTGGCCATCCAGCACGTTTTTACAAATGCATCGCAATTGCCGGTAGGCACAAAACTAGGCACATGGCAAAAACGCCTGAAGGGTGCCACAGGCAAGAAAAAGTGAGAATCGCCAATGTTTATGCTGGTGCCGGGAGGGGGAGTCGAACCCCCAAGGGCCGAAGCCCGGCGGATTTTGAGTCCGCTGCGTCTGCCAGTTCCGCCATCCCGGCTGAGGTGGCAAGTGACGGAGATTAAAGCTTAATTCACTTTTCTTTCGTTGTCATCTGTACCCTCCACTGCAGTTCTCTTCAGGATGATCGCTCTTGCAAGATAATCGCTCTATGTTGTGAAACGATCCACGCCCTTTCTGCACTATCCCTATAAGTGGAAGACATCGCGCTGTACGGCGATGAGCCACAGTTTAGGATCCCAACCTGGAAACTCCCGGCTGAGGTCCAGTAAGGTGCCGGAGCCGAAGGGGAAGCGGCTCCGGCGCTTTGTGCACAATCTTCTCCTGAGATTGCAGATCAGAGGTTGCAGATCGGACGAAATGAGCCCCACCCGGTCTCGCTAAGTGCCAGGAGTTTCACTCTTCCCAATGCGCACTGTCCGCTCCATCCCGCCGGCCAGACGACTTCGCAGCCGGCACACGGTTCTGAAACACCCGTCATCGTCCCTTACACTGGTCCCGGAAAAAGGCCACGCCTTGCCACCTCAAGTGCTACACTGTCTGCCTGTTCCGGGTTCCCGGGGCAAGCCCTTGCAATTTCAGTCCTTTGACGACTCCTACGTCGCGCGTCTACGAGCGGGAGACTTCCGCACCCAAGAGCATTTTGGCGCTTATTTCACCGCGCTGATCCAGGTGAAATTGCGCTCTCGACTGCAGTCGCGAGAAGCTATCGAGGATATACGTCAGGAAACCTTTGCCCGATTTTATGTGGCTCTGCGCGAGGGGAAAATCCTGCATCCGGAGCGCCTGGGATCGTTTGTGAACTCGGTTTGCAACAACGTTTTACTGGAGCATTATCGCGCCGCCGGACGCCTCAGTTCGCTCGACGATGAAGAAGAACAGAAGGATTTCCCCGCCCTCGGAATCGATATCCTGGGGATTCTCGTTGCCCGAGAAACAGAAAAGAAAGTTCGGGAGGTTCTGGACCAACTTCCAGAACGCGACCGGCGGTTGTTGCGTGAGGTTTTCCTCGAGGAGCGGAAAAAGGACGAAGTATGCCGTGACTTCGGTGTAGACCGCGAGTATCTGCGGGTGTTGCTGCATCGTGCGAAACGATCGTTCAAGTCGTTATATTTAAAAAACACGGGGAACGATGCGCCGGAGTTTACTCCGGCCTGAGAGCTGTGAAACGCCGGGTCGCGCCGGCGCACTATCTATTTATACGAGGGGGCAACCATGGACCACGATGCGGTGGTTCGCCAGAAAATGACGGAACGGTATCTGCTCGGCGAACTCGATTCCGAGACACGCGACGAATTTGAGGAGCATTTTTTCGACTGTCAGGATTGCGCGCTCGACATCCACGCCGGCGCTTTGTTCGTGGAGCAGAGCAAGGTTGCGCTGGCGGAAACATCTGATCCGATTTCGACTGGTTTACCTGCACCCACCCCGGTCCCAGCGAGACCGGGATGGCTTTCGTGGTTGCGCCCAGCGATGGTCGTGCCCCTGATGGCCTTGTTGTTAGTAACCATCGGATATCAGAATCTGGTTACGTATCCGCAGCTGCAGCAGACATTGAATAGTCCGCAAGTATTGCCCTTTGCGTCGATGAATGTCGGCACCTATGGATCTGAGGGGCCGACGATTACGACCAGGCCAGGGGAAGGATTCCTGCTCTTTGTGAGGATCCCGCCTGAGAATGGCTACTCAAATTATACGGCAGAGTTATATAATCCTGCCGGTAAGCTGGAATGGTCGCTCACGATCCCGGCAGCATCGGGGCAGGAACAGTGGCCAGTCAAGGTAACGGGTGGGAATCGGGGAGCGGGCAGTTACACCTTGAAGGTACGTGGAGTTACTCCTACGGGCGAGAGTAAGGAAGTCGGTGCGGCATCATTTGAATTACAAATTCAGAAGTAAGCCCAACGGGAGGAGCTAACATGGCTTCAAATCCGAAATCACCTGTGGAATCGGGCGCTGTCCTGGAACGGTCCCACGTATATCACGCCGAAGCTTTCGTACTCAACGGCCACCTGGAACACCCCATCAAGCAGACGATCGAACCGTATGCTCGCGTTGCTTTAGAGACGCGCCGCGAAAGCCTCGTCACCCAGTCGGTCGGGGAAACCAGCGTGGAAGGCCTGATTTCCTTCAAGTCGGGGCACACCCGCGTGATTGGTACCCAGGTCAAACACAAGACGGATATCTTCGGCAACGATCACGCGGGCTGGGCGACGCTGTCGACGTCGGTGCTCGAGGGATTCAATGTCGTTGATATACTTACGGCCGACCGCGTGGTGGCGCAGGTTTCCACCGAGCATCCGATGATACAGGGCCATGTGCCCAGGGTGACGTTCCTGGGCACGCGCTTTGAAAACCTGCGGATTGGAGGATATCTGGTCGAAGTGGAACTCGATCTCGGGATTTGCGGCAACAAGCCGGAAGGCGACCGGCCGTATCTCGAAGACGTCAACTTTCTTAAGCGCGTCGAGCATCAACTCGAGAGCATCGCCGATTCGAAAGGACTTCCTGAAACGTTGGAGAAAAAGTGTGGCGCCGAGATCGCGTACATCGACGGGCTCAAGAATCGCGCCAATGAGGATGCGGACAGCAGTGCGAAAGGCGGTCGCAACGGCTATTCTAAGCTGCAATGCTCACTGGTCAAAAGCATCGGACCGATTCCGATTCCCGGGGTCAGGACGTTCGGGAATCTCATCTTCATCCCGAACTTTGGGACCGTAGCCTTGGCCGAACTCGAAATCGGCATCGGGCCTGGCCATGGCGAATTCTCAGGGACGGGACCAAGCGACAGCAACTATTTCACTCTGAATATGCTGAGCATGAGACTGGGCTGCCCGGTGGGCGCGCAGGCGGCCGCCGGCGGCGTGACGGCCAACGGCGACACAAGGCCCTAGGTTTTTCGTTTTTCGTATGCCTCATCGTGGCCTGTGGGCTGGCCTGTACTCGCCGGGAAGGCCCGCAGGCTGCTTTCGAACGCACCTACAATACCTTCCTTCACGGCGATCTGAAACAAAGTCAGGAAGACGCTGATCGAGAATACCAGCGACTGCGCAATTCAAACCCCCAGTGGGCTTGGAAGTTCAGAATTCTGGAAGCCGACTCCCTACTGTGGCGTGGGATGTACGCACAGGTGCTGACCGTCCTTAATTCCGGCCCAGTTCGACCCGACAACAAGGATTCGCTGATCGAAATTCTTGCCATTGAGGGCGTCGCCCATGCCCGCCTGCACCAGTTTCCCGAGGCAGAGCAAAAGCTTGGACAGGCTACGCAGATGTGCCGAGAATCCCCTGAACTAACCTGCGGCGATGTCATTCGAGCTCACGGTATTCTGTCCGTACAACATGGCCAAATTGGCGCAGCAAAGCGGCTCTTCGAGCAATCGTTGGAATTCGCCCGCGCTCACAATGATCCCTTCCTAGAAGCAACCGCCCTTCTCAACATGGGCCTAACTTCGCTTCGAGAAGAACACTTTGATGAAGCTATCGATTGGACAAACGCTGCGTATCAAGCATCAACAGATTTGGGTGCTGGTGACATTGCCCAAACGGCTGTCGGTAACCTCGGTTGGGCCTATTACAACCTTGGCGACTCAGAAAGATCGTTGGCACTGTCGCTCAAAGCCGAGAAGCTTGCCAGCCAAGTGGGAAACTTCACCGGTCAGCTGTACTGGATCACGAATGCCGGATATGTCTATGCTGGCCTTGGCGATCTTGCTCGCGCCAAACAGTCGTACCTGAAGGCGCTTGACCTCGCCACCAAGATTGGCGGCAAGCAAGGGATTTATAACGCACTGCGCGCGCTGGCCCTTGTCTCGGTCGAGAGCGGAGAACTCGACGAGGCGCGTAAGTACTCCGATGAAGGTATTGCGATTGCGCGGGCGGACAACAATCGACTGGATGAACTCTACCCGCTCTTAGTCAAGGGATTGATTGCAGCCCGGTCGCATGATGAAGCGGGAGCAGAACGCATATTCCACGAGGTCGAATACGACCCGAACTCAAACGCCTCACTGAGGTGGCGCGCTGAGCATGCTCTCGCGCGGCTCTATGACAACGAAGGCCGCTCTGATGCGGCGGATCGTGAATATCGCGCGGCGCTGGCAACGTTCGAAACAGCTCGATCGTCTCTGCAGCGTGACGACGCGAAGCTGCCTTTTTCTAACAACGGCTCCCGCATCTACGACGATTACGTTCATTTCCTGGTGGCGCGTGGCAAGACCGCCGACGCATTGCGCTGGGCCGACTACAGCCGCGCTCGCACTTTGTTGGAAGGATTGGGATTGCTGGCCAAGGGGGCAACCACTGGCCCTGCGCCGCTGAATGCTCAGCAAATCGCGCGGCGCGAGGATGGCCTGGTCTTTTTTTATTGGCTGGGCGAGAAGCAGTCGTACTTGTGGGCGATCACGCCACAAAAGACTAGCTTGTTTACGCTTCCGGCAGGCACGGAGATCGATGCGGCGGTCGAGCGGTATCGCAAGGCTCTCGCCGGACCGCAAGACGTTCTCGCATCGGCCGACCTTGATGGCCGCTGGCTCTATAGCACGCTGGTCGCGCCCGCGCAGGCATTACTGAAAAAGAATGTGAGGGTTTTCGTCATCCCGGATGGCAACTTGAATAACCTTAATTTCGAAACTCTGCTCGTTTCGGAATCAAAGCAGCCCGAACCGGAGCTGTCGTCCGAATCAAAGCCGTCCGAATCCAAGTTTCACTACTGGATTGAAGATGTAACGATTGCGAATGCCAGCTCGTTGCGGGTGCTCGGCGCGGCGCGGGCGGACAATAGCGAACCGAGACGCGAACGTCGGCTACTTCTTTTCGGCAACAGCGTCGCTCCAAACAACAAATATCCCGAACTTCCGAAAGCCGCGGCCCAGATGGAAAGCGTTGCCCGGCATTTTCCGGCGGACGAGGAGCGGATATTCACGCGCGAGCGTGCGACTCCGGCAGCGTATCTGGCCAGCAATCCAGAGCAGTTTTCCTACATCCATTTTGTGGCGCATGGAACGGCCAGCCGCCTGAGCCCGCTCGACTCGGCGATTGTGCTTTCGAAGATTACACTGTCGAAGGTCGCACCAACCACAGCCGATCTATCCGGGGCCGACCTAATGAAGGCCGGCCCATCGAAGGCCGATCCACCGAAGACTCTGCCGTTTGCAGTCAGCGTCGAAAACGAATCTTTCAAGCTTTACGCTCGCGACATCATTCGCAATCCTTTGCGCGCCGATCTGGTTACGATTTCGGCGTGCTATGGCGCGGGCGAACGTGCGTACTCGGGTGAGGGACTGGTCGGGCTCTCCTGGGCGTTCCTCAGAGCCGGCGCCCACCACGTGGTCGCCGCCTTGTGGGAAGCGACCGACGCTTCCACCGAGCAACTCATGGATAAGTTTTACGACGAGCTAGACAAGGGAGCGCGCCCGGATGCCGCTCTGCGCGCCGCCAAATTGTCGTTGCTTCGGGGCAGCGGATTCCACAATCCGTTCTACTGGGCACCCTTTCAGCTCTATGCCGGGTCTTGATTCATGGCCGGCTGGACGGGCGAGGCGCCCGTCTCTCCACCGAACGACTCACTCTACTAGCCGCTACTTCTTGGCGGGCGCGTAGAAATAGTAGTCCGCGGAATAAGCGCTCCGCGACTCTTTGCCATTCGCGGACACACTGCAATCACTCGCTGTCGGTGGCAGGCCGCCCTCGCTGTGAATCCGTTGAATAGTTGTAACGCGGGCCAGGACTCCTTCTCCTCCGGTGTGACTCGTCGCCGACAGCAGCAGCCACGGGATCGCGCCCGGCTTCGGCGCATCCTGCTTGGCGACCACCTTGCCGGTCACTTCGCTTCCATCGACATGCTTCCACGAAGGTCCAGCGGAGTGATGCACGATCCTCTTACCGTTTTCGTCGGTCAACTCCGCTTCTGGCGCCTTCAGTACCCAAGCGGACTTTTGTTCGGTCTCAGCCTGGCACACATAGATCTGCACGCCCGTAGCGTGCGCCGATAGAATTACATCTTCGCCTGCGGGTGCTCTTAGACTATCTGGCACATTGGGCCGCGCGGGGGCGAACCCCAACACAAAAAACACCAGAGCGGTTGTGGCTATTCCTAGAATAGGAATTCTCATGTCGATTCTCTCCCCATTTTGATGATTTTAAAAACCCGGCAGCCATGTGATTCCCTTTGCTTCCACGCACTCATAGGCTCGGCCAGCTGCGAGACTCTTGTATTCTTCTGTTCTGCCGCTCGGCCATTCGATCACCAGACGATCAATCTTATCTCGGTTTCCCAGTCCGAAAGTTACGGGCAATTCCGACTGCGAAAGATAACTCGACCCGCCCTTCACCAGACGTGATTGGCTCGATGTTCCGTAAGATGTTCCGTTGGACGCGCCATTCGACGCGCCATGAAAGATCTTCACCGCAGCCCCGATGCCATCGCGATTGGACTTGGTTCCGATCAGGCGAATCCGGATGCTCCGATTCCCGGCGGTCTGGTCATTGCGGTAAAGATAGGCTGGGCCGTTGTTGGTCGAGATCAGCAAATCAAGATCGCCGTCCCGGTCGAAATCGCCGTAGGCGAGGCCGCGTCCTACCTTTGGCTGACTGAAGCCGCCGCCAATTTCAGCGGCCACATCGCGAAACGTTCCCCTTCCACCGTTCAGAAAAAGTTGCGGCGGCTGCGCGTACCCGACGCCGCTGACATTGCGCACCGTGTCGTCGATATGCCCGTTCACAACTGCCAGGTCGAGTGCGCCATCCAGATCGGCATCGAGAAACACGCAGCCGAATCCCAGCTTATCTTTCGATGCCAGCCCCACTCCGCTCGGCATGGCCACGTCCACATAATTTCCGCCATCGGATAGTCGATAGAGCCCCGTCATTTCGTTATCGAAATTCGTGATGGCCACGCCCGAATTTCCTGAGTTGTCGAAGTCGGCCGCATCCACGCCCATTCCGGCGCGCGCCCGGCCATCGGCGGAAAAGGCGATGCCTGCATCCACGGCTACATCCTTAAACGTACCATTACGCTGATTTCGATAAAGCTTGTTGGGCTGGGTGTCATTAGTCACCAGCAAGTCGGGCCAGCCATCGTGATCATAATCAAGCATGGCAACACCCAGGGACTTCGAGCTGCTGTCGAAAATTCCGCTGGTAGCGGTGACGTCCTCAAAGGTTCCATTGCCGCGATTGTGAAACAACCAGCAGGTTTCTCCACGATAGGCTTCGGGCGTGCAATAAGATTTGTGCTTGCCGTCGAGACTGCAAAACACATCGTGCTCGGGAGACCACTTGACGTAGTTGCAGACAAAGAGGTCTAGCATTCCGTCGCGGTCGAAATCAAACCACAAGGCGGACGTGCTCATAGCCTGCCGGCCACCCAGCCCGCTCGACTTAGTAACATCGACGAACGTCCCCTTGCCGGTGTTCTTGAACAACCGGTTCTGGCCTACGCAGGTAATCAGGATGTCGGGATAGCCGTCGTTGTCGTAATCTCCGATCGCAACCCCCATGCCGTACATCTCGGTATCGAGCCCGGAGTTCTGGGTCACGTCGGAGAATGTGCCGTTACGATTGTTGCGATAGAGCTTGAGCGTACTTGGCTCCGGCGCCCGTTTATATCCGGGCCAATCTTTATGTTCGGGCCAATCGCGGCCGTTCACCAGAAGAATGTCCTGCCAGCCATCGCGGTCGTAGTCGAGGAAGGCGCAACCGGCGCCGAGTGTTTCCGGCAGCAACTTTCCGCCGTAGGCGCCGCTGTTGTGACGGAAGCGAACTCCAGACGGGGCAGTTACATCGACCAACCGGAAACCGGGATCGGGCAAAGGAGAACCTGCGATTGCATCGAATCGCAAACCTGACATCGATACCGATGCCAAGCCTGCCATTCCCCAGAGGAACGACCGGCGGTTCACCGCGGTAACGCTCACGGCAGGTTAACCAGCCCGTTGCGGATCGCATAGACGACCAACTCGGCGGTCTTATGAGTTCCCAGAGCGTCCATCATGTTGGCGCGATGAACAGCAACGGTGTTGGCGCTGAGGTCGAGCACGGTCGCAATCTCTTTGTTGGATTTTCCATCCACGATCATCTGCAGGACTTCGAGTTCGCGCGGAGTAAGCGCCGCGTGGCGTTTGCCTTTGAGCACCGCTGCGGGTCTGAGTTGGGAGTCGAGCACCGTTTCTCCATTCACGACTCGCCGGATGGCAGCACCCAACTCCAGGTCCACCGCGTTTTTCAGGACATACCCGCGCGCCCCGGCCTCGAGCGCCTGCCGCACCAGAGTCTCCTCCGGATGCATGCTCAGCATGAGCACCAAAGCCTGCGGATGCTTCTGAAGAATCTGCCGCGTGGCTTCCAACCCGTTCATGTTGGGCATGGCGCAATCCATGACAATTACTTTTGGATGAAGCTCATCCGCGAGTTTGATCGCTTCAAGGCCGTCGCCCGCCTCGCCTGTAACGGTAATGTCCGGCTCATCTTCCAGAATGCGGCGGAATCCTCGCCTCACCAGGGCATGATCGTCAACCAGCAAAACTGAAATTTTATTCGGCATAGGAATCAAGCTTCCAGCTTCTTTCTTGGAACTCGTAAACGCACCAGGGTTCCTCTTCCGTTTTCACTTTTTCCGTCCGTAGCCTGCGCGGGCCGCAAGAATTCGACTGTGCCGCCCAACAACTCCGCGCGTTCCCGCATCGCCACCAGTCCAATTCCTTGTTTGGCGGCCTGCGCGTCGAAACCCTTGCCGTGATCTTCTACTTCGACTTCCAAAGCTTGCGGCAGAAATCGCAGACGTACCCAGGATTCTTTGGCCCCGGAATGACGGGTCAAGTTGTTCAAGGCTTCCTGCACCACGCGATACACATGAATGGCGGCGTTTCCATCCACGGGAAAAGATTCTCCCGATTTCTCATAGAATACGTGAACACCGGCCTGCCTTTCCACCACCGGCAAGTACCAGTCGAGCGTGCTCTCCAGTCCGGTTTCTTCGAGCATCACAGGATGCAGAGCCTGCGAAAGGCTGCGCACTTTGTCCAGCGTGCTTTGCGTAATCTCACAGACCTCACGCAGTTCCGCGCGCAGCGGCGACCCCTCCGGAGCGTGATTTCCCGCACGCGTCAGCATGGCCCCCACAGCGGTCAGAATCTGGCCGAACTCATCGTGCAATTCGCGCGAGATGTGACGCAAGGTGGATTCCTGGGTTGCAATAAGCTTCTGGGCAAGTTCGCTGCGCTGTTCGGAGAGCGCCGCGAGTTGCGCGAACAATCGGCGATTGGAGCGGATCATGTAAAGGCTGGTAAAAAGAATCGCAGTCAAGGTCGCGGTCAGGAACAGATACACCTGCCGTTGGACGCGGTCGTAAATCTGTCCAATACGCAACGCGGCTTGCTCTTCGCTCTCGTTGTTCTGCACCAGCAGCCGGGAAACAGCCGTGCTCAGTGCTTCCTGCCGGGCTCGCAGCGAGATTCGGATCTGCGTTCTTGCTTCCGTCTGGTTGGGATCGTGCGCCAGCGCAAAGGTTCGATCCACCGCGTCCCAGAACTGCGTGACCGAATTCTCCAGGTACTGCTCTTGTTCGGGAGTGCGATTCACCGGAGCCACTTGCTGCTCGCGGCGCAGCGCGTCGTCCAGATCCGTCCGCACGCGCTGGAACTGCGCCGTCCACGCCGTCAGCGGGTAAGGCTCATCATTATCCAGCATGTCGCGCATCGCCAGCGCCAGCGAGTTCAAATCGTTCTGGATGCGAAGCAACTGCAGAGAGTCTTTCCGGTTGCGGTCGACCAGGTTGTTTTGCAGTTCGCGCAAGCCGGAGATCTGGGTCGTGATGTATCCCGAGTAGGCAACCACGGCCGCCAGAATAATGATCAGCCCCAGGAACAATTTTGGAGTCGGAGACCGATGGGGTGCAGACACATTCGAACGGCGCACGCCACAAGAATACAGCGCCAGCGGCCTAATTTACCAACCTTCACAGCCAAACCCGGTTACTGCGCTTCGGTTTGCGTCTGGCTAACGGCGGCGGTGATCTGGTTACGGATGTCCCAAAGATCCTTGTAAAACCAGCTTTCGATTCGCTGCTGCAGGACCTCTACAGGCGTTCCCATGGTGCCCACGACCCGGCCTCCAATGATTCGTTCGGTGAGCTTGAGATGGTGGAAACGGAACAGCTGCATTCGTTCCTCGAAGTCGAGCAGGCGCTCGGCGACATCGTGCAGGCCGAAAAATTCTTCGTGACGGCGGTAAAGGTCGCCGGCGGCGAGGCTGGCGAGAGCGAGTTGCGTTAAAAGCTTGGCCGAGGCGCGGACCGATGTGCAGCAACGAAAGGAATCCGGGAGAATCAAGGCCACTGCCGTGTCCCAGGCCGGCGCGAATGACGTGGTAGTCGTAGGGAGTTATGGTCTCCAGGACGTGGAGCAGGCCGATGGGAGGTTCAAGCAGCGAAATGGCGCGCCGGATCAGGCGCGTGCTGTTGCCATAATCGGCGCGATCGAGCGCCTCGAGTGCGCGGCCCAGTTCGAATGCCGCTCCCTTCATGAGCAATTCCGAGCTCTGGTGCACGACCAGGAAGGTCATTTCGTCTTCGTGCAGCAGTTCTGCGGGCGACTTCTGCAGGGCGAGCAGCTCGTCGGTGCGCAAGTAGCCTCGTAGTCGGTCGCTCCCTTGCCGGGAAGAATCGGTTTTGTGAATTCGTCGCGATGTGCCATGTAGAACCACCGTGTAAACCTACGTGCTATCAGGACCGTAAGTGTTCGGCCGGATGATGCGGTGACCACTGCGGATCTTCATCCGGAGTTACGATCTGGCCGTCGCGCATGTGAACGATGCGATCGCCATACTCGGCGGCCTCGGGATTGTGCGTAATCATAAGGACGGTCTGACCTAAATCCTTATTCGACTCGCGCAGCATGTTAAGGACCACGCCCGAGCTTTTCGAATCCAGGTTGCCGGTGGGCTCGTCGGCGAGCACGATGGCGGGGCGGTTGACGAGAGCCCGGGCGAGCGCGACTCTCTGCTGCTCGCCGCCGGAAAGCTCGTTGGGTCGATGCTCTAGACGTTGCGCGATACCAAGCATCTCGGTGATCTTCTTCAGGAGCACGGGATCGGGGGCGCCCAGCCCGGCAATGTCAGCAGCGATCTCGATATTCGAGCGCGCGCTGAGAGTAGGCAGAAGATTGAATTTCTGGAAGACGAATCCGATCTTGCTTTTGCGCAATCGGGTGCGCTCGCCATCGGAAAGCGTGGCAAAATCCACGCCATCGATGGTGACGCTTCCCGAGTCGGCGTGGGTCAGTCCGCCGAGCAGATAAAAGAGCGTGGACTTGCCGCTGCCCGAGGGG
>Ga0181532_10001028_pt1 | contig 27793 bp, 18 predicted proteins | sample PEATcosm2014_Bin_33_FD_119768 | JGI IMG/M metagenome (GOLD analysis project Ga0181532, IMG submission 119768) | Peatland microbial communities from MTU Mesocosm Facility, Houghton, MI, USA - PEATcosm2014_Bin11_30_metaG | ecosystem: Environmental > Terrestrial > Soil > Wetlands > Peat | place...
GCCGCGGATGTTTGCCGCCGAGGCCCCTGGCTGGGCCCCTGGCTCGCCGCCCATCGCGGACGAGTGGAGCGTCGAAGCGCGCGGGGGAGGCATCTGCGTCGTCCGCGTGGTGCATAGCCTCTTCGCCAGCACGGACGACTGGGACAACCAACTGGAAGGCACCGAATCCGGCTGGCCTGGCTTCTTCCGCATCCTGCGGATCTATCTCACGCACTTCCGCGGCCAACGCTCCGCGATGATGCAGTGGATAGCCCCCGCCGCGGGAACCGAAGCGGAGGCCTGGGAAACGCTGACCGCGGCATTGGGGCTGAAAGGCGTGAGCGCCGGGCAGCGTTGGACCGCCCCGGCGGGCGTCCCGGCGCTCAGCGGCGTGGTGGAGCACGTCAGCCAGAGTCCGTGCAACGCCCTGCTGCGGCTCGACAAGCCGGGGCCGGGCGCCGCCGCCCTTGGCGCCGTCAACTTCGGCGGCCAGAGCATGGTCACGCTAAGCTTCTACCTCTACGGCGATCAGGCGGCCGGGACCGTCGCCCGCGAGACACCGCTCTGGCAAGCGTGGATTGAAGGACGCTTCCCGACGCCGCCGGAGACGAGCAAGAGTGAATGATCGCGTGCTCATGGGAGTGCGTTCCCGTCGTTGCGCGCGCTGTCTGGTTCCCTCCGCTGTACTCGGGGACCTCCAGCGGCTTCGTCTTGCGCACCAATTCCGCGCGCAGAGCCGGCGTGAATCCGCTCCGTGTGCGCGCGACGTACACCAGCTTGCCGTCCAGAACGTGCCCGACGATCACTGTGTCGAAAGTGCTTCCGCCGATAGAATAGCCGCCGATGATGAATTCCTGGGAGCGGTTGACCCGCATCTTCATCCACGCACCCAAACGCTGGCCCGCCAACTCTCCGGCCCACTGCAAACAAACGCCAAAACGCAAATAGCCGGCCGAAGCTCCGTCGCCGCCGTGCTATTCAATCCGGGCACGATGCCTTCCGATTTCAACCGCCCAACAAGCGCTGCGAAGGTGAATGATATCTTGGATGCGTCATTTCTGGAAAGTACTGAAGCTAAGTGACTTATTGGCTTAGTTCCTTCCAAAATGGGGAGGGCGAAGCCTGGGCCGGCAGGCGCGCCGGCACGCCACGCCTGGGACGTAAGCCACGTGTTTGAAAGCACTTTTAGCCAATGCCGAATCGAAACCAGGTCTGGCTGAGTGCCGTATAGTGGATATGCCGTTCAACGCCGCGCGGCGCGTTCTGGCGATTTGCGCCATCATGCCAGGCTTTGTTGTGGCCCAGCCCATCGTTAACGCCGTGGTGAACGTGGCCAGCTACGTGGGCGGCACGGTTTCGCCCGGGGAGATGGCCGTCATCTTCGGAACCGGCCTAGGCCCGGCCGAACTGGCTGCACTGCAACTCGACTCATCGGGCGGAATCTCGACTTCGGTAGCCGGGGTGCAAGTCCTTATCGGCGGGTACGCCAGCCCGCTGATTTACGCATCGGCCAACCAACTCGCGGTCATGGTTCCGTACGAAGTTGCCGGAAGCAGCACGGCCCCCTTGGTGGTGACTTACGCGAATTCGGTTTCGCCGCCTTACATCGTGAAAATCGCTGCGACGGCGCCCGGTATTTTCAGCTCCAATGCGTCGGGCACAGGCAATGCGGCAGCTACTAATGCCGACGGTTCCTTGAATGGCGCGAGCCATCCGGCGCAGCCCGGCAGCTATGTTACGTTCTATCTCACAGGCGAGGGGCAGACCAATCCCGCGGGCAGTGACGGCAACATTGCAACCCGGGAATCCGGTATCGACGCTTCAGTAGCGGTAACGATTGGTGGAGTTCCGGCGAATGTGCTCTATGCCGGCAGCGCCCCAGGCGAAGTCAACGGTTTCGCGCAGGTCAACGCCATCGTGCCGCCGGATCTTCCCTACGGCGGCGACCTGCCCCTGTTCATTCAGATTGGGAATACCACCAGCCAGCCCGGTTTGACGGTCGCGGTGGCGGGGAGCCCGGCGCCCTTATCGCTGGTAACCGGCTTTTCACCCAACGCCACCACGATTTCGACAAGCGAGGGCGCGCCTTACGGCGATTGCGATTTCTGGGTGACACCACAGCCCTGCACCGGCCAGACCAACTTCGGGTACGGCCCTACAAAAGTCATGCGGTTATACATTTGCCTGAGCGGCGAGGTCGCGACCGGCTCCTGTTCTCAGAACCCGGAAGTCACAGGCCCGCTGTCGGCGGCGATGTTGAGCGGCATCGGCTCCAGTATTGCGTCGTATGCGGGAACCGGAGTGCGTCTAATGCTTCGATTTACTTACAATTTTGGGCCCATTGGTCCCGGAGCGATGGATGCGCCTCTGGATCTGATCTCAACGCACATCGAGCAGCTCGCGCCCATTCTTCTCCAGAACAAAGACCTGTTCATCGCTATAGAAGCCGGCTTCATCGGAACCTGGGGCGAATGGCACAATTCCACCAACGGAAACGATACGGCGGCCGCCCAGGCTGCAGTGCTCAACGAAGAACTGTCCTACTTCAATGGAGTATTCCCTATCCTGGTGCGATATCCGGGCGATGTGATTACTTACACCGGTACCACGACGCCTCCCGCGGGCATTGGATTGCATGACGATTACTACGATTCAGACTCCAGCGATGGCAGCACTTGGAATTCGTGCAATACGGGCGCCGGCTGGTGTCTGCCCAATTACACTCCGGCGCAGTTGATGTCCTTCGCGGCGGCAGTCTCGACGAATACCATGTTCTCCGGCGAGTTTGGCGCGCTGGATGCCGATATGCAGACCTGCGCCGCCTTGGATGCATATTCGTACACGTATCATCCGCAATCGATTTCTCTTACTCCCAGCCCGGCGACCATCGGAACGGAATTGCAAAATGAGGGTTGCGCGTTATCTTTTTTCAGCCAGGTGGGCACGCGGATCGTGTTGCAGCGGGCGACCATCGGCGGGAATGCGACTGCCGGCGGGCAGTTGTCGGTGTCCCTCACGATGACGAATGCAGGCTACGGGCGAGTGATCCGGGCGCGGCCGGTGACGCTCGTTCTAATTCAGAATGGCCAGACGGTTGCACAGATTCCGGTGCCCCTTGAGAATATGGACCTGCGGACGCTGCAGTCGTTCACCAGCGAGACTTTTCAGTTTGGGTTTACGCTGCCGGCGGCGCTGCGGAGCGGTCCTGTTTCCGTAGCGCTACTGATCCCGGATCCGGCGCCATCGTTAACATCCGACCCGGCCTACGCGCTGCCGCTGAACAGCCTGGACCAGGATGACAACCCGATATTCGATGCCACCACCGGCTACAACTTCATTGCCGGCGGCGCGCCCTACCTGGAACCTGCGTTTGAACTTACATCGGCGGGCGGCATTACGGCGAATCCGAGCGAGGTAATCGATGGAACATACTCGATTGAGGGCTCGTACACAGGCGCCAAGACTTATACGCCCTTTCTGGAAACCGTGCCCTCCATTTTTCCGCTCACTCCGAATCATTCGTACCAGGTGACATTCAGCTACAAGATTCTGACCACCCCGAGTAACGGATTCTCAGTGCTGTTCTATTCGCCCACGGGTGGGGCGGCGGGGAATTTCCTGCCTTCGGTGACGATTAAAGGGCAAGCGGGCGACGCGGGCACAACGACCTTGACCAATACGTTGGGCCCTTATACCGACTACCAGGCGCGGTGGACCATTCCCGGAACGGGAGGGATTTCGATTGACGATATTCGGATTATCGATACAGCGTCCGGGCAGGTCATCGCGATGGCAAATGCGGAACCGCTGCTGGCTTCGCCTTTGATCCTGCCCTAACCAGTTCCCGACCGTTTGTGGGGCAGGACTCCAGTCCTGCTGGCCGACGTCCACGTCGGCGGGTGTGGGTGCGTTCAGGAGGACCCGCGCACGGTCGAAAACCCACTGCGTTTCTACATTTTGTCCGCCGCAGTGGGGCAGGCTCGCAGCCTGCGCGGGCCTCGCAGGCCCGCTGGTAGCACAGGCTTCAGCCAGGCTTCAGCCTGTGTTCGGCGAGCGAAGCTCGCCCTCGGCGGCGCATGGCGCCGCCCCACTCGGCGGCGCAAGTTCGCCGGAAATGGAAAACGAAGCGGCAATCCTGCCCGCGCCACGAGGATCTATGGCTCGATCTCGAACACCAGGCCGGAGCCGGGAACGCTGTAGCCCGAGACGCCGTAGACGACTCGACCGGGGCCCAGCGTGACGCCGGCGAGCGTACCGCCGCCATCCGTGCCGCCCTGGAAACTGTGCAGTGTGGTGAAGTGGCCGGCGGTATCCAGCTTGAAGACCGTGCCGCAACCGTAGTTGCAGAAACCGCTGACGACTGTGCCACCCCCGTTGGTGGTGCCGTAAAGGTTGCCTTGCGGGTCCAGCGCCAGGGTTCCCCAGGGATCGTCTCCGTCGCCGCCGTTGAAGCTGTAGAGCGTTGTCAGTTGGCCGGATGTATCCAGCTTGAAGATGGTGCCGCAGCCGGAAACGGGCCCATCGTAAGGGCAGACCGGATTCTCGGAAATCCCGCCCACCGACGTCGTCCCATATAGGTTGCCGGCCGCGTCGGCCGCCAGCCCGCCCAGTGGATATCCGCCGTCCGCCGCTCCCGTGAAGCTGTAGAGCACGGTTTCCTGGCCGGTGGCCAAACTCACTTTGTAGATCACGCCCGCTCCGTCCGCGCCTCCGTAGTAAGTCGCGCCGTAGAGATCTCCGTTCAGCAGAACCAGTCCTCCGCAGGGTCCGCCACCGTCCCTGATGTCGAAGGCAAATAGCGTAGTCAGCGTGCCGGACGTTCCTATGTTGAACAGTGTTCCGCCGTTCCGCGGACCTTGCGCATAGGTTGTCCCGTAGATGTTGCCGGCGGCGTCCTGAACCGGCGGCGACTGCGGATCCTGCCCATTGCCGCCCGTGAAGCTCCGGATTTTCTCGGACCCGGATGCGCTTAGCTCGAACACCGTTCCATAGCCATCGGAACCGCCGAAGGATGAGACACCGTAAAGGTTGCCTGCGGCGTCCCCCAACATGCCCGCGTCGGGATAAGAGGCATCGCCCGGAGACCCGGCGAAAGTGTGCACTACGCTTTGCCGGCCGGTCTTCAAATCGAATTGAAAAACGACGCCGTTGCCGGACGATCCTCCATAAATGGTGTTGCCATAAAGGATGCCCTTATGGAGGAGCAGGGGAGCTTGTGGAGTCGCCCCATCGGCGCCGCCCGTAAACGTGTAGAGTACCCGATAGGTTTGGGCTTGGGCGGGCCGCGCGGGAGCTACTGCCAGCGCCAGGGCCGTGCAAGCCAGGGTGCTCGATATCGAATGTAATTGTCTGCGCATGTCTATCCTCCAGTTTAGACTCTGGCGGCCGTCAACTGGATATGCCATTCAAGTATGCGCGTTTGTAAACGCGGATAAAACACTCACACAAATTGGCCCACGGGCGGCGCCTGCACCGTCACCACGCATCAGCCGGCTTTGCTATGATTTACCAGTCATGCGCACACTCATCGCCTTCGCCTTCCTCGCCACCCTTCCAGCCCTGCCCGCCGCGGCCGCCACTTGTGAAAGCCTCGCCGCCGCGGCGTTGCCGGACACCACCATCGCCACTGCCCAGTCCGTCCCGGCGGGCGCGTTCACACCGCCTTACGGCAATGCCATCGACAAGCTTCCCGCTTTCTGCCGCGTGGCCGGCGTCATCCGGCCCACCTCCGATTCCTATATTCGCTTTGAGGTCTGGCTGCCCGCCGCGGACTGGAACGGCAAGTTCCTGGGCGTCGGCAACGGGGGGTTCGCGGGGGCCATCGGGTTCGGCTCGATGGGCGCCAATCTGAAGCGCGGCTATGCCACCGCCGGCACCGATACCGGACACGAAGCCGACGGCGAGGACGCCAGTTGGGCCTACCATCATCCCGAAAGAGTGAACGACTTCGGCTATCGCGCGCTGCACCTGACCACCGCCAACGCCAAGAGCCTGGTGCAGACGTTCTACAGCCAACCCGCGCAGCACGCCTATTTCGATAGCTGCTCCGATGGCGGCCGCGAAGCGCTCATGGAAGCGCAGCGCTTCCCCGCCGATTACGACGGCATCCTGGCCGGCGCGCCCGCCAACTTCTGGACCCACATGCTGGCCGCCGGCGTGGATATCAGCCAGGCCATCTACACGGATCCCGCCGGCTACATTTCCAGCATCAAGTTTCCGGCCATCGCCGCGGCGGTGCTGACGGCGTGCGACGAACTCGACGGCGTGAAGGACGGCATCCTGAACGATCCCACGCGCTGTCACTTCGACCCCGCCACGCTGCTCTGCAAGGATGTGGATACGCGCACCTGCCTGACCGCGCCGCAGGTTGCCTCTCTCAAGAAACTCTATGCCGGCGGCCGCAACTCGCGCGGCGCACCCACCTTTCCCGGCTACGCTCCCGGGGCCGAAGACGGGCGCGGCGGCTGGATTCCCTGGCTCATCGGCAACGGACCCGGCGGCAGCAGCAGTTCGGTATACATGGAGAATTACTTCCGCTACATGGTGTTCGAAGATCCTACCTGGAATCCGCTGACTGCCAAAATCGATACGGCCCTGCAGACCGCCGATGAGAAGACCGCGCGCGCGCTCAACGCCACCGAAACCGATCTGCATGGCTTTCAGGCCAGAGGCGGAAAGCTGATCCTATATCATGGCTGGAACGATCCGGCTATCTCGGCCGCGAATAGTATTAACTATTACAATGGCGTGCTGCACGCGATGGGCGCGCCAAGCGGGGAAAGCTTCGTGCGGCTCTACATGGTTCCCGGCATGCAGCATTGCATCGGCGGTCCGGGTCCCAACTCATTCGGGCAACTCGGCACGACGACCGCCAAAGGCCCCGAACATGGCATTTACGACGCGCTGGAAGGGTGGGTGGAGAAGGGCGCGGCGCCGGGCGCCATCGTGGCCACCAAATACGTGGATGACAACTCCGCCAAAGGTGTGCGCATGACGCGCCCGCTCTGTCCCTACCCGCAAGTTGCGGTTTATAAAGGAGCGGGTGACTCGAACGACTCGGCGAATTTCGACTGTAAGACTGTGCCCTAGCTTCCGCCGCGGACTATTAAAGTTGCTTTATCCGGTTCCACCCGCGCAACGGCATCTGTTACACTCACGTCAGTGGACGCAGGAGACCACTACCATTGGCTACGATTAGTTGTCTGAAACCGTTAAAGCATCTTCTACTGACCGCGACTTTTTCCACCCTGTTCGTGTTGACGGCAAACGCGCAGGACCCTCCCACGCGCGTGGCGGACCTGAACTACGTTGCGGGAAACGTTTCCATGCAGCCGGCCGGCGCCGAGGACTGGTCGTCCGCCGTCATGAACCGGCCCTTCACCACAGGCGATAACCTGTGGGCCGATAGCGACGGGCGCGCCGAGCTGCATTTGAACAATGCGACCCTGCGATTGGGTCCGCTATCGAGCCTTGGTTTTCTGAATCTGGACGACCACATCGCGCAGATCCGCTTCACCCAGGGCGAACTGAGCCTGCGCGTGCGGCATTTGCGCGACGATGAGAGTTTTGAAGTAGACACGCCCAACGCAGCGATCACCATCCTGCGCGAGGGCGAGTATCGTTTCAATGCCGACCCGGATGCCGTGACCACGTGGGTGGTGGTCCGCCGCGGCCAGGCGGAAGTCACTGGGGGAGGGCAGGCATTCACCCTGAACCCGGGCAACGGCGCGCAGCTTTCCGGGACCGATCAGCTCGCTTACGACGTGCAAGTTGCGCCGCAGGTCGACGATTTGGAAGCATGGTGCGAGGACCGCGACGCGCGCGAGGCGCGGGTGACGTCCGCCCGTTATTTGCCGCCGGACGTGATCGGTTACGAAGAACTGGACAGTTACGGCAATTGGCGGGACACGCCGGGCTATGGCGCGGTATGGTATCCGACGGTGGACGCCGGGTGGGCGCCTTACAGCGACGGTCATTGGGCCTGGATTGAGCCGTGGGGCTGGAGCTGGGTGGACAATTCTCCCTGGGGATTTGCGCCGTCTCACTATGGCCGCTGGGCCTATGTGGCGGGTGGTTGGGGCTGGATACCGGGACCGGTGGCCATCGTGGCCGGCGGTTCGCCGCTGGCCGCGGTCTACGCGCCCGCGCTGGTCGCGTTCATCGGCGGCGGCGGTTGGGGCGCTTCGCTTTCCTTCGGCGGTCCGGCCGTGGGCTGGGTGGCGCTGGGACCGGGCGAGGTCTACGCGCCCGCCTATCAAGTGAGTCAGAATTACTTCCGCACGGTGAATGTGTCCAGCACCACGATCGTGAATACAGTGAACATTACTAACGTGTATAACAACGTATACGTGAATAAGAGTGTGAATGTCACTGTAAATCAACGGTTCGCGAATATGACTGCGCCCAATGCGGTCACTGCCATGCCGCAGAACGCATTTGCCAGTGGACGGCCGGTGAAACAGGCAGGGGTGGCGGTTCCCAAGAACCAGGTAGGGCAGATACAAACCGCTACCATGACCGTGGCGCCCACCGTGGCGCCGGTGAAGCAGGCTCTGGCGCCGACGGCGGGCGCGCGTCCAGCGCCGCGGCCGCCCGCGCGCGCCATCAGCGCGCCGGTGGTGGCGAAGGTCGCGCCGCCTCCGCCGCCGGTTTCCTTCGCGGCCAAGCAATCCGCCTTGCAGCAGAATCTCGGACGGCCCGTCAACCTGCCGGCCATTCGCCAGGCTCTACCACCCGCCCGCGCCGCGGTGACAGCGCCGCCCGTGAGGGTTGCGCCACCGGCGCGGCAGGTGGTGCCTACGGTCCGGCCGGCCCAAGCGGCGCAGCCTACACCGGCAAACCGGCCGCCGGCTCAGCCGAATGCTCCCGCGACACCGGCATACCGGCCACCGGCGCAGCCCAACGCTCCTGCGACACCGGCATACCGGCCACCGGCGCAGCCCAACCCGGCTCCGACGCCTACGTACCGGCCGGACGCCGACAAACCGAAAGCTCCGAGCAATCCGCGTCCGGCGCAGCCCAACCCGGCGCCGACCCCGGCATACCGGCCACCGGCACAGCCTAACCCGCCCGCGGCGCAGCCCGCTCCGCCGAGCAACCCGCGTCCGGTGCAACCGCCGCCGCAACAACAGCCGCAAAGGCCGCCGGCGAAAACCACGCAGAAGCCGAAGAAGGACACCGAAAAGCCGAAGGAGTAATGCCGCCAGAGGCCCCGGAGACGCGAATCCGGGGCCTCGCGCTTCCTGAGAGATTATTATTAACTTTAGATGTAATTGATAGCCGGGCGCATGCGGCCTACTATAAGGTCAACGGTCATGCACGAGCTACGAAGCTATCTGGAAATGCTGCTGAATCACCAATGCAAATCCGGCGGCGGCGATTGCCGGGAATGCCACAGCCTGCAGCACATCTATCGGTTCATGCAGACCGAGCTTTTTTCTACCGTGATCTATACGGATACGCCTCTCGATCGCCGCCGGCCCGCGCGGACCCGGCCGCAGCCCGTCAATCGGGCCGCCGCGGGTCCCCTCCGGCCGGACGCTGCCTGAGCGCGATCCGCAGTTCGGTTTCGCGGATGAAGCGGTCCCACATGGAGTCCGGATCGGAATCGAACACCGCCTTGGCGCCGCCCGGGAAAATATACCAGGCTCCCAGATCCAATTCGTGCTCCAATTGCGGCGCGGTCCAGCCGGAGTATCCCAGATAGACGTGCACGGTATCGGCGTCCGCCTCGGAGCCGAATGTCTTTTCCAGGTCCGCCTTGCTCGACACGAGGAAGAGGTCCGCGAGCACACGCTTGGCGTCGCCGGGGGCGCGGCGGGAGCGCACCAGCGCCAGTACATCGGTCCTGCCCACCGGACCCCCTGCATAGACCGGGTCCCGCCGGTCTTTAGCGCCGGCCAACTCGTCCAGCACGCGCGAAACCGGAATCTTCGAGCGGCGATTGAGGATCAGGCCCACCACGCCGTCGTCGTCGTATTGCACCAGCAGAACCACCGTCTTGGCGAAATTGGGATCGGGCAGATCCGGGCTGGCCACCAGCAGCTTCCCGGCGCCCAGGTCGGCCGGCCGCGTGGATTGCGCGTCCGCCAGCGGCACGCTGGCTCGCAGGCAGAACACCGTCGCCGCAATCGGCAGCGATCGCATGCCTTTTATTCTACTCCCGCTATTCTATGCCCAAAGGATGGGATCGCACTGTGCGCAGCGGCAGGCGCGACAATGGTCACAGTTGGCGATTGACGCAGTGGGTGCGTGTTCCGCATACTGACAGCAGCGGAAGCGGATGCGGCACCACGCAAAATCAAATTCCGCGACCGAAAACGAAGAGGATTTCCAATATGCGACGATTGCATGTGTCTGTTTTTTCTTTGATAACTGCCGGGCTCGTGGCTCTGGCTGCCGTATCTCCGGCCACGGCCGCGGACGGGAAACCGCTCGACGTTTCCGCGACAGCCCGCGTGGCTTCCATGCCCAGTCCGACCGGCCCCACCGCGCCCGACACGAGCTATGCCGGCCTGGACGAAACCAATGTCACAGTGGGTCTGGAAACGGCGGGCGTACCTTGTGTCAATTGCGCGCAGGGCGGCGGCACTCCGAACGTCGGCCTGCCCTGGCCCATTTTTGGGGTTCAGAAGGGAGCTTCACTGACCGTTACGACGTTGTTCGAATCGACGTCCTTCACCGGCCCGTGTACCGCCGGTCTGATCGTGAAGCAAGGCAGCAAGGTGGTCGCCACGGGTACTTATTCGATTCAGGGCGGCTGCCTCGCGGGCTATCTGTACTATGTCTACTTCAACATTGCGGCTCCTTCGAGCGCGGGTTTTACGACGTTTATCGGGTCCATATCCGGCGGTGCTAATATGTCCGGCGCCGACACGTTCATCAACGTGCAATAGCCAGGCGGCTGCGAGGCGAGCTTCGCTCGCCCCTGGAGATTGGCCTCGTATGCTGCCGCGCTGACACTCTTGTCAGCGCAGGCGAGCTTCGCTCGCCGAAGAGCGGGCCTGCGAGGCCCGCGCAGGCTGCGAGCCTGCCCCACTGGGTTCAGATGGCTTCCAGCTCTTCTTCGAGCGTCTGCTTCCGCGATAGGTCCGCGTAGTAGCCGCCGGCCACGACCAGTTCCGCGTGGGTGCCCTGTTCCACGATGTGGCCGCGCTCCAGCACCACGATCAGGTCCGCCTGGCGCACGGTCGAGACGCGGTGCGAGATCAGGATCACGGTGCGGCCGCGCATGGCGTTCTCCAGCGCTTGCAGGATGCGCTCCTCGGTCAGCGTATCCACGCTCGAAAGGGCGTCGTCCAGAATCAAGATGCGCGGGTTGCGCAGGACGGCGCGGGCAATTGCGGTGCGCTGCTTCTGGCCGCCGGAAAGCGTGATGCCGCGCTCGCCCACCATGGTCTGGTAACCCTTGGGGAACGATGCGATATCGCCGGCCAGCCCGGCCAGTTCCGCGGCGCGGCGGATCTCGTCTTCGGTGGCGCTCTCCACGCCGAAGGCGATGTTCCCGGCAATGGTCGCGCTGAACAGAAAAGTCTCCTGCGGTACGAAACCGATGTGGCGGCGCAGTGCGGCGGGCGAGAGATCGCGCAGGTCCGTGCCATCCAGCAGCACGCGTCCTTCGGTGGGATCCATCAAGCGCGGCACCAGGCTGGCCAGCGTGCTCTTGCCGGAGCCGGTATGGCCGACCACGGCGACCGTCATGCCCGCTGGGATTGTCAGGCTGACGTTGTCGAGCGCCCGCCCCGAGGGATACGCCACCGACGCGTTACGGAATTCGATTTCGCCGCGCACGCCCGTCAGGCTGACAGGATGGGCCGGCGCGGCGATGGTGGGCCGCTCCTGGAAGATCTGGTTGATGCGCGCCAGCGACGCCCCGCCGCGCTGCATCAGGTTCACCACCCATCCCAGAGCGATCATGGGCCACACCAGAATGCCCATGTAGGTATTGAACATGACGAAGCTGCCGAGCGAAATACGTTTGGCCAGCACCTGCCCGCCGCCATACCACAACACCGCCAGGAAGGTGAGCCCGATGAGCGCCTCCAGCAGCGGTTGGAAGACGCCGGAGATGCGCACCAGCCGGATGTTCTCGGCGATGTAGGCGCGGTTCAATTTCTCGAAGTGGCGCAACTCGGCGTCCTCTTGCACAAAGGCGCGCACCATGCGCACGCCGGCCAGATTCTCCTGCACGCGGCTGCTGATATCGGAAAACATGGCCTGGATGCGCTCAAAGCGCGCATGGATGGCGCGCCCGAAGAAGATCACCGCCAGGCTCACCAGCGGCGCCGGCAGGATGGCCAGCGCCGCCAGCCGCCAATCCACCGTGACCATGATCACGATGGCCAGCAGGAACGTAAGGCTGGTTTCGGTCCAGTACATGATGCCCGGCCCCAGCATCATGCGCACGGCATTCAGGTCGTTGGTGGCGCGCGCCATGATGTCGCCGGTGCGGACGCGCGCGTAATAGTCGGGCGAAAGCTCCACCAAGTGGCGGAACAGGTCGTTGCGCAGGTCGTATTCGATGTCGCGCGAGATCCCGATGATGATCACGCGCATCCAGTATTGGAACAGGCCCTTGACGGCCGCAAGGGCCACCAACAAGGCGGCGTAGCGCAGCAATCTACTCAGGCCGAACGAGTGCGAAAGCGTATCGATGGCGGCGCGGATCACCAGCGGCTGCGTGGCGCCCGCGACATCCTTCAACACCAGGGCGCCCAATCCCAGCGCGAGGCCCGCGCGGTAGCGCCACAAGTAAACGCGGACGGTGCGCAGGGATTCCCACATACGCTACATCCCCAGCGCGTTGGCCACGGTCTTCATCCATTCGACCACGAATGTCTTGCGCCCTTCGCGGTTGTGCCACCATCCGTCCGGGCGGAAATAGCCGCCGGGCGCGGCGACCACGCGCATTTCCAGATCCGGAGCGGCGGCGCGGTAAATGCGGGCGGCGCGCGCGGTATGGTAATCGCTGGTCACCAAAAGAAATCGATGCACGCCGCGGCGCCGCAGATCCGTCAAAATCGCAGCGGCTTCGTCGCGCGTGCTGAGAGCTTCATTGGGCGCGCGGATGAACCAACTTTCCGGGTAGCCGCGCCGCACGGCAAATGGAATCTCAAGGTCGCATTCGTAAGACCCGTAAATCAAGTGTGGCCCGCTGACCAAGGCATTGGGCACGTAGCCCTGCTTGACCAGTTCCGCGGCGCGCACGATGCGATTTCCATAATAATCGCCGGCCAGCACCACCGCGATATCCGCGTGCGCCGGCCCCTCGTCGCGCACCAGGAGACGGCCGAGGGCGGCCATCCACCAGGAATGCGTGGCCACGGCCAGCGCCAGCCCGGCTAGAATACAGACGATGGATTTGAGGAAAAGGGAGGGGCGGCGCGCCACGGACTACTTCTCGTCCGCGGAATTCTTTTGGTCGAGATGACCGACCGTCTTCAACCGTTGATAGAGCCGCTCCACTTCCGCCTCATCCTCCGGCAGCAGCATCCGGTAGCGTGGCGGCGGAATTTGCCTGTGGTCGCCGCCGGGGGCCAGCACCTCACCCCAGAACTGGCGGTAGGGAACGCCGTCGATGAGCGCGTCGCGGGAAAGCCGGCGCAGGTGCCGCAGCAGGCTGTTGCACGAATCCAGGTCGCCGGGGTAGACCAGGACCATGCGCGAATCGTCGAATAGCGTGATGCGCATCAGCAGCGGGGCTCTCCGGGTTACCAGGCGGTCCAGCCGCCGGATATCCATCCAGGGTACGATGCGTTTGCCCACCGCCAAATATCCTTCGTGGATCTCGATGGAGGGTTGGAAGGCCAGCGCCAGCAGCAGCACGGCGCTGAGCAGAAAGAGCGCGGCGGGAATGAAAGCCGGCAGGCGGTCGAGACCCAGCCAAGCGGAAAAGCCGGCCAGTCCGATGGCCACGATTCCAAACGTGAGATAATGCCGCGCGGGGGTGTAGCGAGTCATCTTGAAACCCGTCCACTTCTAGACTACTCCCGTCGCGCACGCCCGTCAATCCATTCGTAAGCGCCGTGTGCCTTGCCAACCGTAGTGAATGCCGCTCCACACGGTCAACACCAGCGTCGGCCAGACGAGAGCCGCCGATAAGACAACCAAAAGCCGCCACCCGAAGGCGTCACGGCCCAGAAAACACACCGCGGTGAGGATCTGAAAAAAAGTGCTGGCTTTGCCCCAGACGCTGGGCGGAAACGAACGTAATTTCGTGGCCAGGAGCGCGATGGCCGAGGCCGCGAGAATTAACAAATCGCGGCCGAAGATCACGCCGACGAACCACCAGGGCACACTGCCGGCGAGGGCCAGCGCCAGGTAAACACCGGACAGCAGTAACTTGTCCGCGATGGGATCGAAGAACGCGCCGGTGGCGGTGGCGGCGCCGAAATGACGCGCCAGGTAGCCGTCGATTACGTCGGTGGCGGCGGCCACGGCGAAGATGCACAGAGCCGCGAAAGCGCGGCGATTCAGGATGGCGTAAACGATCGCGGGGGCCAGCAGCAGGCGGGCCAGGGTGAAAAGGTTGGGCAGTGTCAGCCAAGTGGTCATCGGAGGCGATTCCAGCATTTGATGCCCAGGCATCAATCGACGCTCATGAGACGATGCCTTTATGCGTACGGCCCTCACCCTCGAACCCGAAGTGGCGCAGCAGATCCGGCGGCGTATGGCGCGCAGGAAGAGCACGCTGAAACAGGTCGTCAACGAGGCTCTGCGCGCAAGCCTGTCCGCAACCGAAAAGGAACACGACGTGCGATTTAAGGTGGAGCCGCATGCGTTTCAGTTCAAGCCGGGCATCGGCCCCGGAGCCGATGAGTTCCTGAAGAAAATGTCCAGGTAGTAGACGCGCTCATACCGGATATTAACATTCTCGTCTACGCCTACGATTCCGACGCGCGGGAGCACGCCCGCGCACGCGAGTGGCGGGAACGCCACCCTGACGCAGTCGCGCCCCCGGTGGGGATGCCCTGGGCAACGGTCCGTGCATGGCTGGACGTTCCGCGGGTGCGGATCGTCACGCCCGGCGACCGTCACGCCCAAATCCTGTTTGGTTTGCTGGACCGTCTGGGACGCAATCAACGTGAGTATTACCGAGCCGCGACCGTCAGGGAGCGGTTTCCCCAAAGCTGTTAATTAAGCACCCCTCCTTGATCGAAGCAGCCAACGCGCCTCATGCTATCTTCAAAATCGATGCCTCATCGCCACCCGGTCCGCGTCCGGCGCGTCGACGAATGCGCCACCCTCGACGAGATTTTCCGGCACTGTCTGCCTGCCTTCGGCGGCGCATATCTGCGGCGCATCTACACCATTCTGGACCGCGCCATCGGCGAAGGCTGTCCCCTGACGCTGGCCATCTCCGGCCCGGTCACCGTCTCCGGCCAGCACCTGGCGTGGCTGATCCCACTGCTTGAAACCGGATGGGTGGCTTACATCAGCACGACCGACGCGGTCTGCTATCACGACGGGCATCGCAGCCTGGACGCGCACAAAGACGATCCCATCCACGAAGTGCCAATCCACAGCGACGACGCCGCGCTGCGCGAGGAAGGCACCATCCGCGTCACCGATATGGCCTTCGACGAGGCCGTGCTGCTGGATCAGGACCGCTTCCTGAGCGCGTGCCTGGCGCGTCCCGAATTTCAAAAGAAAATGACCGGCACGGAGCTGCGCTATCGCCTGGGCGCGTATTACGCCGCGCAGGAGCGCCGCAATGGCGTGCCATCCGGCCTGTTGGCCACGTGTAATCGCCTCGCCATCCCGGTATTGGTGGGAGCGCCGGCGGATGGCAGCGTGTTTCTGAATTCGATGAAGCTGTGGGCCATGCGCAACGCCGGGATCGTACCGGAGTACGCATTCGACCTGGACCTGCACGGTGAAGTTTTCGAGGCCTGCGCGTATCACCGCTGGGGATTGTTCGAGAGCGAGGCGCGCGCGCTGGCCACGTTGATTCTGGGCGGCGGCGTGCCGAAGAATTACAGTCTGCAGCCGGAGCCGGCGCTCGGCCAAGTGCTGGGATTGCCGAATGTTCGCGGCTACCGGTTCGACGTGCAGATTGTGACCGCGCCGGTGACGGATGGATCGTTGTCCTCGTGTCCGCCCGCCGAAGCGGTCACTTGGGGCAAGGTGGATAAGGACACCTACCTGCAAACCACCGAAAGCATGCAGGCGGATTACTCGATGGCGATGCCGTTTTTGGTGAAAGCGCTATTGGATAATCACGCCAAGCGGGAGGGCTATCGGTTGTACGAACGGCGCGAGGCCCTATGCGGGAAGCTGCGCGAAGATGTGCGCGCCAACCGCGACTGGCTGTTGCGCAGCGTGGACTACCCGCTGGCGGGTTAGCCCCGCTGGTGGCACGGGCTTCAGCCTGTGAACGGCGAGCTTCGCTCACCTCCGGAGATTGGCCTGTTGGTGGGGCAGGCTCGCAGCCTGCCCCACACGGCGCGCTGAGAGCGTGTGCCGCGCCATGCCCGGCCTTCTCATTGCGCTAAACTAAAGGAACCTTCCCCAATGCGCGATGAAGCTTGCGTCCGCTCTCTCCTACCACTTCGATGACGAGGTCCGCGCGCGCGGAGCCAGCTACTTTCGCTTAGGCGCGGTGCGTATCAAACGCGGCAATGCCACGGGCATCGAAGCCGGCGTCCGCGGCTCGCGCGTCTACGACGTGGAGATCGCCTGGGACGGCCGCCGGCTGACCTTGTTCTGCGACTGCCCCTACTACGAAGACGTCGGCGCATGCAAGCACATCTGGGCCACGATTCTGGCGTCCGACGCGCAGAACTATTTCACCGCCGTCACCCGGCTCAACCCGCGGGACGTCTCTTTCGACGAGATGGACGACGAGGACGACGCCGGCGACGAGCCTCCCTACTACGTGCCGCCCGCCCGCCCAGCGCCTGTTTTCCAGCCCCAACTGCATGTCCCGCCGCCAGCCTGGCAGCAGCGCCTGAATGAAATCGTGCCGGCCGGATCGTTGGCCGGCAATGCCTGGCCCGCCCAGCGTGAACTGCTTTATATCGTCGACGTGGCCGCCAGCTCCGCGCGCGGCTCCTTGATCCTGGAGCTGAAGACGCGCGAACCGAAACTCAAGGGCGGGTGGAAGAAACCCGCGGCCCCGCAGATCAGCCGGGCCGCACTTTCCGCGCTGCCGGACCCCGCGGATCGCCACATCCTGGGGCTGCTCTCGGGAAGCGCGATGAATAACGATTGGATGTCCTACAGCACGTACGAATCGATCGCCGCCGGCTTCCGCTTGCGGCATCCGTTCGCCTCCACGGTGATGCCGGAAATCGCGGGCACGGGACGCTGCCTGCTGCAGTTGAGTCCGGCCGGCCAGGAGTGGCTGCCGCTGGCTTGGGACGGCGGCGAGCCTTGGCGATTCGTTCTCCGCCTGCAGCGCCAGGAAGACCATAAGTGGGCGCTCGCCGGATGGCTGCGCCGCGGCGGCGAAGAGATGGATCTGCTGGACGCGTTCCTGATCGCCGAAGGCTTGGTGTTTACGCGCGAGCGCGTGGCGCTGCTGGAGGATGGCGCGCCCTTCGAATGGATCGCATCGCTCCGCAGATTACGCCATATCGAGGCGCCGGAAGGAGACATCGGCCAGATGCTCGGGGCGTTGCTCGAACATCCGCTGGCCGCGCGCCTGGAGGTCCCCGCGGAACTGCACTTCGAGGAAGTGCGGCCCGTGCCGAAGCCTTGCCTGACGTTCCGCTCCGAAAAGCGCTACGAGTGGTCGCAACAGCATCTGCGCGCCGATCTCTCCTTCGATTACGATGGCCGGCGCGTGTCCGGCGCGCTGAAGGGCCGCGGCATGTACGACGCCGCCAAACGGCGCTTCGTGGCGCGCGATACCCAAGCCGAGGCCGCCGCGAAAGCCTTCGTGCAGCAGCTCGGCTTGGAGGATCTTCCGTCCGGCTATGGAGGCCAGCCGCCCGCGCTGCGCCTGGCTCCGAAGAAACTGCCCGCGGTGGCGCACGCCTGTCTGGCGGCCGGTTGGCACGTGGAAGCCGAAGGCAAGATTTTCCGCCGCCCGGGCGCCATGCACGTGGGCGTGTCTTCGGGCGTCGACTGGTTCGAGCTGCATGGCGAAGTGGATTACGAAGGCGCCTCCGCCAAGCTCCCCGCGCTGCTGGCCGCGTTACGCCGCGGCGAAAACATGGTACGCCTCGACGATGGCACCTACGGGCTGCTGCCGGAAGAGTGGCTGACGCGCTTCGGCCCGATCGCCGGCCTGGGCACGGCCGAAGCCGATCATCTGCGTTTCCGCCGGAATCAGGCGGGGCTGCTGGACGCGCTGCTGGCCACTCAACCCGAAGTCAGTTGCGACGCAACCTTCGCCCGCGTGCGCGACGAGTTGCGCAACTTCGCGGGCATTCGCGCCGGCGAGCAGCCCGCCGGCTTCGTGGGACAGTTGCGCGACTATCAACGGGATGGCGTCGGCTGGATGGATTTTCTGCGCCGTTTCAGTTTCGGCGGCTGCCTGGCCGACGACATGGGGGTGGGCAAGACCGCGCAGGTGCTGGCATTGCTGGAAGCCCGCCGCGCATTGCCCGAAGCCGCCGGACCGTCGCTGGTGGTGGTTCCCAAATCGCTGGTGTTCAATTGGAAGCAGGAGGCGGCCCGCTTCACGCCGCGTTTGCGGGTGCTCGACCACACCGGCCTGGCGCGCGATGTGCATAGCTTCGCCGATTACGACGTGGTTTTGACCACCTACGGGACGCTGCGCCGCGACGCCGCCGAATTCAAGGACATCGAGTTCGATTACGTGGTGCTCGATGAAGCGCAGGCCATCAAGAATCCCGGCACTGAATCGGCCAAGGCCGCCCGTCTGCTGCGCGGACGCAACCGGCTGGCGCTCAGCGGCACTCCCGTGGAAAATCATCTGGGCGAGCTGTGGAGCATCTTCGAATTTCTCAATCCGGGCATGCTGGGCGCCGCCGGCGTGTTCAAGCTGGCCGGAGGCGCGGCCCGCAATCCCAGCGAGGAGACCCGCCGTCTGCTGGCCCACGCGCTGCGTCCGTTCATTCTGCGCCGCACTAAGGACCAGGTGGCGCGCGAGCTGCCGCCCAAATCCGAGCAGACCCTCTTCTGCGAGTTGGAAACCGCGCAGCGCAAGCTCTACAACGAGCTGCGCCTGCATTACCGCCATGCGCTGCTGCAAACGGTCGCGGCGCAGGGCCTCGCGAAATCCAAGATCCAGGTGCTGGAGGCGTTGTTGCGATTGCGCCAGGCGGCCTGCCATCCGGCCCTGATCGACCCCAAGCGCCGCCACGACGCCAGCGCGAAACTCGATGTGCTGATCGATCACCTGGAAGAAGTCGTGGCCGAAGGTCACAAGGCGCTGGTGTTTTCCCAATTCACCAGCCTGCTGTCGCTGGTAAAAGAACGGTTGGACGAATCGGGGCTGGTCTACGAGTACCTGGATGGCGCGACGCGCGACCGGCAACTGCGCGTGGAGCGTTTCCAGAACGATCCGGACTGCCGCCTCTTCCTGATCAGCCTGAAAGCCGGCGGCCTGGGCCTGAACCTGACCGCCGCCGAATATGTTTTTCTGCTGGACCCGTGGTGGAATCCGGCGGTGGAGGCGCAGGCCGTCGACCGCGCGCACCGCATTGGCCAGACGCACCAGGTGTTCGCCTACCGCCTGATTGCGCGGGACACCGTCGAAGAAAAAATCCTGCAACTGCAAAGCAGCAAGCGCGACTTGGCCGCCGCCATCGTCAGCGAGGATAATAGTCTGATCCGCGACTTGAAGCGCGAGGATCTGGAGTTGCTTCTGTCGTAGGTGGGCGGCGCCGTGCGGCGCGCTGGAGTTGTGTGCCTGTTCGGTGGGGCAGGCTGTTTCGTCAAGACTGGAAAACCAAGTGGCATGGCCCGGTCAGGCCGCCCTCCGATTGCCAAGCCGGTAATGCTTTCGCCGGTCCCCGCCGATAAGATGACGTGGAGCAAATACCAACCGTCGTGGCGATTGTGCGGGACGCCGGAACTCTACAGGAGATTCAAACCGCGCTGGAGGCGCAAGGCATCCAGGTGCTGGCAGCCTGCGACGCGCTGGAAGGCTGGGATCTGATCCAGCGTTCGCACGCCGACGCGATCCTGGTGGAAGCCGACATAGCCAGTGGGACCAGCCTGCTGGCGCGTATTGCGGATTGGGATCCGGGCGCGCAGGTCTTGCTGCTGACGGATCGTTACACGGCGGAATCCGCGGTGGAAGGCATCCAGCATGGAGCTTGCGACTGCCTGCGCAAGCCGCTTTCGGCCGAGACGCTGCGGCAGCGGGTGGGCGAGGTGCTGCACGAGGCGCACCTGCGCCGCGAAACGCTGGAACTGGACGAACGCCTCCTGGAAAGCTTCCGTTTCCACGGCATGGTGGGCCGCAGTCCGCAGATGCAGGAGACGTTCGCGCGCATCAAGCGGGTAGCGCCGCATTACCGCATTGCCATGGTCACGGGCGCCACCGGCACGGGAAAAGAACTGGTGGCGCACGCCCTGCACGAGCTGAGCCCGGTGGCGGCCCGGCGGTTTGCGGTCTGCAACTGTTCGGCAATCGTGGAGACGCTGTTTGAAAGCGAACTGTTCGGCCACGTGAAAGGGGCGTTCACCGGCGCCACGCAGGACCGCACCGGACTCTTCGAATACGCACAAGGCGGCACGGTGTTTCTGGACGAAATCGCCGACATGCCCCTGACTACCCAGAGCAAGCTGCTGCGGGTGGTGCAGAATCGGGAGTTGCAGCGGGTGGGATCGCCGGAAGTGCGCAAAGTCGACGTGCGCGTGATCGCGGCTACCAACCGGGACATGCGCTCGCTGGTGGCGCAGAACCTGTTTCGCGAGGACCTGTACTACCGGCTCACCATGGTGGAACTGAAACTACCGGCGTTGGCCGAGCGCAAGGAAGATCTGCCGCTGCTGGAGCGCCATTTCGTGGAAAGGTTCGCGGGCGGTTATGGGAAGCGCATCGGCGGTATCTCGCGGCGGGCACAGGCGGTGCTAGCGCGGCACGGCTGGCCGGGCAATGTGCGCGAGATGGAGAACGTGCTGGGGCACGCTTGCATGATGGCGGATGCGGAATTCATCGACGTCCGGGATCTGCCCGATTACCTCCGCGACGGTACGCAAGGCGCGGAGGCCAATGAACCGGATCTGATGCCCCTTGCGGATCTGGAGCGCCGGTATACGCATCACGTATTGGGGCGCGTAGGAGGGAACAAGCTGCACGCCGCGCAAGTCTTGGGGATCAGCCGTGCCACACTCTACCGGATCCTGCGGGATGCGGCCGGCGAGGACGGCCGGGCGCCCCTCGATTTTCTGGGGCGGACGACGGCTGGCGCCCGGCTGCGGATACAGTAGGCCGTCACGACCCCGCCAACTCGTTCATCCTCTCCACCTGCTTCACCAGGAACCCCATATCCGAAAAAGGATCGCCGCCGAAACGCGCCCAGTAGACCCTCCCCTTCTTATCGATCAAGATGGTCGAGTGCAGCTCGATATCCTCGAAATCGTCATACGAATGGAAGCGCCGCGCGTTGGTATGATCCGGATCCGAGAGCAGCCGCGCGGGCAGATCGCCGAACTGCTTCAGCGCCTCGCCGTTTTTCTCCGAAGCCGCGCTGCTGACGGCCAGCACAACGGTGTTCAACCGGTCCCATTCGTCCTTCTTCTGCCCGATCTCATGCAACTGGCGCATGCAGTGCGGACACTCCGGCCCGAGATAGAACACCAGCAGCACGTTCTTGCCCTTGTACTCCTCGAGCGAGACGGATTTCCCCGCGGCATCGTGGACATCCAAAGCCGGTGCTGCATAGGGCTCCCAGCGGGGCGGCCCGAAATGGTCCAAAGGCACGCGCGCGTAGTTGCGCTGCGGCGCGGGCGACGAGTCGCGCGGCGTGGCCGTGATGCCGGTGGCCTTGGCGCGCTCCAGGATTTTCAGCCCGGCGTCGGCATTCGAAGCCACGAACAGCAGCCGCGCCATGTCGTCTTCGGCTTTGGCCTTCTCGCCCAGCGCGGCGTAGGCGCGGACGAGTCCGGACAACGCAAAGATATCGTTGTGGGTAAGTTCCAGCGCCTTCTCGAACGCCTGCGCCGCCAGCACGGGGCTCTTGGCATCCATGTAAGCTTCGCCCAAGCTGTTGTAGAGCGATTGCGGATAAAACGGCGGGTCGGCATATTGTTTCTGCATGTCGTACTCGCGCCCGGCCGCGTCCGCCAGCAGCCCCAGCCCGACAATGGTATCGCCGGTTTCGCCCCGCGCGATCGCGAACCGGCCCTTCAGCTCCAGCGCTTCGATCGTGTAGGTATCCTCCCAGTCCTTGTTCTTATCCGGATCCTTCTTCAGCGCGGCGTGCGCGTCGATGCTCTTCGCGGCCTTCTCCAGGTCGCCTTTGCCCAGCCAGGCGCGCCCCTCGCAATAGGCCTTGTTCATCTTGTCTTCATACGCGTCGCGCCAGGGGATGGTTTTCGGATTCAGCAGATCGTCCCAGCGTTCATACTTGATCAGCGCGCGCTGCATGGCCGCGATGCCGCGCGAGTGCGTGCTGTATGTGTTTTCCTTGTTATCGACCGGGTCGAGCGGCGCGTCGATGAGCTGGTGCGCGCCGAAGATGGCCGCCTCCGCCATGCCAAGCTGCTCCTGAATGTACGAAAGGTAAGTGCGGTTGTGGGCGTAGTTCCAATTGTTGAACGGGAACGTGAGGCTGGTGCGCATGTACTGCTTCTCGACGCGCGTGGCCGCATCCATGGAAAGCGCCGCCTCGTGCCACATCCCCAGGATGCTGTAGATGTGTCCGGGCATGTGCTGGGCGTGGCCAATGCCCGGCACCAGATCCGTATACGCGCGGCAGCTTGCGAGGGCCTGCTCGGGTTGGTTGTAATCCCAGTTGTGGATGCGGTAGTGGTGCGCGCCGGGATGGTTGGGCTCGCGCGCCAGGATCTCGCGGATCATCAGTTCGGCGCCGTAGCGCGAGTCGCCCATGGTCACCAGGGCCAGCAACGCGCGCGCCTCCATGTCCTCCGGGTACTTTATGCACAGAGTTTCGAGCTTCTTCAGCTCGGCGCGGCGTAGCGTGCGGTAATCGCGATCGCCGCTGTCGTCGCGCACCGGATCGGGCAGCAGGACGGCCTCCTCCGCTTCGATGTACAGCCGCTCGCGCTCGGTGACTTTGTCCTTACGCTTGACGGCTTCGCGCAGGAAATCGGCGGCGCGCGTGTCGTCGGCACCGCGGCCGCTGGTGGCGCGCGCCAGGCCCCAATAGGCCATGGCATTGTCCGGCTCCAGTTTCAAGCACCAGCGGAAGGAGCGTTCGGCTTCGTAATACCAGAAGGAGTGCAGCAGCGCGTTGCCCTGGTTGAACCACTTCTGGACCTCGGGGTTCTTCGTGGTGATGGGGAACGGCGCGACCCCGATGCCTTCCATGACCCAGGGCTTTTGGCGCGGGCCGGTGTCGAAGGCCGAGCCATGCGCGGAGTGTCCCTTGTCGATTTGATCGATCTGGCCATAAGCAAATGCGGCCGCCAACAGCAGTGAGCATGCCGGTTTCATCCACATGGGTGCCAGTATACCGTGGCGCACGCCCCTGGCGCGCCGTGGCGGCACGCTCTCCGCAAACCTTCCCCTGTAGGTTCGCGCCGTCTGCTGGATAACTAGTTGGAATCCAAGTTTTTTAGCGTTTTTGGCGAGGGCTCGGATCCGCTGCCGCCAACGGCTGCGGACCGCCAACCAATGCCAGGGATCGGATGAAAACCGGGGCCACGCTCCTGCGCGGGTATGGGATGACGGCCTTAGCTTGCCGAATCCAATTCCATTTGCGCAAACGTGTCAAGTGGAGCCTGGTTTCTGGCGCCAGAGAGGTTCCCGGAGGGACCGCCGGTGCTCTCTTGCCGACACCAGGCGAGCCAAGCTCGCCTTCACCGGGACCCATCCGCGCCTCATCCGTCAAGTAGAATAGAATCACATGATCAGAACCGCGAATCTGGACAAATTCTACGAAGCGGGCTACGGCCGGACCTACGTCCTGCGGCGTATCGAAGTGGACATCAAGGAAGGCGAGTTTGTGACCATCATGGGTCCCTCGGGCGCCGGCAAATCGACGCTGCTCAGCATCATCGGCATGCTGGACGGCGCTTGGACCGGCGAGTTCTACTTCCTGGACCACGCCGTCCACAAGATGAAGCCCAAGGACCGCGTGGAACTGAACAAGAAGTACATCGGCTTCGTGTTCCAGAGCTACCACTTGATCGACAACCTGACGGTCTACGAAAACCTGGACATTCCCCTGTCGTACCGGAACATCAAATCGTCGGAGCGCGCCAGCCTGGTGTGCGACGCGCTGGACCGGTTCCACATCGTGGGCAAGCGCGACCTGTATCCCAACCAGCTTTCCGGCGGCCAGCAGCAGCTTGTGGCGGTGGCGCGCGCGGTGATCGCCAGCCCGAAGCTGATCCTGGCCGATGAGCCGACCGGCAACCTGCATTCCAGCCAGGGCAAGGAGATCATGGAGTTGTTCAAGAAGCTGAACGACGAAGGTACTACCATCATTCAGGTGACGCACTCGGAGGCTAATGCCGAGTACGGAAACCGGATTATCAATTTGGCGGACGGGTGGGTGGTGAAGCCGGCGGCGGGATAGCGTCAATGCCATTGAAGGTGCGTGAGGTGATTCGGTTGCTTGAGAAGCACTGATGGGTGGCGATGCGATCGCGGGGAAGTCACTGGCACCTCAAAACATCCATTTGAGCGAGACGCTATCCGGTAGTCATCGAGCAGACGGAGACGGTATACTCCGCTTATTCTCCCGATGTTTCCGGATGTGTGGCTGTCGGCGACTCGCCAAACAGTCTCGGCGGGTCCGCGGGACGCGCGCCTCACTATCCTGATTGCGCGGTGTCCCTCACTTCTTCGCCGCGGCCGCAGTCAGCCCATAGATCCGTAACTGTTTGTTGCTGCCCACAAACACCTGTCCGTTTGCCACCACCGGAACCAGATTCGAATTGCCGCCTAAATTCGGCCAGTTGCCCGCCACCCCTCCAAATAAAGGCTTCACTTTGCCTCCACCCGAGTCCGGATCAAACGCAAACAGGGAAATCGGCGACTTGCTCACGTTCTGCGGTCGCGACAGCGCCCAAATAATCGGATTGCTGGCGCCGTTCGACGAAATGGAAGTGAAGAATCCCGGGCTCTGGGTACCGCCTATCGGGGAAGACTCCGCGACGATCTGCAAAGAGGCCGTGGGCGACGTCTGCAACTTCCAGACCACCACCTTCCTTCCGCCGCTGCTCACCACCCGCGCGGCTCCGTCGGAAGGATCCACATAATACGACTGGCCACACCAGCACCCGCCTATCGGGTAACTGCCCAGCACGTTGTTGCTATCCTTGGAGAACCCGCCCAGATCGTCTTCATTCATCAGAAACATGGTTCCCTCCTTGCCGGCCGCCACCGCCAAATGCGGCGTCGATCCCGGCTGATCGGGCAGCACCAGCACGCCGCCGGAGCCGAAATCCACGTCGCCCTCGTCCAGTTGCGCCTCATCGCTTGGGGTAAACAGGTCCAGCAGGGTGGTCAGGTCGGACGACACTTTGACCACGCTCTCCTGGATGTTGGTGATCCCGTCGTAGGTGGTCCCGGAAGGGTCCGAATTTCCGGTCACGAACACGATATTGCCGGCGTCGTCGCTGGCCGGCCCGTACCCCGACATCCAGATCGAGGAAAGGAAGAAACTATCCGGCGAAGTGGCTTGACGGTCCAGCAGTTGGTTCGCCGGGAATGGCGCCAGTGTTCCGGCCGTCCATCCCAACAGCCAGCCCCGCGATACATTCGGCGCATAGTCGCAGAAGCTTCCAAACCCCGCGTAGATGGCGCCGTTGGCGAGCAACAGTCCCGGCCGCTGGCGCTGGTAGTTGGCGTTAAACGTGAACGTGGTTCCATCGGTGAGCGTGTGCGAGGCCTTCACCAGTTGCGGCTTCACCTTGTCGGTCAAGCTCCCCAGATCGAGCGCGTGCAGATGGTAGGCCGGCCCGCTCTTCTCCTGGGTGTATATCATGGCGTACATCGTGTTGCTGGAGAGGTCGATCACCGGCGTCGAAGTGATCCCAACATTCGGTCCGTTATTGTTGCATCCCAAGGGGGAGGACACCGGCGTTCCGAACTTCGGACTCAGCAGTACCGTTCCGCTGTGAACGTCGATGGCATATATCGTGTCGCTACCCGTCTCGACATAGACTACATCGTGCGTGCCCTGATAGCTTCCGGCCGTAATTTGCACGCCTGGCACCACTAGCGGCTGCGCATCCACCTGGTCGTCGAGCGCTACGGTCTTCAGCAAGCCGAAAGACGAACTTCCGACGTTGGCCGGCGTCAAAACCGTCTCGGTCTGGTTCCAGCCGGTGCGATTGTTGTCGTAGTGATAGGTCGTGATGGCGGTCTGGCCCGCCGCCGGCCGCGCGTTCACACTTATTACAACGGCAAGCAGAGCGGCGGCAGGATAATTTCGTCCATGAGTTTTGTGCATGTCTCCGGCAGTGTATCGCGATTTCACGCAACTGGCAAACTACGCCGTCTTTTGGCGGTCAGAACGTCCTCTTGAAACACCCGGCTCACGACTGCGGCGAGGTGAGTGCGCGCAACGACTCCGTATACGGTGCCCGTGCCACGCCCCGCTCGGTAATGATCGCCGTCACATAGCGATTGGGCGTCACATCGAACGCCGGGTTTTCCACCGGCGTGCCTTCGGGCGCGACCGCTGTGCCAAAAAAGTGAGTCACTTCCGCGTCTGGCCGGCGCTCGATAGGAATCAGGTCGCCCGATGCCAACGTCAGGTCGAGCGTCGAAATTGGCGCGGCCACGAAGAACGGCACGCCGTTTTCTTTCGCCAGCACGGCCACCGAGTAAGTGCCGATTTTGTTGGCCACGTCGCCATTGGCGGCGATGCGGTCCGCGCCCACCACCACGCAACCAATACGCCCGGATTTCAGGAAATGTCCCGCCATGTTGTCCGTGATCAGCGTGGCGGGGATGTGATCCTGCTGCAATTCCCACACGGTCAGGCGCGCGCCCTGCAGGAAGGGGCGCGTCTCATCGGCGAAGACATCCACCTTTTTGCCGGCTTCCACCGCCGCGCGGATCACGCCCAGCGCGGTGCCGTAGCCCGCGGTCGCCAGCGCGCCGGCGTTGCAGTGCGTCAGCACGGTCTTGCCATCCGGCACCAGGTCCGCGCCGTGCCGCCCGATGGCTTGATTGATGGCGATATCTTCCAGGCGGATCTGCTGCGCTTCCGCCGTCAGGCGTTCGCGGATCTCGGCCAGCGTCCGGCCGCGCAACGATTGATAGAGCTTCCGCATGCGGTCGATGGCCCAGAACAGGTTGACGGCGGTGGGCCGGGTGCGCGCCAGCGTATCGCAGATCCGTTCCACCTGCGCGTCCAGATCGCCGCTATCGGAATGCGCCACACCCAGCGCCACGCCCATGGCGGCAGCTACACCGATGGCCGGCGCGCCGCGGATCACCATGCCGCGGATGGCTGCGGCCACATCTTCGTAGGTCCGGCAGGTGACGTATTCTTCGTGCAGCGGCAGGCGCGTCTGGTCGATCATCACAACGCCCGCCGGGGTCCACTCGATTGTTTCCACCATGTGGGTTCTGAGAGCCATGTTAACGTGGAGCGGGCGGCTTTTGGTCAGTGGGTCATTTTGGATTTGGAGGGCGGGCAATTCTGCCCGCAGCCGGCTTTCAGCGTGGACGGCCGGGGCCGTCACCAGGGACAGAAACCCAAGGTCTTGGGGGGCGGGATTTATCCCGCGCGGGGCTTTAGCCCCGCAC
>Ga0181532_10001029_pt1 | contig 27727 bp, 29 predicted proteins | sample PEATcosm2014_Bin_33_FD_119768 | JGI IMG/M metagenome (GOLD analysis project Ga0181532, IMG submission 119768) | Peatland microbial communities from MTU Mesocosm Facility, Houghton, MI, USA - PEATcosm2014_Bin11_30_metaG | ecosystem: Environmental > Terrestrial > Soil > Wetlands > Peat | place...
GCAGTTCCGCTTGCTGATGCCTGACCACTCGATCAAGTACATGCATGCAGTCGCTCATGCGACCCGGGACCAGGATGGTCAGCTGGAGTACATGGCCTCGGTTCAGGATGTCACGGCGCGCAGGCTGGCGGAAGAGGCACGCGACAAGGCTCGATCGGAACTTACACATGTGGCCAGGGTGATGAGCCTCGGAACGCTGACGGCGTCTATCGCCCACGAACTCAACCAGCCGCTGTCCGGCATTGTCACGAACGCTAGCACCTGTATGCGAATGCTGGCCGCCGATCCTCCAAACGTCGACGGCGCACGCGAAACTGCGCGGCGGACGATTCGCGATGGCAACCGGGCGTCTGAGGTGATCACTCGATTGCGCGCACTCTTTGGCAAGAAAGAGACCACGAATGAGTCGGTCGACCTGAACGATGCTACGCGAGAGGTGCTTGCGCTGTCATCGAGCGAACTTCACAGGAACCGAGTGATACTGCAACAGGAACTTGCCGACGGTCTACCTACTGTCACCGGCGATCGAGTGCAGCTTCAACAGGTCATCCTGAACCTGCTCCGAAACGCTTCGGACTCGATGAGCGGAGTCGACGATCGTCCGAGGCAGTTACTCATCAGAACTGAAGGAGACGAAGACGATCATGTGCGTCTGACGGTAAAGGATGCGGGAGTCGGATTTGCCCCTCAGGCTGCGGACAGACTCTTCGAATCGTTCTACACCACCAAGAATGACGGTATGGGAATCGGGCTCTCCGTCAGTCGCTCCATTATTGAGAGTCATCATGGCCGTCTGTGGGCAACGCTGAATAATGGTCCGGGAGCTGAGTTCTCGTTCTCCATTCCTCGTGCACCCGAGGGTTTGACTCGCGCCGACAGTATTCGCAACATTCGGACGCCTCCCCGGGCGGATGCGGCATGAGATGTCCATGGCGGTCACTCAGCCACAACTGATCTCGGCGGCAAAAGCGATACCAAAGTCTAATGGACGCCCTCCCACGCGAGGCGCATTCTTATGTTATGGAATTGCGCCAGGCAAGGCGTGCCATGGATCGTCCACTGGTATCAGTCGTTGATGACGACGAATCTGTGCGCGAGTCGCTGCCCGACTTGGTGAAGGAGTTCGGCTTTGCAGTCCGCACCTTCTCGTCGCCGGAAGAGTTCCTCGCATCCGATTGCGTCTGCCAGACCAAATGCCTGATCCTCGACATCGCCATGCCGGGGATGAGCGGACCCGACCTTCAGCGGGAATTGAAGCTTCGCGGGCACGGGATTCCGATCATCTTCATCACCGCTAGCACAGATAAGACTGTTCGCCCGCGACTACTCGAACAGGGTGCGGTCGAGTGCCTGTTCAAGCCATTCAGCGACACGGCTCTGCTTGAGGCCGTTAATTCGGCACTTCACCCGAAGTGAGAGTCCCGCACTCTGTTGATTGTGGGGAATAGAATGAATGCAACGTGCGAGTTTGCGGGTCAATTGGGGTCGTCGCGCATGGCAGTCTCAACTAGAAAAAGTGGCGGGAGCCATTGATGACTACCGGCGGATGAGTGACATGAAATGCCGAGTACCGGCGGTTTTCGAACGCGATTGCCGCATCGTCACAAGCACTACCGGAGGCACGCAAGCGTGAGGGTGTACCAACCGCGACTGTCTTTCCATGCCCCTCTGATCTCAAAACCGACCTCCTTGAGAAGGCTTCGAATGCCCTGGTCTGTGAACTTGTAACTATTCTCGGTGTGAATGGTTTCGCGTGGCACGAAGTGAAGATCTAAGGTTCGCGTGCTCGATGCTTACGTCCTGCTCTCGCGTGCTCTCGAGGTGCATCTCGATCCGAGACTCAGTGTAATTCCAAAGCACGCGATGACGGAAACGAGCGGCGTCAAAGTTGGCCCCCAATTTCATGTTAAGGCGATGCGAAATGTTTAGGTTGAACGCCGCGGTGAATCCATTACTGAGGTATTCGCGCAGGTGACTTTGCGGTTTGCGATGTGGAAGGCTTCTAGAAAGGCGTTGTGGCGGGGAGTTTCGTTATCAAAAACAAAAATCGAGAGGATCCTCTGCTCGAAGTGGGTAACCAATCTCCACCAATCCACCGTCAAAGCCGTGCCAGGTTAGTTTGGAAACTGGAGGGTCTGAGAGAGGGCCCGCCATATACGAGGGGCACAGTGGATTGGAAAAAAAGGCGTGCTTAATGTCCGTCAGGGCGACTTCTTGGTGTTGCTGCTCGTGATTCAGGCCCAACACGATGCGTCGAGTTGCTTCCTCATCGGCGCCGCTCGCAAGAAATCGATCTTCAGAGTTCTCGTGTTCTTTCCTTCTACGCAAACGGCCCCAGTTTGGCGAGGATGATCGGCAGATATTCCGCGACCGTCGGATGAATGTGCATGGCGCGCTGGATGACCGTGTACGGCGCCTTCGCATACATCACGTCCAGCAGAACGTGAATTACTTCGTCGCCTCCGACTCCAAGAATCGCAGCACCCAGAATTTGTTTCGTTTCTGCATCGACGCAGATTTTGATGAAACCTTGTGTCTCACCTTTTTCGTAGGCCCGGCTCACTTGACTCATCGGATATTTCGCAGTGAGGGCACGACGTCCGGATTTCCGTATCTCTGCGTCCGTCATGCCGCATCGCCCTAGCGGTGGATCGATATATAGCGCGTAGGCTTGGATCCGGTCGGAAACCCGGCGATGGTCAGCGTTGAAGAGATTGTCCGCAACGATTTCGTAGTCGTTATAGGAAGTATGCGTAAAGGCACCGCGGCGGTTGCAGTCTCCTAGTGCCCAGATGCCGGGCACGTTCGTTTGCAACGTATCATCGACGATGATGTAGCCGCGGGAGTCGGTGGCAACCCCGGCCCGGTCCAGACCCAAGTCGTTTGTGTTGGGAGTACGTCCCACGGCCAGAAGAACGTGAGTGCCTACTACTTCTGGCGGACCTTCTTCGCATGTGATGCCGACGGCGACACCGCCATCGCGTTTTGCCAGCGAGATACATTTCGCATTCAGCCGGATGTGTATGCCCTCAGCCTCCAGGATTTCGCGCACAGCTTGGGAGACGTCTTCGTCCTCCCGTCCAATCAGGCGCGGTCCCATTTCCACAATCGTGACTTCGCTCCCGAGCCGGCGATAGATCTGAGCGAACTCCAGCCCAACATAACTTCCGCCGACGATGATGAAATGCTCGGGCAAGAAATCGATGTCCATGATTGATGAGTTGTTGAGAAATGGGACGTCGTGAATCCCCGGCATGTCGGGAATAGAGGCCCGGCCGCCAACATTGATATAGATCTTGTCGGCTTGCAGAACTTCATCGTTGACCACGACAGTGTTCGACGACTGAAAGCGGGCTTGGCCCTGAATGACCGTACAATTTATCGTTCCTCGGAGCCACTCCTCCACTCCCTTGCTAGACCTCGCGGAGGCTGCATCTTTGCGGGCTTTCACCCCCTTTATATCGACGCGCACATCACCAGTGGCGAAACCATATTCCGCACCTCGGCGCGCAACATGGACCGCATAGGCACTCGCCACGAGCGTCTTTGTCGGGGTGCACCCCGTATTCACACATGTGCCGCCAAATTTATGGCGTTCGATAATAGCGACGGTTTTGCCAGCACCCGCAAACCGCGCTGCCAGGGACGGGCCCGCCTGGCCCGTCCCGATAATGATTGCGTCGAAGTGCTTCATCGTAGTGGTCAACGTGTCTCCTCTATGTGGATCTTGCCGTCTTTGGCTGCCTCTTCGGGGGTCTTGCCGTCCTGACGCGCGACAATGTAGGCGGCATACCAGCCCGACCAGTCGTGCTTCGGAGCAGTAGGTTCGTATTCGCCGTGGTGCTTCTCAGCCTCTTGCAAGAGCTCGGTCAGCGTCGCGACATCCAAATTACTAAGTCCTCGGCCAGGCAGCCGCGTTGTGATTTCCTGAAACAGCCATCCATTGCCGTCAGGATCACGAAACGTGGCGAACGAGTTGTAGGTGGCATGCTCCGGTGCTGGCCCGCTGATGCGACCGCTGCCGTCGATCTGGAACTGAGCCCCTGGCGTTCCGGGGTGGAACACCTCACTCACCTCAATACCGCGTGCGACAAGATCTTTGCGCGCAGCCGCGACATCGGAGACGATCAGGTAGAGGCCTTGGGCCGAGCCGGGCACAGCGGATGTTATCTTCGTGCCAAACTGAACCGAGCACCCTGAGCCGGGAGGCGTGAACTGGACAACGCGAAAGCCGTTATTGAACAGGAAGTCGGCGTCGAGCCGCCACCCCAGTTTGGTATAGAACTCCTTCGAACGGCCAACATCCGCGACCGGGATGACGGCCACCTCGAACTTCATGTCTACTCCCTCGGCGCTTGCGCCGCTCTGGATGTGAGAGGCAGTGATTGCAGTGTTCATAATGCCTCCGATCAGCTTTACCTCAATTAAGCCAGAATCGCGATGACAAATCTATTGGACGAACGTATCGACGACCACCAAAGTATGGATTGGACACGTAGGCGCAGAGTGGTGCGTACTTTATTCCACGGGCCCAATACCAAGGTACCGCCAATACCATCGTCCAATTGATTCCCCGGAGCACCTCGGGTGTAATTGCTCGATCGCAACCCATTCGGTCGGACGAGCGACCGAAAAAACCTGTCAGGAGGAAAACGATGAGTATGATTGATAAGGCGCTAGAAGCAAATCGCAACTATGCAAAAAACTACAATCCAACACTGGGGAAGCATCCGGCCCCCAAAATCGCAGTTGTAACCTGCATGGATCCACGGCTCTCAGACCTCCCTGGAATCTTGGGTCTGCCGCAAGCCGATATCGACGTTATCCGAACCGGCGGACCCGCGGTAACAGAAGATGTTCTCGGGGAACTTATTGTCTCCAACCGCGTACTCGGAACCACAGAGATATTGCTTCTCAACCACACCGGCTGCGGGTTTACGACATTCACAGACGACGAAATGAACGCGAAGCTGAGCGCCTCTACCGGTGATGCGTCGCCGGCTCCAATGCGATTCTTCTCCTATAAGGACCCCGAGGAAAATACTCGGGAGCAGATCAAGAGAGTCCGGTTGCATCCCTGGATTGCCAAGGACATCCCCGTGCGCGGCTTCATTTTCGATGTGGACACGGGGAGACTGCGCGAAGTCAAAGTACTTGAACACGAGCGCGCCGCCTGACCCGCGATCACTTTTCGCGGCGGGTCGGGAACAGATGATGAAGATTTCCTACGTGCGATTGCTGCTGGAATCAACATCATCCACATCAGCACCGAACTGCGGGTCGCCTGGCGCCGGTCCCTGGAAGGCAGTCTGACCAGTCAGCCGAACGAAGTTGTGCCACATAAGATTCTGCCTCCGGTCGTAGAGTCCGTGAAGCAAGTCATGAGTTCCCGCCTGAAACTGTTCGATGCTCAACTGACATCCGAAGAAATGCATTTATCAACTGGGCGATGAGCGACTCACGCACGAACTTTAGGGGAACAAATGACAGACACTGCGCTCGCCCTCTCGCCAGATATTTAAAGAAAGGATGGCAAAGACATGCCAGAGGCGACCTGGAAACCTCACGAGAAACACGGACGGCTGACGATGCAGAGCGACTTGCCCGACAGCGTCTCCGCGTTTCCGCTAAATTATTTCGCCATGCCTGTCCCGGCGGCTTCCAGTTTCGAATTTTGGGAGTCCATGGCGTCAGCGACCAATTCTGGCTTCGTTCATCTAAGTTTTGTTAGTGACTGTTTCCCTACCGTACACAAGGAGATGAAATATGAAAGCAGTCGTTGTCCACCAATATGGCGGTCCTGAAGTACTCAGGTTCGAGGAATACCCTGATCCGGTGGCGGGTCCCGGCGAAGTACTGGTGCGGGTCGCTGCCACGAGTGTGAATCCGATCGATTACAAACGACGTGCCGGGTTGACGAAAGACTTTTATCCCATCAACTTTCCGGGACTGATGGGAGTGGACATTGCGGGGACAGTCGTCACGGTGGGGCCCGGAGTGGAAGGCTTTTCCCGAGGCGACCAGGTGTTTGCAATGGCGGCGGACACATACGCCGAACTTTGCGTTGTGAAAGCCGCGATTCTGGCGAAAGTTCCCAAGGGACTCGATTTGATCCAGGCGGCGGCGCTGCCGCTGGTGACGACAACTGGCAACCAGCTCATTTCCGCTACCGGGATCAAAGCGGGCCAGACGGTTCTCGTCGTAGGTGCTGCTGGAAATGTCGGGCGTTCGGCGGTATTCACTGCGAAGCAACGGGGGGCAGTCGTGATTGCAGGGGTGCTGAAGAGCCAGATGGATGAAGCGAAGACCATCGGCGCAGATCAGTTGGTCGCAACCGATGACGACAATGCGATTGCGAATCTTCCGATGCTCGATGTCGTAGCGGATACGGTCAACGGCAAGACTGCTGAAAAATTGATCACCAAGGTCAAGCCGGGAGGAGTGTTTGCATCGGTTCTCGGGGCACCACGGAATGCCGAGAAGTACCCAACCGTAAAAGTGGTACCGGTGTACACGACACCTGATGCGAAAACTCTTCAGTTCATGGCCGAGGCCGTCCGAGATGGCAAACTGGTGATCCCGATCAGCCGCAAGCTGCCACTCAGCAAGGCGGCCGAAGCTCAAGCCGCTGCGGAGGAGGGTGGTATCGGCAAGGTCTTGCTGGTGGCCTGACATTATTTTGCGAACAGAGAACACGAAAGGAAAATCGTAAATGAAAAAGGGTCTGCGGAATCAACCCCGCTTCGAAGCCGAGTGGCGATGGATGTGTGGAATGCCTGGCGTCACCGAAAGGGTGGTGGTTTCATCTCCGTCGGTGTGCCGAGTGTGGGCACATCGGATGCTGTGACCGTTCTCCGAGCCAGCATGCATCCAAGCATGCGGCGGCAATAGGGCATCCGATCATAACCAGCTTTGAGCCGGGTGAGGAGTTGTCCTTCGATTACGAGACGCGGGGGATGATCAAAGGTGTGGAATTGCTTCCGCCGCATGCGCATCCCGAAAGTCAGCCCGCACCTGGGCCCGCAGGACGGGTGCCAGCCAACTGGGAATCGCTCCTAAACTGGCTGCCCGTTATAGGGTAGCCAGCAGATGAAATGCTTCCGTCAACCCGTAGGCGTTTCCGGCCGCATCCTAATTATCGACAGCAGGAGGCACCGCATGAATCTACCTGACGTTCCGATTGCACACGACGGCTTCTTCGCAACTCACTTCTTCACCGTGAGCGACCAGGACAAATCGAAGGACTTCTATGTCCGAATTCTTGATGGGAAGCTGATCAAGCCGGAAAATCCCTGCTACATCGAGCTGGCTAATACGTGGATCATTCTTAATTCCGGCTGCGCGCAATCAAGAGCGGCGATATACGCAGGACCTCGACGCAAATGATCTCCTTCGGGCCCTTGTTGGCGTTTCCAACGTGGCATCGGGTTCGCTTCTTACAAGGTTTTTCAAGGACCGCCCGCACAAAAATACAACCGATACCATCGTCTAATTGTTCAAAGCCCACCCTTCTGCTTTGATAACGTGATGCTGCAGGTTAAATCAGAATCTGCATCTCGCAAACGTCTTTGAAGATAACTTTGTAGCCTTTCGGAGGAAAATTATGTCAAGCAACACTGCAGAAATCGCCGTTGAAGCACCGCCCACGTCGAATCCTCTTGATGTCATCCCAAACGAAATGCCATTCGATGTGCCTTATGGGCGTCCGATATCACTAGAGCGAGCCCAGGCGGTCATTCACGCCGCTGTGGCAGAGGCCAGGAAGCGGGATTGGAAAATGAACGTAGCGGTAGCCGATTCCGGTGGTAACTTAGTTGCCTTCCAACGAATGGACGGCGCGATGCTCGCCTCCATTCAGATTGCGGAGCACAAGGCGCGAGCAGCCGTGACCTTCCGGCGGCCAACGAAGGTCTTCGAGGATGGTATCCAGCTTATGCATCTCAACTATCTGCTCGCGTTCGATGGAATCATTGCGTCTCGAGGCGGTATTCCACTGATCGACCAGGGCGATATTATCGGCGCAATCGGTTGTTCGGGAGGCACGGATTCCCAGGACGAAATCGTGAGCAAGGCAGGGGCGGCAGTAATTAACAAACTCCCGGCGAGGATCGAATGATACGGATCTCGAAAAAGCGTAGGGTGGCGCCGCGATGGTGCGAGGCGCAACCTCGCACCTCTCATCCGCGCTTCGTGCCGATGAACACGCAATCTGGGATACTTGCGATCCCGCAAGCCTGGTTCTCTACGGGCGATGCCAAGCCAGTTCGAGACCTCATGCGCGATCTAGAAAGGGTGAATCGCGGCGAACCTTGAGCGAACTGTTATCTCCATTCGAATCGAAACTTGTATAATCCACAAATGCAAGGAATACCTTGGAGCACAATTGCGCTCGGTTCGCTGTTGCTCATCTCGGCCTACTCAAAAGGGGGACAGGAAGTGCAATCTCCGCAACCTGAAAAGTCGAAGCCGCCCGTCAAAATGGAGCAGCGCGGGCGCATCCTTGGAATCGGCGGTATCTTCTTCAAATCCGCTAATCGTGATCAGATGCGCGAATGGTATTCGAAGCATCTTGGACTCACTGACAAAGGCCAAGGTGCGATGCTTCCGTGGCGCGAACACGACGACCCGCAAAAGGAACACGTTACAGTTTGGACAGTTTTTCCCTCCTCCACTCGCTATTTCGATCCCAGCCCCGCACCGTTCATGGTCAACTACATTGTGGACGATCTGGATGCTTTGCTCGACCGCTTAAAACAAGAGGGAGTAGAGATTGACGCCAAACGAATGGATGAATCCTACGGTCGCTTTGCCTGGATCTATGACCTGGATGGGAATAAGATTGAGCTCTGGCAGCCGCTGCCCGCAAAGCCCTAACTCTAGCAACAAGCTGTTTCGTCGATCGATCAGCTCAGTAACTTGCCGGCGAGCCAGTAATCAACACTGAACTTTCCCGGACCAGAGCAGATCAGCCAGATAAAGAAGAGCACGTACAGGACTTCCGGAAGGTAGAGGAAATCGTCGAGCCAGTTAAGAGGCGAAAGTCCTTTAGGCATGGTGGAAATCGCGGCGGTCAGGGTGGCGACAATCATATCGATCAATAAAGCCACGCAGGTCGGGCTCGAAAGAAACCCCACGGTCACCAAGGCTCCGCCAACGAACTCGACACCCGACACGAAATAAGCCATCTGGTGGGGAAACGGGACTTTGGACTTAACGAGCGTCTCGTAAACAGGTTTCGTGCCGCCGGCGACAAACAATTTGTTTGCCCCGGAGATGGCGAAGAACAGCCCGATCGAAACCCGTACCAGCAGGATGGCATATTGTTCCAAATCACTGCTACCCAGCAGTGCAAACTGGATCAACCGTTTCCAATCCATCTCTTGTCCCTCCTAGCGGGGTCTCTGGCGTTAATCTCTGTGGCTGATGAACAAGGAACCAAAGCAGTAATTTCAGTGAATTTCAGCACCTGCGACGAACGAAGATTCAATAACTTACGAACGAATTTCGTTCGTGAAATCCCGTAAAAAGAGTTTTTCAACACCCACCTCTGTTCTCGACAATTATGCTGCAAACCGCAAATGGCGGTGTCGTTAGCGAATTCTCGCGCCTCGAGATTATGTGTCCATCCGTTCGACCCACTGCGCGCGCCATGCGGGAGCCACGAATGGATCCGCAAAGTACTGTGTCTCCCGCGCAACCTTGTCGCCCCTGAACTCCATGATGCTCACGGTGTAGGACGGCTTGCCGTCATATGTCAGGATGAATTCGGTGACCCAAAGATCACCGCCGCCAATGATTCGTCGGACAGTAAACCGTTTTTTGCTCGGCTGACTAGCGCGTTGGTTCTGTATGTTGCATCGACCGCGGGTTCGCTCGCCTGACTGCGGGTAATCCAGCACCGCGTCCTCGTGATAGATGCGGTGCTCCGTTTCAAAATCGTTGGCATCGGACGCTGCCCAATGCTGATCCAGTGCCGCACGGATCTCTTGATCTCGCACTCCAGAATACTGCTCCTTCTTTTGTTGATCGTTCATCTTGAACCCTCAATTTGTCAGAAAATGTAAAACATCACCACAGACTTTCGAAACATGTCCGCCAAGATTGGTTTCGAACGCTCCCATCCTCAACGTCCCGGAGTTGAGAATCGCCTCGCGCGCCGGCCTATCGCGCGATTTGGCCCAGGTAGTATCCGAGCCGATTTTCGACGTCCCCCGGCTTATGGAAGCCGCGCGCGATCAGCGCCTTGATCCCCTCCTGGGCGGCAGGTCGCCTCAGCGAAGCGATGCACACATCCCACCCGGCGCCAAGCTCGACGTCCGGCGGCAGGCTCGTGTTTACGAGGCGCTTGGTCTGAGCGATCGCCCATTTGTCGAACTTGGCGATCCGGGTCGCGAGCGCCTCTACGAACGCGTCTAGATCGGCGTCGGGCAGGGCGCGATTGATGTAGCCGTAGGCCTCGGCCTGGTCTGCTCTGATGTCTTCCGAGCTCAAGAGCACCTCGAGGGCGCGGTTTCGGCCGATGAGTCGGGGCAGCCGAGCCATAGGGCCGCCGCCAGCGACCATCCCCACTCCCACCTCCCATTGCGAGATGATGGCCTTCTCGCGGCTGGCAAAACTCATGTCGCAGGCCAGCGTGATCTCGCTGCCGTTGCCGGTCGCACGGCCACGGATGAGGGCGATGGAGGCGACTGGCAAGCGGGTCAGACGCACAAGAAAGTCTGGCCAAGGCGGCAAGCCTGTGGGACCGGCCGGCAGTGAGGTCAGATCCTCAAGCTTGGCCATGAAATCGGAGTGATTCAGGAAGTAGTCGCCGACCGCGCTGTCGAAGACCACGACCCTCACATGCTCATCGGCCTCGAGAGCGTCGATGACTTCCTGGAACTGCTTGACCATTTCCGGGCCCATCACGTTGATCGGCGGGTTGTCGATCGTGACACGCCAATAGGCGGGCGACCGCCGGGCCAGGCGAATCTGTGCGGGTCTCGCAGGTGCGTTCATCTGTGTGAGTTTGGTAGGTGCGTTCACAGCTGCCATGGAATTTTCCTCCGTATTTGTTAGTCTCGGAAACCGGTTGATGAAAGCCGACAATGGCCGTCGGCCGTTCGCAGTTCATTCGTCGTAGCAAATGCACACGCGGCCGACGACAACCTCAAGAACTTAGAACTTCGATCCGAAATCGTCGCTCGGGACACAAACCACCCGGCGGCATAAACCTGTCACCATTCAGCCAGAACAAAATGGGCCGCGCAATTGGACGATGGTATTGCCCATACTTTCGTATCGACTGCAGTGTCCTCCCGCCTGAGGCATGCGGCCTTTTCTCCACGCAGCTAGTCCTGAGATTCGATCAAAGCGAAGGAAACTTCCTCCGGAACACGTGATACGAAGGTATCGTTGATACCATTGTCTAATTGTTTTACCGCCCTCACCTCTGGCTTGATGGCGATGGTTCGAGATGCACGTTGCTCGGGCTTAGAAGACTTTTTTTGTGAAGGAGAACACACCGTGTGTGAACTTGTGACGAAATCTGTGGCGCAAGAACAACAAGAACAGAAGATAGAAACACACACCGCCGTGGAACGTATCGCCGGCTTTACCATCGTAGCGATAGCCGTGGCAGCGCTCGCCGTCCTCGTCGCCACCGCCGTTTACGCGCAAGGCCAGGACAAGGACAAGTACTCGCTGAAATCGCGTTTTCCGACTTCAGGGGATACGAGGACTGGTCGGTGGTCTCTTCCGCCCGGACCGAGGAAATACTCAAGGTGATCGTCGCCAATCCGACGATGATCAAGGCCTACAAGGCAGGCATTCCGGGCAACGGCCAGCCATTCGCGGATGGCTCCATGATCGTGAAGCTCCAGTGGAAGCCGAAGAAGAGCACGGAGGCCCCCTTCGTCGTGGATGTGCCAGACGTCTTTGCCCAGGCTTTCGTCATGGAAAAGGACAGCAAGAGATTTCCGAAAACCGGCGGCTGGGGATACGCGGTGTTCAACTACGAAGCCGCATCGGACAAGTTCACGGCCGACCCCAAGAGCCTCTCGGACTGCGGATACGCGTGCCATACGCCAGTGAAGGCGAAGGACTACATCTTCCACCCGTACCAGAAGCGTTGAACCGCACGTGCTCCCGACATCAAGTACCCGGCGCGGCTGCGGCGGCTGCATTCGCGAAACTCAAAGGCCCATAAGCAAGGACGTTGTCATGACTCATTTCGGATTCCTCACGCTGCGTCGGTCCTAGTAGACGTCCGAATGCTGGGAATACTGTCGGCGCGCGCGGGCCCCTGGGTGCGCGAGGAATGGAAAACGAGAACGAAGCTCCCGGACCATTCCCGGCTGTTCTGGCCGTGGCTGCAGTACCGTTGAGTGAGTATGCATGCGGAACGGTTCCGCCAATGAAAAACCAGTTCCCGCGCCCAAAGCCAGCGGATAAAAGGCTCAATGACCGTCTTCTAGGGAGCCCTTCGGCATTTTCCGAGGAATTCGCCAGACTACCGCGAGTGCACAACTCTGCCACCCTTTGGTCTGGCATCGGATCATGCCATCAGTAGCGACCGAAGACAAATACGAAGTCGTCGTCCCGGTTGATGCGATGGTATCGATCGATACGTTCGTCCAATTGTTTCGCCTGCAAGCTTTCTGTGTAATCGCAAATGTGCATCACGCCTAAATTGCAAGGAGCGGTTTATATGTCAAACGAGAGAACAGCCGTCCTGACGGAACCACAACAAGGTCTGGTTGCAGCGCATCAGCCAGGCCAAGACGCTTTCAAATCGATATGCGGGGTATAAACCTTATCGATGCCGTCATGGGAGAGGACGTCGACGGAACTGCCAAGAGCGCTGTCGGGATCGAAGGAGTGAATCGCATGGCCGGGTGTCGCATCAATGTGAACGGTCGCCACCCGCGATCCCGCGGCGGAGGCCGATTGGGCTGTCGTCTCAGCGCCGTGCCCAACAATCGCAAGAGTAATAATAACAACAATAATGACCGCAACTGCGGACCTGCTCCGCAGCCTTCGAGCAGAGATTCGACCGAAGTTGCGCGCCGTGAAAAGTCCAAGATGCATAGGATTCACCCGTATAGCTCCGGTCCAAAGCCGCCGGCACCAAGCTAACTCGTGCCGGACGCGCGTCAGAAAGGAAGGCTCTACGGCTGTGGTTGATGCAACGGTTTCGCAAGGTCAATCACCCACTGTGGAAACACGGGAGCTCCCTGCGGAGGATGGCCTAGTGTAATCGCCCAGTGGTCGATCCATCCCGTGCCTTCCTCGCCGACGAAGGTGTCGGGCAGGCCGTATGCCTGATCGCTGAGGGCGTCTGCGAGCGTAATGAAGCGATAGCCTCGCTTGCGCATAAGATCGATCAGTTCGCCGATATGGTCGGCCTCCAGTTGATTGGCGTGCAGCAGAAGAATCTGTTTCGGTTCGTAGCCGATTGTTTGTTTGGCAAGCTGCTCCGTGTAGGCGAACACGGCGTCGCTGTAAGAGAGATAGCTGGCAGTCAGTCGTTGCTGCAGGGCGCCGTCGCCGCGTTTTTTGGCATCGTCGTAGACAGGGGCATACATCCAGTCCCAAGCGTCTAAGGTCACGGGGGCGATGCGGTAACCTCGGGAGACAAGAAAGGCCTCAGCCTCGCGCCGGGTCTGCAGGTCGCGGCCCGTGTCCAGGAACGGATGCCGGAAGTATCGAAGCGTCATCTTGTGCTCGGCCAGCAGCATGCGGGTCACGTTCTCGCCCTGGACCACATCGTCTTCCCATGCCTGCAGGCCCACCTGGTTCAACGAGAGGTGGCTAAAGGTGTGGTTGCCGAGTTCAAAACCGTAGTCGAGCCACAACCGGAGAGCTCTTATGCGATCATCCACTTCGCCGAATTTGTAAAGCTTTCGTTCATTGACGAAGCCAACCGCCGGGACCTTCTGATCGCGTAGGGCGCTCAACAACTTCAAAGTCATCTCGTTGATTGCCGCCGTGGAAGTCGAGTTGCCGGAAGCAGCGGGCAAATCGTCAATCGTGATTGCGACCTGGCGGTCGGGTGGCGGCTCTGCCCTCGATGGCGTAGGGCCTGCGAAAATGCAGAGCGCACAGATTGCAACAACAAACCTCGACGTCTCTTTCATGAAAGCGGATCTCCCGTGAGATAAGTGAACTTGTAGCGTGAACGATACTCAAATATATAGGACGTGCCGGTCAGGTTCAGTTTGACCGCTAAAAGAAGCCGTGACGTTGACGACGAATACCCTCAACGTCCCCAACACATTGGAAACGGTGGCCGTCACCGGCAAGGAAACGAGCCAGTAATGACAACTTGCCTGAGCGCAATGTCCAGTTTCGCGGAGGATGGCTGGGGTGCTTGGGACGCTAACGCGAAGGTGCGCGTCCGCCGCGACATGAACATAGGCGGCTCACGCGTGGACGTGACCGCGCTCAGATGGGACGGCGACAAGCTAGTCTTCACGGGCGACGTGATCAATTGTTTGGGGTTGCTGCGTTCTGCCGAGCCGCTTATTTTCGGGCGGCGAATCGACCGGACCACCGATCTCCTGGCGGAGTGAAGGGTAGGTGGAGGTTCGCAACCTACTGAAAGATCCTGGCGATCGGTCTTCTGCTTCCGTACCCGTTTCGCGCGCAATAGCGGCTGCGCCCCCGATCCATAACTCCAACTGCAGGTTGGTCAGCAAACCCTCGAACCAGCGTGCGTGACCGCTGGCTTCGATCCCTGGTCACGCTGTACGATCGGTAGAAAGAATCGTCAACAGGAAGAATCCGCGGCGGGAAAGGTCGTCAGCAAGAGAAGTTATGGACAAGCCACCACGCACCTTCTGGCAAATCTGGAACATGAGCTTCGGTTTCCTCGGCATCCAGTTTGGCTGGGGATTGCAGATGGCAAACATGAGTGCGATCTACGAATACCTGGGTGCAAAGCCCGATCAGATCCCGATTCTCTGGCTGGCGGCGCCGCTAACCGGGTTGATCGTGCAGCCGATTATCGGCCATGCCAGTGACCGCACCTGGGGCCCACTCGGGAGGCGCCGTCCGTATTTCTTGGCCGGCGCGATTCTGAGTTCAATGGCGCTCATCCTGATGCCCAGCAGCTCCGCCCTCTGGACGGCCGCCGGCCTGCTATGGGTTCTCGACGCCTGCATCAATATCAGCATGGAGCCGTTTCGTGCGTTTGTGGCCGACATGCTGCCTGAATTTCAGCGCACGCGCGGCTTTGCCATGCAGAGCCTTTTCATAGGGCTGGGTGCGGTAATTGCCTCGGCACTGCCTTACCTGCTGACCAATGTTTTGCACGTAACGGGTGCCAGGGCTGCGGGGACGATTCCTTTCGCCGTGCGTCTTTCGTTTTACATTGGCGCGGCGGCGTTTCTGGGCGCTGTGCTGTGGACGATTTTTACAACCAAGGAATATCCGCCCGACAATCTGGCGGAGTTTCAGAAAGAAAAAACTGAGCACAAGGGCTTCGGCGCGGGTGCGCGCGAAATCCTGGCGTCAATCCGCGAAATGCCTGGCACGATGCGGCAACTCGCCTGGGTGCAGATCTGCACCTGGCTGGGGTTGTTCTGCATGTGGCTTTATTTTCCGGTAGCGGTTGCGCGCAATGTCTTCGGCGCTACGGACACCAATTCTCCGCTCTATTCCACAGGAGTGGAGTGGGCGGGCGTTTGTTTCGGAGGGTACTCGCTTGTGTGTTTCGGGTTTTCATTCCTGCTGCCCGCGCTCGCCCGGCAATACGGACGCAAGGCAACTCACAGTCTCTGCTTGATATGCGGCGGATTGGGACTGCTTTCCGTGGCCGTGATTCACAACAAATATCTGCTGTTGTTCTCCATGGCCGGAGTCGGGATTGCATGGGCCAGCACGCTCTCCATGCCCTACTCCATTCTCGCCGGATCGCTGCTCCAGGGAAAGACAGGAGTCTACATGGGGATCTTCAACTTCTTCATCGTGCTCCCGGAGATCACGGCCTCACTGGGATTCGGATGGGTAATGGGCCATCTGCTGCACAACAACCGCATTGCCGCGGTAGTGGCGGGCGGAATCTTTTTCATCCTTGCGGCCATGTTGACGCAGCGCGTCGAGGATCTCTACGACCTGCGCCATCTCAGCAGTTCGCTGGCAGGCAACGCCGTCGCGGCCAAGCCTTGAACTCGCCCGGCTCTCCGCCGGCCCCAACTCACCGTGCGCGCACGCTGATGAGTTCGGTTCCTACCGGCACACCGCGAGCGATCTTTACTCGAACTAGCGCCTCGAAGGGCCTTATCGGTCCGGTGCCAGAGCCAGGGATCTCATGCAGCAATTTCTCCACCGACTCCTGACGGCAAACAAACTCCACTGCGCCTTGCGTCCCGAAGGTAGTCGTTCCCGCCAGAATCATCACATACCGCCCGGATATTCCCGGCACCAGTCCGACGACCGAATAATCTTCCGTCAGGGGGATATCGGAGGGACTGGCAAGGTAGCTGCTGGCCTCCCCCGGCTTGGGATGTTTGTTGACGACGGAAAGATCGCCTTGGCGCCGCCCCGACGCCACCCTCTGAAAAACGAATTCCTGCATGTTAGGAATGTCGAGCAACGAAAGATTCTCTGACGGAGAGCCGACAAAAATCAGGTTGTTATTCTTCACGTCGTCGAGTGTGAACAAACTGCCACGCTTCACGAGGATCTTCCGCCCCAGCGTGGCGAACGCATCATCGAGTGCGTGGATGGCCAGCACCTCACCCACGCCCGTGTAATGGTCGTACACCGTAGTCTTCGAATCCTGACGCGAATTGTAGTAACGCATGCCCGTCTCCGGCCGTCCGACGAAGGCAGCATTGCTGTAGATCACCCAGGGCTCGTCAGTTCCGGAGGTAAAGGGTCTCCAGAACGCAGCCAGAGGACTGGCGGACCGTGGCTCGCTGAGCGCCGCGATCGCCCGCTCGGGCTGTCTCCTGTCCCACAGCAGGTCCCCCAAGGCAAACAGCGCAACGACGAGGCCGAACATGAGCAAGACTGCGGCAACCCGCCAGCGCGCCGGGACGGTTTCGACCACGGTGCTCGGTGCCAGCGCCTCGTACCGAGGTACGCCCTGAGGCGCGTGGGGTTCGATCGCTCTCTCCTCGAAGATGAGGTGATAACTGCCTTTCGGGATCTTGACCAGAATCGGATCCGCCGCTCCCTCCCCAGCGTAGTACTCCGCTAGCTTTAGGCGAAGACGCCCAGCTTGTACTCGAATCGTCGAGTCCGATTGCGGATCAAAGTCTGGCGGCCGCCCGTACACTTCGGTGGCAATCTGATATTCCTTTAGCGGCGCGTCGGGATGATCGAGGGACTGTTTTGCGAGGTATTGAAGCAGCTTGCAGAGCGAGTCGGACCCCCGCAAGCTATGACTTTTAATAATGTTATCGATTTGTTGGAAGAGCGGTTCGTGCCCAGTCGCGAAAGTGCGTGTCACAGCCATTTAACACCGGTGTAACAGAGATCGTATCTTCATGCAGCTATAGTATTTTACAGCAGTAACCGTTTTAAAACCTAGTGAAACGTGTCCATTGGCCCGCTTTGCACTACAAGTTGCACTTCTCAATATGTTCGTGCGCACACAATCGTGCATAGAGAAGACGTCAGCCGATGTCCCCTTTGTTCGGAGGAACCATGAGGAGTAAATTCTTTCTGATTTTCATTCTTGTGCTGTGTCTGACCGGTCTGGCGCTGGCCCAGACGGATACAGCCCGTCTCATCGGAACCATCACCGATCCTACCGGCGCGGTCATACCGAATGCAGCCGTTACGGTAACCAATACGGGGACCGGACGCATCGTGACCGCCCAAACCGGCGGTTCCGGCGAGTACGCCGTTAACGCGCTGACTGCGGGGAAATACCACATCAACGTAACGGCGAGTGGCTTCACCACTGAAAGCGCTGATTTTACTCTGCAGGTTTCTCAGGTCCAAGAGATCAGCCTGAAGCTGGCGCCAGGCGGGACCGGTACGACCATTGACGTGACGGCTGGTGTGCCGCTGGTCGACACCGCGACATCAAGTATGGGCGAAGTGATTCAGGGACGGCAGGTGACTGAGCTTCCCTTGAACGGCCGCAATTTCACGCAACTCGCGCTCTTGACTCCGGGCGTGACCCGCGGCGCATATGGTGACATCGCCTCCGGTGGCAGCTCGGGAACAAACGCCGAGACCTTCCGTAACTCCGAAACCGGCGGCGCGGCGCTGTCAGCGAACGGCCTGCGTCCGCAAGCCGACAATTTCATTCTCGATGGCGTTGACAACAACGACGCCTTCGTCAACGGCATTATCTTCTTTCCACCAGCGGAAGCGATCCAGGAATTCCGCGTGAATACCAACGTGGCGCCAGCCGAGTTCGGAAAAGGCGGTGGGGCCATCGTGCAAACCAGCATTAAGTCGGGCACTAACGAGTTGCACGGATCGGCTTTTCTCTTCCGTCGCAGCGGCTTTGCTGACGCTCATGACTACGGCTCAACCGGACCGATCGTGTTCCGGCAGGCTCAGTTCGGTGGCACCCTCGGTGGGGCCATCTGGAAGAACAAGCTGTTTGCCTTCGGCGACTACCAGGGTCGCCGCCAGTTCCAACCGAACGGAACCGAATTCGACACGGTTCCCACCGACCAGATGAAGGGCACGGCATCGGGAGAGACAGGGATTTCCGACTTCTCGCAGCTGCTAGGATTAACCACCCCCAGCGTCCCGTACTGCGCGTATTCTCCCACGTCGCCCACGTACAACCCACTCTATTTCAATGGGCTGAGCTCGAAGGGGATCCCCATCTCGTTAGGCTATATCTTCAATCCCACTACTTGTTCTCCGTTCGGCTGGAATGGGACAACCGCAACTAACAAGATCACCAACCCGAATCCGGTAGGCTTGAAATACCTGCAGACCTTTCCCGAGCCTAACGCTACACCGTCGCCTGGGACGCTGATCAACAACTATGTCACCAACCGCCAGCAAACCCGCAATTTCGACGACTTCGATATTCGTGCCGACTTTAATGCGACCCAAAAAGACCAGCTTTTCTTCCGCTACAGCTACGGGCAGGACAATTTCACGGTAACGAACAGTCTTGGACCCAACAATCCTTCAGGGTTCGGCTCCGGCGACAACATCAACCATCCACGAGGAATCGCGGCTGGCTATACGCGCACCATCGGTCCGAATATGGTGAACGAATTCCGCTTTGGTTACATCAGTTCGGTATATGGCTACAATCCGCCGAACATCGACCAAAGGCTGGGAGCGGCCATCGGAATTCCGGGAGCGAACCCAACCCCGTTGCTTGGAGGCCAAGTTCTGATCGGTGGCAACGCGCAAGAGATTACTTACCAGGGCGACGGTGGTCCTTACAACGTGGACCAAAAGCTCTACCAGTTCGAGGACGCGTTCTCTTATGTCCATGGTCGCCACGTTTTCAAGTTTGGAACTACGGTTGGGCAGAGGCAACTTGGCTACGTGCAGGGCAACGACGCCAAAGGTTCCTTTATTCTTGGCGGCAACACGTACCCCGGCACCGGAAGGTTCACCGGCTACGAAGCTTCCGAGATAGTAGCGGGCTTCCCGGACTACGAGGTGGGGCAATTCAATGGCCTCTACGAGACCCATAGCTGGGAGACCGGTTATTTTGCCCAGGACGACTGGAAGGTGAGCCGCCGGCTGACGCTGAACTTGGGCATCCGCTACGACTATTACACTTGGCCTTACGAGATCAACAACCGAATGTCCAACTGGGTTCCGAACAACTCGGCGTTTCCGGGAACTGGCATGCTGATCACGCCCGGCAGTCCTGGGGCGGCCGGACTGCCGCGGAGCCTGATTAACAATGACAAGAACGATTGGGCGCCGCGCCTCGGATTTGCCTATGATCTGTTTGGCACTGGCAAAACCGTACTCCGCGGTGGATATGGGATCTTCTACTATCTTGATCGTGGTGGCGTAGGCGAACAACTGAGCAACAATCCGGATTTCAACGGAACCTCAAGCTACGAGGCTTGCCCGGGTGCGAACAATAACTGCTCTACGCAAAGTCCAGCGGGCTTTCGCATCACTTTGAGCGGCCAGATCCCGAACGGCCCTCCTTATACCCCTATTAACAACGACTGGACCCAAGCCACCGCCGCGCTGCCCCCCGCCGTCAGCACGGTGGTAGTTAGCAACCCTGCGAACGCAAACGTGATCTACTGGCCGAGTAACAGCAAGAACTCCCACGTACAGCAATGGAACGTCCAGTTCGAACAACAAATCGGGGCAAGTATGGTTTTCGACCTCGCCTACGTGGGCACCAACATGGGCAACTTGGCGACGGCTTTCAACGCCAACGCTGTGCAACTTGGCAAACTGCAGGTTGGCCCTAATAATCAGCGCTGGTATAGCTTGGGAGGCAGCGTCGACGAGTACGCTTTCATTGGGAGCGGCACCTATAACGGGTTGCAAGCCAGCTTTAATCGGCGTCTAAGCAAAGGACTGTTGTTCACCAGCGCCTATACCTGGTCCCACACCATCGACAACTCGACTGGAGCCTTCAACAACAACAGCCCCTACAATCCAATTTTCGTGGATGCGAATGGGAACCCGCAACTGAACCTGAACCGAGGAAATGCGAATCAGGACATCCGCAACAATTTCGTGTTTGGGTCTCTGTACGAACTTCCTTTCGGGAAGGGGAAACAATACGGCGGGGATTGGACGCCAGCCGTCAATTACGTTCTCGGAGGGTGGCAGTGGAACAACATCATCACGTTGCAATCCGGCAGTCCTTTTGATCTCTACTATACCTCCACGTCGCCCCAGGACCGTCCGGACATTACCGGGCCAGTTTCGGTGAGCATCAACCACGCCACCGGACAGGGCGTTATCAGCGGGAACTTCGCTCCTCCTCCGGTGGTGGCGTCGGGACTACCCGGGGCGGGAGACTTCGCTCGTCCGGGTACTCTGGGGCGGAATGCCGTGTTTGGTCCCGGCTTCCATAGCTGGGATACGGGCATGATGAAGGACATCACCATCAAGGAACGCTTCACGCTGGAGTTCCGCGCGGACGTCTTTAATCTGCTGAACCATCCGCAGTTCCAAAACGGCAGCTTCCAAGGGAACCTAAATAGTGCACCGCCGCCGGTGAATGGCATCACGACGACTACCAACCCGGCAGTGACGCGCCTGTCAACCGAGCGCGAGTTGCAGTTGGCGGTGCGCATTACCTTCTGATCCGGGGCATTGAGGAGGGGACGGTCGGTTGTCCCCTCCCTTAAAACCTGGGTTATCCCGGAGGTGTTACCCTCCGGTTGCTGGTTTGACCCGCGTTAGCGGGGCTGCCGGTAGCTGCCATGAAAAACAAACGCACCATTGCGCTGTCGCTGATCTTGGCCTGCCTGTTCGCTCCGGCAGTGTCGCAGCCGACTGTCAGGGCGGCGGCTGGATCACCGGTGGTTCGCAAAATCGAGCCGCCCAACTGGTGGGTGAACTACACGCCCGAACTCACGTTGTTACTCACCGGTGAAAATCTGCGCGACGCTCGCGTGGAAAGCCCCTTGAAAGGTCTGACTCCGCTCAGTTCGGAAGCTTCCGCCAACGGACATTATCTCTTCGTCCACCTGCAACTCAGTTCTGATCTGCAGTCCGGAACCGTTCCCTTGCAGCTGATCACTCCGGCGGGATCGACGATGGTCCCGTTGCCGCTGCTGGCTCGCGCGGACTCCCGCGGCCGCTTCGAAGGTTTTTCTCGCGACGATGTCATTTACCTGATCATGCCCGACCGTTTCGCGGACGGCGATCTGCTGAATGATCGGCCCTTCTATGACCGCGCCAACCCGATGGCGTATCACGGCGGCGATCTGCGCGGCATTCGCGAACATCTTGGATATCTCCACGATCTCGGCGTGACCACGCTGTGGCTCACTCCCGTCTGGAAGAACACCGACTCCGACTACCACGGCTATCACGTCGTCGATTTCTACGCCCTCGACGACCACATGGGATCCATGGCGGAATACCAGGCACTCGTTGCTGACGCTCACCGGCTGGGCGTGAAGGTGCTGATCGATTACGTCGTCAATCACACGGGGCCGCACCATCCTTGGGCCAACGACCCACCAACGCCCACTTGGTTTCATGGCACACCCGCACATCATCTGGAACCCGCTTATACGTTCGCAGGGCTGGTTGATCCCCATGCTTCGCCGCGCGAGTATCTCAACACGCTCGACGGTTGGTTTGCCGGCAAATTACCCGATCTGAACCCAGACGATCCCGTGCTCGCTCTCTACCTTGCGCAAAATGCGATGTGGTGGACGGAGACCGCGCAGCTGGATGGCTTCCGTCTGGACACCTTCCCCTATTCCACGCGCCAGTTCTGGAGCGGATGGCACGAGCGAATACGCCAGGTCTATCCGCAGATTGTTTATCCGCAGGTCATGGACGTTGGCGAAGTGGCAGACCCGGATTCAACCATCACATCATTTTTTGAAGGCGGACGAAAACAACTCGATGGCATCGACTCCGGCCTCGCCACGGTCTTTGATTTCCCGCTCTTCCAGGCCCTGCGCGACGTGGTCATCAAAGGCGCCTCGATGGAGAAAATCGTCGAGGTTCTGCGGCACGACGAACTCTATCCGCATCCGGAGATGCTGGTCACGTTTATCGGGAATCACGATAAGCCGCGCTTTGTAAGTGAAAAAGGCAGCAACCCCGCCAAGCTCAAAGCCGCATTGTCACTGCTGCTGACCTTGCGCGGAATTCCACAGATTTACTCCGGTGACGAAATCGCGATGCCGGGCGGCGACGATCCCGACAACCGGCGCGACTTCCCGGGAGGTTTCCCCGGCGATCCGCGCAACGCCTTCACTGCCAGCGGCCGCACCGCCGAACAGCAGGATGTTTTCGCACAGGTGCAGTCACTGCTGGCGCTGCGCAAGGGCCACGCCGCTCTTCGCACGGGAAAGCAGTGGCACATCGGATGGGACAACACTTACTACGCTTTCCTACGCGAGTCGTCGCAAGATGAGGATAAGCTGCTGGTTATCTACAACAACGCCCAGAAACAGACCGCGCTCAACATCCCTGTCGGGGGCACGCCGCTGGAAACTGCGCACCAGTTGCAGACGGTGTTTGGGACTAGCGCCGCGGAACTCGTAAACGGCAAAGTGCGCGTCTCCCTGCCGGCCCAGACACTCGCCGTGTTCAGCGTACACTAGGTTCGGCGTAGAACCCTTTCAAAACGCCGCAAGTTCGCCTTGTGTTCTCATAATCCGTGGCTCGGCTATGTTTAGGGCGATGTAGCCCACGGCGGAGCCGACCTTAGCACGTTCGCGCATAGTTCTAAGAGCGGTGTTGCTTCCGCTATTGTTGCTTCCAAGTATTCAAAAATGTCTTTTATAGGGACGCCAAATCACTAATTTACACGAACAATGTCTACTCTCTGTTTAGCAGAGACAGAGCAAGTGGCACACCCGCAGGGATTCCAAGGGCAGAGAAGTGGCTGGGCGTGGTGATCATTCGTACGACATCCAGGCAGCATTTCGGCAGTTCGCGGTGCGACCAAGGGGGAAAAAGCGAACGATCGTGGGCCACTGACGGCCGATTAGACTGCGAGCGATTTGTGCTCAGCCGCATGCGCCAGATTTGTCAATGACTTGCCGAGGTTAGTGTTTCTCGGGTGTGACGCGATAGGAGCGTTGCTCAGATACTGAGAGGGTCGTCTCTCTCAGGGTTGAACATGGAACCCAAGCTGTTTCGCGGCTCGGCGAATGCGGTCATCAAGACTCAGAAGCTCGACCCCGGGGACGGCCGAACGAACGGCCAATGCCGATGCCAAGTGAATCGCATCAAGTGTCCGAATGGGTTCGGCAGGAAACGGATGCCTCGCGCGTTCAACAATGTCCGTACTGACGCGCCACAAGTGCCAGTGGCTAGCTGCGGCATTCAAGTGCGCCCGGCGATCCGCGGCCGCGGCTTCATCGATTTCTCCGGTCGTGACCGCGCGGATCAGCACGCGATCACACTCAACCAACGTAAGATCGGAGGCCATCACCAGTTCGACATGCTGAAGCACCTCACGCACAGAGTGACCAGTTTCTTCTCCAAGCAACCACGCTAGCACGGCGCTGGATTCCGCATAAACGTTCACCGTGCGCCACGTTCCTGATCGAGGAGCTCAACAGCGTGACTTCGCTTCAGGAGCCGCGGGAGCTTTGGGTACGCCGCCGCGTTGTTTGAAACACCCAACGTCAACTGGCCTCGCCTTGCAAGGGCCACCAGCGCCGACGGCACGCCTCGCTCATCAGCTCCCTGTCCTGGCGGAATGAGCTCTGCGACTACTTCTCCGCGATCAGTGACCAACACGGCCTCGCCGGACCGGACTTCGCGAACGTACTCGCTCAACCGGTTCTTCAAATCCCGAAGGCCCACGCTCTTCATATTCACAATGTAGCTTCATGAAGCTACATTTGTCAAACCAGAATTCTGTCTATCAGAGTTTTTTACAAACCCAGCCAATCTATGGCGCGACACTTTCGGCTGGCGCCCAGCAGACGTTTGTGTCAAGGACGGTCCGATCATTGGCCCGAGGACCAACGGTCACGGTGACCCTTCGCACAGCCGCTGTTTCACGGCAATATCGCAACCCTGCCGCGTTCACGCCGGTGCTCGCGAAACATCGAAAGATGCAGCGCAACTTTGAGGCGATGCGAAAGCAGGTGGAGGCATGGCAGCGGAGTGAACTCACCGATGTCACGGGCAAGGCGGTGATCCACGAAGCAAGCCCAGGAATTTGTACCTGGTGTCCGAAGTCACTTCCGTGCGGGCTGGTTGTCAGCAAGTCATTGGTGCCACTGGCCATTCTAGTGGGGGAGCCCTTCAGGTCTTCTAACGGCCGATCAGTCGGAATGAGGACGCCGCGCACGGCTCGCGGAAGGGACATACCAGTAACGCAGGAGTGCATTCAGCGGTCCGTTGCATTAAAAGAGCTCGACGGGTGCCGCATGGCCCGAAGCAGAAGCGAGTCGAGCATCCCTTGTAACTAACGCAGCTCCGAGTTTCTCGGCAAGCACGATATAGGCAGCATCATAGGCAGAAAAATTGTGACGGAGTTGCCAGATCCGGGGCAGGAGCACGAGATGAGGATATCGAGTCATACGGAGATCCAGCAGATCGCGGACCGCCTCGTCAGCACGATGTACAGAAACCACTGCTTGTAATGCTAGACGCCGCAATACCTGCGTGACCTCAAGATCTAGGAGGTGAGGCGCGTGTAGGCTTTCGTTACGTGAATAAATTCGCTTCTCGATGCGCTGCCCGGCAGATGTCTGAAGAAGCCAGTCAACTGCGGCAGACGCATCCAGGACGATCATCGCGCCTCGCGCTCTTCTCGAACTAAGTGAGCGGTATCGATCTGCGCCGAAACCGGCTTACGTTTGTGCAAGCGCTCCCGCAATTCCGCGAGCGTTGGCCTCTCTGCGATTTCCTTGATCTCAGCCAACAGATAGTCCGAAAGCGACATACCTGCCATGGCAGCGCGAGCTTTCAGGCCGCGGTGCAGGGCATCGGGTACGTTACGAAGCTGAATCATCTTGGTCATGCTGCAAGCATACTTTCATGTTATGCACATGTCAACTGAGACTTGTACTTAGCCAAAATCATACACCCGCAAACGGCGGAGAACTGATCGAGGTATGGACTCCTGGAAAAGGGAACCGCATCTCGTGCGGCTTTGAGAGCGCCTTCGGCGGTTTGTTGATCTGAGGTGCCGAAGGATCAAGGCCCACTTAGTGGAAGAAAGGCAGTGCTAATGGCTAGCGGCGATGGCCTTGAGGAAGTCTTTTCTTAGACAGGCATTTGCTGCCTCGCATCCCGTCTTCGTGGCACCCTCTTTTGCGTCGTCAAGTCGCAGCTTAAAAGCATGCCATAATCTTCTTCGATGACTTCAATAGTGCCCACTGCAACTCCCGAGACCATGCGGCGGATTCAGTGGATTCAGGGCGTCACAATTGTTTGGATGAGCATTGAGGCTGCGATATCACTATCTGCCGCATGGATGGCGCGCAGTACTGCGCTGTTGGCCTTTGGCGGCGACAGTGCCATCGAACTCCTTTCAGCGGCACTTGTGTTGTGGCGGTTTCGTGTTCATGTTTCGCCAGAACTTGCTGAGAGGCGTGCAGCCCGAATCGCAGGAGCATTACTTGCTGTCCTTGCCGCCTCTGTTGTCGTGGCTTCGGTTCTGGCGTTCCTGGGGTACAGCGAACCGAGACCAACGTATCTCGGGATCGGAATTTTGTTGGGTGCCGTAGCAATCATGCCATGGCTCGCCAGGGAAAAGCGGAAACTCTCCGCCGCTACAAGCAGCGCTGTCTTGAGAGCGGATGCTTCTCAATCCGTCGTGTGTGCCTATCTGTCGATGATTGCACTTGTCGGACTTGGGGCGAATGCGATTTGGCACTTAGCTTGGGCTGACCCGGCAGCGGGTCTGCTGATTGTGCCATTTATCGTCTGGGAGGGCCGTGAGACACTGCGGGGCAAGGCTTGTGGTTGTTGCTGATCCGGTGGCGGTTGCCCATCCCGAAGCAGAGGAGGCCCTATAAGAAGCGTGTGAAGGGACCAGCGAGCGGCCTGAACCAACCCACAGAAAAGCCCCGAGCACCTGATCGGCGACGGTCGGTGCTTCCTACAGAGGTCACAGGGACGGACAACAGTAGACGGCATTCTGACGGGAGGCTTCCTCGCTTCGCACCGGGGAGGATCGCAGAACATCGCAATCTCAGAATCCACCAGACTCGCCTGACAAAATTGGGAATCCACAATTTCTCCGGACTGGCCCGCCGCGCGAAATATTCGCGTGGTCAGGCGTTGCGCAGACTCAGAGTATCTGTCTCGGTGGTCTTGGGCGGATTATTAGTCGGGTTCGGGACCGCTTGCGCCGGAGGTTGCACCTGCGGTCACGCTATATCAGGGCTGCGGACATGCAGCTATCGTCATTTATCTATCGCTGTGTTGGGATTCTTTGCCGGTGGTCTTATCGCAACGCATTTTCTTCTTCCGCTGTTCTTGCGAGAGCAATGGCAAACGAATCTGCGACCGAGCATCAGTCACGAGGAGGTCTGTGCGTGGCCGGCGATTTCGTTCCTGAGTCCTTTTCCGCAGACGAAACTAACCGACGGCTACGCCGGCATAGGAAACATTGAGCCAGACACTTCACGTACATTGCACCTGGGACCGGGGTCCCATCTCCGGGGCACAGTGCTGGCGCTAACCAGGAGCGCGACGCCAGCTTTCAAGCACACGATCAATGTCGTCGCGAACTGTGTCTCGGGCATCCATGCGGCCAAGTCCCTTCATTAGAAGACGATCGTATTTCGTATGCCTGTGGCGGATCGATGCCACCACCGCCGCTCGTAACGCTTCTTCCTCGAGTGCCCGCCCGGAGGCGGTTCGACCCACTCGGCCGCTACCCCGAACCGACGTATGCGCTGCGATGGCCTGCGCCTCCTCAGGCGGGCAGCCTGGAAACATCTGCCGAATTGATTCGGCCATTCGCATCGCGAGAACCTGATCCTGTTTATCGCGATAGATCTCGGCCCGCTCGCGCCCGACACTGCGCTGCGCAGCATCGGCGGAGCACTCTGCCCCGGCCTGCTCCAGTGCAGATTCTTCGACCAGCACTCCCTGGCGTTCGTAGCGCTTGCGAGCCCTGCTAAAGCGAACCACCACGGCGGAAAGTGCGCTGTGCTTCCGAGCA